>OEIU01000629.1_pt1 | contig 30694 bp, 29 predicted proteins | sample 1539221 | NCBI WGS metagenome assembly OEIU01 (sample SAMN03792071, study PRJEB22550) | activated sludge metagenome | feature: wastewater treatment plant; material: activated sludge; isolation source: Wastewater treatment plant of a petroleum refinery complex | place: Argentina: Zarate | collected...
GCCGAACAAAAAATCTCAAAATTCGCGTTTTCGGGCGCGAATCCGCGAAGTCGGGTTAATGCCGAGAACCGCTGCCTCCGATCCGGGCGCGACGCGCGAACGCGCGCATCCTTCCCGCGGACTATTCACAGATGCGCCCCTCACAATAGATATCTAAAATATCACTTATTGACATAATAACATCAATACTTATGATGGAGAAATGATCTCCGAAATCCGCCCGAGCCTCGCTGGCGAGGCCACCTGATGATCACCGCGGCTCAATTGCGGGCTGCCAGGGTGCTTCTCGGCCTCGATCAGCGTCGGCTCGCAGAACTATCGGGACTTTCGGCGCCCACCATCCAGCGCATGGAAGCGAGCGGAACGATGGTTCGAGGCAACGTCGATTCGCTGGTGAAGCTGATCACGGCGCTCGAAGATGCCGGCATCGAATTGATCGACGACGGCGCGAGCAGCAATGCCGGCGGGCGCGGCGTTCGGCTCAAGGCTGGTTCCGGAGATCGCACGGATAGCACAACATCGAGCGGGACGCGCAGATAATGTCGGCGGTTCTCCTGCAAATGCTCTGTGTCGCCGGATTGTTCGGATCGGCGGCGCTCGCGATCGTCCTGAGCCGCTCGAAAATCGCCACGACCATCATCTACGGTGCGACACTGGCCATATCGGCGATTGCATTGATCGGCGCCATACGGAGCCTGCTCGGCGGCGCAGACGCCACCGCGCTCGCCCTGCCGGTCGGACTGCCGTGGCTTGGCGCGCATTTCCGCCTCGACGCATTGGCCTCATTCTTCCTCATCGTCATCAATCTGGGCGGGGCGTCGGCAAGTCTCTATGGCCTCGGCTACGGCCATCATGATCCTGCGCCGCATCGCGTGCTGCCGTTCTTCCCCGCCTTTCTGGCCGGCATGAATCTCGTGGTGCTGGCCGACGATGCCTTCTCCTACCTGCTGTGCTGGGAGTTCATGTCGCTGGCGTCCTGGGCCCTGGTCATGGCGCACCATCGCGAGGCGGGCAACGCCAGAGCCGGCTACGTCTATCTCGTGATGGCAAGCTTCGGCACGCTCGCGCTGCTGCTCGCCTTCGGCCTCCTGGCAGGCCCGGCGGGAGACTATGGGTTTGCCGCCATCCGCGCCGCGCAGCACACGCCCTCTTCCGCGACGCTGGTGCTGATCCTGATGCTGCTTGGCGCCGGTTCAAAGGCTGGCCTCGTGCCGTTGCATGTCTGGTTGCCGCTCGCCCATCCCGCCGCGCCGAGCCACGTATCCGCTCTGATGAGCGGCGTCATGACCAAGGTCGCGATCTACGGCTTCATTCGGGTCATGTTCGACCTGCTCGGACAGCCGGGCTGGGCAGCCAGCGCGATCGTGCTGTTCCTCGGCAGCATCACCGCCGTCATGGGGATTCTGTATGCCCTGATGGAGAAGGACCTGAAGCGCCTGCTGGCCTACAGCACCATCGAGAATATCGGTATTGTCTTCGTCAGCCTCGGCCTTGCCATGGCATTCCAGGCCAACGGACTGAAGGCGGCGGCGGCGCTCGCCTTCACAGCCGCGCTGTTTCACGCACTCAATCACTCCCTCTTCAAGAGCCTGCTGTTCTTCGGCGCCGGTGCGGTCCTTAGCGCGACCGGCGAGCGCAACATGGACAAGCTCGGCGGCCTCATCCACCGCATGCCATTTACGAGCTTCGCCGTTCTCGTCGGCTGCGTCGCGATCTCGGCACTGCCGCCGTTCAATGGATTCGTGTCGGAATGGCTGATATTCCAGGCCGTGCTGCAAAGTCCGGAACTGCCGCAGTGGGCGCTGAAGATCATGGTGCCCGCGGTCGGTGCGATGCTCGCTCTTGCTGCCGCGCTGGCCGCCGCCTGTTTCGTCAAGGCTTACGGCGTGACGTTTCTCGGCCGCCCGCGCGATGCGGCGGCGGCGGGCGCGCATGAAATCGATCGCTTCTCGCTCGGCGCGATGTTCATCCTCGCAGCACTCTGCCTGCTGGCCGGAATCCTGCCGGGCCTGGCAATCGACGCCCTTGCGCCGGTTGCGACGCAGATGCTTGGCAGCCGCATGCCGGCCCAGGCGGGTCAGCCCTGGCTCTCGATCGTGCCGATTGCGGAGAGCCGCAGCTCCTATAACGGGTTGCTGGTGATGGCGTTCATCACGGCAACTGCATCGCTTGCCGTCTATGTCATTCATCGCCTCGCCTCGCAGGCGCTGCGGCGGGGACCCGCCTGGGGATGCGGCTTCTCCGACGCCACGCCTGCCGCGCAATATTCGAGCGTCAGCTTTGCGCAGCCGATCCGCCGCGTGTTTGGCACGCTGGTGTTCCACGCCCGCGATCACGTCACGATGCCGCCGCCCGGAGACCTACAGCCGGCCCGGCTCCGAATCGAGCTGCACGACCCGGTGTGGAGCACGCTCTATGCGCCGATTGCCGACACGGTTGGCTTCCTGTCCGGACGGCTCAATCGCCTGCAGTTCCTGACCATCCGGCGATATCTCAGCCTGGTCTTCGCCACCCTCGTGACGCTGCTGCTGGTGCTCGCGATATGGTCCTGATCTCGGACATCATCGTGCAAGGCGTGCAGATGCTGCTGGTGCTGCTGCTCGCCCCGCTGCTGACCGGCTATGTGCGCAAGATCAAGGCCCGGCTGTTGCGCCGCCGGGGCGCCTCGGTCTTTCAGCCCTATCGCGATCTGCTGCGGCTGTTGCGCAAGGAAGTGGTGCTGGCCGACAACGCCTCATGGCTGTTCCGCGTGACGCCCTACATCACCTTCGCGGCGATCTGGGTTGCCGCCGCCCTGGTGCCGACCTTCGCGACCGGGCTGCTGTTCAACTGGACCGCCGATCTCATCGCCATCGTCGCGCTGCTCGGAAGCGCGCGCTTCTTCCTCGCGCTCGCGGGGATGGATGTCGGCACCAGTTTCGGCGGCATCGGCTCGAGCCGCGAAGTCATGATCGCAGCGCTCGCCGAACCCGCCATGCTGCTGATCGTGTTCTGCCTGGCGCTGGTCGCCGGCTCGACGCAGCTCTCGACGGTCTCGCACCTCCTCGCCTCGTCGTATGTGGGATTGCGGGTATCGCTTGGAATGGCGCTGGTCGCGCTGTTCATGGTGGCGATCGCGGAGAATGCGCGCATTCCGGTCGACAACCCGGCGACGCACCTCGAACTCACCATGGTGCATGAGGCGATGATCCTGGAATATTCCGGACGCCACCTCGCGATGATCGAACTCGGCGCCTTCCTCAAGCTGCTGCTCTACGTCTCGCTGATCGCCTGCGTGTTCTTTCCATGGCAAATCGCCCTCTACGGCAGTGGCGCCCTGTCCTACACGATCGGCGCCGGCGCCTACATCGTCAAACTCGCGCTGGCCGGCTTTCTGCTCGCGCTGTTCGAGACCGCCACGGCGAAGATGCGGGTGTTTCGCGTCCCGCAATTCCTCGGCGCCGCCTTCATGCTGGGACTGCTCGGCACTCTGTTGCTGTTCGTTTCGAGGAGCTTCTGATGCAGGTGCACAGCCTCGCTTTCGACGTCTCGCATACGCTGGCCGGCGGACTGGTGCTGATCAGCCTGATGATGCTGTATCAGGACCGCCTCTATTCGCTGCTCAATGTATTCGCGCTCCATGCCCTCGTGCTGTCGCTGTCGGTCGCCTGGCAGGCCTTCATCCAGGATGCGCCCCATCTCTACGTCACCGCGATGATCGCCCTGGTGTTCAAGGCGATCGTCATTCCGGTGGCGCTCCACCGCATCGTCAAGCAGCTAGGCATTCACCGCGACATCGAGTCCGCGGTCGGAATCGGACCAACCATGCTGGCCGGAATGGGACTCGTGGCACTCTCGCTGGTTCTCATGCTCCGGGTGACGAGCGACGCCGACCCGCTGGCGCGCGAGGATCTCGCCTTTGCCCTGTCGGTGGTGCTGCTCGGACTTCTGGTCATGGTGACGCGCCGCAATGCGGTCAGCCAGGTTGTCGGGTTCATGTCGCTGGAAAACGGACTGGTGCTGGCCGCGACCGGCGCCAAGGGCATGCCGCTCGTTGTCGAGATCAGCATCGCGTTCTCGATCCTGATCGCGTTCATCGTGATCGGCATCTTCCTGTTCCGAATCCGCGAACGCTTCGATTCGGTCGACGTCTCCGCGCTCGACGATTTCAGGGGCGAACGCCGATGACCCTTTCATTCTTCGATCCGGTCACCGCGGTGCTCGTGATCCCGATCGCTTCCGCGGCCCTGCTCGCCGTACTGCCCGGCTATCGGCTGACGGCGCGGCTGAACGTCGTGGCGAGCCTGGCGACATTGCTGTCTGCGCTCTCCTTGTTCGTGATCGAGCGGCCTGCCCCCGGACCATACGTGCTGGTCGACGATCTGAACATCGTCTTCATCGTGCTCAACAGCTTCGTGGGATTCACCACCAGCATCTTCAGCGCCAGCTATATCGCGCATGAACTCGAGACCGGCCGGCTGACACCGGCATACCTGCGCTTCTATCATGCCATGTATCAAACCATGATGTTCGGCATGAACCTCGCGTTCGTGTCGAACAATATCGGCCTGATGTGGGTGGCGGTCGAACTCGCGACCCTGACGACGGTGCTGATGGTCGGCATCTACCGTACCCATGCGGCACTCGAAGCCGCCTGGAAGTATTTTATTCTAGGCAGCGTCGGGATAGCGCTCGCCTTGTTCGGCACCATCCTTGTCTACATGGCGGCCCGCCCAGTCATGGGCGAAGGCCACGACGGCATGGTCTGGACGCTGCTGGTCGAGCGCGCCGCGAATTTCGACGCGGCGTTGCTCAACGTCGCCTTCGTATTCCTGTTTCTCGGCTACGGCACCAAGGTCGGCCTCGCGCCGCTGCACGCCTGGTTACCGGACGCGCATGCCGAAGGTCCGACGCCGATATCGGCGGTGTTGTCGGGCCTGCTGCTGAACGTCGCGCTTTATGCGCTGCTGCGCTTCAAGATATTGCTCGCGGCCAATCCGGCCTCGATCGCGCCCGGTCCGCTGATGGTGACGATGGGCCTGGTCTCGCTGATCTTCGCGGCGTTCATGCTGTACCGGCGGCGCGACATCAAGCGGCTGTTCGCCTATTCCTCGATCGAACACATGGGCATCATCGTGTTCGCGTTCGGCATGGGCGGCCCGCTCGCCAATTTCGCCGGGCTGCTGCACATGGTGATGCACAGCCTGACCAAGTCGGCCATCTTCTACGCCGTCGGGCACATTTCGCAGATCAAGGGCACCCAGCGGATTTCGCGAATCCGCGGCCTCACCGTTACCCATCCGGCGCTTGGCTGGGGACTGGTCGTGGGCGTCGTCGCGATCGCCGGGCTGCCGCCGCTCGGGATATTCATGAGCGAGTTTCTGGTGGTGAGTTCGACCTTTGCAAGGCAGCCGTTGCTTGCGATCGCGCTGGTATTGGGCCTGCTGCTGGCTTTCGGCGCACTGACATTGCGCCTGACCAGCGTCGCGTTCGGCGAGCCGCGCGGCAGCACGGCTTCGGCCGACGCCTCCTATATCCCGATGTTCGCGCATCTCGCGCTGGTACTGGGCGCGGGGATTTATCTTCCCGCCCCCCTGGTGGTCTGGTTCCAGCACGTGGCGCAGCTCCTTGGATAGGAACGAATTGATATGCCATCGCTGATCGATCTGACGCTGGAGGGTCGTAAGGTCGCGCAATACGGCCTTTGGCCACGCGTGCTGGTCGATGCTTCGATCTGGACATTTGCGGCGAGTGAACTACCCCACGGTCGCTGGTCTCTGCTCGGCCTTTGGGGCGAGCCCGCGACCGTGCACATGGCGATCATGGATGGACAGGACGCCGGCATCGCGGTCATCAGCCTCGAATGCCCCGACCGCCGGTTTCCTTCCGTTGCAAGGCATCACCCGCCGGCACTGCGGCTGGAACGCACCATCCACGATCTGTTCGGATTATCTGCCGAGGGCGCGCCCGACCTCCGGCCCTGGCTCGATCACAACCGATGGAATGTGCGCTTCCCGCTGGGAGATCGCAGCGACGCACTGCCGAAGGCTGAGCCCTACCGTTTCCTCGCCGCGGAAGGCGACGGCCTGCACCAGATTGCGGTCGGCCCGGTGCACGCAGGGATCATCGAGCCCGGACATTTCCGCTTTACCGCCAGCGGAGAGACCGTGGTCCGGCTGGAGCAACGGTTGGGGTATGTGCACAAGGGTATCAACGGCCTGATGGCCGGTGTCAGCCTCGAACGCGGCGCTCAACTCGCGGGCCGTGTGTCGGGCGACAGCACCGTCGCCTACGCATACGCGTTTTCGCGCGCGGCCGAAATCGCGCTGGATCTTGTGGTACCGGAGCGAGCCGTGTTCCTGCGCGCGCTGCTCGCAGAACTCGAGCGGCTCGCCAATCATCTCGGCGACATCGGCGCGATCTGCAACGATGCGTCCTTCGCGCTGATGCACGCGCATTGCGGCATCTTGCGCGAGAGCGTACTGCGCGCAGCCGGCGCGGCCTTCGGCCATCGGCTGATGCGCGACATCATCGTGCCCGGCGGCGTCAGCCGCGACATCGGAAAAGATGGCACCGAAACCATCCGGGCCGCGCTGGAGAACATTCGCGCGCGCTTCCCGGCGCTTGTTGAACTGTATGACAACACCGCTTCGCTCCAGGACCGTACCGTCGATGCCGGAACGCTCAAGCCGCCGCTGGCCCGACAATATGCTGCCGGCGGCTATGTCGGCCGCGCCTCGGGCCGCTCCTTCGATGCGCGCCGGACGCTGACCTATCCGCCTTACGACAGCCTGCGTTTCGACGTGCCTGTCCTCAATGAGGGCGACGTCAACGCACGGGTCTGGATCAGGATACGCGAGGTCGAACAGAGCCTTTCTCTGATTGACCAGATCCTGAGCCGCCTCCCCGAGGGACCGACCAGCAATGAAGTCCCGCTTGGAGGACAGGTGCGCGAGGGCATGGCGACCGTGGAAGGATTCCGCGGCGACATCCTGGTCTGGCTGCGCTTGCGCAATGGCCTGATCGAACGATGCCACATGCGCGACCCTTCGTGGTTCCAATGGCCACTGCTCGAAGCGGTGATCGAGGACAACATCGTTGCGGACTTTCCGCTCTGCAACAAGTCGTTCAACTGCTCTTATTCGGGTCACGATCTGTAAGGACGATTGCGATGCGCAAGCTGTTGTTCGAAAGCGTGTTTCGCCAACCCCTCACCGAGCGGGCGCCGTCACCGGATGACGCCGCTGTGGCGGAGCTTGCAACGGTGCTCGGACAGGCCGCGCGACGGCGGCTCGGCCGCAGCCTGTCGATCCGCGAGGTCGACGCCGGATCCTGTAACGGATGCGAGCTGGAGATTCACGCGCTCAACAACGCCTATTACGACGTCGAGCGATTCGGCCTGCGGTTCGTCGCCTCGCCGCGCCACGCCGACGTCCTGATGGTGACGGGCCCGGTGACGAAGAACATGCGCGAGGCGCTGGAGCGCACCTATCACGCGACCCCCAACCCGAAATGGGTCGTCGCGGTGGGAGACTGCGCACGGGATGGAGGATGTTTTGCCGGCAGCTATGCCGTCGTCGGCGGCGTCTCCGAGGTCGTCCCGGTCGATCTTCACATTCCCGGCTGCCCGCCCACCCCGATCGCCATGCTGCAAGGGCTGCTCGCGCTGCTCGAACGGGCGGATGCGCGCAGCAGCAAATCGTGAGGAAAGCTATCGAACCCGTTCCAGCACCCGCTTCGGCTGGCGCACGGTCTTGCCCTTTATCTTCGGATTTGCGACATGCTCGCGCAGGCGCACCCCTCGCCCTCCCGTCGCGCTCACCGCGCCAGGATTGATCAGCTCTATTCCTGCGCCATCAAGCGCGGACACCAGCTTCATCAGGGAATCGACGTTGGCGCGGATCACGCCGTCGCTGGCTTCCATGCGCTGGATGGTCGGCACCGAAAGATCGGCAAGCCCGGCCATTTGCCGCTGATCGATGCTCAGAAGCGCGCGCGCGGCCCTGAGTTGGTTGCCGGTAATCATGGGGTGGGTCTCCCGGTTCCGAAGCAGATAATTATCTGATCTAAATTTGCGCTTCAAGCATCAATATAGAGGTTCAGTATATCAACCACTCCTCTCAGCATGATTGGCATACGATGCAGAACATGATAAACGAAGCTTTAAACATCCTATTTGATGCACGGTGAGCAGGTGCGTTTGCTGGGGCGCTATCAGGGCCGGAACGGCGCAATCGAGATCGTCGAGTGCTCCGCGGATGGAACGCGGATCTATTTCGAGGAAGGCGTCAGGCAGAGCCAGGCCACGCCCGATGGCGAGAGCGTCTTCAGCTATGTCAAGCTGATGGACGAACTCCTGCATCGCGCCACGAACATTCTGATCCTGGGATGCGGCGGCGGCAATCTCGCCACCAGACTGGCACGCCTTGGCAAGAAGCTGACGATCGTCGACCATAATCCGATCAGCTTCGTGATCGCTCAGCAATATTTCGGACTGCCGGACGGATTGCCGCTCGTGGTGTCCAATTTCCGGAAATTCATTTTCGATGACAACCAGCTTTACGACGGAATCGCGATCGACGTTGGAGGTCCGGACTTTTGCTTTGATGCCGAATTCGACATCGAGACCTGCAACGCCATCCGCGCGCGGTTGGCGCCCGGCGGCTGCATGGTCATGAACGTGCTGGTCGCGAACGATATCGATCCATTGCCTGATCGCATCGCCGCACGGCTTGCCGGCGACCGGCTGCGCGCATGGATCATCGACGAGGAAGGCATCCAGGATCGAAATGCGATCATTGCCTGCATGTCGGAATGGCAGTTGAGTGCGCGTCCTGCGCTCGCCGAGGTCATGCAAAACAGCATCGAGCGATGGTCGATCCGGCGAAGCAGGGTGCGCGGTCGCGGGGTCGGTAATCCATTCCGCCGCTGAGCATTTTCGTCATGCCCGGCTTTGTGCCGGGCATCCACGCCCTGGCTTCATCCCGCATATTCGATCGCCCGGATCGCGCCGCGCAATTCGGCGAGTCCGCGCAAGCGGCCGATCGCGGTGTAGCCGGGATTGGTGCGCTTGGTGGCCGCGAGATCGTCAAGCATGCGATGGCCGTGATCGGGCCGGAACACGATTTGGTCGTTGGACGATCGCTTGCGGTTCTCGGTCAACAGCGCCTTGAGCACCGCGATCATGTCGACATCGCCGTCGAGATGATCGGATTCGAAGAACGACAGGCTGTCGCCTTCCCGCTTGGTCGCGCGCAGATGGGCAAAACCGATCCGCGGCGCAAAACGCTTGACCATGGCAGGCAGATCATTCTCGGCTCGCACGCCGAGCGATCCCGTGCAGAAGCAGATGCCGTTGGCCTTCGAGGGCACCGCGTCGAACAGGGCTTGATAATCTTCAGCCGAGGATGCGATGCGCGGCAGGCCGAACAGCGGGCGTGGCGGATCGTCCGGATGCAGCGTCAGCGTTACGCCGAGCTGCTCGGCGACCGGCGCGACGCGGGCGAGGAATTCGCCGAGGTGCCGGCGCAGCACCGTGGAATCGATGCCGCGATATTGCTGCAGGCGGTCGCGGAACTGCGGGATGGTCAGGGGATCGGTGGTCGATCCCGGCAAGGCGCTGGCAATGTTGGTGACGAGAACATCGATATCGGCCTGCGTCATCCGCGAATAGACGTCCTTGGCGCGCCGCTGCGCAGCTTCCGAATATTCGTTCACCGCCTCCGGTCGCTGCAGGATGTGCAGGTCGAACGCCGCGAACCGCTCCTGGTCGAAGCGCATCGCCTTGGCGCCGTTCGGCAGCTCCCATTCGAGATCGGTGCGGCACCAGTCCACGACGGGCATGAAATTGTAGCAGATGATGTTGATGCCGGCGGCGGCGACCGCCTCCATGCTGGCGATCCATGCCTCGATCGAGTGCGTCGCCCCGCCCCCGAGCCGCTTGACGTCATCGGGCACGGGAATCGATTCCACCACCGACCAGGTGAGCGGCGAGCGTCCGGCTTGCGAGTTCTCGATCAGGTTCTTGCGTTCCTCGACCGCGGCGCGCGTCCAGGCCTCGCCGATCGGCACCTGATGCAGCGCGGTCACGACGTCAGTCGCGCCAGCCTGGCGGATATCGTCGAGCGATACCGGATCGTTGGGCCCGTACCACCGCCATCCCTGCAGCATCATGGCCGATCTCCTAAACTCTGGTTTACATTCAAGCCGTCAGCACGACCTTGACGCTTTGCGAACGGTCGAGCGCCAACCTGACGGCGTCGGGCGCCACCGAAAGCGGGCGTTGCGCCGTCACCAGCGACAGCACGTCGACGCTGCCGTCGGCGATCAGGTCGACTGCCGTGAAGAATTCCCCGCCGAAGCGGAACGAGCCGCGCAGGTCGATCTCCTTGGCCATCACGGCATTCGCCGGCACCGGGATCTGCCCGCCCGGCAGGTTGCCGACCTGAACGACGACACCGCCCCGCCGGACGGTGCCGATGGCGCTGGCGAGACCGGCCGCCGTTCCCGAGACCTCGAATGCGACATCGAACGGCTTGGCAGTTGCCTCGGCCTTCAGCGCGTCCTCGCCGCCGGAGATATCGACGACGTTATTGGCGCCGAGTTTTGTCGCGAATGCCAGCGGTGCGGCCGCGATGTCGACAACGGTCGTCTCCGCCATGCCGGCGCGCCTGGCCGCCAGCATCGTCAACAAGCCAATTGGCCCTGCGCCGAACAGCACCGCGCGCTTGCCGGTGACATCGCCGGCGCGGGCGACCGCATGCAGGCACACGGCCAGCGGCTCGGCGAGCGCTGCCGCCTGATAGGTCACATGATCCGGAATCTTCACGCACTGCGCCGGAATGGCGTCGAAATACGAGGCAAAGCCGCCCTGCATGTGCGGGGTCTTCGACGCCGATCCCATGAAGAAGATGTTCTCGCACAGGTTCTGCCGTTTCTCTCGGCACGGCTTGCAATGGCCGCACCAGCGCGACGGATTGACGGCGACGCGGTCACCGACCTTTACGCCCGGCGCGCTGCCCGCGATCTCGACGACTTCGCCGGCGATCTCATGTCCCAGCACCAGCGGCGAGGTCACGACAAAATCGCCGGTGCGGGCATGGCGATAGTAGTGCATGTCGGAGCCGCAGATGCCGCCGGCGCCGAAGCGGATGCGCACCATGCCCGCGGCAAGCGGATCGAGCGGCCGCTCGATCATCCGCAGATCTTCCGGGCCGAACAGCGTTGCAGCCAAAGCCATCGATGTCATTTTGAAAGCCCCATGTATTTTGGCAGCCAGAGCGTCAGCTCCGGGATGTAGGTGATGGCGACGAGCGCCAGGAGCAGCGGCACCAGCCAGGGCAGGATCGCCATGGTGGTGCGTTCGACGGACAGTTTCGCCACGCGCGCCAGCACGAACAGCACCATGCCGAGCGGCGGATGCAACAGGCCGATCATCAGGTTCAGCGTCATGATCAGGCCGAAATGAATGGGATCGATGCCGAGCTTGAGCACGATCGGCAGCAGGATCGGCACCAGGATGGTGATCGCCGCGATGGTATCGATGAAGCAGCCGACGAACAGGATCAGGATGTTGGCGAGCAGCAGGAACACCCACTTGTTCTGGGTGATGCCGAGCATCGCGTCCGTCAGCGTCTGCGCCGCCTGCGACACCGTCAGCAGCCAGGCGAAGATCGAGGCCGCGGTGACGATGAACAGCACGGAGGCCGTGGTCTCGATGGTATCGAAAGTAGCCTTCGCCACCGTCTGCAGCGTCATCGAACGGTAGCGGACGAGACCGAGGAACAGCGACCAGATCACCGCGGCGACCGCGGCTTCCGTCGGCGTGAACCAGCCGAGCGTCATGCCGCCGATCAGGATCACCGGCGCCATCAGCGCCATCACGGCGGAGAAATCGAAATACCAGTCGAGTGCCAGCAGTGCCACGAGGCCGATGCCGACCGCCATGTTCACCGAGAGGCCGGCGAGAACCAGCAGCCAGACCACCAGCGGGAACGCGAACACGATGACGATTTCGAGCGTGGCCGAGCCGAGCTGCGGCCAGGAGAACGGCGTGTCGCTGCCCCAGCCGCGCCGGTGCGCGAACCAGGCGACCGTCGCCATCATCGCCAGCGTCATGACGACGCCGGGAATCACGCCGCCGAGGAACAGCGCGCCGATCGAGACGTTCGCCATCATGCCGTAGATCACGAACGGCAGCGACGGCGGAATGATCGGACCGAGGGTTGCGGACGCCGCGGTGACGCCGACGGCGAACTCGGTGGAGTAGCCGTGGTCCTTCATCGCCTTGATCTCGATGGTGCCGAGGCCCGCGGCGTCGGCAATCGCCGTGCCGGACATGCCGGAGAAGATGACCGAGCCGATGATGTTGACGTGGCCGAGGCCGCCGCGCATCCAGCCGACCAGCGCGACCGCAAACTTGTAGATGCGCCCGGTGACACCGGCGATGTTCATGAGATTGCCGGCGAGAATGAAGAACGGCACCGCCAGCAGCGGAAAGCTCTCGACGCCCGCGATCATGCGCTGCGCCAGGGTCACATCAGGCGTGATGCCGCTGACGAGAATGTAGACCAGCGACGAAGCCGCCATGGCCAGCGCGACCGGCAGGCCGAGCAGCATCAGCAGCAGAAATCCCCCAAGCAGCAGCAGCATCGCCCTACCCTTCCGTTCCGTCGAATGCGCCGGGGCGTTCCAGGATCGAATAACCCCGCCGCCAGTTCTCGACCGCGATCTGGATCGAGCGCACAAACATCAGCACGAAGCCGAGCAGCACGGCGTAGTAGACAAAGCCCTTCTGAAACTTGATCGTGGTCATCCGCTCGTCGCCGATGATCTGGATGAACTGCCAGACCAGCTTGATCGCGTAGCCGAGGAACGCGATGCGGATCAGGTCGATCACCGTCGAAAGCCCACGCGCCGCGGCGTGCGGCAGGTAGCGGAACACGAGGTCGACCTGGATGTGCCGCGACAGCCGCACGCACATGGCCGAACCGATGAACACGACGCCGATCAGGCAATAGGTGGCGATCTCCTCGGTCCAGGCGTAGCTGTCGTTGAGGACATAGCGGGTGAAGAACTGCAGGAAGACGCACAGCGCCATGATCCAGAAGATCACCAGCGCGAGCCAGTCCTCGGGCGCGTACACACTGAGATCGGCGCCCTTGGGGACCTCGTCCTCGAAGGTATGGGCGATCTCGTCCGCCGTGATTTGCTTGTGAACTTCAGCCGTCGACATGCGCCCTCCCCGGACTGGCCTTTGAGATGTCTCCGCCGTGCCGGCCGCCGCCGCCAACGCGGCCGGCACGGCGGGAACGATTGCCGCTTACTTGACCGCCTGGATGCGTTCCCAGTCGGCCTTGCGGTAGTCGAAGCTCTCGAAGCTCACATTCTTGAGCACGGTGTCGCGGAACTCGTCCTTGTTGACCTCGGTCACCGTCAGGCCCTTCTGCTTGAAGAAATCGACCAGCTTGCCTTCGTTGACCTTGATCTCGGCGGTGGCCTTCGCGGCCGCTTCCTGGGCGACCTCGGTGAAGATCTTGCGATCTTCTTCCGACAGCTTCTTCCAGAGCGCGCTTGACGCCACGGTGTTGAGGTGATCGACGATGTGGCCGGTCAGCACGATGTGCTTCTGCACTTCGTAGAACTTCTTGGCCTCGATCGTGGTGAGCGGATTTTCCTGCGCTTCCACGGTGCCGTTCTGCAGGGCGAGATAGACCTCGGCAAAGGCGATCGGCGCGGTATTGGCGCCGCAGGCGCGCGGCATCGCCAGATAGGCGGGCACGTCAGGCACGCGAATCTTGAGGCCCTTCAGGTCGGCGCAGGCCTTGATCGGCTTGTTCGACGAAGTATGGCGCACGCCGTAATAGGTCACCGCCAGGATGCGATGGCCGGTCTTGTCCTCGTAGCCCTTCGCGAGCTCCTTGAAGATGTCGCTCTTGGTGTAGGCCAACAGATGATCCGCATCGCGGAAGGTGTAGGGATAATAGGTGACGCCGATCGGCGGGAAGCTCTTGGCCGCGAAGCTCGAGCCGGAAATGATCAGGTCGACCGAGCCGAGCGAAAGGCCCTGGTTGATGTCGGTTTCCTTGCCGAGTTGCGAGGCCGGATAGACGTCGATCTGATAACGCCCATTGGTGCGCTTGTTGATCTCGCCCGCGGCCCAGACCGAGGCGGTGTGGAACGGCTCCGACGTCTCGTAGACATGCGCCCATTTCAGCTTGGTCTGCGCCATGCCCGAGGTGGTCGCGGCCAGAATCGCGGCAGACGCCGCCAAGGCAACCGTCAATTTCTTCAACACTGGAATTTCCTCCCTTGCTCCAAATTGCTTTTGTTACCCAACCGGCCCGGCGCCTCGCCGAACCGTTCGAATTCTTCTCTCTCAACTGCTCCGTGACGCAGCGCGGACGGATGGTGCCGGCGCACCGAAATTCTGCGCAAAGCGGGCCTGCGAGCGCGCCAGATGCTCGCGCATCGCCACGCGCGCCGCGTCCGGGTCATGGGCGGCGATAGCATCGCGGATCGTGCGGTGCTCGGCCAGCGCCGCGTTCCAGGATTGCGGGTTCTCGAAATAATGCGCGAGCTTGGCGAAGTAGGGATTGAGCCGCTGGTCGAACAGTTCGCCGACGACGCGCACCAGCACGGCATTGTCCAGACATCCGGCGACCGCGACGTGAAACGCGCGGTCATGGACCATGGAGTCCTCGCCCGGGTGCTGCACCGTGGCCATCGCCTCCAGCGATGCGTCGATGCGCGCGATGTCTTCCGCGCTCGCCACGCGGGCGGCCTGCTCGGCAATCGCGCCTTCGAGGAACTCGCGCGCGCGCAACAGTTCGAACGGGCCCTCGATCTCCGTCGTCGCCGGAAGCAGCGGCGCGAGCGGCGGCGGTTCGCAGACATAAATTCCGGAGCCGACGCGGATGCGCACCCTGCCCTCGACTTCCAGCGCGATCAGGGCTTCGCGCACCGTGGGCCGCGATACCTTCAACTGTTCGGCAAGATCACGTTCGGCGGGAAGACGGCTGCCGACGACGTATTCGCCGCTGTCGATCAAGGCGCGAAGCTGATCGGCAACCTGGCGATAAAGGCGTCGTGCTTCCACGGCTTCGAGCGGCACGCTCGGCTCTCCCTGACGATTCCCTGAGGCGAATCGATTTTTCTTGCTTTGATCGGCTGATGATCAATAGATCTGGATAATTGGCCTTACCAATTGACCAGTAGTTGGAGGATTAAGCCCGCCATGTCAAGCGAAACGGCGAAAAACCCGCCTTCTGGCCCGAAAGGCGGCAATTTGCGCCTGTCCGAGGCCAATCTCAACAAGGTTCCCGGGCAGATCCATCGGCCGGCCTACGACCGCTCGGGCATCACGCCGGGCATCGTTCACCTCGGGATCGGCGCGTTCCACCGCGCGCACCAGGCTGTCGTTATCGACGATCTGCTGGCCGCCGGCGCGATCGAATGGGGAATTATCGGAGCGAGCCTGCGCAGTTCGCAGACGCGCGATGCGCTCGCGCCGCAGGATGGCCTCTACACGCTCGCGGTCCGCTCCGGCAAAGGCACCGACCACCGCGTCATCGGCTCGGTCCTCGCCAGCGATGTCGCCAGGGAAAACCCGAGGCAGTTGATCGCGCACCTCGCCGATCCGGCGACGCGCATCGTGTCGCTGACGGTCACCGAGAAAGGCTACTGCCACACGCCGCAGACCGGCGACCTCGATGAACATCATCCCGACATCGCCCACGACCTGCAGAATCCGGACACGCCGCGCTCGACCGTCGGATTTCTCGTCGCCGCGCTCGCGCGGCGGCAGGCCGCGGGCGAGCGCCCCTTCACCGTTCTGTCCTGCGACAACCTCTCCGCCAACGGCCGCACCGTCGGGCGCATCGTGACGCAGTTCGCCGGCTTGCGCTCGCGCGACCTCGCCAGGTGGATCGAAGCCGAGGTCGCCTTCCCTTCGACCATGGTGGACCGGATCGTGCCTGAAACCACGGATGCCGACCGCGCGGCGATTTCGTCCGCGCTCGGCATGACCGACGCATGGCCTGTCGTCACCGAGCCGTTCACGCAGTGGATCGTCGAAGACCGCTTCACCGCGGGAAGACCGGATTTCGCAGCCGCCGGCGTGCAACTGGTTTCCGACGTGACGCCCTTCGAGCACATGAAGTTGCGGCTGCTCAACGCGAGCCACTCGGCACTGGCCTATCTCGGCTATCTCGCCGGTTTTGAGACCATCGCCGCGACCATGACCGACGCGCGCTTTGCAGCGTTTGCCCGGCAGGTGATGCAGGACGCCGCGCCGACGTTGGCGATGCCTGAAGGGACGGATCTGGCCGCCTACAGCGCTTCGCTGCTGCAGCGTTTTTCAAATCCGGCCCTGCACCATCGCACCTGGCAGATCGCGATGGACGGATCGCAAAAGCTGCCGCAGCGGCTGCTCGCCACCATGCAGGACCGGCTGCGGCTGGGATTGCCGATCGACACCCACGCGCTCGCCGTGGCCGGATGGATGCGCTATGTCACCGGCACCGACGAACAGGGACGCGCGATCGACGTCTGCGATCCGCTCGCCGCGAAATTGAAGTCCATCGCCGAGAGCGCCGGTCCGGTCGCGGACCGGCTTGCGCCGGCGCTGCTGCAAGTAGATCAGATCTTCGGCGCTTCAGGCACTGACCCCCGCATGCGCAGCGCCGTCATCGAGGCGCTTAGCAAACTCTACACCCTGGGCGCACGTCAGGCCGTGCAGACGTTTCAGGTAGGCTAAGCAGATAGCAACGCCCTGGTGAGCTGGTGATCGGGATCGGCGAGCCCGTCGACGACATCGAAATGATGCCGGCCGGGTTCTTCGATCGCGCAGGTCTTCGCGCCGAGCCCGGTCCAGATGTTGGCGAGCAGCGCGTTCTGGCGGACGAATTCCGGACGCTCGGCGCTGCCCACCCAGCATGTCACGCGCGCATTCGGCATCGGCTGCAGCAGCGCCGGGCTTTCCATCAGCGCCTCGGCCTCGTCGATGCGAAGGTCCATATTCATGGCGGCCTTCATCAGCGGACGAAGGTCATGCAGGCCTGAGATGGAGACGGTGTGGCTGATGCGGGCCCGGACATGTTCCGGAAGCGGTGACGTCGCCGAAATCATGCGTGTCACCAGATGCCCGCCGGCGGAATGTCCGGTCAGGAACAGCGGGCCTTCGATTATCGCGGCGGCACGCTCGACGGCGTCAGCGACTTCGCGCGTGATCTCGGCGATGCGCACCGCCGGGCATAGCGGGTAGGACGGCATCGCCACCGCGTAGCCGCTCTCCACCGATCCGCGCGCCAGATGCGACCAGAAGCTCTTGTCGAGCGCCTTCCAGAATCCGCCATGCACAAAGACGACGAGGCCCTTCGGCCGGCCTTCCGGCTTGAAGAGATCGAAGCGGTTTCGTTCGCGCGGCCCATAAGAGATGTCGAGCGTCGCGCGGCCACTGCCTTGCAAAGCGTCGCGATAGGCCTGCGCGGGCTGCACCCACGCCGCCGGCCAGCGGTCGCCGCTCGGAATGTTCGGCGCATTCGCGTATGCGTCGGTCCAGTCGGAAATCTGATGAAAAATCACGCGATTCGACTTTCTGTTTGCTTCTGTGGGCTTGCCGACGTTCGGATCAATGCCCGCCGCCAAGCAGTCTACACCGGGAAACGCTTACTGCCATAAATTTCAAGCTTGAAATAATCGACACCTGCGCGAATAATTCCACCCGCCGCGAACAGGGACAGACATGACTGATTTCACGCGAACGAAATCCCGGTTCGCCATCCCCGATGGCGTGATCTATCTGGACGGCAACTCGCTCGGTCCGCTGCCCGTCGCGGCCGCCGATCGCGTCGGCCGCATGATGACGGAGGAATGGGGCAAGCACCTCATCAAGGGCTGGAACCTCGCCGGGTGGATGACGCAGCCGCGGCGTATCGGCGACCGGATCGGACGGTTGATCGGCGCGGCCGACGGGACGGTGGTGGTCGGCGACACGCTGTCCATCAAGGTCTATCAGGCGCTGGCCTCGGCGCTCGAGCTCAATCCGTCACGGCGCGTTATCCTGTCTGATACCGGCAACTTTCCTTCCGATCTCTACATCGCAGGCGGCCTGCTTCAATCGCTCGGCCGTGGCCACGAGTTGAAGGTCGTGGCACCAGACGATGTCGAAGCCGCCATCGACGAGACCATTGCAGTGTTGATGCTGACCGAAGTCGACTATCGCACCGGCCGGCTGCACGACATGCGGGCGCTGACGCGCAAGGCGCATGCCGCCGGCGCGCTAACGGTCTGGGATCTCGCGCATTCCGCGGGCGCGATTCCGGTCGATCTGGAAGCTTCTGGCGCCGATTTCGCGGTCGGCTGCACCTACAAATATCTCAATGGCGGTCCCGGCGCGCCGGCGTTCATCTACGTGGCGCCCAAGCACGCCGATACGGCGCGGCCGGCGCTCTCCGGCTGGATGGGTCATCAGGCGCCGTTCGCCTTCGACCTCGACTACCGGGCCGGCCCCGGCATCGAGCGGATGCGGGTCGGTACGCCGCCGATCATCGCGATGGCCGTGCTCGATGCCGCCCTCGATATCTGGGACGGCGTCAGCATGACCGACGTGCGCGCTGCTTCGATTGGGCTCGCCGACCTCTTCATCCGCGAGGTCGAGCGACGTTGTCCCGAGCTGACATTGGCCTCGCCGCGGGACGGCAAGCAGCGCGGCAGCCAGGTTTCGTTTCGTCATCCGGAAGGCTACGCGATCATGCAGGCACTGATCGCGCGCAACGTCATCGGCGACTTCCGCGCGCCCGACATGATGCGCTTCGGTTTTACGCCGCTCTACCTCGGAGAGGCCGAGGTTCGCGCTGCCGTCGAAATCCTCGCCGACGTCCTGGCCAACCGCCGCTGGGATACCGCGGAGTACCGCAGGAAGGCGCTCGTGACATGACCGGCAATCCCGACGAGTCCCCGCGCGAGGGAGCCGAGATGTCGTTCGAAGGGCGGATGTCCTACAGCGACTATCTGCATCTGGAACGCGTCCTGAACGCGCAGGAGCCGCTTTCGGATGCGCATGACGAGTTGCTGTTCATCATCCAGCACCAGACTTCCGAACTCTGGATGAAGCTCGCGGTCCACGAAATTCGCTCCGCCATCAGGGCGATCCGCCACGACCAGCTGCAGCCCGCCTTCAAGATGCTGTCGCGCGTCGCCCGGATCTTCGAGCAGCTCAACACCGCCTGGGATGTGTTGCGCACGATGACACCCAGCGAATACACCGAGTTTCGCGATCAGCTCGGCCAGTCCTCAGGCTTTCAGTCGTACCAGTATCGCGCGATCGAATTCCTCGCCGGCAATCGCAATCTGGCGCTGCTTGCCCCGCACGCCCACCGCCCCGACATCATGGCAATGCTCGAGGACATTCTCGCCGAGCCGGGCCTCTATGACGAGGCGCTGCAGCTATTGGCGCGCCAGGGCTTTGCCATCGGCGAAGACGCCCGCCGAACTGACTGGCGCGTCACGCGCACGCCGAACGCCGAGGTTTTGGAAGCCTGGAAGACCGTCTATGCGTCGCCGGCGAAACACTGGATGCTCTACGAACTGGCGGAAAAGCTGGTCGACTTCGAGGACTATTTTCGCCGCTGGCGCTTCAACCACGTCACGACGGTCGAGCGCATCATCGGCCTGAAGCGGGGAACCGGCGGCACCTCCGGCGTCTCCTATTTGCGCAGGATGCTCGAGGTCGAGCTTTTTCCAGAACTCTGGAAACTGCGAACCGAGCTCTAGGAGATGCCCCGCCCAGCGGGCTTCAGCGCGGCACAACCGCCGTCGCCTCGATCTCGACGCGCGCGTCCTTCTCGACCAGGCGCACCACCTGCACCAGGGCCATGGCCGGGTAATGCGCACCAAATATCTCGCGGTAGATGCGGCCGAGTTCTTTCAGGCTCGCCAGATATTCCTCGATATCGACGACATACCAGGTCAGGCGCACGAGATGCGCGGGGCCGGCGCCGCCTGCGGCAAGGATCTCGGCAATGTTGGCGAGCGTCTGGCGCACTTGTGCGACAAAACCCTGCGCCAGGCGGCCCTTGGTGTCCCAACCGATCACGCCGCCGGTCACGACAATGCGGCCGTCCGCTGCCATGCCGTTGGCGTATCCTTTCGGCACCGGCCAGCCGCTCGGCTGCAGTACCTGCGCGCCCGACGCGGCGTCGGTCGTGGGATGAGGCACCATGCTCGGCGTGGGGCCTTTGGCGACGGTCACCGGCGTTCTCCCTCAGGTTGGAAATTATTCGGCGGCGACGCTCGGTGGCGTCGGGCCGGCCGCGGCCATCTGCCGGAGCGCAAAGCGCCGCAGCTTGCCGGTTTCGGTCTTCGGCAGTTGCGCGACATATTCGATCGCGCGCGGATATTTGTACGGCGCAATCGCCTGCTTGACGTGATCCTGCAGCGCCTGCGTCAGCGCGGCGTCGCCAAGGGCGCCGCCCGCCAGAACCACATAGGCCTTCACGACCATGCCGCGCGCCTCATCAGGCGCGCCGACCACGCCGCATTCGGCAACGGCGGGATGCGACAGCAGCGCCGCCTCGACCTCAGGGCCGGCGATGTTGTAGCCGGAAGAGACGATCATGTCGTCCGAGCGCGCGACAAAGGCGAGGCGACCATTGGCGTCGCGAACGAAGGTATCCCCGGTCAGGTTCCAGCCGCCGCGCACATAGTTCGCCTGCCTTGTGTCGGCCAGATAACGGCAGCCGGTCGGCCCGCGCACCGCCAGCTTGCCGACGATGCCATCAGGCAGTTCGTTCATGTCGTCGTCGACGATCTTCGCCACGTAACCCGCGACTGGATGCCCCGTCGTTCCTCCGACCGCATCGCCGACGCGGTTGGTGATGAAGATATGCAGCAATTCAGTCGAGCCGATACCGTCGAGAATGGTCTTGCCGGTCTTGCGGGTCCAGCTTTCGAACACCGGCGCCGGCAGGGTTTCGCCCGCGGAAACCGCGATCCGCAGCGACGACAGATCCGCGCCCTTGTCCATCGCCGCCATCATCGCGCGATACGCCGTCGGCGAGGTAAAGCAGATCGTCGCCTTGTAGGTCTCGATGATCTTGATCATCTCAGGCGGCGAGGCGTTTTCCAGAAGCGTCGCCGTCGCGCCGAACCGCAAGGGAAAGATCGCCAGTCCCCCGAGGCCGAAGGTGAAGGCCAGCGGCGGCGAGCCGACGAAGACGTCGTCCTCGGTGACGCTGAGCACTTCTTTTGCGTAGCCATCCGCAACAATCATCAGGTCGCGATGGAAATGCATCGTCGCCTTGGGTTCGCCCGTGGTGCCCGAGGTAAATCCGAGCAGCGCGACGTCGTCACGGCCGGTCTTCACCGCCTCGAACTTCACCGGCTTGTTCAGCGCGACACGGTCGAGCTCGGCATCGTGATTGGAGGTGCCGTCGAAATTCACCACCTGCTTGAGAAAGCGGCTGGTCTTGGCGCAGGCGACCAGTTCATCGGCGATGCGGCTGTCGGTCAGCGCCAGCGCGATCTCCGCCTTGTCGACAATCTTGCCGAGTTCGCCGGCGCGCAGCATCGGCATGGTGTTGACGACGACGGCGCCCGCCTTGGTCGCGCCAAGCCATGCCGCGACCAGCGCCGGGTTGTTGCCGGAGCGGATCAGGACGCGGTTGCCGGGCTTGACGCCGTAGTTCTCCACCAGTGCATGCGCGAGGCGGTTGGACCAGTCCGCCAGCTCCTTGTAGGTGCGCTGGCGCCCGTTACCGATCAGCGCGATCCGATCGCCCCAGCCTTTCTCGACGATGCGATCAGTCAGCTCGACCGCCGCATTGAGATATTCGGGATATTGAAATTCCGGACGTTCCAGCAGCAGCTCAGGCCACTGCTCCAATGGCGGCAGATTGCGCCGCGCGAAATCATCGACATGGCTCGATGGACCAAGAACCCGACTGGGAGTTTGACCTGACATTTCCATCGCCCCTCGCTTTCATCCATGAAAGGCTTGAGCTCGACATCGAGGACGCCCGGCTGCGCTGTCTCGGAAATCATTTTAGGCTTAAAGTAATTTTCCGCAAGTGCAGAATCGAGCCCTGCTGCGAAATGACAAGAGCCGGGCAGCCGCTCGCGGCGGCGCCCGGCCCGTTGGAACCATCTTCCCTGTGCGGCGGCGCCGATCTATTCGTTGGCCTCGGGCGGCAGGAAATCGACCTCGTGCTGCGCCGAGATCCGAACCACCTCTTCGGGATCGGTCAGATTGTGCAGCTTGTCGAACAGGGCTTCGAGCTTCTGCATCGGCGATACCCAGAACAGGGCGCGGGCCGGCTTGTCGGACTTGTTGAAATAGCCGTGCGGGATACCGCGCGGCATCCGGACGAGGTCGCCCGCCTTGGCCTGCACCCAGACGCCATCGAGCTTGAGATCGAGAACGCCCTCCTGCACCAGGATGAACTCGTCCTGCGTCGGGTGGACGTGCACCGGAACGAACTGGCCGGGCTCGCTGTTGGTCTCGAAGGCGAAGGTGGAATCGGTGACTGCCTTGGGAAAGTAGACCTGACCCAGGATGTTCCAGGTCTTGCCCGCGTAACCGGTACCGCTCCTGGTGATGCCCTTTTCGAGTGCCGCCATATCGCCCTCCTCTGCTATGTTTACTGGTTCTCAGCCCGTACGCGCCTTGGCCGATTTCTGCGCCGACCCCTTGGTCTTGGCCAACAGGCGCATCAGTTCGCGCACGTCCTTCGGCGTGAGGTCGCCGAACATGTCGGCGATCCACAGTTCATGCTCCGCCGCCATCTTGCGGAATTCGGCGCGGCCCGCCTTGGTGAGGCGGATCATCTGGACACGGCGGTCGGCTTCCGAGGTGCGACGGTCGAGATGGCCTGACTCAACGAGGCGTTCGACCAGGCCGGTGACGTTGCCGTTCGAGACCATCATACGCTTGGATACGTCAGACAGCGTCATGCCCTCCGGCACCTTGTCGAGCTGCGCCATCAGGTCGAACCGCGGCAGCGTGACGTCGAAGCGCTCGCGCAGGCGGCTGCGCACCTCGCCCTCGATCAGGGTCGTGCAGGTCAGGAGGCGCAGCCACAGCCTGAGCTCGTCGCCATGATGCTCGGGGAGTTCGACGGCCTTGGTCTCTGAATCCAGGGTCATGGCCGCAATCATTGCGCAGATTTCTTTAGGTTTCAAGCAATTGGCGCATGGCTTGCATGGAGGCGTTCTGCTTGCAGGTGCAGTCGTCGTCAGAATAAGCTGCCCTCCGAGCAGTTGGCGTGGCATGGGTTTCGGCCGCGAAGGGCCGAACGGAGGAACAAGATGAAGCAGTCGTTGAAGCTGACCGGACTTGCGGTTTTGCTGGGTACTGTCGCCGCGCCGGCGATGGCGCAGGAGAAGATCAAGGTCGGAATCATCGTGACGCTGTCCGGCCCCGCCGCCGTGCTCGGCCAGCAATCCCGCGACGGCTTCCAGCTTGCAGTCAAGGACCTCGGCGGCAAGATGGGCGGCAAGGACGTCGAGGTCGTCGTCGTCGACGACGAACTCAAGCCTGACGGCGCCGTGACCAAGGCCAAGGGCCTGCTCGAGCGCGAGAAGGTCGACTTCGTGGTCGGCCCGATCTTCTCCAACATCCTGCAGGCGATCCACCGTCCCGTCACCGAGAGCAAGACGTTCCTGATCAGCCCGAACGCGGGCCCTTCGAGCTATGCCGGCAAGGAGTGCAGCCCGTTCTTCTATGTCACCTCGTACCAGAACGACCAGGTTCACGAGATCCTCGGCAAGGTCGCGCAGGACCGCGGCTACAAGCGCGTCTATGTGCTGGTGCCGAACTATCAGGCCGGCAAGGATTCGGCCGCCGGCTTCAGGCTCGACTACAAGGGCGAGATCGCCGAGGAAAGCTACACGCCGCTCGGCACGCTGGATTTCCAGGTCGAACTGACCAAGATCGCCAATTCCAAGCCGGATGCGCTGTTCACGTTCATGCCCGGCGGCATGGGCGTCGGGCTCGTCAAGCAGTACCGGCAGGCCGGGCTCGCCGAGAAGATTCCGGTATTGTCCGCCTTCACCGTCGACGAATCCACGCTGCCCGCGCAGCAGGACGCCGCCGTCGGCATGTTCGGCGGCGCCAACTGGGCGCCCGACATGGACAATCCGCAGAGCAAGAAATTCGTCGCCGCCTATGAGGCCGCCTACAACAGCGTGCCCGGCACCTACGCCATGCAGGGCTACGACACCGCGATGCTGATCGACAGCGCTGTCAAGGCGGTGAAGGGCGATCTGAAGAACAAGGACGCCGTGTCGGCCGCGCTGCGAAAGGCCGAGTTCACCTCGCTGCGCGGCGACTTCAAGTTCAACGCCAACGGCTATCCGATCCAGAATTTCTACCTGACCAAGGTCGCCAGGCGTCCGGACGGAAAATTCCAGACCGAGATCGTCGAGAAGGTGTTTTCGAACTACGGCGACCGTTACGCCAAGGATTGTCCTGCGAAATAGCCTCGAAATATTCTTGGGAAGGGAACAGCAATGAAGACCGAAATCGCCGGCATCACCCGCGCCAATGAAGGCATCCAGGGCATCTCCTGGAATATCCTCGGCCAGACCTATGTGCCGAAGAACGTCACCGAGCACTCCTTCTCCTGGCATGCGACCTTCCCGGCCGAGACCTTCGTGCCGCCGCACATCCATCCCGACCAGGACGAATATCTCTACATCCTGGAGGGCCGGCTCGACTTCTTCCTCGACGGCGCCGAGACGAATGCGACGCCCGGCGATCTGGTGCGGCTGCCGATGGGCAAGCCGCACGGCATCTTCAACAAGTCCGGACGCACGGCGAAGACGCTGTTCTGGGTCTCGCCGACCCGGCGGCTCTACGACCTGTTCTGGGCGATCCACAACATGAAGGAGCAGACGCCCGACGCCGTGGTGGCGCTCGCAGCCGAGCACAACATCCATTTCCTGCCGCCGCCTCCGGAGGCGTGAGGATCCCGCTACCCCCGCACCGCCGCCAATCCGAGTTGCGGCGGCGCGAAGCCGGCCTTGGAGGCATAGCCGCGCACGATCGCCTCGCGCTGGGCGTGGCTCAGCACCTTCTCGATATCGGCGAAGCCATCAGGCGCCAGTTGTTCGACGGCGTCGATCACGCCCTCGGGTCCGCCGCGGCGGTTGGAGCGCACGATCTCCGCCGTCATCGGCAGCCGCTTCTGCTCGTAGGCGACCAGCGCCTGGCGCGGATGTTCTGATCGCGCCAGTTCGTCGGCGAGCGCGCGCGCATCGAGGATCGCCTGCGAGGCGCCGTTGGAGCCGACCGGATACATCGGATGCGCGGCGTCGCCGAGCAGCGTCACCCGGCCCCAGGTCCAGTACGGCAGCGGATCGCGGTCGCAGCAGGGATACTCATAGAACTCCGGCGTCGCCGAGATCAGGCTGCGCACGTCGACATGAGGCACCTTGAACATCTCGACATGCGGCATCAGCTCCTCGCGCTTGCCGGCCCGCGACCAGTCCTCGCGGCGCGGCGGCGGCGAACTACCCTCGCCGATCTTCACCAGCACGGCCCAGTTGGTCAGCCGGCTCGACGGGCTCGATCCTTCCGCAATCGGATAGACCACGACCTTCGCATTCAGCCCGCCCGCCACGATCATCGAGCGTCCGGTCAGGAAAACCGGCCAGTCGCGCGCGCCGCGCCACAGCATCAGCCCGTTCCAGCATGGCGGCCCTTCGTCCGGAAACAGCATCTCACGCACCCGCGAGTGAATGCCGTCGGCGCCGATCAGGATGTCGCCGCGCGCTGTTTTGACATGGGCGCCGGTGCGGTCGAAGAAATGCGCGATCACGCCGCCCTCATGCTGCGCGAACGCGCCGAGCCGGCAGCCGGTGTGGATCGCCTCGTGGCCGACCCGCTCCTCGACGGCGCGATGGATCACGCTCTGCAGGCGACCGCGATGAACCGAGAATTGCGGCACGTCGTGCCCGGCATCCAGGCCGCGCGGTTCGCGCCAGACCTCCTGGCCGTGGCGGCTCAGATAGTACAATTGGTCGGTCCGGACCGCGGCGGCATCGAGCCGATCCAACAGGCCAAGGCCTGCCAATTCCCTGATCGCATGCGGCAGCGTGTTGATGCCAACGCCGAGTTCGCGGATGGTGTCGGCCTGCTCGAACAGTTCACAATCGATGCCGCGTGCGCGCAACATCAGCGCGGTGGTGAGCCCCCCGATGCCGCCTCCGACAATGATCGCCTTCATCAACGTTACTCCAGCTCTACCCGTCGCACTTCAACCTCTCCCCGCGAGGGGCGGGGAGAGGGAGGGATCAAGCAAGCCTGCCATTCGCCTTATTCGGCTGCAAGCGGCTTTGTCGCCTCGGCTTTCAGCTCGGCGCGGGTTTTCGGCTTACCCTTAATTTTGAGGTCCTCGAAATCCTGCCGGTCGCGGACGCTGTTGCGGAAGATCTGCTCCTTGCCCGGCAGATATTGCGGCGGACAGGCGATATCGGCGCCGTACCAGGCGGCGGAGCGCATCGTGAAGGACGGATCGACCAGATGCGGCCGCCCCAGCGCGACGAGGTCGGCGCGGCCGGCGGCCAGGATGGTGTTGACCTGATCCGCCGTCGTGATGTTGCCGACGCACATGGTCGCGACACGGGCTTCATTCCGGACCTGGTCCGAGAACGGCGTCTGGAACATCCGGCCGTAGATCGGCTGCGCGTCGCGCACGGTCTGGCCGGTCGAGACGTCGACCAGATCGACGCCAGATTCCGCAAAGGCACGGGCGATCACCACCGCATCGTCGCCGGTGACGCCTCCGGCGGTCCAGTCGGTGGCGGAGATGCGCACCGACATCGGTTTGTGCGCCGGCCACGCCGCGCGCATCGCCGCGAACACTTCGAGCGGATAGCGCAGCCGGTTATCGAGCGTGCCGCCATATTCGTCGGTGCGCTGGTTGGTCAGCGGCGAGATGAAGCTCGCCAGCAGATAGCCGTGGGCGCAGTGCAGCTCCAGCATGTCGAAGCCGCAGGCCTCGCCGCGCAGCGCGGCCGCCACGAACTCGGCCTTGACGCGGTCCATCGCCGCACGGTCCATCTCGCGCGGCACCTGGCTGTCGGGAAAGTAAGGCAATGGCGACGCCGAGATCGTGTCCCAGCCGCCCGCTTCCAGCGGCCGGTCCATGCCTTCCCACATCAATTTGGTCGCGCCCTTGCGGCCGGCATGGCCAAGCTGCAGGCAGATCTTTGCCGCCGAATTGGCATGGACGAAGTCGACGATGCGGGTCCAGGCGGCCTGCTGCTCGTCGTTCCATAGCCCCGCGCATCCAGGCGTGATGCGCGCGTCGCGGCCGACGCAGGTCATTTCGGTGAAGATCAGGCCGGCGCCGCCGATCGCACGCGAGCCGTAATGCACCAGATGGAAATCGCCTGCTACCCCCTCCTTCGCCGAATACATGCACATCGGCGATACCACCGCGCGATTCCTCAGCTCCATCTCGCGCAGCTTCAGCGGCTGGAACATCGGCGCAACAGGCTTGTCGACATCGACATCAAAACCCCTGGCGCGCACCTGCCTCGCAAAGGTCTGGTCGACCTCACGGACGAACTCCGGCGCGCGCAGCATCAGATTGTCGTAGGTGATCGCCTTGGCCCGGGTCATGACGCCGAAGGCGAACTGCACGGGGTCGAAATCCCAGAAGCGATCGACATGCTCGAACCAGACCAGCGACACGTCGGCGGCGTGCTGGGTCTTCTCGACCTCCTCGCGCCGTCCGTGCTCGTAGGTCTGCAGCGCGACCTCGACCGTCGGCGCCGCGGCCATGGCGTCTGCGAGTGCGATCGCATCTTCCATCGCCAGCTTGGTACCGGAGCCGATCGAGAAATGCGCGGTCGCCTTGGCGTCGCCGAGCAGCACCATGTTGTCCTTGACCCAACGCTGGCTGCGGATCATCGGGAAATTGCGCCACATCGAGCGGTTGATCAGGAGCGGATGATCGCCCAGGAACCAGCCGAAGATTTTGGCCATGCGGTCGGCGGACTGCTGTTCGTCCAATCCTTCGAGCCCGGCATGCTTGAACGTGTCGGCGTCGGTCTCGAATATCCAGGTCGAGCGGCCGGCCTGGTATTGATAGGCGTGCGCGATGAACGGGCCCCACTCGGTCTCCTGGAAGATGAAGGTGAAGGCATCGAGCGGCCGGGTCGAGCCCATCCAGGTGAACTTGTTGGAGCGCAGATCGATCTCGGGCTGGAAATGGTCGATGTATCTGTCGCGGAAGCGGCTGTTGATGCCGTCGGCGAGCACGATGAGGTCGGCACCGGCGAAGCGACGCTCGTCGTCGATATCGGTTTCGAACAAAAGCGTGACGCCGAGTTCGCGGGCGCGTTCCTGCAGGATCAATAGCAGCGTGCGGCGCGAGCAGCCGCAGAAGCCGTTGCCGCCGACGCGATGCACGGTGCCGCGGAAATGCACGGCGATATCGTCCCAATAAGCGAATTCCTGGGTGATGCGGCGATAGCTCGGCGGATCGTATTTCTCGAAATTGTCCAGCGTTGCGTCGGAAAACACCACGCCGAAGCCGAACGTGTCGTCGGCGCGGTTGCGCTCATGGACCGTGATCTCGGCCTGCGGCCGCTGCTTCTTCAGGAGGATCGCGGCGTAGAGACCGGCCGGTCCGCCGCCGATTATCGCGACCTTCATCTACCGCCTCCGAGAGGGCTGTCGGACTAGTTGGAAATTACTTTAAGTATAAAGCAATTTCTCGGCAAGGGGCTGTTCGTAGCCCGGATGGAGCGCAGCGCAATCCGGGAATTTCGCCAGATCGGACAGTGTCCCGGGTTTCGCTGCGCTCCACCCGGGCTACGATAGCGTCAGTTCCCCTGGAATGCCGGGGTGCGCTTGTTCGAGAACGCCTCAAACGCGCGCGAAAAATCTTCCGTGGTCATGCAGAGCGCCTGGGCTACCGCTTCCGCCTCGATTGCCTCCTCCACCGACATCGCCCATTCCATCGCCAGCATGCGCTTGGTCATGGTGTTGCCGAAGGTCGGTCCATCCGCAATCTGCCTGGCCAGCAATTGCGCCTGCGCCAGCACCTGCTCCGGGGTGACGATGCGGCTGAAGAAGCCCCACTTCTCGCCCTCCTCCGCGGTCATGAAGCGGCCGGTATAGAGCAGTTCCGAGGCCCGCGACTGGCCGATGATGCGCGGCAGGATCGCGCACGCCCCCATGTCGCAGCCGGCAAGGCCGACCTTGTTGAACAGGAACGCGACCTTGGCGCCGGTGGCGGCCAGACGCATGTCGGAAGCCATCGCGACGATCGCGCCCGCGCCGGCGCAGATGCCTTCGACGGCGGCGACGATCGGCTGCGGACAGGCGCGCATCGCCTTGACGAGATCGCCGGTCATCCGGGTAAAGGCGGTCAGCCCCTTGGTATCCATCTGGATCAGGGGGCCGATGATTTCGAAGACGTCGCCGCCGGAAGAAAAATTGCCGCCCGCGCCGGTCACGACGATGCTCTTGACCTCGTCATCCATCGCGCAGGCGCGGAAGAAATCGGTGAGCTCGCGGTAGCTTTCGAAGGTCAGCGGGTTCTTCCGCTCGGGCCGATTGAGCGTCACGGTGGCGACCCGGTCGACCACCGCCAGCAGGAAATGTTTTGGCGAATAATCCGCCAGCGGCAGTGTGACGGGATTGGCTGGTTTGCTCATGTTCTCTCCCTGATATTTGCTGCGGCGTTCCGCTCAGACCTCGCCGCCGGCGACCGCGATCGCCTGCCCGGTGATCGCACCAGCCCCCTTGCCGCACAGCCAGAGCACGGCGTCGGCGACTTCCGACGGTGTAACGAGGCGTCCCTGCGGGTTGTGCTTCGAGAGTTCCGCGACGGCCTGCTCGCGACTGCGGCCGGTCTTCTTCATGATGTTCTCGATCGAGCCTTCGAGCAGATCGGTCTCGGTAAATCCGGGGCAGACCGCGTTGACGGTGACGCCGCTCTTGGCCGTCTCCAGCGCCAGCGAACGGACGAGGCCGATCACCGCGTGCTTGGCGGCGCTGTAGGCCGAGACATAGGCGTAGCCCTTCAGGCCTGCGGTGGAGGCGACAGCCACGATGCGGCCGCTGCGGCGCTCCAGCATCCCCGGCAGGACGGCATGGGCAGCATGGACGACGCCCATGAAGTTGACGTCCATCATCCGCTGGAACAGCGCCGCCTCGGAGCGGCCGAACGGCGCGGATTCCGCCGCGCCGGCATTGGCGATGAGAATATCGACCGGCTGCCGCGCGGCGGCATCCGTAATCGCCGCCTTCACCGACGCGGGATCGGCGACATCCGTCACGGCAGCATACTGCGCCGCGCCAGACGCAACCGCGTCATCGAGCGTCGCCCGGTTGCGCCCGAGCACCGTCACCGTACCGCCTGCTTCCGTCAGCGCCGCGGCAATTGCCCGGCCGATGCCCCGCCCGCCGCCGGTAACGAGCGCGTGGGAGGAACGCGATAACAGGCTCATCGGTTCAGCCTCCTGAATGACGGTTCAGCATATATTTTAAACTTCAAGCTTTTGCAAGGAAGCGGCGGCGGTCGCGGTGCGGTAGTACTGGAAGCCAGCGCGCCGCAAACACCATTGTCATCCCCGCGCAGGCGGCGCGCAGGCGGGGATCCAGTACGCCGCGGCTTATCGGGTCGATCATTGGCGTCTCTGGAGTACTTGTATGGGGAGAGATCAAGAGTGATCGTTGTCAGATCATTTCATATCATCT
>OEIU01000630.1_pt1 | contig 30641 bp, 29 predicted proteins | sample 1539221 | NCBI WGS metagenome assembly OEIU01 (sample SAMN03792071, study PRJEB22550) | activated sludge metagenome | feature: wastewater treatment plant; material: activated sludge; isolation source: Wastewater treatment plant of a petroleum refinery complex | place: Argentina: Zarate | collected...
CGCCTGCTGCGGGTCGGGCGCGAGGTGCAGGTAGGTGAAGAGCAGGTGCCGGGGCTGCAGCATGGCGAGCTCCGCCGGTTGCGGCTCCTTGACCTTGACGATCAGTTCGGCGGCGTCGAACACCGCGCGCGCGTCGGGCAGGACCGTCGCGCCGGCATGCCGGTACGCGTCGTCGCCGGCGCCGATGCCTGCGCCGGCCTGCGTCTCGACGAACACCTCGTGGCCGCGATGCACGTATTCGCGCACCGACTCGGGCGTCAGGCCGACGCGGTACTCGTGGGTCTTGATTTCCTTCGGAACGCCAACCTTCATCGTGCACTCCCGTGCGATCCGCCCGCGCCCCCGGTGGGCCGCTTCGTCCGACAGGAATCCTAGGCTACCGTGACGGCCGCGCAAAGCGGTAGCGGCCGCGCGAACGCGCGCCGGGGGGCGCTTCCGCCGCCGCGGGCCGCGGCGCCTAGCGCCGCGTGCCGGCGGCGAACACGTGCGGAGCGTGGCAGCCGGTGCAGGTGGCGGGTTCGTGCGGGTGGCCGTCGCGCTGCAGCGTCTTTTCATGGCAGGCGACGCAGCGGTCCCTGGGCACCGCGTAGCCGGTCGCGCCCATCCCCGTGTGGTAGCCGGTGAGGTTCGGCTTGGCCTGGCCGACTTCGGCCGCAGTGTGCGTGCCGTGGCAGGCGTTGCACTTCACGTTGGCCTGCGTCATCTTCGACTGGCGATATCCGTCGAGCAGTGCCGCGTTCTTCTCGTGGCAGCCGCCGCTCAGGCACGCGCGACTGGCGGCGACGACGGCCGACGTATCGAACGGCGCCGCCTTGCTCGACGTCGTGGCCGGGGCAGGCGGGCTGGTGAACACGCTGGTCGCGGTCGTGTCGGCAGTGGCGGTCGCCGCGGTGTCGCCACCCCCACCGCCGCACGCCGACAGGGCGGCGAGCAGCACGGTGACGAGCGCGGCGAGTGCCGCCGATCCGATCCGGTCGAAAGTCGATTTCATCGTCGCGCTCCCGTCACGCCTTCGAGAGCCGCACGGCGCAGTGCTTGTAGATCGGCTGGTAGCTGACCGGATCGACGTAGTTCAGCGTGAGCCGGTTGCAGTTCACCAGCCGCCCGCCGTTGATCGCGACATCATCCGGGTCGGTGTCGCCGAAGTGCATCGGCATGAACACCGCGCCCGGCGCGACCACGTCGGTCACCGCGCACTTGACCACTACCTCGCCGCGACGCGACGCGACGCGCACCAGCGTGCCGTCGACCAGCCCGAGCCGGGCAGCATCGTCGGGATGCACCTCGACGTAAGTCTCGGGCATCATCTCGTGCAGCTGCGCGATGCGCTTGGTCTTCGTGCGCGAGTGGAAGTGGTCGATCACGCGGCCGGTGTTGAGCCAGAACGGGTAGCTCGCATCCGGCACTTCCGGCGGCGCCACGTAGTCCACCGCCCACAGGTACGCCCGTGACCGGCCCTCGGGGTCGATCCACGGCGCTTCCGGCGAGGTGCCGTACTGCGCGCGGTCCCAGTTGGTGTTGAACTTCCCGTCGGCGTACAGGCGCGTGCCGCCGGCCGGGCTCGCCGGCGTCGACGGCCAGTGCAGCCCGTTGCCGGCCTGCAGCGCCGCGTAACTCATCCCGCTCATGTCGCAGACGCGGCCGGCGGACACCGACTTCCACTCCTCGAAGCAGGCCTCGGGCGTCGCATAGCCGATCACGGAGGCCCCGTCGACGGTCCGGTAGCGCGCGTCGAGCGTCGCGAGCTTGTCGGCGACCATCCTGATGATGTCGAAGTCGGCGTAGGCGCCGTAGCTCGGCCGCAACTCGAACCCGGGCGGCTTGACCGCCTGCACGCCGAGGTTCACGCGGCGCTCGGCGCAGGTGTAGGTGCCGGTCTTCTCTCCCCATTGCGCTGCGGGCAGGAACAGGTCGGCGAAGGCCATCGACTCGACCGGCTCGTAGATGTCCTGCACCACGGTGAACGGCCGACCCGCGTGGTCGAACCCGGCATAGGCGTGGAACCGGTTCAGGTCGGGAAGGGTGACTGCCGGGTTGGTGCACGAAATCCAGAGCACGCCCAGCCGACCCGTGCGCATCATCTCGACCATGCTGTCGATGTCGGGCTGCAGGTCGCGGTTCGACGTGATCGGCACCGTCGACTTGTGCGGGATGCGGCCGCCCGGCACGCGCCACAGCCGCTCGAGGTCCGCGATGTGGTCGGGGTTGTAATAGTTGCGATACCCCGCCAGCGCCGACGAGCCGCCGGCCTCGCGGTTGCTCATCGCGGTGGTCTGGCCGGTGATGCTGAACGGCGCCGAGCCGGGACGGCCGATCTTCCCGGTCACCAGGTGCATCGCGCAGATCAGCCGCACCGTGTCGGTCGCCCCCATCGACTGGTAGACGCCCTGGATGAACATCGACCAGACCTCGGGCGAGGTGCCGATCCACTCCGCGGCCTTCGCGATGTCGGCCGCGGGCACGCCGGTGATCGCCGAGACGTGGTCGGGCGTGTAGCCCGCGACCTTCTGCGCCAGCGCGTCGAAGTTGCGTGTGTGGGCCGAGACGTAGGCGCGGTCGATCCAGTCGTTGGCGATCAATTGCTGCAGCAACCCGTTCATCAGGGCGACGTTGGTGCCGGGGCGCAGCTGCAGGTGAAGGTCGGCATTGCGTGCGGTGTGCGTGCGGCGCGGGTCGACGACGATCACCCTGGGCGCGCGCGACGTGCGCCGCGCGTCGATGATCCGGCACCAGACGTTCGGGTGCATGTCGGCGGGGTTGGTGCCGATCAGGAACAGGCAGTCGGCGTTCTCGATGTCCTCGTAGCAACCGGGCGGGCCGTCGCTGCCGAACGTGCTCATGTAGCCGTAGACGGCGGCCGCCATGCACAGCCGCGTGTTCGAGTCCATGCTGCGGGTGCCGATCGCGGCCTTGCCCAGCTTGCCCATGGAGTAGTACTCCTCGAGCGTCCACTGGCCGGTGTTGTAGATGCCGACCGAGTCGGGACCGCGCGCAGCCACCGCCTCGGCGATCTTCTGCGCGAGCAGCGTGGTGGCTTCGTCCCACGTGATGCGGTCCCACCCGCCGGCCGCGTTGCGCCGCAACGGGTTCACGGCGCGCTTGCCGACGCGAAGGTCGGCGTCGTTCAGCGCCTTGTACTCGTACAGGCCCTTGACGCAGACGTGCCCCGCGTTCGTGGGGTGGCTCGCATTGCCCTTGACCGCGATCGCCCGCCCCACCGCGTTCACCCCGATCTCCAGGCCGCATCCGACCGCGCAGAAGCCGCACACCGAGTGCACCCACTGCGCGACGTCGTCGAACTTGTCGTCGGCCAGCGCGGGGCGGCCGGTGACGAGGTCGAGCACGCCGCCCGCCAGCACGGCCTGCGAGCCGAGCAGCGCGCTCCACTTGACGAAAGTGCGCCGCCCCTGCCGGCACGCGTACGGGTCCTTCCTGAGCCTGTCGAGTTCTTCGGGGGTGAGGGGGTCGGTGGGTGCGGGGGATGCCGGGTACTGCCTGTCTGCTGCCACTGCTACTTCTCGTTGCGGCCCGCGCCAGGGAGGTCCGGCGGCGGTTCGTTGCATAATCCAGACAACGGCGGCCCAAAGTACTTGACAGACATCAAGCGATCGGGCAGGCGAAAGCAACCGGAGTGTCCCGGGCGACCAGCGGTCCCCCGGGCGTCCGGCGTGGGTCAGCGCCGCGTAGAATCGGCCGATGACGAGGCCCGAGGCTCCCTATGCGCGGCTTACCCCCGACCGCATGCTCGACGCGCTCGAGTCGGTCGGGCTGCGCGGCGACGGCCGCTTCATCGCGCTGAACAGCTACGAGAACCGCGTCTACCAGGTGAGCCTCGAGGACGGCCGCACGCTGGTCGCCAAGTTCTACCGGCCGGGCCGCTGGAGCGACGCGCAGATCCGCGAGGAGCACGACTTCGTCGCCGACCTCGCCGCGCGAGAGATCCCGGTCGTCGCGCCGCTGGCGCTCGACGATTCCGGCGCGACGCTCGCCGGGTTCGACGGCTATCGCTTCGCGGTCTATCCGCGGCGCGGCGGACGCGCGCCCGAGCTCGACGATCCCGACACGCTCGAGCGCATCGGCCGCTTCATCGGCCGCATCCACGCCGTCGGCGCGGTCGCGCGCTTCGCCGAGCGGCCTGCGCTCGACGTCGACAGCTTCGCGGTCGAGCCGCGCGACTGGCTCCTCGCGCACGGGCTCATTCCCCCGGACCTGCTGCCGGCGTGGCGCAGCATCGTCGAGCAGGCGATCGACGCGGCCCGCCGCGCCTTCGACCGCGCGGGCGACATCCGGATCCAGAAGCTGCACGGCGACTGCCACGCGGGCAACGTGCTGTGGACCGACGACGGCCCGCACTTCGTCGACTTCGACGATGCGCGCAACGGGCCGGCCGTGCAGGACCTGTGGATGCTGCTGTCGGGCGATCGCGCGTCGATGACGCGGCAGCTCTCGGACGTGCTGGCCGGCTACGAGGACTTCGCCGACCTCGACCGGCGCGAGCTGCAATTGATCGAGCCGCTGCGCACGCTGCGGCTGATCCACTACTCGGCCTGGATCGCGCGGCGCTGGGACGATCCGGCGTTTCCGGCGGCGTTTCCCTGGTTCGGCACGCAGCGCTACTGGCAGGACCGCGTGCTCGAGTTGCGCGAGCAGGTCGCCGCGATGCAGGAGCCGGCGCTCGAGGCAGGCTGAGCGTTCGCCGCGCATGTCCATGCGGCACGCGGGGGCGCCGACCCCCGCCGCGGATGCGCTCTAGAATCGACCCGACCCGGCCCGCGGGTCGTTCCACTTCAACGCTCTACAGGGAAATCGATGACCGGGACACGACGACTGCCAGCCTTCGTTCTAGCGCTCCTGATGCTTCTCGTCATGCAGGCCGTGCAGGCGCGCGAAATGGTCAGCATCGTGCGCCCGGACGTCAATCTGCGCTCCGGCCCCGGCACGCGTCACGAAGTCGTCTGGATCCTCGGGCGCGGCTACCCGCTCGAGGTGCTCGCGCGCAAAGGCCAGTGGCTGCAGGTGCGCGACTTCGAGGGCGACGAGGGCTGGGTCCACCGGTCGCTGGCCGGCAGGCAGCCGCACGTCGTCGTCAGGGCGAAGGTGGCCAACCTCCGCAGCGCGCCAGGTACACGCAGCCGCATCGTCGGCAAGGCCGGCTACGGCGAGGTGCTGCGCACGCTGGCGCGCCGCGGCGACTGGATCCGCGTGCGCAGCGAGGGCGGCGTGGTCGGCTGGGTGGCGCGGCGGCTGACCTGGGGCTGGTAGGCCCGGGCGCGGCCGCCGGCGGCGGGTTCTAGGCCCGGTCGAGGTCCGCGCGCAGGCCGGGCGGCAGGCGGTCGAGCATCCAGCGGATCGCGACGGGCAGGATGACGAGGTCGTCGACGACGCCGAAGACCGGGATCGTCTCGGGGATCAGGTCGAACGGCGACACCAGGTACAGCAGCAGCAGCGCGGTGCCCACCTTGAGCCACGCGGGGGCGTCGGGATGGCGCAGCGCAAGCCACAGGCGGCGCGCGTCGCCCTTGACCAGCATCCACAGCATCGACAGCCGCTTCCACATCGTCGCCTCTCCCTTCGGTGGGCCTGGAGCCACGCGCCCAGGCCCGCGCATTTGCACTAAATGGGGGCGGATCGGCGCGCTGCAAGCCGTTCGGTCGCCGGGGACGATGCGGCCGCGGTGGCGCTCGCTCAGAAGATCCGGTTGAACCACAGCATCGACAGCAGCGCCGCGAGCACCGCCGCCACCGCTGCCGCAGCGGAAAAGAGCGCAGTGACCTCGCTCTCGCGGGTCTCGAGCACCATCTTCGAGGTCATCGTCTCGTAGACGGTCTTCAGCTCGGTGGCCGTGCCGGCGTAGAAGTAGGCGCCGCGCGTCGCCTGCGCGATCGACTGCAGCGCTTCTTCGTCCAGGCGCACGCGCATCGACCAGCCGTCGCCGATCAGGATCTCGCCGTTCGGCGTGCCGATGCCGACCGTGTAGATGCGCACGCCGCGTTCCGCCGCCAGGCGGGCCGCCTCGATCGGGTCGGGGCCCGTCGTGGTCTGGCCGTCCGACAGCAGGATGATCACGGCCGACGCATACGAACCCGGCGCGGACGGCGGCTTCTGCGGCGCGGTCGCCGCCTTCGTGTCGCCGCGCCTGGCCTCGAGCGGCGTGCCGCGCTGTCCACGCTGCGCGCCCTGCGAGGGGAGTTCGAATTCCTGGTCGGGGAAGATCGTCTTCAGCGACACCAGGATGCCGTTGCCCACCGCGGTGCCGCGCTGCAATTCGAAGCGGTCGATCGCCGCGAGGATGTCCTCGCGGTTGTGCGTCGGCGGCTGCACCAGCGCGGCGCTGCCGCCGAAGGTCACGACGCCGATGCGCGCGCTGCGCGGCTGCTCGGCGACGAACGCGCGAGCCGCGGCCTGCGCCGCGGCGAGCCGCGTCGGCTCGACGTCGGTCGCGCGCATGCTGCCCGACACGTCCATCGCGAGGATCACCGTCTCGAACTGCGACGGCAGCGTCACGACCGCGGTGGGGCGCGCGGTCGCGACGATCATCGCGGTGATCGCCAGCAGGAACAGCAGCGGCGGCAGGTGCCGACGCATTCCCTGTCCGGCGGTCATCGCCTCGCGAACCATCTCCAGGCCCGCATAGCGGACCGCGAGCCGCTTGCGCCGGCGCAGCAGCCACAGATAGGCCGCGACCAGCAGCGGCACCGCGAGCAGCAGCCACAGCATCGACGGCCAGAGGAAACTCATCGCACCCTCGCCAGGTGCGCCGGCAGGCCGCCTGCGGCGGCGAGCCGGCTGCGGCGCTTGCGCAGGTCGGCGAAGCGCAGGATCGCGTCGACCAGATCGTCGTCGGTGGACAGTTCGAGCACGTCGACGCCGGCTTCGGCGAACGCCTCGCGCAGCGCGCTCTCGCGGCGCCGGGCCACCTGCTCGAAGCGCCGCCGGAAAGCCCGGTCGTGCGTGTCGACGAACAGCTGCTCGCCGGTCTCGGCGTCCTGCATGACCAGCAGGCCCAGGTCGGGCAGGGCGCGCTCGAGCGGGTCGGTGAGCCGCACCGCGACGACCTCGTGGCGCTGCGCGAGCTGCGCGAGCGGCTGCGCCCAGCCAGGCGCGCTGAGGAAGTCGGAGACGACGAACACCAGCGAGCGCCGGGCCATCACCTCGTGCGCGGCGCCGAGCAGCGCGCGCAGGTCGGTGCCCGTCGAGCGCGGCGGCGGCGGCCGCGTCGCGATCCGGTGCAGGATCTGCAGCACCTGCAGGCGGCCGCCGCGCGCCGGCATCACGGCCTCGATCTCGGCGCCGTAGAGGATCGCGCCGACGCGGTTGCCGTGCCGGGCGAGCAGCCGCGCGAGCACCGCGGTGAAGTCGCGCGCGACCGACTGCTTGGTGACCCGGTCGGAGCCGAAGTCGACCGAACCGCTCAGGTCGAGCAGCATCCACGCGGCCAGCTCGCGTGCCTCGGTGTACTCGCGTACGTACGGTGTCTGCAGCCGCGCCGTCACGTTCCAGTCGATGTAACGAACGTCGTCGTCGTGCTGGTACTCGCGCAGGTCGGCGAGGTCGAGTCCCGTGCCGCGGAACAGCGTGCGGTAGTCGCCCTGCAGCAGGCCGTCGAGCCGGCGCAGCACGGTCCATTCGAGCCGGCGCAGGACCGCCTCGGCCCCGCCCGTTTCAGCCGTTCGCGGCGCGCTCGACATGGGCCTGCAGCGGCTGCTCCGGGGCGGGCACCGCTTCCATGATCCGGTGGACGATCCGGTCGGCGTTCACCGACTCGGCCAGCGCCTCGTAGGACAGCACCAGCCGGTGCCGCAGCACGTCGGGCACCAGGTCGACGACGTCCTCGGGCAGCGCGTAACGCCTGCCGCGCAGGCAGGCGAGCGCACGCGCGCCCTCGATCAGGTGGATCGTCGCCCGCGGGCTGGCGCCGAAAGTGACGAAGCGCGAAAGGTCGGCGAGGCCGCAGCGCGCCGGCTCGCGGGTGGCCGTCACGAGCCTCACCGCGTACTGCGTGAGCGACGGGTCGACGTAGACCGTGCGGCACTCGCGCTGCAGCGCCCCGAGCTGTTCGGTGGTCGCGACCGCCGCGACCGCCGTCGCCGGCCCGGTGACGCGCTCGACGATGACGAACTCCTCTTCCTCGGTCGGATAGCCGACCAGCACCTTCATCATGAAGCGGTCGACCTGTGCTTCGGGCAGCGGGTAGGTGCCCTCGGTCTCGATCGGGTTCTGGGTCGCCATGACCAGGAACGGTTCGGGTACCTCCCAGGTCTCGCCGGCGATCGTGACCTGGCGCTCCTGCATCACCTCGAGCAGTGCGCTCTGCACCTTCGCGGGAGCGCGGTTGATCTCGTCGGCGAGCAGCAGGTTCGTGAAGACCGGGCCGAGCGAGGTCGCGAACTCGCCGGTCTTCTGGTTGTAGATGCGCGTGCCGACCAGGTCGGCCGGCACCAGGTCGGGCGTGAACTGGATGCGCCGGAACGTGCCGCGGATCGTGCGCGCCAGCGTCTTCACGGTGAGTGTCTTGGCCAGGCCCGGCACGCCCTCGACCAGCAGGTGCCCCTGCGCCAGGATCGCGACCAGCACGCGCTCGAGAAAGCGGTCCTGGCCGACGACGACGCGCTTGACCTCGTAGAGGACGCGCTGCATCAGCGCGGCGACGTCGGTGCCGCCGTCGATCGGGTTGCTCATGAGCGGGTGTCCGTGGGTCGGTTGCGGTGCGGGTCAGAACGGCGACATGCCGACCGAGCTGGCGGCCGTTTCGATCGGCACCGCGAAGCCGATGCCGATGAAGACGCGCTGGTCGGTCGGGTTCATGATCGCGGTGACGATGCCGATCACTTCGCCGTCGGCGGTCACCAGCGGCCCGCCGGAGTTCCCGGGGTTGGCCGCGGCGTCGAACTGGATCAGGTTGGTGAGCAGCCGCTCTCCCTCGGGCGAGCGGAACTCGCGGCGCAAGCCGGAGACGATGCCGGCGCTCGCACTCGGGCCGATGCCGAACGGGAACCCGACCGCCACCACGTGGTCGCCGACCGCGAGGTCGCGCGTCGAGCGCATCGTTGCTGCGACGAGGTCGTCGGGGATCGACTTCGCCTTCAGCACGGCGAGGTCCTGTTCGGGCTCGAGTCCGATGATCGACGCGTCCGCCTCCAGCCCGTCGGCGAACTCGACCCGAAGGCGCGGCGCGCCGACGACCACGTGGAAATTCGTCAGGATCGTGCCGGTATCGACGATGACCACGCCCGTGCCGACGCTGCGTTCGACGTCGGGATGGCCGGGCTTCTCCGCTTCGAGCGCGCGCACGCGCACGACGGCCGGCCGGATGATCTCGTAGGCTCGCGCCGCCGGCGACGGCAGCGCCGCCGTCTGCAGCGAATGCAGCACCGCGGCGTCGATGTCGTCCTGGGTGAGCGGCGACGGCCAGCGGGCGGCGAGCATCTGCAGCGCGGCGAGCGCCACCGCGACCAGCACCGCACTGCCGAGCAGCACGCGCCGGTGGCGAGCGACGGTTCCGGCGAGCCTGCGATGCCAGCCCGCCGGCGCCGGCGCGTCGGGCGCCGTCGCCGGCGCGCCGCGGCGCGACGCATCCGCCTGCGCGGCGGACGCAGGCGCTCGGGCGGTCGACCCTGGGAGCCGGGATCGATCGGAACTACTGTAGAGCGGCACTCGTCGCATGCGCGGCCCCGATGGGCGATTGCTGTCCGAAAAAATAGCACGCCGCACGTCGGTGCGCGCGTCGAACAGTCGTCCGGCGCAGTGCGAACTTGCAGGCGAGGGCCGACGCGTCGGGTCGAAGCTGCGCCGGCGCGTCGGGCGCTGCCCCATCGGCCGCCGGCGGCGGCGTCGCTCAGCCGCCGGCTGCGGCGTCGCCGATCAGCGACCGATAGGCGTGCCAGGTGGCGTGGCCCACCAGCGGGCCCGTGACGACCAGCAGGCCGAGCCACAGGACGAGGCTCGCGCCGATCAGCACGACGATCGTCAGCGCCCAGAGGTAGACGGGGCCGGGATGCGTGGCAAGCGCACGCGCACTTGAAAAGACGGCCATCATCGTGTCGGTGCGGCGATCGAGCATCAGCGGCACCGACACCACCGAGATCGCGAACACCAGCGACGCGAAGACGAAGCCGACCGCCGCCCACAGCGCCACGAACTCGAAGTTCTCCGGCGAGACGATCTGGGCGAGCATGCCGCGCATGGTCGGGAACTCGGTGGTCGAGGCGAGCGCGAACAGCACCACCGACACGCGTGCCCAGACGATCATCGCGAAGGTGAGGATCGCGGCGAAGAACGCGATCGCGCCGAGGTTGCGCCGCCAGCAGACCAACGACTTCGCCAGGCTCACGGGCTCGCCGCGTTCTCGCTGTCGCGAGAGTTCGTACAGGCCGGTGCAGACGAACGGGCCGATGAGGAAGAAGCCCGCGGTCAGCCCCATCGTGAGCTGCCACTGCGTCTCGTAGATGGCGCGGATCGCGGTGCCCATCAGTGCGAACAGCAGCCCGTAGAAGAGGCCGCGGAACTTCGTCGCACGCAGGTCGTCCCAACCCAGCTCGAGCCAGCGCCGTGGCGCCGACAGGGGCACTTCTGCGGCGATCGGGGGCGGGCCAGGACGCGCTTGCGGGGTGACGGCAGTGCTCATTGGTTGTCGCCTCGGGTCGGTGCGGCGCATTATGCCGTCGGGCGCCGGGTTCCGCGACACCCGACCGTCCTCCGCGCCAGCCGGCCAGGGAGAATCGTATTCGCATGAATCATCCGGACGCGCTCGATGCCGCCCGTGCCTGCCCGATCCGGGGGCGGCCGTCGCGGCGCGCGACGATTTCGCGATGATCGAATTCGCCGACGTCGACGCGGCCGCCCGGCGCCTCGCCGGGCAGGTGCAGGACACGCCCTGCCTCGCGTCGCGCACGCTGTCGGAGATCACCGGCGCCGAGGTGTTCCTGAAGTTCGAGAACCTGCAGTTCACGGCGTCCTTCAAGGAGCGCGGAGCGCTGAACCGGCTCGCGCTGCTCGACGCCGACCAGCGCGCGCGCGGGGTCGTCGCGGTCTCCGCCGGCAATCACGCGCAGGGCGTGGCCTGGCACGCCCGGCGGCTCGGCGTCCCGGCGACGATCGTGATGCCGCGCTTCACGCCGTCGGTGAAGGTCGAGCGCACGCGCGCCTTCGGCGCCGAGGTGGTGCTGCACGGCGAGCGCTTCGACGAGGCGCGCACGCACGGGCTGGCGCTGTCGGCCGCACGCGGCCTGACGATGATCGATCCGTTCGACGACGATGCAGTGATCGCGGGCCAGGGCACGGTCGCCGTCGAGATGCTGGCTGCGCACCCGGGGCTCGAGCACCTGGTGGTGCCGGTCGGCGGCGGCGGGCTCGTCGCTGGCGTCGCCACCGCGGCGAAGCACCTGCGGTCCGGGATCCGGGTGACGGGCGTCGAAGTCGAGCGTTTCGCGCTGGTCCACGACGCGCTGACCGGCGGGCGCCACCCGCTCGGCGCGAGCTCGATCGCCGAGGGCATCGCCGTCGACCGTCTCGGCGAGCGCACGCTGCCGATCATCCGGCAGCGCGTCGACGAGGTGCTGCTGGTCGACGAAGGCGACATCGAGCAGGCGGTGCTGATGCTGCTCGAGATCGAGAAGACCGTTGCCGAAGGGGCGGGCGCCGCGCCGCTTGCGGCACTGCTGCGCTACCCGGAGCGCTTTCGCGGCCAGCGGGTCGGGCTGGTGCTGTCCGGCGGCAACATCGAACCGCTGCTGCTCGCGTCGATCATCGAGCGCGGCATGGTCCGGTCGGGACGGCTCGCGCGGCTCTTCGTCGACATCCGCGACGTGCCGGGCGCGCTCGCGCAAGTTACGGCGCTGCTGGCCGACGAACACGCGAACATCGAGCAGATCCGCCACGAGCGGGCATTCGGAAGCGTCGGCGCGCAGCGCGTCGAGGTCGAGATCGTCGTCCAGACGCGCGGCGCCGGGCACGTGGCAGCGCTGCTCGCACGTCTGGCCGAGGCCGGATTCGCCGCCCGCACCGGCTGAGGCCCTCGCCAGGAGGCGTCCATGGACAGCTCGACCGAATCCTCCGTTCCGGCGCCGCCGGCGAACGACCCACCGGTCCGGCATTCGTTTATGCGATTCGTCCCGCTGGTGGTGCCGCTGATGGCGGTGTTGCTCGCGACCTGCGCCGCGGTGATCCTCTCCGAGGTCTGAAGCGCTGCCTTCGTCCGCGCCGGCCGGGCGGATGCGGCGCGGCAGCCCGATAGAATGCGGGCTTTGTCGACGCTGCGAGGACATCCGCCATGGCCATTCAGACGGTAGGGATCATCGGCGCGGGCACGATGGGCAACGGCATCGCCCAGGCCTGCGCCGCATCCGGCATCGACGCCGTGATGCAGGACGTCAGCGACGCCGCGCTCGAGCGCGGCGTCAAGACCGTGTCGGGGTCGCTCGACCGGCTGGTGAAGAAGGGCTCGATCGACGACGCGCGCAAGCAGGAGATCCTGTCGCGGATCCGTGCGACGACGCGCGCCGACGACCTCGCGCCGGTCGACCTCGTGATCGAGGCGGCGACCGAGAACGAGGAGCTGAAAGTCCGGATCCTGAAGAACCTCGAGGGGATCGTCAGGCCGTCGGCCATCATCGCCACCAACACTTCGTCGATCTCGATCACCCGTCTGGCGGCCGCGACGCATCACCCCGAACGTTTCGTCGGAATGCATTTCTTCAATCCGGTGCCGGTGATGGCGCTGGTCGAGATCATCCGCGGGCTGCGCACCTCGGAGGAGACGGTCGCGACCGTCACCGAGCTCGCGCAGCGGCTCGGGAAGACGCCGATCGGCGTGAAGAACAGCGCCGGCTTCGTCGTCAACCGGATCCTGTGCCCGATGATCAACGAGGCGGTCTTCGCGCTGCAGGAAGGGCTGGCGAGCGTCGAGGAGATCGACGCCGGAATGAAGCTCGGCTGCAATCATCCGATCGGCCCGCTCGCGCTGTGCGACCTGATCGGGCTCGACGTCGAGCTGGCCGTGATGGAAGTTCTCTACGCGGGCTTCAACGACCCGAAGTACCGCCCCGCGCCGCTGCTGCGCGAAATGGTCGACGCCGGCCTGCTCGGCCGAAAGACCGGCCGCGGCTTCTACCGCTACGACAAGTGAGGCCGCGATGAGCAGCCCGGCTTCCTCCGTCGGCGGCCCGACGCTCGAGTTCTGGCAACAGCGCTTCGAGTCGCAGCGCACGCCGTGGGATCGCGGGGCAGTCAACCCCGCGCTCGCGCCGCTGGTGGCCGGCGGCGTGCTGCCGGCCGGCGCCCGCGTGCTGGTTCCGGGATGCGGCGCCGGCTACGAGGTGCTGGCACTGGCGGCGAGTGGACTGCATCCGGTGGGGGTCGACTACGCGCCGGCGGCGGTCGAGCTCACGCGCGCCCGGCTCGCGCAGGCGGGCCTCGCCGCCGAGGTGGTGCAGGCGGACCTGCTCGACTGGAGGCCCTCGGCGCCGTTCGATGCGATCTGGGACCAGGCCTGCCTGTGCGCGCTGCATCCCGACCTGTGGTTCGCCTATGCGCAGCGCCTTGCCGCGTGGGCGAGGCCGGGCGGCACGCTGGTGCTGCTGGCGGTGCAGGTCGAGCGCGAGGGCCGGCACGAGGGACGCATCGAAGGGCCGCCCTACCACTGCGACGTCAACGCGGTGCGGGCGCTGTTCCCGGCCGAGCGCTGGCAGTGGCCGCGGCCGCCTTATCCGCGGCAAGCGCATCCGGCCGGGATCGCGGAACTGCAGGTGGTGCTCACGCGTCTGGCCGAGCCGCGCGGCGCCGCCTGACCCCGAAGCGGGCGCCGGCGCGGGGGATGCCGGCAGGGCGACTCAACCCTCGAATTCGCGCAGCCCGTCGAGCGACAGGACGGTCAGGCCGCCGTAGTCGACCTTCAGCAGTTCGCTGGACTCCAGGCGACGCAGCGCCTGGTTCACCCGCTGGCGCGACAGGCCGGTGAGGTAGCCGATCTCGCCTTGCGAGATCTCGAGCTTGCGGCCCAGCCCCGGATAGAGCAGTGGATTGAACAGCTGGGCCAGGCAGCGCGCCACCCGCGCGTCGGGGCCGAGCAACCGGTCGATCTCGACCGTTCCGATGAACTGCCCGAGCCGTTCGTTCAACTGGATCAGCAGGTAGCGATTGAACGCGATGCTGGTGTCGAGCAGCCACTGGAAGGTGGCGCGCGGCAGGCAGGCAATCCGGCTGTCGCGCAGCGCGACGGCGTCGTAGCGCCGCGGCTCGTCCTTGAGCATCGAACCCTCGCCGAACCAGCCGCCCGGTGCGATGCCGGTGAAGGTGACCGCCTTGCCGCGCGCCGACACGCTGCTGATCTTCACCAGGCCCTCGATGACGCCGATCCAGTGGTCGACCGGTTCGCCCTTGCGGCACACGAAGCCCCCGCAGGCGACGCGGCGTTCGACGAGATCCTGGCGCATGCGGTCATGTTGCGCCGCGTCAAGCTCGCGCATCCACGGCGACAGCCCGAGCAGGTCGTCGAAAGCGCTCAACGGCAGGATCCCCCGGTTTTCCCTGAGTTTGTCGGACGGACGACAACTATACTTTGCCGCCTGCCTTAGACTGCCCGTGGCGGCACGACGCACGCCACGCGGGCGCCGTGCGCGCGCGAAGCAGGCCGCGGCGACGGCCGGGAGGCAGACACTTGCAGGGCGAAGCGACACCGATCCTCGAGGCGAAGGCGATCTCGCTGCAGTTCGGCGGAGTCCGGGCGTTGAGCGACGTCAGCTTCCACGTACAGCCGGGCGAACTCTTCTCGATCATCGGCCCGAACGGCGCGGGCAAGACCTCGATGCTGAACTGCATCTCGGGCCGCTACACGCCCACCGAGGGACAGGTCGCGTTCAAGGGCCGCGACATCACGGCGCTGACGCCGAACGAGCGGGCCAGGCTCGGGCTCGGTCGCACCTTCCAGAACCTCGCGCTGTTCAGCCACATGACCGTGCTGGACAACATCATGGTCGGCCGGCACCACCTGCTGAAGAACAACTTCCTCACCGGCGGCCTCTACTGGTTCGGCGGCGCGCAGCGCGAGGAGCTCGAGCACCGGCGCCATGTCGAGGACATCATCGACTTCCTCGAGATCAGCCACATCCGCAAGGCGGTCGCAGGCACGCTGTCCTATGGCCTGCGCAAGCGCGTCGAGCTGGCGCGCGCGGTCGCGGTCAAGCCCGACCTGATCCTGCTCGACGAGCCGATGGCCGGCATGAACCTCGAGGAGAAAGAGGACATGGCCCGCTACATCGTCGACCTCAACGAGGAGTGGGGGATGACGGTGATCATGATCGAGCACGACATGGGCGTGGTCATGGACATCTCGCAGCGTGTCATCGTGCTGGACTTCGGCCGCAAGATCGCCGACGGCCTGCCCGACGAGATCATGCACAACGAGCACGTGAAGACCGCCTACCTGGGCGTGGACGACGAGGCCGCCTGATGCAAGCGCAGTACGGCGACGTCGTCCGTCACGACACCCTTCCGAAGCTGCTGCTGCACAACGCCGAGCGCTGGCCCGGCGAGGTCGCGATGCGCGAGAAGGAGTTCGGCATCTGGAACGAGTTCACCTGGTCCGACTACCGCGACCGGGTCAGGGAGATCGCGCTCGGGCTGATCGAACTCGGCGTCAGGCGCGGCGAGGTCGTCAGCTACCTCGGCAAGAACCGCCCCGAGATGGTCTGGAGCGAACTCGCGATCCATTCGATCGGCTGCATGTCGCTCGGCGTCTATCACGACGCGATGCCCCAGGAGGTCGCCTACCTGGTCGACTACGCCGAGGTGCGGGTCGTCCTGGCCGAGGACGAGGAGCAGGTCGACAAGCTGCTCGAGGTCGCCGAGCACTCGAAGAGCATCGAGCGGATCGTCTACTTCGACCCGCGCGGCATGAGGAAGTACCGCGACCCGCGCCTGGTGAGCTGGGACGAGCTGAAGGCGATGGCGGCGCGCGCCGCGGCCCGCGAGCCCTCGCGCTTCGCCGACGAGGTGGCGCTGGGCAAGGCCGAAGACGTCGCGATCCTGTGCACGACCTCCGGCACCACCTCGAACCCGAAGCTGGCGATGCTGCAGGCCGGGCCCTTCCTCGGCCACTGCGCGGCCTATCTCGAGGTCGACCCGAAGCTGCCGACCGACAACTACGTGTCGGTGCTGCCGCTTCCGTGGATCATGGAGCAGATCTACGCGGTGGCGCAGCCGCTGATCTGCCGCATCACGGTCAACTTCGTCGAGGAGCCCGAGACGATGATGGCCGACCTGCGCGAGATCGGGCCGACGTTCGTGCTGCTGGCGCCGCGCGTGTGGGAGCAGATCGCGGCCGACGTGCGGGCGCGGATGATGGACGCGACGCGCTTCAAGCAGAAGATGTTCGAGCTGGGCATGAGGCTGGGCCTGCAGGCGCTCGACCGCAAGCGCCGCTCCTGGCTCGCCGAGCTGATCCTGTTCCGGCCGCTGCGCGACCGGCTCGGCTTCAGCTTCCTGAAGTCGGCGGCCACCGGCGGCGCGGCGCTGGGCCCCGACACCTTCCGCTTCTTCCAGGCCATGGGCGTGCCGCTGCGCCAGATCTACGGCCAGACCGAGCTCGCCGGCGCCTACACGATCCACCGGCCCGGCGACGTCGACTTCGACACGGTGGGCCTGCCCTTCGGCCGGACCGAGCTGCGCATCGACCAGCCCGACAGGAACGGCGTGGGCGAGATCGTCGCGCGCAACTCGGGCATGTTCCTGGGTTTCTACCGCAACGACGACGCCACCCGCGCCGACGTGCGCGACGGCTGGATGTACACCGGCGACGCCGGCTACATCAAGAAGGAGAACGGCCACCTGGTCGTCATCGACCGGGTCAAGGACCTCGCCACGACGTCCAGCGGCACCCGCTTCTCGCCGCAGTTCATCGAGAACAAGCTGAAGTTCTCGCCGTTCATCGCCGAGGCGGTCGTCCTGGGCCACGACCGGCCCTACCTGGCCGCGATCGTCTGCATCCGCTACTCGATCGTCTCGAAGTGGGCCGAGCAGCGCAGCATCGCGTTCACGAACTACACCAGCCTGTCGTCGCGCCCCGAGGTCTACCGGCTGCTGCGCGAGGAGGTCGAGAAGGTCAACGCGACGCTGCCCGAGCCGCAGCGCGTACGCAAGTTCGTGCTGCTGTACAAGGAGCTCGACGCCGACGACGGCGAGCTGACCCGCACCCGCAAGGTCCGGCGCAACGTGATCGCGGACAAGTACGCCGACATCATCGACGCGATCTACGGCGACACGCCGATGGTGCACGTCGACACCGTGATCCGCTTCCAGGACGGCACGACCTCGCGGATCCAGACCGACCTGGTGGTCGAGAAGCTGCTCGAGACCGCGGCCGCCGGCCCGGGGTCCGCGAAGGCCGTGGCCGCCGAGCGGGCAGCGTAGCAGAGGGAACCATGAACACCGACCTTCTTGTCCAGCTGCTCGTCAACGGCGTGATCATCGGGACGCTGTACGGCGTCGTCGCGATGTGCTTCGTGCTGATCTACAAGTCGACGCAGATCGTGAACTTCGCGCAGGGCGAGTTCCTGCTGATCGGGGCCTGGACCTGCTGGTGGCTGCTCACCAGCATGAAGGTGCCGTTCTGGCTCGGCTTCCCGCTGACGCTGGCCTTCATGACCGCATTCGGGGTGTTGCTGCAGATACTGGTGCTCAGGCCGATGATCGGCGAGCCGATCATCTCGGTGATCATGGTCACGATCGGCCTGTCGATCTTCTTCCAGGCGATGATGAAGTGGATGTTCGGCGTCTGGACCGCGCCGTTCCCCGAGGTGTTCTCGTCGAAGTCGATGAACATCCTGGGACTGAACGTGCAGACGCCCTACATCATGTCGATGCTGATCTCGCTGGTGATCATGGCCGGCTTCGCCTGGTTCTTCAAGTTCTCGCGGATGGGCCTGGCGATGCGCGCCACCGCCTTCAACCAGCAGGTTGCGCAGAGCCTGGGCATCTCGGTGAAGACCGTCTTCGCCGCGGCCTGGGCGATCTCGGCGGTCGTGTCGGCGCTGGCCGGCGTCGTGGTCGGCATGGTCAACGGCGTGTCGCAGGCGCTGTCCTTCTTCGGGATCAAGGTCTTTCCGGCGGTCATCCTGGGCGGGCTCGACTCGATCGTCGGCGCGATCGTCGGCGGGCTGATCATCGGGGTGCTCGAGAACCTGGCCGAGTTCGTCGACAGCCAATACCTGAACTGGGGCAACCTGTACACGGTGGCGCCGTTCTACGCGCTGATCGTGATCCTGATGATCAAGCCCTACGGCCTGTTCGGCACGAAGCAGATCGAGAGGATCTGACCGCATGGCGACGACCTCTTCGGCCCTGGTCCCCTGCGGCCAGTTCAAGACCAGCTACCGCCGGGACACGACGATCTTCCCGACGCCGGTCTCGCGGGCGTTCGCGATCGCGGCGGTGCTGCTGTTGTGCCTCGCGCCGTTGAAGATCGGCGGCACCGAGCTGCTGAGCTCCTACCAGCTGAACCTGCTGATCCAGATCGGCTACTACGGGATCGCCGCGCTCGGCCTGAACATCCTGGTCGGGTTCACCGGACAGATCTCGCTGGGCCACGCGGCCTTCTTCGGCTTCGGCGCGTTCGCGTCGGCGTGGCTGAACAACCGGTGGGGCGTGCCGGTGTTCTGGGCGATCCCGCTGGCCGGCCTGATGACCACGATCGTCGGCATGCTGTTCGGCATCCCGGCCGCCCGGATCAAGGGCCTGTACCTGGCAATCGCGACGTTCGCCGCCCAGTTCATCCTCGAGGACTTCTTCGCCCGCGCCGGATGGTTCACCGGCGGCTCGTCGGGCACGATCGCGCAGCCGTTCAGCCTCTTCGGCTGGCAGATCTCCGGCGACCGGCAGTACTTCTACGTGGTGCTGGCCTGGCTGGTCGTGCTGTACCTGGTCGGCGCGAACCTGCTGCGCAGCCGCGACGGGCGCGCGTTCGTGGCGGTGCGCGATCACTACCTGTCGGCCGAGATCATGGGCATCAACCTGACCAAGTACCGGGTGCTGTCCTTCGGGATCGCGGCCTTCTACGCGGGCGTGGGCGGCGCGCTGTTCGGCCACTACCTCAGCTTCGTGTCGGCCGAGTCGTTCACGATCCTGCTGTCGATCCAGTTCCTCGGAATGATCATCATCGGGGGCATGGGCAGCGTGATGGGTACCCTGATGGGCACGGCGTTCATGGTGCTGTTGCCCGAGACCGTGCAGGCCTTCTCGCAGGCGGCGGGGAGCGTCTTCCCGGCGCTCACCGAAGGCATCGCCTTCCTGAAGGAAGGCGCGATCGGCCTGGCCATCGTGCTGTTCCTGATGTTCGAGCCCGACGGGCTCGCGCATCGCTGGAAGATGATCAAGGCGTACTGGAAGCTCTATCCGTTCTCGTACTAGCGTCCAAAGGAGGAAACTGAAGATGAAGACCACCGTATTCGCCGCCGCAGCCGCGGCGCTCGTGCTCGGCGCAGGCCCCGCCTCGGCGGCCGACCCGATCTTCGTCGGCCACCTGGTCGACTACACCGGGCCGACCTCGGACGTCGGCAAGCCCTACGGCCAGGGCGTCGCCGACGCGATGGCCTGGATCAACAAGAACGGCGGCATCGCCGGCCGGCCGCTGAAGTTCGAGACCGTCGACTACAGCTACAACGCGCCGCGCGCGATCGCCACCTACAAGAAGTGGGTCGGCACCGACAAGGCGGTCACGATCCAGGGCTGGGGCACGGCCGACACCGAGGCGCTGGTCGGCTTCCAGGCGGAGGACAAGATTCCGAACTTCTCGGCGTCGTACTCCGGCCACCTGACCGATCCGCAGGGCAAGGGCCCGAAGGGCACCAAGCCCGCGCCGTACAACTTCTTCTACGGCCCGTCGTACCCCGACGGTTGCCGCGCGCTGGTGCAGTGGGCGGCGGGGGACGCGAAGACGAAGAAGATCGACAAGCCCAAGTTCGTCCACCTGGGCGACAACCACCCGTACCCGAACGCGCCGAAGGCGGGCTGCGCGGCCTACGCGACCGAGCTCGGCTTCGAGGTGATGCCGTCGATCCAGTACTCGCTGAAGCCCGGCGACTTCAAGGCCCAGTGCCTGAGCCTGAAGGAATCCGGCGCCCAGTACGCCTTCCTCGCCAACACCGGCGGGTCGACGATCTCGCTGCTGAAGTCCTGCGAGACGGTGGGCGTCAAGACCCAGTACCTGGCCAACGTCTGGGGAATGGACGAGAACGCGCTGCGCGGCGCGGGCGATGCGGCCGACGGCGTGATGTTCGTGGTCGGCGCCGCCGACTGGAAGTCCGACGCGCCGGGCATGAAGACGGTGCGCGAGATCTCGAAGATCTCCGATCCGACCGGCAACGAGTACCGGCCCGTCCACTACATGCGCGGCATCTGCTCGGCCTTCTTCATGCGTGACGCGATGGTCGCTGCGACCAAGATGAACGGCGGCGTCACCGGCCCGAACATCAAGGCCGCGATGGAGCAGTTCAAGGACCACGTCCCGGCGGAGCTGCAGGGCGTCTGCATCCCGTCGACCTGGACGGCCGAAGATCACCGGGGCACGACCAAGGTGTTCATCTATCGCGCCAACTCCAAGGGCGGCCAGCAGTCGATCTCGAAGGCCGGCGAGGCGGACATCCCGCGCAAGCCCGAGTGGCTCGGCTGGTAAGCAGCCTGTACGCCCCCCTCTTCGCCCTGCGAAGAGGGGGGCCCCGGAAAGCAGCGGAGCAGCACGCATGGCGCAAGCCGAATCCGTCCTCGCCGAGCCGGCGAAGACCGGAACGAACGCAGCGACGAAGCCGCCGATCCTGACGGTCAACAACATCGAGGTCGTCTACGACGAGGTCATCCTCGTGCTTCGCGGCGTCAGCCTCGAGGTGCCCGAGGGCGAGATCGTCGCACTGCTCGGGCCCAACGGCGCCGGCAAGTCGACCACGCTGAAGGCGATCTCGGGGCTGCTGCGCACCGAGGACGGCGAGGTCACGCGCGGCAACGTCACGTTCATGGGCGAGGAGATCGCCAACCGGGCGCCCGAGGACATCGTGCGCCGGGGCATCTTCCAGGTCATGGAGGGCCGCCGGATCGTCGAGGACATGACGGTCGTCGAGAACCTGCGGCTCGGCGCCTACACGCGCCGCGACGGCGCGGGCGTCAAGCGCGACCTCGACATGGTCTTCGACTTCTTCCCCCGGCTGCGCGAGCGCACCGGCCTGGCCGGATACCTGTCGGGCGGCGAGCAGCAGATGCTGGCGATCAGCCGCGCGCTGATGGCCAAGCCAAAGATGATCCTGCTCGACGAGCCGTCGATGGGCCTGTCGCCGCTGCTGGTGAAGGAAGTGTTCGGCATCATCCGCCAGCTCAATCGCGAGCTCGGCATCACCATCCTGCTGGTCGAGCAGAACGCGCGCATGGCGCTGCACGCGGCCAGCTACGGCTACATCATGGAGTCGGGCAAGATCGTCCTCGACGGCACGCAGGCCGACCTGGTCGACAACGAGGACGTCCGCGAGTTCTACCTGGGGGGCGGCGGCGAGGAGCGCCGCTCGTTCAAGAACCTGAAGTCCTACAAGCGCCGCAAGCGCTGGCTCTGAACCGATGTCGGCCTGGTACGACAGCCTCGAAACCCGTCCCGCCGAGGCGCGCGAAGGGGCGCTGATGGCACGGCTTCCCGGCCTGGTCGAGCACGCGATCACGAAGTCGCGCGGCTGGGCGAGGCTGCTCGCCGGCGTCGATCCGCGCGCGGTGAGCTCGCGCAAGGCGCTCGCGCAGCTGCCGGTGCTGCGCAAGAGCGACCTGAAGACGATGCAGGAACAGGACCCGCCTTTCGGCGGCCTGTGCACGGTCGAGCCGGGCCGTCTGGGGCGCCTGTTCATGTCGCCCGGGCCGATCTTCGATCCCGAAGGCGCGCGCGACGATCCGTGGCGCGCGGCGCGCGCGCTGTACGCGGCCGGCATCCGCCCCGGACACATCGTGCAGAACTGCTTCGGCTATCACCTGACGCCGGGCGCCTGGATGGTCGACGGCGCCGCCCGAAAGCTCGGCTGCGCGGTGATCCCGGCCGGGATCGGCCAGACCGAGCAGCAGATCGAGCTGATCCGGCGCTTTCGCCCGGACGCCTACGCGGGCACGCCGTCGTTCCTGCGCATCATCGTCGAGAAGGCGCGCGAGCTCGCGCTGGACATCTCGACGCTCAAGCGCGCGCTGCTGGCGGCCGAAGCGCTGCCGCCGAGCCTGCGCTCGTGGTTCCACCAGCAGGGCATCGAGACGGTGCTGCAGTGGTACGGCACCGCCGACCTGGGGCTGGTCGCCTACGAGTCGAGCGCGATGGAGGGGATGATCCTCGACGAGGACCTGATCCTCGAAATCGTGCGCCCGGGAACCGGCGAGCCGGTTCCCGACGGCGAGGTCGGCGAGATCGTCGTCACCAGCTTCAATCCCGAGTACCCGATGATCCGCTTCGGCACCGGCGACCTGTCGGCGGTGCTGCCCGGCATCTCGCCGTGCGGGCGCACCAACGTGCGCATCCGCGGCTGGCTCGGCCGCGCCGACCAGACGACCAAGGTGCGCGGGATGTTCGTCCACCCCGGGCAGGTCGCCGAGATCGTCCGGCGCGTCCCGCCGGTCGCGCGCGCGCGGCTCGTCGTCGAGGGCGAGATGGCCAACGACCGCATGACGCTGAAGTGCGAGGTCGACGCAGCGAAGCTCGCCGCGGCCGGCGGCGCTCAGGCGCTGTCGGCGCAGCTCGCCGACGCGGTGCGCGAAGTCACCAAGCTGCGCGGCGAGGTCGCGCTGGTCGAGTCCGGCAGCCTGCCGAACGACGGCAAGGTGATCGAGGACGCGCGCAAGTACGAGTGAGCGCTGCGCGCGCCGCTACACTGGCGCATCGATCCCGGAGCAGACGATGCCCCGCTTCCAGACGCTGAAGTACGCGCGCGACCGCGCCAATCCGCGGATCGCGCGGATCACGCTGAACCGGCCCGAGCGCCTGAACGCGATCGACGAGCGGATGCCCGGCGAGATCCGGCGCGCGGTGGCGCTCGCCAACGACGACGACGACATTCACGTGATCGTGCTCGCCGGGGCGGGGCGCGCCTTTTGCGCCGGCTACGACCTGCAGGCGTTCGGCGAAGGCGTCGTCGACCATCCGTGCCAGCAGGAGTCGACGCCCTGGGACCCGATGCTCGACTACCGGACCATGAAGCGCTTCACCGAGGACTTCATGAGCCTGTGGCACAGCTACAAGCCGACGATCGCGCAGGTGCACGGCCACGCGGTCGCGGGCGGCAGCGACATCGCGCTGTGCTGCGACCTGCTGGTGATGGCCGACGACGCGCGGATCGGCTACATGCCCACGCGCGTCTGGGGATGCCCGACCACCGCGATGTGGACCTTCCGGCTCGGGCCGATGCGCGCCAAGCGGATGATGTTCACCGGCGACACGATCGACGGCCGGACGGCGAAGGACTGGGGACTCGCCACCGACGCGGTGCCCGCGGCGCACCTCGACGAGGCCGTGCGCGCGCTCGCCGGGCGCATCGCCGGCGTGCCGCGCGGTCACCTGATGATGCACAAGCTGGTCGTCAACCAGGTGCTCGAGTCGATGGGGCTCGAGCAGACGCAGATGTTCGCGACCGTCTTCGACGGCATCACGCGGCACAATCCGGAAGGAATGTGGTTTCGCCGGCGTGCGCAGCTGCACGGCTTCAAGGACGCGGTGGCCTGGCGCGACTCGGGGCGGCCGATTCCCGAAGGGGCCGAAGCGCAGGCGCTGGTGGCGCAGATGGAGCGCGAACTGGAGCGCAAGCGGCCCGGCGAGCGCGCCGGCGGCGCGCCTCGGAAGCCCGGGCGCCGCAGGCAGCCTTGAGCCGCGTCCGGCCCGACGGTCAGACGGCCGGCTCGGCCAGCATCTCGCCGGAGCGCACCACGCGATTGCGGCCCTCGGTCTTCGCGCGGTACACGCAGTAGTCGGCGTGCACCAGCACCCGCTCGAGCGACTCGGCGTCGTCGACCGGCACCGCGCCGATGCTGGCGGTGAGCACGATCGTCGCGGGCCCGGCGCGCATCGGCGCCGCCTCGAGCGCCCGGCGCAGTTCGTCGATCGTGCGGTTCGCGTCGGCGTGGCTGCTGCTGCGGATCAGTGCGCAGAACTCCTCCCCGCCGTAGCGGCCGAGCAGGCCCGAGTTCTTCAGCGCCTTCTTCAGCACGCGCGCGGCGTGCCGCAGCGCGCGGTCACCGACCGAGTGGCCGAAGCGGTCGTTGACCGACTTGAAGTGATCGAGGTCGATCATCAGCAGGTGGTGCACCGCGCCGGCTGCGCGGCGACCGCGCAGCCGCTCGCGCGAGAGCTCGAAGAAGTGCCGCCGCGAATGCAGCCCGGTGAGCTCGTCGGTCGTGGCGCGGCGGTGCAGCTCGCCCGAGATCCGCGCGTGAAGCATCATCTGCACGATCATCGCGAGTGCGATCGGGCTCAGCGCGAACAGCAGGCCGAAGCCGACCTGCGCGGGACTCGGCGCGAACACGCCGCCGGCGGCCGAGTTCACGCCCAGCAGCGCGGCGATGCCGCGCAGCAGGTGGACCATTGCGTAGCCGGCGAAGAAGGTCGCCAGCGTGCGCACGTAGGGCTGGTGCCCGTAGGCGTCGGAGCGGCGGATCGCGTGGACGCACACGGCCACCCAGACGAACTGCACCGCCGAGGTCGCGAGCACGCGCTCGCTGACGCCGTCCGGATCGCTGCCGAGCCAGCCCCACAGCGCCCCGAGGCCGGTGACCTGGCCGACGAAGAGCCACAGGGGCGGCGTGCGCCCGAACAGGCGCAGCGTCGCATCGGTGGTCAGCACGATCCCGACGGACACCAGCCAGTTCGTTCCGCCGTAGCTCAGCCAGTCGGACAGGCCGGCGCCGCGCAACGCGAGCAGGGTCAGGCCGATCGCCATCGCCACCAGCGCCAGCGCGTAGTGGCGCATCGCTGTCGCTGCGGGCCGGTACATGCGCGCCAGGGCCATGAACGCCATGGCGCCCAGGGCCGTCGTGCAGGCTCCGACGAGGAAGATCGTGCGCAGGTCGAACAGGGCTGTCATCTTCCCGGCAGCGTAGCGTTCCGGTCCGGCGGCCGGGGATGCCCGTGAACGGCGCCCGACGGGCGGGGCATCCGATCGGAGGAGCGCTCGCGCGGTGTTAGCATCGCCGCAACAGGAGATGCCCGTGACCAGCGCCCCAACCGTCTACGCCTTCGAAGGGGTCGTTCCGGTGATCGACCCGGCGGCCTACGTCCACCCCTCGGCGGTCCTGATCGGCGACGTTATCGTCGGGCCAGGCTGCTACGTCGGCGCCGGCGCCGTGCTGCGCGGGGACTTCGGCCGCATCGTGCTCGAGCGCAACTCGAACGTGCAGGACAACTGCGTCGTCCACTCGCGGCCCGACCTCGATTGCGTGATGGAGGAGGAAAGCCACATCGGGCACGGCGCGGTGATCCACTGCGCGCGCGTCGCCCGCGACGCGATGGTCGGCATCGGCGCGGTCGTGATGGACCAGGCGGTGGTCGGCGAGCAGGCGATCGTGGCGGCGATGTCGTTCGTCAAGGTCGGCATGGCGATCCCGCCGCGCGTGCTGGTGGCCGGCGTGCCCGCCAAGGTGCTGCGACCGCTGACCGATGCCGACATCGCGTGGAAACGCGACGGTACCGCGCTCTACATCGAGCTGGCCCGGCGCTGCCTCGCGGGGTTGACGCCGACAGCGCCCTTGGCTGCGGTCGAGCCCGGGCGCGCGCGGACCCAGTGGTCGTTCGGCGAGGCGCGCACCGACCGGTAGCGGCGCGGCGCAGCGCTGCGTCTGCCCGAGACGTCGCCGGGGCTCCGCGCCCGGGGAGCGGGCCCCGGACCGTCAGCCGTTCAGCAGCCAGGCGCCGTCGCGCCGCAACTGGCCCTGCGCGACCAGTTCGTCGGCGGCCCAGGCCAGCGCCGCGCCGAACTCCATGCCGATCAGTTCGGCCGTGTGCTGCATGACGGTCGCATGCCGCAGCAAGTCGATCAGCCGCGTCGCTTCGACGCGCTCGAGGTCGAGCAACAGGAATTTCACCAGGACCTTCAGCGCGTGGCGGGCATGGCGGCGCGGGTCGGCGCGCATCGCCTCGAGCCGGGTGAACGCGCGGTCGAGCGCGCCGCGAACGTCCGAGAACGCGCGCCCGTGACCAGGCAGGACGAGACGGACCGGCAGCGTTGCGATCAATTCGAGCACCGATCGTTGCTCGTCGAAGCCGGAGTGGCCGTCGAGTTCCGGGAAGATCACCCCGAACCCCTGCTCCCACAGCGCATCGGCGGACACCAGCAGCCCCTCGCGTTCGCAATGGAAGACCAGGCTCTTCGGGTCATGGCCAGGGGCTGCCAGGACCCGCCAGTCGAGCCCGCCGAGTCGAAGCGTCTCGCCCGGGGCGAGCGTGGCGGCATGCCGGAACCGGTCGCAGCGCTGGCCGGTCGTCGCATGGGTCAGCGCGACCTCGTCCCACGCTGCGACGTCCGCGGCGCTGGCCGCCGGGACCGTGATCGGGCAGCCGAAGGCGTGCGCCAGGGCGCGGTTGCCGCCGCAGTGATCGGAGTGAAGATGCGTATTGACGATTCCGACGAGCCGGATGCTGCCGCCCGTCTCGCGCGCGCGTGCATCGAGCACGTGCCGCACCAGTTCGACCGTGAGCGCCGCGTGCTTGGCATAGCCGGTGTCGACGACGATCGCTTCGTTTCCCTCGAACCCGACGAGCTGGTTCGACGACAGCCAGTCCCGCTCGACGAAGCGCAGCGACTCCGGAAGCGCCGCAGCGGCCGGGGATGCCGGGGCGTCGCTCATGCGGCGCCGCCGCGCCGCGAGGGTGATGGCCCGGTCGCGTCGGGCGTCGTCGCGTCGCGCTTGGAACCGCGGCGCCGCTCGATATCGTTCCAGATCGCGCGCTTCGCGCCGTCGGTGAGCGAGCCCCAGGCCGCAATCTCGTCGAGGGTCCGCAGGCAGCCGACGCACAAGCCGCTGGCCGGATCGATCCGGCACACCGAGACGCATGGGGACGGCACGGGACTGGAACGCATCAGGTGGTCTCGGCCTCGCGCTGTCGGCGCGCGGCCAGCGCATTGCCGGCCCTCGACTGGCTGCGCCGGCCGAGCTGGGCCGAAATCCACTGGCCGGTATCGACCAGGCGATCGAGATCGAGGCCCGTCTCGATCCCCAGTCCGTGCATCAGGTAGACGACGTCCTCGGTGGCCACGTTGCCCGTCGCGCCCTTCGCGTACGGGCAGCCCCCGAGACCCGCGATCGACGAGTCGAAGCGGAAGACGCCCGATTGCAGGCTCGCGACGACGTTGGCGACTGCCTGGCCGTAGGTGTCGTGGAAGTGGCCGGACAACTGCTCGAGCGGCACTTCGCGCGCCACGGCATCGAAAACGCGTGCCACGTGTGCAGCCGTGCCCACGCCGATGGTGTCGGCGATGCCGATTTCGTCGCAGCCCAGGTCGCGCAGCCGCGCCGACACGTCGACGACCGACGCCACCGGCACCTCGCCCTGGTACGGGCATCCGAAGGCCACCGACACCGCGGCACGCAGCCGCAGCCGATGGGCCTTGGCTGCCTGCGCGACGGGCCGGAATCGCTCGATGCTCTCGGCGATCGAGCAGTTGATGTTGCGCATCGAAAAGGCTTCGCTGGCGGCCGCGAAGATCACGACCTCGTCGGCGCCGGCCGCGAGCGCGGCCTCGAACCCCTTCATGTTCGGCGTGAGCACCGACACGGTAACCCCGGCGGGGCGAGGCAATCGCGCCATCACGTCGGCGGCGTCGGCCATCTGCGGCACCCACTTCGGCGAGACGAACGAGGTCGCCTCGAGCTGGCGCACGCCGGCGGCGAGCAGGCGCTCGCACAGCTCGACCTTGACGTCGGTGGACACCGGCTGCTTCTCGTTCTGCAGCCCGTCGCGCGGGGCCACCTCGGTGATGAAGGCGCGGCTGGGGAGGTTCATGACGGCTCCTGGTGCGGACCGGGCGCTCGGCCCCGTCGATACGGTCGATTCTACTGGCCCGGCCGGGACGCGCGCCGTCGGGTCGGGGCGCGCCCCGCAGGGCCGGCGCGCGCGTCAGCGGTTCGGGACGAACTCGATCAGCTGCGCGCCCTCGGCCACCTGGTCGCCGACCGCATGGCGGATCGCGGCGACCTCGCCGTCGGCGGGCGCGCTGATCGTGTGCTCCATCTTCATCGCCTCCATCACCAGCAGCGGCTGGCCCCGCGTGACCTTCGCGCCCGCCTGGACCATCAGCGCGATCACCTTGCCGGGCATCGGCGCGGTGAGCCGCGCGTCGTCGGACTCTTCCTCGCCGACGTGCGCGAGCGGCGGTGCGTAGCCGAGCGTCAGGTGGCCGTCGGGCGTGAACAGGTGCAGCGTCTCGCCGTCGAGCACAGCGCTGGCTTCGAAGGCGCGCTCGCCGGCCAGCCCGCGCAGCTTGCGTTCGGCGGGCGACCAGCGCAGGTCGGCGATGCACAGCGCGTCGTCGCCGTCGCGCACGGTCCATCCCCGCGCCGCATACTCGACTTCGACCGGGCAGGGCTCGCCGGCCGCGTCGAAGGGCAGCGTGCGGCGCAGCCGGCCCGACGGGCGCCAGCCGTTTCGCAGGTTCCAGGGGTCGTGGCGGCCGGCTGCCCGGTCGGCGGCGGCGGCTTCGTCGGCCTCGCCGGCCAGCACCGCCGCGGCGGCGATCGCGCGCGGCAGCAGCGGCGGCTTCGCCGCAGCGGGCATCAGCACCGCCTTTTCACGGTCGATGAGTCCGGTGTCGAGATCGGCGCGAGCGAAGGATTCGCATGCGACGAGCCGCGACAGGAAGCCGACGTTGGTCGCCGGGCCGACCACCTCGAACCCGGCCAGCGCCTGCGCCATCCGCGCCAGCGCGTGATCGCGGTCGCGGCCCCAGACGATGAGCTTGGCGATCATCGGGTCGTAGTACGGGGTGATCGCGTCGCCTTCGCGCACGCCGCTGTCGATGCGCACCGCGGCCGGCTCGTCGTGCTCGGCGCCCCCTTCCACCCGGTGGGTGAACGCCGACGCGAGGGGCGTGCGCAGGTGCCGCAGCGTGCCGATCGACGGGAGGAAACCCTTGTCCGGGTTCTCGGCGTAGACGCGTGCCTCGATCGCGTGGCCGCGGATGCGCAGGTCCTGTTGCGTCGCGGGCAGCGGCTGTCCGGCGGCCACCCTCAGCTGCCACTCGACCAGGTCGAAGCCGGTGATCATCTCGGTCACCGGGTGCTCGACCTGCAGCCGCGTGTTCATCTCCATGAAGTAGAAGCGGCCCGACTGCTCGGCGATGAACTCGACGGTGCCTGCGCCGACGTAGCCGACGGCCCGGGCCGCGGCGACCGCCGCATCGCCCATCGCGCTGCGCCGCTCCTCGGTCATGCCGGGCGCGGGCGCCTCCTCGAGCACCTTCTGATGGCGCCGCTGCACCGAGCAGTCGCGCTCGAACAGGTGGACGCAGTGGCCGTGGCTGTCGGCGAACACCTGGATCTCGACGTGCCTGGGGCGGGTGACGTAACGCTCGACGAGCACCGCGTCGTCGCCGAACGCGTTCTTCGCCTCGCGCTTGCACGAGGCGAGCATCGCGTCGAACAGGTCGGCGCGCTCGACGATGCGCATGCCCTTGCCGCCGCCGCCTGCACTGGCCTTGATCAGCACCGGATAACCGATGCGCGCCGCCTCTTGCGCGAGCAGCGCGGGATCCTGGTCCTCGCCGTGGTAGCCGGGCACCAGCGGCACGCCGGCGCGCTCCATCAGCGCCTTGGCCGCCGACTTGCTGCCCATCGCGGCGATCGCGTCGGCCGGCGGGCCGATGAACGCGATGCCGGCATGCGCCGCGGCGCGCGCGAAGTCCTCGTTCTCGGACAGGAAACCGTAGCCGGGGTGAATCGCCTGCGCGCCGGTGCGCCGCGCGATCTCGAGGATCAGGTCGCCGCGAAGGTAGGACTCGCGTGCTGCGGCAGGCCCGAGGCGCCAGGCCTCGTCGCAGGCGGCCACGTGGCGCGCGTTCGCGTCGGCGTCGGAATAGACGGCGACCGTGCGGATGCCGAGCCGGCGCGCGGTGGCGGCGACCCGGCAGGCGATCTCGCCGCGGTTGGCGATCAGGACCTTGCTGAACATCGGGCGTCTCCGGATCGGTGTCGAATCAGGGCTGGGACGGCACCCAGGCGGGCCGGCGCTTCTCGAAGAACGCCGCGATGCCTTCCTGTCCCTCGTCGGAGGCGCGCGCCGCCGCGATGCGCGCTGCGGTCTCGGCCGCCAGCGCATCGTCGATCGCCTTGCCGGCGACGTCGCGGATCAGCCGCTTGCCCTCGCCGAGCGCGACCGGGCCGCCCTGCAACAGGTGGCCGAGCATCGCGTTGACGGTCGCGTCGAGCTCCGCGGGCATGCACAGTTCGTGGACGAGCCCGATCCGGTAGGCCTCGGCCGCCTCGAAGAGCTCGGCGGTCAGGAAGTAGCGGCGCGCCGCCTGCTCGCCGATCGCCCGGATCACGTACGGGCTGATCATCGCCGGGATCAGCCCGAGCTTCACCTCGGACAGGCAGAACTTCGCGTCGGTGCTCGCGACCGCGATGTCGCAGGCGGCGACCAGCCCCATCCCGCCGGCGAACGC
>OEIU01000631.1_pt1 | contig 30636 bp, 30 predicted proteins | sample 1539221 | NCBI WGS metagenome assembly OEIU01 (sample SAMN03792071, study PRJEB22550) | activated sludge metagenome | feature: wastewater treatment plant; material: activated sludge; isolation source: Wastewater treatment plant of a petroleum refinery complex | place: Argentina: Zarate | collected...
GCTCTAACCAAGGGGCGAGTCATTCCGCCGCAGCCAAGAAGTGTGCATCAGCTAGTGCGTTCGCAGGGACGACGATAGAAGCTACTTCTTCGCCGCAGCGGCGCGTTCGACGAAGGTCTTGCCGCCCTTCATCTTGTGGGCCAGCGGCGCTTCGTTGATCTGGATCACCACCGCATCGGCATCGACGCCGAGATTCTTCACCAGCGCCTGCGTGATGTCACGCATCATGCCGGCCTTCTGTTCGTCGGTGCGGCCAGCGGCCATGCTCACGGTGATCTCAGGCATTGCGGTCTCCCTTTTGCTCTTGCTTCTTCGGTAACCTGTCATTGCCGAACTTGACCGGCAATCCATCATTTTGAAGATGGATACGCGGGTCAAGCCCGCGTATGACGAAATCAGCTATCCCCACTTCACGTCATGGCGCGCCAGCACCTCGCGCACCCTGGCGACGATCTCGCTTTCGGCGCAGGAGAACTGCGCCGGACGGGTCTCCCGCCATTCCTGGTTCGAGGCGATGACGGCGGCCGCCTTCGCGCCCTCGATCAGATCCTTGATCTGGATTTCGCCGCGCGCCTTCTCGTCGGAGCCCTGGATGATCACGCAAGGCGAATTGCGGCGGTCGGCATATTTGAGCTGGTTGCCCATGTTCTTCGGATTGCCGAGATAAAGCTCGGCGCGGATGTTGGCGTTGCGAAGCTCCGCGACCATCTTCTGGTAGTCGGCGACGCGATCGCGGTCGAACACGGTGACGACGACGGGGCCGAAATCGGTGCGCGTGTCGAGCTTGCCCAGCATCGTCAGCGCGGCCTGCAGCCGCGACACGCCGATCGAAAATCCCGTCGCCGGCACCGGCTCGCCGCGGAAGCGCGAGACGAGGCCGTCATAGCGCCCGCCGCCGCCGACCGAACCGAAGCGCACGGGACGGCCCTTTTCGTCCTTGGTGTCGAGCAGGAGTTCGACCTCGTAGACGGGGCCGGTGTAATATTCGAGACCGCGCACGACGGAAGTGTCGATAAGGACGCGACCGTCGCCATAACCTGAAGCCATCGTAATATCAAAAATCTGGCTAAGTTCTTTCAGACCTTCGCTGCCAGATGTGCTGCCCTTTTCGTTAAAGACATTCTCGAGCCGTTGAAAAAAGCTCTTGTCATTTGCATCGGCGCCGCCATGCATGAAGGCAAAAACGGTCTCCGCGTCAGAGGCTGATATCCCGGCGCCTTTCGTGAAATCGCCGGATTCGTCCTTGCGACCCTCACCTAGCAATTCGCGCACACCCTGTTCGCCAAGGCGATCGAGCTTGTCGATCGCTCTTAACACCGTAAGCCGACGTCCTGCATTCTCTTCGCCGCCAAGCCCGATGCTCTCCATCACCCCATCAAGCACCTTGCGGTTGTTCACCTTCACCACATAGCTGCCACGGGGAATGCCGAGCGCTTCCATCGTATCCGCCGCCATCATGCACATCTCGGCATCCGCCGCCGGCGAGGCCGAGCCCACCGTATCGGCATCGAACTGCATGAACTGGCGGAAGCGGCCGGGACCGGGCTTCTCGTTGCGGAACACGTAGCCGAAGCGATAGGAGCGATACGGCTTCGGCAGCGCTTCGAAATTCTCCGCGACATAGCGCGCCAGCGGCGCGGTCAGGTCGTAGCGCAGCGATATCCACTGCTCGTCGTCGTCCTGGAACGAGAACACGCCCTCGTTCGGCCGGTCCTGGTCGGGCAGGAATTTGCCGAGCGCATCGGTGAACTCCATCGCCGGTGTTTCCACCGGCTCGAAGCCGTAGCGCTCATAGACCTCGCGGATCTTCTCGACCATCCGGCGCGTGGCCGCGATCGCGGCGGGTCCGCGATCTTCCAGCCCGCGCGGCAGCCGCGCCTTCAGCTTCTGTGGTTTTTTGGGTTTTTCGGCCATGGGCGGCTAGGTACCAGCCGAGGCGTGGCAGGGCAACCCGGCCCCGCCGCCGGTCACATGACCTTTCGGATCCAGTCGTGCGGGTCTTCCGCGCGACCGTACTGGATGTCGACCAACTGCTTGCGCAGGCCCATGGCGACCGGGCCGGCGACGCCGCCGCTGATCTGGAAATCGCCGCTCGCCGAACACACCTTGCCGATCGGCGAGATCACGGCGGCGGTGCCGCAGGCGAACGCCTCCTTCAGCTTTCCGCTCGCGGCGTCCTTGCGCCACTGCTCGATCGTATAGGGCTCCTGGCGCACGACGGCGCCGGAATCCCTGGCGAGCGCGATGATGGAATCGCGGGTGATACCCGGCAGGATGGTGCCGAGCGGCGGCGTCGAGAGCGAGCCGTCGTCGAACACGAAGAAGACGTTCATGCCGCCGAGCTCTTCGATATAGCGGCGCTCGACCGCATCGAGGAAGACGACCTGGTCGCAGCCATGCTCGATCGCCTCGGCCTGCGCGCGCAGGCTCGCCGCGTAGTTGCCGCCGCATTTGACCGCGCCGGTGCCGCCGACCGCGGCGCGCGTGTAGTGCTCCGACACCCAGATCGACACCGGCGCCGGTCCGCCCTTGAAATAGGAGCCGACGGGCGAAGCGATCACGGCGAAGATGTATTCCGCCGACGGCTTGACGCCGAGGAAGACCTCGCTCGCGATCATGAAGGGGCGCAGGTAGAGGCTGCCCTCGCCGCCGGGTATCCAGGCGCTGTCGATGCGGACCAGTTGCTCGACCGCTTCGATGAACAGATTCTCCGGCAGCGGCGCCATCGCCATGCGTTCCGCCGAATCCTTGAAGCGGCGGGCATTGGCGTCGGGACGGAAAAGGTTGACGCCGTTGTCGCGCTTGTAGGCCTTGAGGCCCTCGAAAATCTCCTGCGCGTAATGCAGCACGGCGGTGGCCGGATCGAGCGGGAAATTCGCGCGGGATTCGATCCGCGCGTCATGCCAGCCCTTGCCCTGGCTGTAGCGGATGATCGCCATGTGATCGGTGAAGACCCGGCCAAAACCGGGATCGGCGAGCTTTGCGGCGCGCTCCTTCTCGGAAACGGGGTTCGCCGCAGGATGGATTTCGAAATTCAAACTCATTCTCTTGCTTCCCGCTGCCGGAATCGGCGCAATATCTGGCCCCGGCATGCTGAGCCGGGCTTGCTGGCCTTGACAGGTCTGGACTTCGGCACCACCCGCCTCGCAGGCGGGCTTCCTGCGCCGTCATGTCCGTGAGGACATGCTTTTGCGGGATGCTGAAGTCCAGTATGTTTGCCGAAATGCCGCTCGACAATCGCACGGTAGTCCAATTGCAGCCGTTGCCGCTATCGCTAGCTTTTCCCGGCCGCCTGCCTCGTCTCCAAGTTCGAAACGACTTAAAGTTTCGTCGTGGCTGGTGGTTTTGTAACATTGAACCCAAGATATGTCAACATGACTGACATAAATTTCTCAAGGGGTGCTATCAGCCCCGATTCGCAGGAGTCTCCGGGCGCCTCCCCGGCCCCGCGCGCCGGCGAAATGCGCTGGGACATCATCGAGCTCCTGTTCTTCGCCTATCGCGATTTCGTAGGCGACGCCGACCACGAGCTCGAGGCTTTCGGATTCGGCCGCGCCCACCACCGGGTGATGCATTTCGTCTATCGCTACCCCGGCCTCAAGGTTGCCGACCTCCTGGACGTGCTCCGCATCACCAAGCAGTCGCTCGGGCGGGTGCTCAAGCAACTGCTTGACGAGGGCTACATCATCCAGAAGACCGGCAACAACGATCGCCGGCAGCGCCTTCTTTACGCCACCCCGAAGGGCGAAGCGTTGGTGGCGAAGCTCGCGGGGTTGCAGACCGATCGCATCACCCGCGCGTTGCGCGACATCAATCCCGAAGGCGCCGCGGCGATCAACCAGTTCTTGCGGGCGATGATCGATCGCGACGACCCGGATAAGGTGTTAGAGGCCATCTTCGGGATCGGCAGCAGGAAGCCAAGGGAGTGACCGTGGCGCAAGCAGCAACCATCGCGACAGCCACCGCACGCGCGCCGCGGCAACTCGCCGACGACGCACCGCATCTGCTCCTGGTCGACGACGACCGGCGCATCCGCGATCTGCTGTCGCGCTTCCTGTCCGGCGAGGGCTATCGCGTCACCACCGCATCGAGCGCGACCGACGCGCGTTCCAAGCTGCTCGGCCTGCACTTCGACCTTTTGATCCTCGACGTCATGATGCCCGGCGAAACCGGCTTCGATCTGGCGCGGTTCATCCGCACCTCCTCCTCGGTGCCGATCATCATGCTGACGGCGCGCCATGAAGCGGAAGCACGGATCGAGGGCCTGCAGATCGGCGCCGACGATTATGTCGCAAAGCCGTTCGAGCCGCGCGAACTGGTGCTGCGGATCGGCAATATCCTGAAGCGCTCCGCCCCGCCGCCGGTCGAAGCCCTGGAGCAGATCGCGTTCGGTCCTTACATGTTCCACCTCGATCGCGGCGAGTTGCGCCAGGGCGAGGAGATCATTCACCTCACCGACCGCGAGCGTGAAATGCTGCGCATTCTCGCCACCAGCCCCGGCGAAACCGTGCCGCGCGCGGCGCTGACGGGCGGCGGTACGGTGAATGAGCGCGCCGTCGACGTGCAGATCAACCGCCTGCGCCGCAAGATCGAACAGGATCCCGCCAATCCGCTGTTCCTGCAGGCGGTGCGCGGCATCGGCTACCGCCTGGTAGCGTCGCCCTGAGCCGGCCATGAGCACGCTCGACACCGGCCTGACGTTCATTCGCAATGCCTCGCAGCGCGTGTCCAGGGCCAATGGCTGGATGGGCAACGCGTTCAAGGGCTGGATGCCGACCGGTCTCTATGCTCGCGCCCTGCTGATCATGATCGTGCCGATGGTGATCCTGCAGACGGTGGTCGCGTTCGTATTCATGGAGCGGCACTGGAATACGGTGACGCGGCGGCTGTCAGCCGCCGTGGTGCAGGACATCGCCAGCCTGATCGACGTCTACAAGGCCTTTCCGCAGGACAAGGATCGCGCCCAGCTCCGCCGCATCGGACAGCGGCTGCAGCTCGTGGTCGATTTCCTTCCCGTCGGCGACATGCCGCAGCCCGGGCCCAAACCGTTCTTCTCGCTGCTCGACCAGACGCTCTCGGTGCAGCTTGGCCGCCAGATCGGCCGACCGTTCTGGATCGACACCGTCGGCAAGTCCAACCTGGTCGAAATCCGCATCCAGCTCGACGATGCCGTGATGCGCGTGTTCGCGCAACGCAGCGCCGCCTATGCCTCCAATTCGGAAATCTTCATCTTCTGGATGCTCGGCACCTCCTCGATCCTGCTGATCGTCGCGGTGCTGTTCCTGCGCAACCAGATCAGGCCGATCCTGCGGCTGTCGGAGGCGGCCGAAAGTTTCGGCAAGGGCCGCGAGGTGCCGAATTTCCGGCCGCGCGGCGCGCGCGAGGTGCGGCAGGCGGCCCAGGCGTTCCTGGAGATGAAGGCGCGCGTCGAACGCTCGATCGATCAGCGCACCGCGATGCTGGCCGGCGTCAGCCACGATTTGCGCACCATCCTGACCCGCTTCAAGCTCGAGCTCGCGCTGATCGGCGACAGCCCGGAAGTCGACGGCATGCGCAAGGATGTCGACGAAATGTCCGGCATGCTGGAGGCCTATCTCGCCTTCGCGCGCGGCGACAGCGGCGAGGTGGCACAGCCGACCGACATGACGATGGCGCTGGAGGAATTGCGCAGCGACGCCGAACGCCACGGCCATACCGCGACGGTGACGTTCCACGGCCTGCCCGTCGTGACGGTGAAGCCGGCCTCGTTCAAGCGCTGCATCGCCAACCTCGTCTCCAATGCGGCGCGCTACGCCAGGACCGTCGCCATCACCGGCCACCGCGATCACCGCTATCTGACGGTGACGGTGGACGATGACGGCCCAGGCATTCCCGTCAACATGCGCGAGGAAGTGTTCAAGCCGTTCCTGCGGCTCGACGATGCCCGCAACCAGGATGAAGGCGGCACGGGCCTGGGCCTCGCCATCGCCCGCGACATCGCCCGCTCGCACGGCGGCGACATCACGCTCGGCGACAGCCCCATGGGCGGGTTGCGCGCGGCCGTCAGGGTGCCGGTGTAATCAGCTATTTCTTCGGGATCAGCGCCTTCAGCTTTTCCATGTCCTTGACGTTCATCTTCATGCCGCCGGGCATCATGATGTCGCCGGCCTTCTGATCGGCCTTGCAGGCGCCGAGCCATTTGGCCTCGATCGTCGTCGCGGTGTCGCGCGCGGCGCCGGCCATGCCGCCCTCGCTGTGCGAGGTCGACTTCACCGTATAGGCGGAGTTGAAGTCGCCGTTAATCTCGGCATGTGTCTTGATCGTCATGCCGGCGACGCCGCAGACGGAATCGGTGACATAGCCTGTCGCGGTCTTCTGGATGTCCTGCTTCGAGCAGATATCCTTGGTCATCGGCGAGAACGTGGTGCTCATGTCCTTGTCGGTGGTCTCGTCGGTGCATTGCTGCATCGTCATCTCCGGCGACGGGGACCCGGCGCGCACCACCTTCATCTCCCACAGGCCCGCCTTGCGTACCGGCAGTTCGACCGCACCCGCGCTCATTGGCGCCAAGGGAAGCAACAAGGCAAGCAACACGGCAAACAGGACGGCGGCCGACCAAGACCCGAAAAGCAGTCGTCTCATGCGTGGGCTCCCGCTGAATTTTTCAATCATCGTGTTTCGCGCCACGTGAACACACGTCTGGCGTGGCGAAAACATGTCCAACCGTGGAGGGGCCGGCGGGACGCGCTCAGTAGAGCGTGCGCAGCGGGCGCTCGGCGGCGCCATAGGGCACCCAGCGGCAGGCAAAGGAAACATAGCCGCCGTAATTGGGCTGCACGCCGAGGAATTTCACCACCTTGCCGTAGCGGGCGCAGTGATCGACGGCGAGCTGACGGGCATCGGCCTGCATCGCGAGCGGATAGGCGATGATGCCGCCGGTGTCATTGCCCTTCATCGGCGGCACCGTGTCGATATCAAACCACTGCGCCTGCGCCGGCGCGCCCGCCAGCATCCCGCCCGTGACGACCAGGCCCATGGCAATCAGGCTCGTGGCCAGAATTCTTCGCATCGCAGACTCCATTTCGCTCAAGGCGCACCATAGTGTGCGCCGACGGCCGTGAAAAGAATGGGTTGGAGCACGGGGCAGACTTGGCTGTCAGGTGTTGCCGCGCTGCACTTGACCTTGTCAGGCCTTCGCGGCACCGTCCCCTGCATTGGCTCACCGGCGGATTCCCATGCGCAACCTGTTCACATCCTTGAGAGCACTCGGCCCGACGACGGCGGCGCTCGCCCTGCTCGTCTCCAGCCATGCCGCCCAGGCCGCCAACCCGCTGGAACTGAATTTCTGGCTTTCCGGCCCGCGCTATGAGGGCCGCGTGGCCGAATGCGAGCGTGCGCTGCCGGTCATCGCAACGCAGTTCCGGGAGAAGGAAGGCAAGTTCTGGAATTCGGCGCTGGCGATTACCGGCTTCGGACGGATCCATGAGACCGCGTTCCGGCCCTGGCAGTCCGACAATATTCCGCGCCGCTTCTGCAGCGGCGACGTCATGCTGAGCGACGGCAAGATGCGTACCGTGCACTACTCGATCATCGAGGACGGCGGCTTTGCCGGCTACGGCCAGGGCGTCGAATGGTGCGTGACCGGGCTTGACCGGAACTGGGCGTATGCCCCGGCCTGCAGGGCAGCCCGGCCCTGATTTTGTTTCCGGTCCGTGCTGCGGCATTGGAATTTTGTTCTTGAAATGTTCCGGCTCTCTGCTAGGCTTGCGGTAGTCGAGTAGAGGGGCGTCCGATGCACCCATCCGGTATTCTTTCGCGGCTTTTGATTTCACTGGCGCTGGTTGTCACCTTGGCCGGAATGGCGGAGGCGCAGGACCGCCGCCAGAACGCCCCGGGCGAGTTCGATTTCTATGTCCTCGCCCTGTCCTGGTCGCCCTCGTTCTGCGAGGCTGCGGCTGAGCGCGGCAACCGCGGGCGCTCGCAGACCCAGTGCAGCCGCCCCTATTCCTTCGTGGTCCACGGCCTGTGGCCGCAATATGAGCGCGGCTTTCCCGAATATTGCCAGCGGCCGTCGCCGCGGCTCGATCGCAACATCATGACCTCGATGCTGGATCTGATGCCGGCGCCCGGCCTGATCTTCAACGAATGGGACAAGCACGGCACCTGTTCAGGCCTCGGCGCCCGCGGCTATTTCGAGAACATCCGCAAGGCGCGTGCGGCGGTGAAGATACCCGAGGAATTCCTGCAACTGGCGGAAGAAAAGACCATCGCCCCCGGCGATCTCGAAGCGGCCTTCATCAGGGTCAACGCGGGCCTCAGCCCGTCGGCGATCTCGGTGACCTGCACGAGCCGGCGCCTGAGCGAGGTTCGGATCTGCCTGAGCAAGGACATGCAATTCCGCGCCTGTGAGGAGAACGACCGCCGCGCCTGCCGGCGCGATGAGGTGGTCATGCCGCCGGTGCGGGGCGGCTGACGATTAGCTCCCACCTTTCCTGTTGCGCAGACGGTGCGAAGCCGTCGGCGTTCCCGGTCATCCACGTCTTTATCGTCATCTGCAAGACACGTGGATGGCCGGGATATCGATACCCGACCTCGGCCGTTCAGCGCTGATCCTTCCGGGTGCGTTTGCAGGCGCGACAAGCCCGCTTCCGACGCGTAGAAGACGGTACGTTATCTGCCAGCGGTCAGCCGATTGCCATGAACTACCGACACGCCTTTCACGCCGGCGGCTTTGCCGATGTCATCAAGCACATCGTGCTGGTGCGGATGCTGACCTATCTGCAGGAGAAGCCGGCCGCGTTTCGCGTCATCGACACCCATGCCGGCGCCGGGCGCTACGACCTCACCGGCGAGGAGGCCCGCCGCGGCGGCGAATGGCTGACCGGCATCGCGCGGATGATGCAGGCGCGGTTTTCGGAAAACGCGCTGCCGCTGGTGACCCCCTATCTCGACATCGTCAGGGCCTTCAACTCGCCAGGCAAGCTTGACGTCTATCCCGGCTCACCCCTGATCGCCCGCGCGCTGCTGCGGCCGCAGGACCGCCTGACGGCCTGCGAGATCGAGCCCGGCGCCCGCAAGCAACTGATCGACGCATTGCGCCGCGACAGCCAGGCGCGGGTGGTCGATCTCGACGGCTGGACCGCACTGCCGGCCTTCGTGCCACCCAACGAGCGGCGCGGCCTGGTGCTGATCGATCCCGCGTTCGAGGAAAAGGACGAATTCGAACGGCTGGCGGACGGGTTCGCCGAGGCCTATGCGAAATGGCCGACCGGCAGCTATGTGATCTGGTACCCCGTAAAGAGCCGGCGCGCGACCGATACACTGGCGCGCCTCGTCGCCGGCGCTGCCGCGGCCAGCAAGCCGGCGGGCAAATGCCTGCGGCTCGAATTCAGCGTCGCGCCGCAGGAGGCAGGCGGCCCCCTCGCCTCCACCGGCCTCCTGATCGTCAATCCGCCATGGACGCTGGCGAGTGACCTGAAGACAATTCTGCCCGAACTCGAAAAGCCGCTCGGCCAGGGCGGGGCCGGCCGCTTCAGGCTGGAGGCGCCCAAGCCCTGACGAGGCCGTGATTATTGCGAATCTCCGTAGGCAATTGGAACCAAACCGTACTATGCTCAGCCCATTGGGACTGGCTTTACGTTCCGCTTCCGCGAATGGTTGCGGCGGAGTGATCAAGGCCGAATAATAATCCAGTCGGTCGGCGGCTTAGATCCGAACGGCTGAGGTGGCCAAGCTTCCGGCAGCGAATGTCCGGTCAGCCGATACGCGAATTGCGCGTGGCGGTGGAGCAATACGGGGGAGGAGTTTCCCGATGGCCATGACTGGAACAGTCAAGTTCTTCAATGGAGAACGCGGCTACGGCTTCATCAAGCCCGATGATGGCGGCCGCGATGTGTTCGTGCACATCACCGCCGTCGAGCGGGCCGGATTGAAGGATTTGACAGAAGGACAGCGCATTACATTCGAGGTTGAACCGGACAAGAAGGGCAAAGGCCCGAAGGCCGTCAACCTGGTTATTTCATCGTGAGTTGACGCTCGCGTTAATGCGGACTGATTTCCTGCTGTGAAGATTGCGCCGGGCAGCATCGCCTCCCGAGCATCCGGGCTGCGCTGGGCCTGCATGATTTCGGCTGGAGACAAAAAATCCCGGCGGCTTGCGGCCGCCGGGGAGATGGTAACCGACAGTTTTTTGTTCTCAGAAGCGATAGTTTATGCCGGCCCGGATCAGGCCGAACCGGTACCCGTTCGACGCACCTGTAACGACGAAGTTGCTGTTGGCCAGATCGACATAGAGATATTCGATCTTGGCGCTCCAATGCTGATCGATGCCCATCTCGGCGCCGGCGCCCAGCGTCCAGCCTGCATTGGTGTGCGACTCGGTCAGGCCGAACGTCGTGGCGCGCAGTTCACCGAATGCAAGACCGCCGGTGCCGAAGAACATGACATTGTTGAAGGCGTAGCCGACGCGGCCGCGAACCGTGCCGAACCAGGGATTGGAAAATTTCCACGGCGCGAAGGTTTCTTCGGCGGCGGTCGCCTGGATGTCGCCTTCGAGGCCGAACACGAACGATCCGCTCTGCCAATTGTAGCCGGCCTGGACGCCGCCGACGAAGCCGGACGGCTTGGCCGGATTGTTCGCGACCGAGCCCCAGGCGTAACCGAGATTGACGCCGAGATAGGGACGGGCCCAGCTATCGGAACGGTACAGCGTGTCGGGGACGGTCAGGGGCGCGCCCGAGCCGTAGAAGTCGGCCGCCTTTGCCGACGTGGTCAGGCCTGCAGCGCTCAAGACCAGCGCGGCCACGGCGAACCTGCTCATCACGCAACTCCACGCAACTGCCGCGACCGCCGGGCAACAGACCGGCCTGGTTACGGAACTCCACTCTTTTCGATAAGATTTATCGAGAGTTTTAAGTTAAAGGGTTGTTAAGCCGGGTTACTGCCGGCTCATCATTCTTAACAACGCCTTACCGGGCTTCCTTCATCCAGCATGGAGTGCGCTCCAGGCGCTGGCGATGCCGCCTTGCACCGCTTAATTTAGACCCATGGATCACGATTCTACCGACCACCCGACCCCCCCGCGGAAAGAGCGCCGGGGTTCCCAGCCGGATGTGCCGCAGGACCTGACCGCCGCCGATGTCGATCCCGCCACGGCAGCCGCCGAGGAGGACGAGGAAGCGCGCCTGCCTGATACCCCCGAGGAGCCCATCGAGGCGATCGCGGAGGGCCCGCTGGCGGTCGGTCATGCGGCGATCGAAAACGCGGTGCGGCTGGCGCCGACCTCGCCCGGCGTCTACCGCATGCTCAATGCCGCGGGCGACGTGCTGTATGTCGGCAAGGCCAAAAGCGTCCGCAAACGGCTTGCGTCCTACGCGCGGGCCAACGCGCCGCTGCCGGCGCGCATCCTGCGGATGATCGCGGCAACGGTAACCGTCGAGATCGTCTCCACCACGACCGAGACCGAAGCGCTGCTGCTCGAAGCCAATTTGATCAAGCAGCTCAGGCCGCGCTTCAACGTGCAACTTCGCGACGACAAGTCGTTTCCCTATATCCTCATCACCGGCGACCATTGGGCGCCGCAGATCCTCAAGCATCGCGGCGCGCAAACCAGGCCCGGGCGATATTTCGGGCCGTTCGCCTCCGCCGGCGCCGTCAACCGCACGATCACCGCGCTGCAACGCGCCTTCCTGATCCGCTCCTGCACCGACGGGTTCTTCGAAAGCCGCACGCGGCCGTGCCTGCTCTACCAGATCCGCCGCTGCTCCGGCCCCTGCACCCGCGAGATCGATTTCCCCGGCTATACCGAGCTGGTGCGCGAGGCGAGCGACTTCCTCTCCGGCCGCAGCCATGCCGTGAAGGGCCTGCTTGCCACCGAGATGGAGAAGGCCTCGAACGAGCTCGAATTCGAGACCGCCGCGCTCTACCGCGACCGCCTCGCCGCGCTGTCGGCGATCCAGTCGCAGCAGGGCATCAACCCGCGCACGGTGGAAGAGGCCGACGTGTTCGCCATTCATCAGGAAGGCGGCTATTCCTGCGTGGAAGTGTTCTTCTTCCGCACCGGCCAGAACTGGGGCAACCGCGCCTACTTCCCGCGCGCCGAGAAGTCGTTCACGCCGGAGGAAGTGCTGGCCTCGTTCCTCGCGCAGTTCTACGACGACAAGCCGCCGCCGAAACTGATCCTGCTGTCGCATGAGATCGAGGAAAGCGCGCTGCTGGCAGACGCGCTTTGTGTCAAGGCCGGCTACAAGGTCGAAATCTCCGTGCCGAAGCGCGGCGAGAAAAAGGAACTGGTCACGCACGCCTTGACCAATGCGCGCGAGGCGCTCGGCCGCAAGCTCGCCGACACCGCAACACAGAGCCGTCTGCTGGAATCCATGGCCGCCACGCTCGGGCTGCTGCACACGCCCAAGCGCATCGAGGTCTACGACAACAGCCATATCCAGGGCACCAACGCCGTCGGCGCGATGATCGTGGCTGGGCCGGATGGCTTCATCAAGAACCAGTACCGCAAGTTCAACATCAAGTCCGAGGGACTGACGCCGGGCGACGACTACGCGATGATGCGCGAGGTACTGGAGCGGCGCTTCAAGCGGCTCCTGAAACCGCCGGACGGCGACGCAGCCCAGGGAAAACCAGGCGCGAAGGCCGACGATGACTCGTTTCCGCAATGGCCAGACCTCGTCATCATCGACGGCGGCCGCGGCCAGCTCAACGCGGTCAGGGAGATCTTCGGTGGCCTCGGCCTTACCCAGGTCTCGCTGATGGCGGTGGCGAAAGGGCCGGACCGCGATGCCGGACGGGAGACCCTGTTCATGCCGGACCGCGAGGCCATCAAGCTCGAACCGCGCGATCCCGTGCTTTATTTCATCCAGCGGCTGCGCGACGAGGCGCATCGCTTCGTGATCGGCTCGCACCGCAAGCTGCGCAAAAAGGACATCAGGGAAGCCGGCCTGCAGGAAATCCCGGGCATCGGCCCGTCACGCAAACGTGCCTTGCTGCACCATTTCGGAACGCTGAAGGAGATCGAGCGGGCCTCGATCGCGGACCTCGGCAAGGTTCCCGGCGTAAGCGCCGAAAGCGCCCGCAAGATATTCGAGTTTTTCCATGCACAGCCGGGGTAAGGGGACCTAGATCCGGAAAGCATGTCATTTGGGCGTCGCCTGCGACAGATGATCTAGGCCCGCACGGTTGACCTTCACGTTCCAGCGGTATTGGTAGGACGGATGAACATCGCAACGACCAGGGGACAGACCAAAAGCCTGTCCCTGCCGAATATCCTGACCTACGCGCGCATCGCCGCCATTCCGGTGGTGGTCGGCTGCATTTACTGGCAATCCATCATGGATGGCCCGCTGTGGCTGCGCTGGGTGGCGCTGGCGGTCTTTCTCGGTGCCGCAGTCACCGACTATCTCGATGGCTACTATGCACGAATCTGGGATCAGCAATCGGCATTCGGCCGGATGCTCGATCCGATCGCCGACAAGCTGCTGGTAGCATCCTGCCTCCTGATGCTTGCGGCTGACGGCAGCATCAATCGCTGGACGCTGTGGGCGGCGTTCGTGATCCTGTGCCGCGAAATCCTGGTTTCGGGTCTGCGCGAATACCTCGCCGCGTTGCGGGTCAGCGTACCGGTGACCCAGCTGGCGAAATGGAAGACGACGGTGCAACTGGTGGCAATTGGCTTCCTGATCGCCGGCGAGGCCGGCGAAGCGATACTGCCCTGGACCACGCTGCTCGGCATCATCCTGTTGTGGATCTCGGCGCTTGTCACGATCTACACCGGCTGGGACTATTTCCGCGCCGGCATCCATCACCTCATCAAGGAGGATGAGGGATGAAGCTCAAATATTTCGCCTGGGTGCGCGAGCGGATCGGCGTGGCGGAGGAAACCGTCGAGCCGCCGGCCGACGTGCGCACGGTGGATGACCTGATCGGCTGGCTCTCCAGCCGCGGTGACGCCTATGCCTATGCTTTCGAAAAGCCCAAGGTGATCCGCGCCGCGATCGACCACGCCCATGTCAGGCCGGATGCGGCGATATCGGGCGCGCGCGAGATAGCATTCTTCCCGCCGATGACCGGCGGTTGACAAAGCGTTTTCGGGCGAAGCGGGTACCGGTTCGCGTCAACAGAACGCGTGAAGAAGAAGATGATCGATGTCCGTCACGGCGACCATTCGCATCCAGGAAGATGATTTCGACGCAGCGCGCGAGATCGCGGCGCTCGCCAATGGCCGCACCGACATCGGCGCGGTCGTCACCTTCAGCGGCATCTGCCGCGGCAGCGAGAACGGCGCGCCGATCGCCGCATTGACGCTCGAGCATTATCCGGGCATGGCGGAGGCCGAGATTGCCCGTCACGCCGACGAGGCGCTGTCACGCTGGCCGCTGCAGGGGCTCACCATCATTCACCGGTTCGGCCGGATCGCGCCGGGCGCGAACATCGTGCTTGTCGTGACCGCCTCGGCGCATCGCCAGGCGGCCTTTGAAGCAGCGGAATTCCTGATGGATTACCTGAAGACCAGCGCGCCGTTCTGGAAGCGCGAGGAAAGCCAAAAAGGCACGAGCTGGATCGAGGCGCGCGACCATGACGACGCGGCCGCCGCGCGCTGGACCAGGTCCTGATGGCCAAAGCCAGGAAAGCGGCGGCGAAGCGCGGCGCCGGCGCAGCAAAACTCCCGAAGGTCGGTACGGGCGAATTGCTGACGCTGCTCGACTTCGTCCGCTACGCCGCCAGCCGATTCACCGAAGCCGGACTGGTGTTCGCCCACGGCACCACCGACCCGGTAGCGGAAGCGGCCTTCATCGTCTGCGAGGCGCTGCACCTGCATCCCGACCAGTTCGAGGCCTTCGCAACCGCGCGCGTCACATCGGCAGAAGGCAAAAAGATTCTCGACCTGATCGCGCGCCGCGTCACGACGCGAAAGCCCGCCGCCTATCTCGTCAACAAGATCTACATGCGCGGCCTGCCGTTCTATGTCGACGAGCGCACCATCGTGCCGCGCTCCTTCATCGGCGAACTGCTCGACGATCATTTCGGCGGCGATGACGACGACGAGGCCGGCTCGCTGATCTCGGACCCGCTAGCGGTGGAAAGCGTGCTCGACCTCTGCACCGGCTCCGGCTGCCTTGCCATTCTGGCCAGCCGGAATTTTCCGAATGCCGAAATCGACGCGGTGGACATTTCAAAGGACGCGCTCGAAGTCGCCGCGCGCAATGTCGGCGATTATGGCCTGCAGGACCGCATCACGCTGTATCGCGGCGACCTGTTCAAGCCGCTTGGCGGCAAACGCTATAACCTCATCATTTCCAATCCGCCCTATGTCGACGCGGAGGGCATGGCCGGCCTGCCGCGCGAATGCCGCGCCGAGCCGAAACTTGCCTTCGACGGCGGCGCCGACGGGATCGACATTGTCCGCCGTATCCTCGATGCGTCAGCCGCGCACCTGACGCCGCAGGGCGGGCTGTTATGCGAGGTCGGCCGCTGCCGCCCGCAGCTCGAGGATGCCTATCCGGAATTGCCGCTGCTTTGGCTCGACACCGAGGCTTCCGAGGGCGAAGTATTCTGGATCGCCGGCGCCGACCTCTGAAGTAGATAAGTTGCGCGGAAATATCACGGCGCGACGGCGTTCCCGCTGGGCGGCGAAACTGATAGTTTGGCGTCAGCCCAACGTCCCAAACAAAGAGGCCGCCCCATGCTGGACAAGAGCCCCCGCCCGACCCCCGTCAACGTTCCGAACGATCTCGCCGCGCACTGGATGCCGTTCACCGCGAACCGGGCATTCAAGAAGAATCCGCGGCTGCTCGCCGGCGCCAAGGACATGCATTACTTCACCGTCGACGGCCGCAAACTGATCGACGCCGCCGCGGGCATGTGGTGCACCAACGCCGGCCACGGCCGCACCCAGATTTCGGAAGCCATCGCCAGGATGGCCGCGACGCTGGACTATGCACCGCCGTTCCAGTTCGGCATTCCGCAGGCGTTCGAGCTTGCCAGCCGTATCGCCGAGCTGGCGCCTGAAGGCCTCGATCACGTCTTCTTCTGCAACTCCGGCTCGGAGGCGGCGGATACCGCGCTGAAGATCGCGCTCGCCTATCACCAGATCAGCGGCCAGGGCGGCCGCTCGCGCCTGATCGGCCGCGTCCGCGGCTATCACGGCGTCGGCTTCGGCGGCACCTCGGTCGGCGGCATCGTCGGCAACCGCAAGATCTTCGGATCGCTGTTGTCGGGCGTCGATCATCTGCCGGCGACCTACGACCGCGAGAAGCAGGCGTTCACCAAGGGCGAGCCGGAATATGGCGTGCATTTCGCCGATGCGCTGGAGGACCTCGTCAACCTGCACGGCGCCAACACCATCGCCGCCGTGATCGTGGAGCCGATGGCAGGCTCGACCGGCGTGCTGGCGCCGCCGAAGGGCTATCTCAAGCGGCTGCGCGAGATCACCCAGAAGCACGGCATCCTCCTGATCTTCGACGAGGTGATCACCGGCTTCGGCAGGCTCGGCTTCGCCTTTGCCGCCGAGCGCTACGGCGTGCTGCCCGACATGATCACCTTCGCCAAGGGCATCACCAATGGCGCCGCCCCGATGGGCGGTGTGCTGGTGCGCGACACCATCCATGACGCCTTCATGACCGGGCCCGAGCACGTGGCCGAGCTGACCCACGGCTATACCTATTCGGCGCATCCGCTGGCCTGCGCCGCGGGCCTTGCCACGCTCGACATTTACCGCGACGAGAAGCTGTTCGAGCGGGCCAACAAGCTGGAGCCGAAGTTCGCCGATGCGGTGATGTCGCTGAAGGGCCTGCCCAATGTCATCGATATCCGCACCATTGGTTTGACCGCCGGCATCGATCTGGCGCCGTCGGCGGACGGGGCGGGCAGGCGCGGCTTTGCCGGGCTCAACAGCGCCTTCCACGACAATGACATCATGCTCCGCGCCGTCGGCGACACGCTGGCGCTGACCCCGCCGCTGATCGTCACCGAGGAGCAGATCGGCGAGATCGTGGACAAGGTGGGCAAGGTGATCCGCGCGGTCGCGTAGGCGCCGGCATTTGCGCTCGTGTCCCGGCCTAGTGCCGGGACCCATTGCGCCACACCCGGGTTGCCGACTTAGGTCCCGGCTCTGCGGAGCAGCGTTTCACGCCGCACCGCGTCCGGGACACAGGACAGCAAATGCGTCGGATAACGTTTCCTGTTCCGACCGTGTCCAAACAACACTAGCCCTGCGAATCAACATTGATGTTAAGGTCGCTGCGCTTGGGGAGCGCAGACCGGACCGTGCCTGAAACTTCCGTGTTTTCCCGGGTGGGTGAAGACAGTTCGGACCTGAAGGCGTAGCGCGCGACATGATTCGCATCTCGACGATTTTCATCGCCATCTGCATGGTGCTGGTCGCAGCCTCGCTCGGCCTTGCTGTGCACGCGGTGGCCGGATTCAGCGGAACCGAATCCGCCATCGTCGCCCTGACCGCGCTGACCTTCCTGATCCTCTACAACGCGGTGTCGATGCGGCTGCGCGACCGCTCCGACGTCGGCGGCCAGATCGCCGATCTTTCCCGCGGCACCGCGGATCTCGCCCGCCAGGTCGCCGAGTTCGGCCGCAGGCTCGCCGCCATCGAGGGCCGCGTGGTGTCGGCCAACTCGGCGAGCTCCGACCGCATCCAGGCCGTTGTCGGCGAAATCAGCGAGCTTGGCGTGCTGGTCAAGCAACTGGCCGTCTCGGTGGCGAGCCATGAGGATCTGCTGGCCGCCGGCGCCGCGGCGGCCGCGGCCCCTCCTCCCGCCGCCAGGCCGGCCCCCGAACCGTGGCATGAACCGGCACCAGCCGCCGTGCAGCAAGCGCCTGTTGCCCGGCCCGCGCCGGTCATGACGTCAGCCCCGGCTGCGGTTGCCGTGGAAGCGGCACCTCGCCCCCAGCCGCAACTGCTCGCCGCGGTAAAAAACGCCATCGAGGAAAGCCGGCTCGACATCTACCTGCAGCCGATGGTGACGCTGCCGCAGCGCAAGGTGCGCTTCTACGAGGCGGTGACGCGGCTGCGCGACGACAAGGATCAGATCATCGCCGCCGATGATTTCATCGCAACCGCCGAAGCCGGCGGGCTGATCGGCAAGATCGACCACATGGTGATGCTGCGCTGTATCCAGGTTCTGCGCCGCCTGATGGTACGCAACAAGGATGTCGGCGTGTTCTGCAACGTCTCGGCGGCGACGCTGGCCAACCCCGCCAATTTCGCGCAGTGCCTCGACTTCCTCGAGGCCAACCGGGCGCTGGCGCCGTCCTTCGTGCTCGAATTCAAGCAGGCGATGTTCCGCCGCCTCGGTCCGATCGAGGTCGAGCACCTCGCCGCGCTGTCGCAGCGCGGCTACCGTTTCTCGATCGATCACGTCACCGATCTCAGGATCGAGCCGCGCGAGCTGGCCGACCGCGGCGTCCGTTTCATCAAGGTGCCGGCGGCGCTGCTGCTCGATCCGAAGCAGAGTTCGGCCTCGGACATCCACCCGTCCGACCTTTCCGACCTGCTCGGCCGTTTCGGCATCGACCTGATCGCCGAGAGGATCGAGGGCGAGCGCGCGGTGGTCGACCTGCTCGACTATGACGTGCGCTTCGGCCAGGGCTTCCTGTTTGCGCCGCCGCGGCCGTTGCGGCCGGAGGGGGCATCTGCTACCGGCGGGGCCACCCCTACCAACGAATTCGGCAATCCCAATGGCTTCAGTAATCCCGTTCCCATGGCAAGCCCGGCCGCAGAGCCGACGAAGCGGGCGACCGGCAATGCCGCATTGGCGCGCCGTGCCGCGGGCCCGGGCTGACAGGCCCGGAAGATCATGACCTCACTGCGGTTCGCCGAACGGCTGCGCGACCTCGTCGACGGCGTCGAGGTGGTCCTGTCCGACATCTGGGGCGTGGTGCACAACGGGCTGGAGTCCTTCCCCGACGCCTGCGAGGCGCTTCACACCTGCCGCCAGCGCGGCAGTACCGTCATCCTGATCACCAACGCGCCGCGGCCGGCCGATTCCGTGCAGCGCCAGTTGCGCAAGCTTGGCGTCGCCGACGAAACCTACGACGCCATCGTCAGTTCAGGCGACCTGACGCGGAATTTCGTCGCCGACCACCCGGGCAAGAAGATGTTCTGGCTCGGTCCGGAGCGCGACTCCTCGATCTATCGCGGGCTCGACGCGGTGATGGCGCCGCTGGAGCAGGCCGACTACATCGTCTGCACCGGCCTGTTCGACGACGAAACCGAGACGCCGGAAGACTACCGCGCGATGATGCTGCAGGCGCGCGAGCACAAGCTGCCGCTGATTTGCGCCAACCCCGATATCGTCGTCGAGCGCGGTGACCGCCTGATCTATTGCGCCGGCGCGATTGCCGAGCTCTATCGCGAGCTCGGCGGCGAGGCGATCTTCTACGGCAAGCCGCACCGGCCGATCTATGAACGCGCCATGGCGCTCGCCGCCGAGCGCCGCGGCCAGCCGACACCGCTCGACCGCGTGCTGGCGATCGGCGATTCCGTGCGCACCGACCTCACCGGCGCGCACGGCTTCGGGATCGACTGTCTGTTCCTGACCCGCGGCATCCATTCCGAGGAATTCGAGGGCATCGAGCAGCTCGACCCGGCCTCGGTGAAGGAACTGTTCGGCCACCCGCCGCGGGCGCTGATGCGCGAGTTGCGGTGGTAAGTCGGCGGCAACCGCCAGGCACGCCGCTCCAGACACGCGAATGCCCGGGACCAGCCCGGGCATGACGGAAATTCCAGGAAACCCGGAGGGAGCGGCTTACGCCGTTTCCATGTCCGGGAACACCGCTTCGATCTTGGTCTTCAGCGTCGCCGCGTTGAACGGCTTGACGATATAATTGTTCACACCGGCCTTCTTGGCGGCGATCACGTTCTCGGTCTTGGATTCGGCCGTGATCATGATGAAGGGCGTGGTGGCGAGGTTGGGGTCGGCGCGGACTTCCTTGAGCAGGTCGTAGCCGGTCATCGGCTCCATGTTCCAGTCGGAGATCACGAGCCCGTATTTCTTGTTGCGCATCTTGTCCAGCGCCATCGAACCATCGCTGGCGTCGTCGATGTTATCGAAGCCGAGCTGTTTCAAAAGATTACGGATGATGCGGATCATGGTGCTGTAGTCATCGACCACCAGAACCGGCATGGACAAATCAACCGCCATCTTTTCCCCCGCTCAACGCTGACGCCACAAATTATCGACAAGCCTGCGCGACCCGCAGTCCTTCCCCCACCTGTAGCATCAGCCATTAAACAGCGCGTAAACGGGCGGAGCCGGATTGCAACTGTCTGGGGTACCCCCTCGCCGCTTGACTTGGGAGGGGGGCCCGCGCCACGGTCCGGCCGCGTTCACCGTCCCCGCGCCTTTCGAATTCCTGAAGAATCCCTGAAATGACAACTGGTTTTACCGTTATCCGAGATACCACCCCTGCCGCCGATATCCCCCGCGGGGCCGTGGTCGCCATGGGCAATTTCGACGGCGTCCATCTGGGCCACCGGGCCGTCATCGAGGCTGCCATGCGGATGGGCCGCGCCCACGGCAAGCCGGCGCTTGCGGTCACTTTCGAGCCGCATCCGCGCAGCTTTTTCAGCCCGAACAGCCCCCAGTTCCGCCTCTCCGACGAGACCAACAAGCTGCGGCTCCTGGCCGGGACCGGGCTCGCCGGCGCTGTGGTCATGACATTCGACAAGGCCCGGGCCGGGACCTCGGCGCAAGACTTCATTCACCATGACCTGATCGGACGGCTCGGCATCAGCGGGATTGCCGTCGGCTATGACTTTCATTTCGGCAAGGGTCGGGCCGGCTCGCCGAGCCTTCTGGTCAGCGAGGGACCGCGGCTCGGCATCGTGGTCGACGTCCAGCCCCATGTCGATATCGAGGAGCGGCCGGTGTCCTCCAGCGCGATCCGCATGGCGCTGGCGGAGGGCCAGATCGACGAAGCCACCACCATGCTGGGCGGCCCGTGGTTCGTGAGCGGCGAGGTGATCCACGGCGAGAAGCGCGGCCGCGATCTCGGCTATCCCACCGCCAATATCCGCCTCGACAAGAACTGCGAGCTGAAGCACGGCATCTACGCGGTGCGGGTCGGCCGCGGAGCCGAGCGCCTCGATGGCGTCGCGAGCTTCGGCCGCCGCCCGACCTTCGACAACGGCGCGCCGCTGCTGGAAGTGTTCCTGTTCGACTTCAAGGGCGACCTTTATGGAACCGTGCTCGACGTCGCCTTCATCAGTTTCATCCGCGACGAACTTAAATTCGACTCGATCGACGCGTTGATCGGGCAGATGGATGACGACAGCGCGCGCGCCCGCGCCCGGCTGGCCGCGGCGCCGGACGCATTCCCGAATCTCGGAGCGATCGACTGAGCAGGACCGAAAAGCAGAAGATGCTGGCGGGCGAATTCTATCGCCCCGGCGATGACGAACTGCAGGCGGATGCCGCAGCCAACATGGCCTGGCTGGCGCGCTACAATGCGACGATAGCTGCTCCCGTGGCCGAACGTCACGCGCTGCTGTCGGCGCATTTCGGCCGCGTCGGCGCCAGCGCCGTGATCCGTCCGCCGTTCTTTTGCGACTATGGCTACAACATTCAGCTCGGCGACGAGGTGTTTCTCAACTTCAACTGCGTCATCCTCGACGTGGTCGAGGTCGTGATCGGTGACCGCACCCAGATCGGACCGGCGACGCAAATCTACGCCGCCGACCACCCGCGCGACGCCGAAACACGGAAGACCGGCCTCGAATTCGGTCGCCCGGTGCGGATCGGCAGCGACGTCTGGATCGGCGGCGGCGCCATCATCCTGCCCGGCGTCACGATCGGCGGCGGCGCCGTGATCGGCGCCGGCAGCGTGGTCACGCGCGACGTCGCTGCGGGTATCACAGTGGCCGGAAATCCGGCCCGGCCGCGCGTCGCTTGAGCGCTTCTTTTCACGGGAGCAACCGAGGATCGAACGGTGCCTTGATAGCCTCCGCGACGACAACTCTTGCGCTGTCGGGATGCTCGGGATTGAAAAGGTAGTTGGTGCCTGTCGCGCTGATTGCCGACGGCACCCGCAATAGGGCGCTCGCTCCGCGATCCAGCCATCGATCTCCTATGTCTCTGCTTGTCAACGTCTGCTCACGCCAGTCTGGCGGCAGTTCGGCGTCGATGGCTTCAACGGCGATGTCGTCAGGAGCCACGACCCGCAACAATTGATAGTTGGCCGGAAACAGGTCGCGATCCATGTGGACCAGCATCTCCAGCAGCGCGCTCGATTCATGGTCGGCAAGGTAGACGATACGTCTACCCTGCGAGTGCCATCGCCCCGCGGCCATCAAGCCCCCGATCCCGGAAAGATCAGCGTAGTTCGAAATCCGCCAGAACTCCATGTCGAGGGCTCAGGTGAAAATTCCGTGGTCGATCCGTTCGAGCAATTCGCGGACCACGGAGGTGCCCAGTTCATCCTTCAGGAGATCGGCTGGCTTCTGTCCCGAGAGGGAAGCATTGGACCGCTGCAGCCAAGTCTCGGCCTTTTGCTCATCGCCGAAGACCCGGTCTGCGAGCGTCTTGATCTCAAGCACCCTGATCAGGTTTCCAGATGGATCCGTCTTTCCAGACTGACTATCTGGCCCCTCCAGTTTGCGAATAAGTTCGGCAAAGCGATCCGGAACACCCTGCCTACTGACATCGTCGTACATTGACCTGAGCTGGTGCCCGATCCTCGAGTGTATTTCGGGCCCATCGCCTTGACGGCGAAGGTCCTTTAACCTCTCGTAAATTTCAGATGGCTTGGCACTCATGGATTCTCTCCGGTAATCAATAGATTAGTATCCCCGGAGAAATCCGCAACACCGATTGATTCGGGAGCTCGCCCTTTGCGATTTTCCCGGCCCCCTGCTATGGAAAGCCCCATGTTTGCGCGGCGCACCATCAGCATTAGGGGCCCGGCTTCCGCCTGAGCTTTCGCTCGGCGCAAGACCGGGATTTTCCTGTCTCAGCCGCTCTTCCCCAGCGTTTCAGCGCCGTTCACGAGCCAAACCAGAGCATTCATGTCCCAAGAGCCGCAAAAGTCCGACGCACCTGACTATTCGAAAACCCTGTTCCTGCCGCAGACGGAATTCCCGATGCGCGCCGGCCTGCCGCAACGCGAGCCGGAGATCCTCAAATACTGGAACGAGATCGACCTCTACGGAAAGCTGCGCGAGGGCGCGAACGGCCGCGCCAAATTCGTGCTGCATGACGGCCCGCCCTATGCCAACGGCAACATCCATATCGGGCACGCCCTGAACAAGATCCTCAAGGACGTGGTGACCAAGAGCCAGCAAATGCTCGGCTTCGATTCCAACTACGTGCCGGGCTGGGACTGTCACGGCCTGCCGATCGAATGGAAGATCGAGGAAGAGAACTACCGCTCCAAGGGCAAGCCGAAACCGGACTTCCGCGACTCCACCGCGATGGTGGCGTTCCGCAAGGAGTGCCGCGCCTATGCGACGCACTGGCTCAACGTGCAGCGCGAGGAGTTCAAGCGGCTTGGCATCATCGGCGACTGGGATCACCCCTACGCCACCATGAGCTATCCGGCCGAGGCGCAGATCGCGCGCGAACTGATGAAGTTCGCCGCCAACGGCACGCTGTATCGCGGCTCCAAGCCTGTCATGTGGAGCGTGGTCGAGAAGACCGCGCTGGCCGAAGCCGAGGTCGAATACGAGGACTACACCTCCGACATGGTGTGGGTGAAGTTTCCGGTCAGGTTTTCGGCAGGTGAGACACAGCTAGAAGCAGGTGACCTCTTACGCGCGTCCATCGTAATTTGGACTACCACTCCATGGACTTTGCCCGGCAACCGCGCGATCTCGTTCTCGCCGAAGATCGCCTACGGTCTCTACAAGGTCACCGACGCGCCCGCCGATAACTGGGCGAAGACCGGCGATCTCCTGATCCTGGCCGATGCACTTGCAGAAAGCGTGTTCAAGCAAGCCCGCGCAACCGCTTGGGAGAGAATTCGCACTGTACCAGCGGACGATCTGGCCGTCATGTCATGCGCGCATCCGTTGAATGGTTTCAGCGGTGGTTACGAGTTTAAGGTCCCACTGCTCGCAGGCGATCACGTCACCGACGACACCGGCACCGGGTTCGTCCATACCGCACCCGGCCACGGCCGCGAGGACTTCGACGTCTGGACCGCGAACACGCGCGATCTCGACGCGCGCGGCATCAACACCGCGATCCCCTACACCGTCGACGAGAACGGCGCCTACACCGACCATGCGCCCGGCTTCACGGGAAAGCGCGTGATCAACGACAAGGGCGAAAAGGGCGACGCCAACGACGCCGTGATCAAGGCGCTGGTCGAGGCCGGCAAGCTTCTGGCGCGCGGCCGGCTCAAGCACCAATATCCGCATTCCTGGCGCTCGAAGAAGCCGGTGATCTTCCGCAACACGCCGCAATGGTTCATCGCGATGGACAAAGCAATTACTCCAAACAAAGTGGTTTGGGGTGGTGGCATAAATACCTTGACGCTGACGGGCGACGACACACTGCGGAACCGGGCTCTGAAATCGATTTCGGTAACGCAATGGGTGCCCGAGTCGGGCCGAAATCGCATCAACGGCATGATCGATAGCAAGCCCGACTGGGTGATCTCGCGCCAGCGCGCCTGGGGCGTGCCGATCGCTGTGTTCGTGCGCGAGAAGGGCGACGGCTCCGCCGAGATCCTGCAAGATGCTGATGTCAACAAGCGCATCGCCGATGCGTTTGAAGAGGAGGGCGCCGACGCCTGGTACACGGACGGGGCGCGCGAACGCTTCCTCGGCTCGCTCGCCAATGAAGAGTGGAAGAAAGTCGACGACATCTGCGATGTCTGGTTCGATTCCGGCTCCACGCACGCCTTCGTGCTGGAAGATGCCATGCACTTCCCCGGCCTCGCCGGCATCAAGCGCACGGTCGATGGTGGCCGCGATACCGTGATGTATCTCGAAGGGTCCGACCAGCACCGCGGCTGGTTCCAGTCTTCGCTGCTGGAAAGCTGCGGCACCCGTGGGCGTGCGCCGTTCGATATCGTGCTGACCCACGGCTTCACGCTGGACGAGAACGGCCGCAAGATGTCGAAGTCGCTCGGCAACACCGTCGAGCCGCAAAAGGTGATGAAGGATTCGGGCGCCGACATTCTCCGCCTCTGGGTCTGCGCCACCGACTATGCCGACGACCAGCGCATCGGCCCGGAGATCCTCAAGAACACCATCGAGACCTATCGCAAGCTGCGCAACTCGATCCGCTGGATGCTCGGCACGCTGCATCATTTCGATCCGGCCGACGCGGTCGCGCATGCCGACATGCCCGAGCTGGAACGGCTGATGCTGCACGAGCTTTCGAAGCGCGCCACGATCGTGCGCAACGCCTATGCCGAGTTCGACTACAAGACGGTGGTGGCGACGCTGGCCGCGTTCATGAACAGTGAATTGTCGGCGTTCTATTTCGACATCCGCAAGGACACGCTGTATTGCGACCCGCCGTCCTCGCTCATGCGCAAGGCGGCGCTGACCGCGATCGACACCATGTGCGATGCGATCCTGCGCTGGCTGGCGCCGGTGCTGAGCTTCACCTGTGAAGAGGCCTGGCGGATGTACCGGCCCAACGCGGAAGCTTCGGTGCATCTGACGCTGTTCCCGGAAGGGTTCGACCAGTTCCGCGATGACGCGCTCGCCGCCAAATGGGAAACCATCCGCGATGTCCGCCGCGTCGTCACCGGCGCGCTCGAACTCGAGCGCGCGGCCAAGAACATCGGCTCCTCGCTGGAGGCCTCGCCGCTGGTCTACGTGTCGGACAAGAAGATCTTCACGACGCTGTTCGATGTTGATCTTGCCGAAGTCTGCATTACCTCGAACGCGATGGCGACCAATGACGACGCGCCGGCCGGCGCGTTCACCCTGGCCGACGTGCCTGATGTTGCGGTCGTGGTCGAAAAGGCCGTGGGCACCAAATGCGCGCGTTCCTGGAAGATCCTCCCCACCGTCGGTGAAGACCCCGAATATCCCGACGTCTCCCCGCGCGACGCGCAGGCCTTGCGGGAATGGAAGGCGCTTGCCGCCGGCGAGAAACCGGCCGATGCCGTCGCAGAGATCGCTAGGCCGGTCGCCCTGGTCGAGCAGCCAGCCGCAGAACAAGCTCCGCAGCAGAAGGAAGCGCCCGGGCAAACCGCTTCCGAAAGCGTGACGGCTGCCAGGCCAAACAAGAGCTCGCAGGCCGAGGCAGCCGAGAGACCGGTCAAGGTCAAGAAGGTTGCGGCGGCCAAGAAGGCGGTTGAAACCGAGAAGGCCGTTGAAGCCGAACCCGCCAAGCCCTCTGCCCGGAAGGCCGGCGCCACGAAGTCCAAGGTAAAGAAAGCCACGGCGAAGAAAGCCGCTCCAAAGAAGGCGAAGGTCAGGAAGCCGGCAGTCAAGAAGGCCAAGGCCAACAAGGCCGCCAAATCCAGGAAGGCTGCTTCGGCGACGAAGGGAGCCAAGAAGGCAGCGACCAAGGCTGCCGCCAAGAAGGCGAAAAAGAAAGCAGCAGCCAGCAAAGCAGCAAAGAAGCCGCCGGCAGCAAAAGCCAAGAAGAAGAAAAAGAAGGCCAGATAAATGTCTGGCCTCGACGGCTCACGTACCCCTCATTTGCGCGCCGGCGTCATTGCGGCGGTGGCAGTGCTGGTGGTCGACCAGGCCTCGAAGCTCTGGCTGCTCCATGGGTTCGACCTCGCCCAACGCGGCGTGGTGAAGGTCATGCCGTTCTTCGACCTCGTGCTGGCATGGAATGTCGGGATCAGCTTCGGCTGGTTCCAGAGCGATAGTCAGCTCGCCCAGATCGCGCTGATGGCGATCAAGGCGATTGCCGTGATCGTGCTCGGGATCTGGATGGCGCGCTCCAGCACGCTGCTGGCGACGCTGGCGCTCGGCCTGATCATCGGCGGCGCGGTCGGCAATGGCATCGACCGCTTCCTGCATGGCGCGGTGGTCGATTTCGCCCTGTTCCACATCGATATCGCGGGAAAAACCTACAATTGGTACGTGTTCAATCTGGCCGATGTGGCCATTGTTGCCGGGGTGGCGGGCCTATTGTATGACTCGTTCCTGGGGGTACCGGCCGCAAAAGCGCCCTGATCCCGGTCGATACGAACCGTTGCGGTATGGGGCCACGACGCCCTCGAAACGGCCTCCGTATGTTGCAGAAATTGTGAATGGGAACAGCGCGATGCGCGATACCGAAGCCCGCTTCTGGATGCTGCAAACCGGCTCGCTGAGCCGGGCTTTGCGGTTCGCCGCCATTGCCCTCGGCGTCGGTCTGGTGATGGCCGCAGGCCCGGTGCGCGCCGCCGACGACGAGGACGAGGACGACAAGACCTTCGAGGAAAAGATCATCGAAGGCATCATGCGCGGCATCGGCGGCACCAACATGGAAGACCGCGGCATCGAATACCGCGAACGCTCGCCGCTGGTGGTCCCGCCCAAGCTCGATTTGCCGCCCCCATCGGCGGCAGCGGTCGAAACCAAGGCGCCCAACTGGCCCAAGGATCCCGACGAGCAGCGCCGCAAGGCAGCCATCGCGGCGCGCAAGAAGGCGAACAAGGATCCGATTGAAGCGGCCCGCGTCCTCAGCCCGGCTGAACTCGCGGCAGGCAAGACCGCCGCGCCCTCGCGCAACAGCAATGATCCGATACAGCCCGGCACGAACTCCAATCCGGTCCTGAGCCCTTCGGCGCTCGGCTATACCGGCGGCTTGAGCGGCCTGTTCGGCGGCAGCAAGACCGAGACGGCGCCGTTCAAGGGCGAGCCGACGCGGGATTCGCTGACCCAGCCGCCGCCCGGCTACCAGACGCCTTCCTCGAACTTTGCCTACGGCACCGGGCCGAAGGAATCGCTGAACAAGGAATACAATCCGGCCGCCGGCAAGTATGGCGAATAGTTTAAGTATGGCGAATAGTTAAGCCGATCTCTCGCCTTCGTGACGATGGACGATGCCGCCGCGGTGTACGATGCCGCGGTTTGATCCCGAGCGGTTTTGTCGGGTTACTTCTAACGTTTGCGCGAATTCCCGCCGCAGAACCGGTAGTCAGTTTTGCGGGACAGGCGCCAGATAGGTCATGATGTCCTCACATCGTTTTGCCGTTTCTCTCGCAGCCGCTTTCATCTCGACGTTCGCTCTCTCCGCCGGCAGCGCATTCGCCCAGACCACGGTCACATCGGAGCGTCCGGCCAGCTTCACTCTCGACAACGGCCTCCAGGTCCTGGTGATCCCGGATCGCCGCACGCCCGTCGTCACGCAAATGATCTGGTACAAGGTCGGCTCCGCCGACGAGACGCCGGGCAAATCCGGACTGGCGCACTTCCTCGAACATCTGATGTTCAAGGGCACGGCCAAGCACCCCGCCGGCGAGTTTTCCCAGACCGTGCTGCGGGTCGGCGGCAACGAGAACGCCTTCACCTCGCTCGACTACACCGGCTATTTCCAGCGCGTGCCGCGCGAGCAACTGGCGAAGATGATGGAGTTCGAGGCCGACCGGATGACCGGCCTCATTCTCAAGGACGAGAACGTGCTGCCCGAGCGCGATGTCGTACTCGAGGAATTCAACATGCGCGTTGCCAACAATCCGGAGGCGCGGCTGAACGAACAGATCATGGCGGCGCTGTATCTCAATCATCCCTATGGCCGGCCGATCATCGGCTGGCGCCAGGAGATCGAGAAGCTGGACCGCGAGGATGCGTTGGCGTTCTACAAGCGCTTCTATGCACCGAACAATGCGATCCTGGTGATCGCGGGCGATGTCGATGCCAAGGAAGTCCGCCCGATGGTGGAAAAGGCCTATGGCGGCATTCCCTCCCAACCGGCGATATCAGCACACCGCATCCGGCCGCAGGAGCCGGTGCCCGCCGCACCGCGCACGGTGACGCTCGCCGACCCCCGCGTCGAGCAGCCCGGCCTGCGCCGTCATTATCTCGTCCCCTCCTCCACGACAGCGGCGGCCGGCGAAGGCCCGGCGCTCGACGTGCTGGCTCAACTGATGGGTGGCGGATCCAACTCCTACCTCTACCGCGCGCTGGTGGTCGACCGTCAGCTCGCGATCAGCGCCGGCGCCGGCTATCAGGGCACGGCGCTCGATCCCACGCAGTTCTCGATCTCGGTCTCGCCGAAGCCCGGCGTCGAGTTTTCGCAAATCGAGCAGGTGATCGACGGCGTGATCGCGGAGGTCATCCAGAACCCCGCCCGCGCCGAGGACCTCGAGCGGGTCAAGACCCAACTGATCGCGGAGGCGATCTACGCCCAGGACAATCAGGCCACGCTGGCGCGCTGGTATGGCGGCGCGCTGACCACGGGGCTCTCGATCGACGACATCAGGAGCTGGCCGGAGCGGATTCGCGCCGTTACCGCCGAGCAGGTGCGTGACGCCGCGCAGAAATGGCTCGACAAGAAACGTTCCGTGACCGGCTATCTCATCAAGGATACCGCGCAGAAGCGTGAGGAGAAGCGCTCGTGATCCGTCTTTCGATCGGCGCGCAGCGCCTCGCCTCTCACCTCGTCGCGGGCCTCGTGCTGCTGGTGCTGGCGGCGAGCCCATCGCACGCCGCGGCAAAAATCCAGCGGCTGGTCTCCCCCGGCGGCATCGAGGCGTGGTTCGTCCAGGACGCTACCGTGCCGCTGATCGCGATGGAATATGCCTTCGCCGGCGGCGCCGCCCAGGATCCTTCAGGCAAGCCCGGTGTCGGCAACATGGTTGCCGGCCTGCTCGACGAGGGCTCCGGCGATCTCGATTCCAAGACCTTCCACGAGCGCCTGGAGCGCCGCGCCATCGAGCTGAGCTTCACATCGAGCCGTGATTCCTTCCGTGGCTCGCTCCGCATGCTCAAGGACAACAAGGACGAGGCCTTCGACCTCCTGCACATGGCGCTGACCTCGCCGCGTTTCGACGCCGCCGACGTCGAGCGCATTCGCGCGCAGGTGCTCTCCGGGCTGCGCCGCGACACCACCAACCCGACCTCGCTGGCGAGCCGCAAATTCCTCGAAGTCGCCTTCGGCGATCATCCGTATGGCCGGCCGGGCAACGGTACGCTCGACAGCGTGCCGACGATCGATGTCGCCGACATGAAGGATTACGTCCGCCGCATACTCGCCAAGGATACGCTTCGCATCGCCGTGGTCGGCGATGTCGACGCCAACACGCTCGGCAAGCTCCTCGACAAGACGTTCGGCACCCTGCCGGCCAAGGCCAGCCTGACGCCGGTCGCCGAGGTAGAGGCCACCAGGCCGCCGCAGCGCGCCTTCGTGCCGCTCGACGTGCCGCAGACCGTGGTGACCTTCGGTGGCCCCGGCGTACGCCGCCACGATCCTGATTTCATGACCGCCTATGTCGTGAACCACATCCTCGGCGGCGGCGGCCTGTCGTCGCGGCTCTACAAGGAGGTGCGCGAGAAGCGCGGCCTCGCCTACTCCGTCTACGAATCCCTGTTGTGGATGGATCGCTCCGCCCTGTTCATCGGCAACACCGGCACCCGCGCCGACCGCGCCGGCGAGACCGTCGACGCCATCGAGAAGGAAATCCGCCGCATCGCCGAGGAAGGCCCGACCCAGAAGGAACTGGACGAGGCAAAGTCCTATCTGAAGGGCTCGCAGATGCTGGCGCTCGACACCTCCTCGAAGCTCGCGCAGGCGC
>OEIU01000632.1_pt1 | contig 30592 bp, 24 predicted proteins | sample 1539221 | NCBI WGS metagenome assembly OEIU01 (sample SAMN03792071, study PRJEB22550) | activated sludge metagenome | feature: wastewater treatment plant; material: activated sludge; isolation source: Wastewater treatment plant of a petroleum refinery complex | place: Argentina: Zarate | collected...
TCGGAACGCGGGTTGCGCGTGCAATGCCTGATCCAGGACGGCCACGTGCAGATCCTTTCCGCCGACTCGGTGATCGCCATCGATCCACGACCGCGCATGACGTCGAATCCGCCGGGACGCTAGTTTGGCGAACGGGGCGGTCGATGTGGTGGTCATCGGCGGCGGTGCCGCCGGGCTCATGTGCGCGCTCACCGCGGGGCGACGCGGCAAACGGGTGCGCGTCATCGAGCACGCCAACCGGGTCGGCAAGAAGATCCTCATGTCGGGTGGCGGACGCTGCAACTTCACCAATACCGGTACGACGCCGGCCAACTTCCTCTCGGCCAATCCGCATTTCTGCAAGTCGGCGCTTGCTCGCTACACGCCCTCGCACTTCATCGGGATGGTCGACAGCCATCGCATCGCATGGCACGAGAAGGAACTTGGCCAGTTGTTCTGCGATGTCTCCTCGAAGCAGATCGTGGCCATGCTGCTCGACGAATGCGCGCAAGCCGGCGTTCGCATCGAGACGAGCTGCAGTGTCGGCGAGGTGCAACGCCTGGATGGCGGGTTCCGCATCGGAACCGGCCTTGGTGAAATCGAATGCCCTGCCCTCGTGGTCGCCAGCGGTGGACTGTCGATACCGAGCATGGGCGCGACGGGTTTCGGTTACGAACTGGCAAGGCAGTTCGGCCACGACATCCGGCCCGTGCGCGCCGGGCTGGTGCCCCTGACCCTGAGCGGCAAGCACCTTCAGCGCCTGCAGGACCTGAGCGGCGTCGCCCTGCCGGTCGAAAGCACATGCAATGGCGCCCGCTTTCGCGCCGACCTGCTGATCACCCATCGCGGAATCAGCGGTCCGGCCATCCTGCAGATTTCCTCCTACTGGCAAGCGGGCGACGACCTGCGCCTGGACCTGCTGCCGGATGCAAACGCCCATGAATTCCTCGCCCAGCAGCAACGCGAGCGCCCTGCCGCCGAACTCAGGACCGTGCTTGCGGAAGTGTTGCCGCGCCGGTTCGCACAACGCCTCTGCGAGGTCTGGCTCGGCAACAAGCCGATGAAGCAATTGCGCCATGCCGAGCTGCGCGAAATTGCCGGGCAACTGGCAGCCTGGCCCGTCGTCGCCAGCGGCACCGAGGGCTACCGGACCGCCGAGGTCACCCTGGGTGGCGTCGACACCGATCAGCTGTCGTCGGCCACGATGCAGTCGAAACTCGTCGAAGGGCTCTATTTCATCGGCGAGGTGGTCGATGTGACCGGGCACCTGGGCGGCTACAATTTCCAGTGGGCCTGGGCTTCCGGCCACGCGGCGGGCACTGCGCTCTGACCGACTCGATCACAGTGAATCCGTGCATGTTGCGACTGACCGAAATCAAGCTTCCGCTCGACCACGCCGAACAGGCCCTGGGCGCGGCGATCCGCGCGCGGCTTGGCCTGCGTGACGGCGAGCTGGTGGCTTACACGATCTTCCGGCGCGGCGTCGACGCGCGCAAGAAGTCGGCCATTGCGTTCATCTATACGCTCGACGTGAGCACGACCCGCGATGCGGAGCTGCTGAAGATCCACGCCGCGGACCCGCACGTGGTGGCGACGCCGGACACGGCCTACCGGTTCGTCGACAGCGGCGAGCCGGTTCCCGCGCGGCGCGCAGACACTGCATTGATGCGACCGGTCGTCATCGGCACCGGCCCCTGCGGGATCCTCGCCGCGCTGATCCTTGCCCAGATGGGCCTGCGCCCGCTCATCCTCGAGCGCGGCAAGGCCGTGCGCGAGCGAACGAAGGACACCTGGGGCTTCTGGCGCAAGAGCGTTCTCGATCCCGAATCGAACGTGCAGTTCGGCGAAGGCGGTGCCGGCACGTTCTCCGATGGCAAGCTCTACAGCCAGATCAAGGACCCCCGCCACTACGGGCGCAAGGTGCTGACCGAGTTCGTCAAGGCGGGTGCACCCGAAGAAATCCTGTTCGTGAGCAAGCCGCACATCGGCACGTTCCGCCTGGTCAAGATGGTCGAGCACATGCGCGCCAGCATCGAGGCACTGGGCGGCGAGTTCCGGTTCTCCAGCAGGGTCACCGACATCCATGTCGAAGACGGCCACGTGCGCGGCGTCGTCCTCGCCAATGGCGAAGAAATCCGCGCCGACCATGTGATTCTCGCGATCGGTCACAGCGCCCGCGACACATTCGAGATGCTGCAGGCGCGCGGCATCTACATCGAGGCCAAGCCATTCTCGATCGGTTGCCGCATCGAACATCCGCAGGGCCTGATCGACCGGGCGCGCTACGGTCCGAGTGCCGGCCATCCGTTGCTCGGCGCCGCCGACTACAAGCTCGTGCACCACGCCGGCAACGGGCGTTCGGTCTACAGTTTCTGCATGTGTCCCGGCGGCACCGTGGTCGCCGCGGCATCGGAGCCGGGTCGCGTCGTCACCAACGGCATGAGCCAGTATTCGCGCGACGAGCGCAACGCCAACAGCGCAATCGTGGTTGGCATCACCCCGGACGACTACCCGGGCGATCCGCTCGCCGGCGTCGCCTTCCAGCGGCACTGGGAAGAGCGCGCCTACCAGCTGGGTGGATCGGACTACGCTGCGCCGGCACAACGGGTCGGCGACTTCATCGCCGGGCGCGCATCGACGGAACTTGGTGACGTCGTGCCGTCCTACAAGCCGGGCGTGCACCTTTGCGACCTGGCCGGCGCCCTGCCCGACTACGCGTTGTCCGCGATGCGCGAAGCCATCCCGGCATTCGCCAGGCAGATCCGCGGATTCGACCGCGACGATGCGATCCTCACCGCGATCGAGACGAGAACCTCTTCGCCGATCCGCATCAGGCGCAGCGACGAGGACCTGCAGAGTGTCAACACGCGGGGTCTGTTTCCGGCCGGAGAAGGGGCCGGCTACGCCGGAGGCATCCTTTCAGCGGCCGTGGATGGGATCCGGGTGGCCGAGGCGGCTGGCACGAGCCTGCGGCGGGCACCCGCCCCGGGAGGCGCCGGGGCCGGGCCTGCGGCGCGCCGCCCCTCCCGGCCAGGGGGGGCCAGCGATCAGGTTGACGCTGAGGGCAACGATGACCACGTCGAAGAAGAACGCGATGATCCCGTGCATCAGGGCGATGCGGCGAATGTGGCGGTCGCTGATCGAGACGTCCGAGACCTGGAAGGTCATGCCGATCACGAAGGAGAAATAGGCGAAGTCCCAGTAGTCCGGGGGGAGCCCGCCGGGGAACTCGAGCTTCTCCGTTCCGCCCTGGCCCGCCCAGTAATATCTGTGCGCGTAGTGCAGGGCGAACATCGTGTTCATGAACAGCCAGGACAGGACCAGGCTGGTCGCGGCGAGCCAGATTTCGACCAGGCCGCCGCTTCGGGCGGCGTGCAGCTCGGCACCCAGGGCCAGCAGGACAACGGCGGACACTGCGATGCTGCTGAGCAGAAAGCTCCAGCCTCCGTTGTCCTCCGCAGCCGCTCGTCGACGCATCGATTTCTCGTCGGAGTGGGAGAACATCCATGCCGTTGCCAGCAGGAATATGGATACGCTGATATCGAACGAAAGCAGGATGCCGAGGGTCATGCGGAGCCCGAGAATCCGGGTGGCAGCGAACAGCATGAAGAAAAGGATCGCCGAAACCATCAGGCGCGGGCGCGCCCGAATGCGGGCCGTCGCCCGATGCAGCAAGGATCGTCTGGCGGATTTCGGCACGGTCATGGTCGTTGGTCGTTCCGGATTCAACGATACGCGAGGGATGGGCGGGTCAACGCGAGCATGGACCTCGCGGCGAAGGGTTTGTTGCAAATCGTGCGTTGTGGCGCGCATGGGGCTGGACTGCGCGCAACCATCTTCAACAAACAAGTAACAACGCATGAACGTGCGTCGGCGACGAACCGCATTCGGCACCGATCGCGTGCAGAATGAGCCGATCAATCGTACTGGAACCGGCGATGGCTGCAGAAGAGCAGAGCGAAAGTCCGACCCCGGCCATCGAGCCGGCCGGGACGGAAACACTGGCGGCAAGCGCGGATGCCGCAACGGCCGCGGCGCCAGGCGCCATCGGGAGCGAACCGCCCCCGCCCGGCGCCGTGCTCAACCGCGCCGTTCGTGAATCACAACTCGAAGTCAACGCAGGCATCCACCGGTTGCTGGTCATCCTCGTCATCGGCGGCGGGCTTTACACCTGCTATCTTGCCAGCGAACTGATCCTGCCGATCCTGCTCGCGGCCTTCTTCGCGCTGCTGCTGAGCCCGATGATGAAACGCCTGGCCAGCGGCTGGCTGCCGCGCTGGATTGCGGCGTTCCTGCTGATTTCATTGACCCTGGCTACGTTTGCCGGCATCGGCAATGCGCTGTATGCGCCGGCCGCCGAATGGGTCGGGCGCGCACCGCAGGTGGTGCGCAGCGTGACACCCAAGCTCAAGTCCCTGCTGCGACCGATCGCCGAGGCCAACAAGATGGGCGAGTCGCTGAGCGAGATCGCCGGCGAGAACAAGCCGGGCAAACAGCAGGTGGTGGTACAGGCGACGGCTCGCCCGAGCCTGCTGACGACGACGCCACGGGTGCTGGCCAGCATACTGGCCGTGGTCCTGCTGACCTATTTCTTCCTGCTCTATGGCGACAGCCTGCTGCGCCGCACGCTGCTGATGCGCTCCACCTGGGAAAAGAAGCGCATCACGGTCGACATCGTGCGCTCGATCCAGAACGACCTGTCGCGCTATTTCCTGACCGTCTGCTCGACGAGCATCGTGCTCGGATGCGCCACCAGCGCCCTGCTCTGGGGCCTCGACGTCGACTCGCCGCTGCTGTGGGGCGCGCTGGCCGCCCTGCTCAACCTCACACCGTATGTCGGACCGCTGATCATGGCGGCCCTGCTCGCCCTGGTCGGCCTGTCGCAGTTCCCGAGCCTCGGCGCAGCCGCCCTGCCGGCGGCCGGTTATCTCGGCTTGCACCTGCTCGAGAGCCAGTTGGCCACGCCCCTCGCCTTGGGCCGCACGGTCAACCTCAACCCGCTGGCGATCATCCTCTGGCTGATGATCTGGGGCTGGATGTGGGGCATCCTCGGCCTGCTCCTCGCGGTACCGATGCTGGTCTGCGTGAAGATTGTCTGCGGCCGGGTCGAGGGGCTGCAGGGCTGGGCGATAATGCTTGAGAAATGATCTGCAAGTCCATGTTTTTGATGGATCATCAAGTGATACTCCGGTGCTTTTACTGCGCTCCTGCCATGGGCTGCGTGACTGTCACGGCACTGAAATCCTGCTGACACAGACTGTGCGCTTCAGGCGCATCGCCCCCGATCCGCGCCAGCAGCCCGGGTACCGAAATGAACAAGCCCATGTGCTTCCTCGTAGCCGCTTTGCTGGCGTTGGTCTGCGCTGCAGCAAAGGCGGAGCAGCCCTATGTGGAGATCGAGAGTCGACTCACGGCCGAACAGTTGCACGCAACGGGGCTCGATACGCTCTCCCCCCGTCAGCTGGAGCTGCTCAATCGCCTGCTGCGTGAGGAATCGGGGAAAGCAGTCGAGGCGGCGGTCGCTGTGGCGAAGCGCGAGCAACCCGCGAAATCGTTTGCCGGCCTCGACGAAGGGCCGATCAGCAGCCGGCTGAAAGGATCGCTGGAGGGCTGGCAGCCGGGTACGGTCTTCGAACTGGAGAACGGCCAGCAATGGAAGGTGCTCAAGGGCAGCGTGAAACTGCGCGAGACCCTGCACGCCCCGCACATCAAGGTGGTTCCGGGTATCGCCGGACGCTGGTTCCTGCAGGTGCTCGAGGACATGCCGAAGGCGCGCGTCTACCGGATCGACTGAAAGCCGGCGCCGCCCTTGCCGATCCCGCCAGTCGATTCGGCAGGGAATCGGGTTGCCGGGCCGGTTGGAGCGCGACGCTCCCGATGATACGTACTAAGATACGTACATTGATTCTCGTCGGACCGCTTCATGCTCTGGGCATGCCTGTATTTTCCCGAACTGCCGCTCGATGCCGTGCGTCCGCAGGACTGCGCGCGCGACGCGGCGGCCGTTCTTGTCGATGGTCCGCTGCGCAACCCGCGCGTGGTGCTGGCCAATGCAGCTGCCCGTGCAGCCGGGGTATGTCATGGCCAGACGCTGGCTGCCGCGCGCGCCCTGCAGCCCGATCTGCCCGGCTGGCGGCGGGATACCGAGGCAGAACGCCATCTGCTGACCCTGTTGGCCGACTGCATGTATCGCTTCAGCGGGGAAGTCAGCCTGGCCCGGCCGCGCGCGCTGCTGATCGAAATCGGCGCCAGTCTCGGCCTGTTCGGCGGCTGGAGGGCCCTCGAGCGACGCCTGCGCCGGGATCTCGATGGCTGCGCCGTCGCCTACCGCCTGGTGGCGGCACCGGTTGCTGCCGGTGCCCGTGTGCTGGCCGGCTCGCGGGATCGCATTGCACTCATCACGCAGCCTCAGTTGATCAATGCCCTTGGAGATATATCTGTTGAAAATTGCGGACTTGAGAAACAAACTTCAAGTAGCTTGACAGCCATGGGCCTGGGCCGGCTTGGCCAGCTGTTCGCCCTCCCGCGCGCCGAGCTGGCGCGTCGCATCGGGCCGGCCGCCCTGCTCCATCTCGACCGCATGCGCGGCCTGGCACCCGAGGCCCTGGCCAGTTACCAGCCGCCGACCCGCTATGCGCGCCGCCTCGAATTCGACCATGCCATCGACACCGTGCAGGCCCTGCAGTTTCCGTTGCAGCGCATGCTGCGCGAACTCGGCCGGTTTCTGGTCACGCGGGATGGCGGCGTGCAGGCCTTCGACCTGGTTCTCGAGCACGAGCATCAGGCGACCACGCGCATCACGGTCGGCCTGCTCGAGGCGCAGAGGGATGCCGGCATCCTTCTCGAACTCGCCCACGCGCGCCTTGAACGCATTGCCCTGGTCGCCCCGGTGCATGCCCTCAACGTGATCGCCGACGACCTGCCCCTGTTGCGTCCGCTGCATGAGGACCTGTTCGAAACGGATCCGCGCGAGACGCTGGAATGGCCGATGCTGGTCGAACGCCTGCGCGCGCGCCTCGGCGACGAGGCGATCCATGGCTTTCTCGAGGTGGCCGACCATCGGCCCGAGCGCGCCTGGCGTCTGTATCCACTGGGCAAGGCCGACCTGCGCAAGGCACCGCTGCCGGCAGCGCGGAAACCCGCGCACCAGTCCGCCCGTGTCCTGGCGCATGCCTTGCGCGGAGCACCGGCGCGCCCGTTGTGGCTGTTGCGCAAGGCGATCCCGCTGCGTCCGGCACCCTGGCGCATCCTGGCCGGGCCCGAGCGCATCGAAAGCGGCTGGTGGGACGATGCCGACCAGCGCCACGACTACTACATCGTGCAGACGCGCGAAGGCCAGCGTGCGTGGGCCTATGTCGCGACCGGCGAGACCGGCAACTGGATGCTGCAGGGATGGTTTGCCTGAAGCCCCCCTCCTATGCCGAGTTGCACGCGCTGAGCAATTTCAGTTTCCAGCGCGGGGCGTCGAGTGCGGAAGAACTGTTCGAACGCGCGGCCCGCCTCGGTTACCGTGCGCTGGCGATCACCGACGAATGCTCGCTGGCCGGGATCGTGCGCGCACTGGAGGCCTCCGAAGCGAGCGGCGTGGCCCTGATCGTCGGCACCGAAGTGCAACTCGACGACGGACCGAAGCTGGTCCTGCTCGCGAGCACGCAGGCGGCCTACTCGGAACTGTGCCGGATCATCACGCTCGGGCGCCGGCGCAGCGCCAAGGGCGAGTACGCGCTGAAGCGGGCCGATGTCGAGGCCTTGCACGAGGATGTGCTGGTGCTGTGGGTGCCGGCGGGTTTTCCTGCCGCCGGAGCGGAACAGCGCGCAGGCGCAGCGGATGCGCCTGCCGAAGATCCGTGCAGGATCCGCGCATCACGCTCCGCCCGTCCACCCTCGGCAACTGCTCCCTGCGTTGCTCTACCGAGTCCATCCCTGGACTCGTCATCCGCCTGTCGGCACCTTCTCCCGCCAGCGGGAGAAGGGAAAACAAAGGGTGTGATCGCGCTACCGGGAGAAGGGAGAACAGAGGAATCTGCAGCCACCCTCACCGTCGTCCCGGCGCAGGCCGGGACCCAGCGCCTTGATCCCGATCGGGATCCGCATTACGCGGTTGCAGGCGTGGCAAAGGAAAGTCACCGGGTCCCGGCCTGCGCCGGGACGACGGGCATGACGTTGCAGGCATCTCCTGAATGTGCGCGCAGCCCCGCGGGAGAATCGAGTGATCCCGATGACGCGACCGCCGCCTGGATCGCCGGATGCTTCGGCGATCGCGCCTGGATCGCCGTCGAACTGCATCGTGGTGCCGATGATGCCGCGGCCCTCGCCCGCCTGCAGGCGCTCGGCCAGCGTCATTGCCTGCCTTTGGTCGCCACGGGCGACGTGCACATGCATGCGCGCGGCCGGCGTGCGCTGCAAGATGCCCTGACCGCGATCCGTCTTGGATGCACGGTCGCCGAGGCCGGGCATGCGTTGTTCCCGAATGGCGAGCGCCACCTGCGCCGCATCGAGGATCTCGCCGCGATCTACCCGCCCGCCCTGCTCGGGGAAACGGCGCGGATCGCTGCGCGGTGCCGCTTCAACCTGCGCAAGATCAGCTATGTCTATCCGCACGAACTGGTGCCGCCCGATCTACGCGCGATCGATCATTTGCGTGCACTCACGCTGGCCGGTGCGCGGCAACGCTGGCCGCGCGGTATCCCGCAGAAGGTCGCTGCCCAGCTCGAACACGAGTTTGCGCTGGTCGAACAGCTCGGCTACGAACATTTCTTCCTTACCGTCCACGACATCGTCGCCTGGGCGCGCGCGCAGCGGCCGCCGATCCTCTGCCAGGGACGCGGTTCCTCGGCCAATTCGGCGGTCTGCTACTGCCTCGGCATCACCGCCGTCGATCCCGAGCACGGCAACCTGCTGTTCGAGCGCTTCCTCTCGATCGAACGCGACGAGCCGCCCGACATCGATGTCGATTTCGAGCACGAACGGCGCGAGGAAGTCCTGCAGTACGTGTTCAACAAGTACGGCCGCACGCGGGCGGCACTGGCGGCGACCGTCATCCGTTACCGCGGCAGGAGCGCGGCGCGCGACATCGGTCGCGTGCTCGGCCTGGCCGAGGACCAGCTCGACCAGTTGAGCCAGGCCTGGTCGCACACCAGCAGCGAACTGCCGATCGAGGAATCCCTGCGCGAGCGCGGTTTCGATGCGCAATCCCGGATCATGCAGCGCGTGGTGACCCTGGTCGCGCAGTTGCACGGCTTCCCGCGCCACCTGTCCCAGCATGTTGGCGGTTTCATCATCTCCGAACATCCGCTGCATACGCTGGTGCCGGTCGAAAACGCGGCGATGGCCGACCGCACGATCATCCAGTGGGACAAGGACGACCTCGAATCGCTCAAGTTGCTCAAGGTCGATTGCCTCGCGCTCGGCATGCTGACTTGCCTGCGCAAATGCTTCGACCTCGTGCGCATCCATGAAGGCAGGCATTTCGAGCTGGCGACGGTGCCGCAGGACGACGAGGCAACCTACGCGATGATCCGCGCCGCCGACACGGTCGGCGTGTTCCAGATCGAGTCGCGCGCGCAGATGTCGATGCTGCCGCGCCTGCGTCCGGCCGTGTTCTACGATCTCGTCGTGCAGGTCGCGATCGTGCGTCCCGGCCCGATCCAGGGCGGCATGGTGCATCCCTACCTGCGCCGGCGGCAGAAGCTCGAAGCGATCGACTATCCGCAATCGGCCCGCGAGCGCGCCGCCGGCAAGGGCGAGTCGCGGGTCCGGTCGGTGCTCGAGCGCACGCTCGGCGTGCCGATCTTCCAGGAGCAGGTCATGAAGCTGGTCGAGGTCGTGGCCGGCTTCACGCCCGGGCAGGCCGACGAACTGCGCCGCGCGATGGCCGCGTGGAAACGCAAGGGTGGCCTCGAGCCGTTCCGCGAACGCATCCGCGACGGCATGCTCGGCCTCGGCTACGAGGAGAGCTACTTCGAGCGCATCTTCGAGCAGATCAAGGGGTTCGGCGAGTACGGTTTCCCCGAGTCGCACTCGGCCAGCTTCGCCCTGCTCGCCTATGCTTCGTCCTGGCTCAAGTGCCATTACCCGGCTGCCTTCACCTGCGCCCTGCTCAACTCGCTGCCGATGGGCTTCTACGGCCCCGCGCAACTGATCCGCGATGCGCAGCGGCACGGCGTGCGCGTGCTGCCGGTCGACGTGACCATCAGCGCGTGGGATTGCACATTGGAAAGCCTGCGTAAAGAGGAAGGTTGCAGGAACGGCTCTGGCCGCGATGCTTTGCTGGCAGGGTTGAAGGCAGGCATCGCGGCTGAAGCCGCTCCTTCAGTGGAGCGGCAACGCGATGCCAGCCATCGAAGCCATGAATCCGACCACGGCACTCCGATATTCGCCCTGCGCCTCGGCTTCTCGCGCATCTCGGGTTTCTCCGCGGCGACCGCACAGCGTGTCGTCGAAGCGCGCCGCCAGCTTGCCTTCCGCGACATCGCCGACCTCGTCCATCGTGCCGGCCTGAATGCCGGCGAACGCGCACGCCTGGCTGATGCCGATGCGCTGCGCAGCCTCGGTGGTCATCGGCACCAGGCGCGCTGGGACGGCGCCGGTGTCGACCAGCCGATCGCCGTGATCGCCGATGCGCCATTGAACGAGGAATCGATCCGCCTGGCTGCACCGTCACTGCGCACGGATGTCATGAGCGACTACGCCAGCCAGGGCTTCACCCTGCGCCGGCATCCGCTCAGTTTCGCCCGCGAGGCGCTCGACCAGCGCCGCATGCTGCGCGCGCGCGATGTGCTCGGCAGTGGCAATGGCCGGCGCGTGCGCTGCGCCGGGCTGGTCACCGTACGCCAGCGTCCTGGCACCGCCAAAGGCGTCACCTTCGTCACCCTCGAGGACGAAACCGGCATCCTCAATGTCATCGTCTGGGCCGCCCTGGCCAGCAGCCAGCGTCGCGTGCTCATCGAAAGCGCCATTCTCGGCGTCGAAGGCGAACTGCAGTCGAGCGAGGGCGTGCAGCATGTGATCGCCCATCGCCTGTTCAATCTCGATGCCCTGCTGCCCGAACTCGGCTCGCAGTCGCGGGATTTCCACTGAAGGCATACATCGCCGATCCTGCCCGAATTCCGCCATCTGGCCGCCCCGGCGCGGCCATGGGCGGGGCTGAACATGGTTCCCGACCCGCCATCCACCTGCGCGGACTACGCGGTCACCCACCAACCACGACGGAAAACCCATGAAAACCAGCCTCCTGCTGCTCCTGATCGTTCCCTGCATGGCCCAGGCGCAGGCCGCGTCCACGCTCAAACCCTGCAGCGAACTGAAATCCGAAATCGCCGCCAAGATCAAGGCGAACGGGGTCAAGGCCTATACGCTGACCATCCTGCCCGCGAATACCACGACGGATGACCGGATCGTCGGCAGTTGCGATGGCGGTACGCAGCGCATCGCCTATCGCCGGGTAACGGAACCGGCCGCATCGCCGCAGGGACTCGCAGCCGCGTCAAGGTAGGCACGACGCGGCACCGCCCGGCCTGCCCGGCACCCGCGGGCTCAGGCCGCCTTGCGCTGCAGGCAGGTTCCGAGCGCATCGATGACGCGTCCGACACTGGCTGGATTGCTGCCGGCGCCCATCAGGCCGATGCGCCAGATCTTGCCGGCCAGTTCGCCCAGGCCCGCGCCGATCTCGATGTCGAATTCCGCAAGGAGCCGCTTGCGCACGATGGCCTCGTCGACGCCTTCGGGAACCTTGACGGCATTCAACTGGGGCAGCCGCGATTTCTCGGCGACGAGCAGTTCGAGCCCGATCGATTCGAGCCCCTTCCTGAGCAGCAGGTGATTCTCGCGGTGGCGGGCGAAGGCTGCTTCGAGTCCTTCTTCCTGGAGGATCAGCAAGGCCTCGTGCAGTCCGTACAACATGTTGATCGGTGCCGTGTGATGGTAGGCGCGTGCGCCGCCGCCTTGCCAGTAGCCCATGACCAGGCCGAGGTCGAGGAACCAGCTCTGCACGGGCGTCTTGCGCGACTGCAGTACGCCGACGGCCCTTTCGCTGAACGTGATCGGAGAGAGCCCGGGCGGCGCCGACAGGCATTTCTGCGACCCCGAATAGACCGCATCGGCTGCCCAGGCATCGACGAGCAGCGGAATGCCGCCGAGGCTGGTCACCGCATCGACGATGCTGAGGGCGCCGTACTGCGCGGCAAGCCTGCACAGCGCAGCGGCATCCGATTCGACGCCGGTCGAGGTTTCGGCGTGGACGAAGGCAAGCGCCTTGGCACCGGGATTGGCTTTCAGCGCGGCTTCGGCCTTCTCCAGATCGATCGGCGTGCCGAAGGCATCATTGACCATGATCGGGATGGCGCCCATGCGCACGACGTTCTCGCGCATGCGCCCGCCGAACACGCCGTTCTGGCAGACGACAACCTTCTCGCCGGGCTCGACCAGATTGACGAACGCTGCTTCCATGCCGGCCGAGCCAGGTGCCGAAATCGGCACGGTCAGGGCGTTGCGGGTCTGGAACGCGAAGCGCAGCAGCTCCTTGAGTTCGTCCATCATGCCGACGAAGCGCGGATCGAGATGGCCGATGGTCGGCCGCGCCATGGCATCAAGCACGCGCCTGGATACCGGCGACGGGCCCGGGCCAAGCAGCAGGACATCGGGTGGCTGGAAACTGCCCATGCAATCTTCCTCAGTGCGTGTGAACCGGAAAGTCTACCGCACGAGCGCCCCGGTCCATCCGCGCAGCGCTTTCCAGCGCCGCGAGGAACGCCTCCGACAGCTTCACCTGGCCGAACAGGCCGCGCTGGGTTCCCGAGAGGACCCGCAACATCAGCGTCCGCGCGCCCCAGGTCCGGCCCAGTGGATGGAAAGCGAGATCGCGCAGCGCGGCCAGCAGGTCGCCTTCGGACTGGAACAGCGGCGTCAGCCAGCGGCTCCAGAACTGGTAGGCCGATACATGGGCGCGACGCGTGGCCTGGTAGCTGGCCAGTGCCGCCTCGATCGGGGCAGCGCTGCGCAGCGTGTCACGCAAGGCGAGGGCGTCGAGCAGCCCCATGTTCGCTCCCTGCCCCAGTTGCGGGCTCATCGCATGCGCGGCGTCGCCAAGCAGTGCCATGCGCCCGCGCTGCCAGTGACGAGGAATCGCGTCGCGATAGCTGGCACGGCTGAGCTGGTCGCAACGGTCCACGCCGGCGAGGCTTGCAAGCGCCTCGGGCCAGAGCGCGCGGATTTCCTCGAGCCACGGCCCGATCCCGGCGGCCGACCATGCCTCGAAGCCTGCAGTCGGCAGGCTCCAGAAGAAACTCAGCCTTGGCACGGGATCGCCGGGCCGGGACCCGACCGGCAACAGGCCGATCATCCTGCGAGCCCCGACATAACGTTGACGCAATTCGTGCGGATAAGGCCAGGTGCCCTGCGCAACGAGGCACCACAACGCACCCCAGGGGTACGGCCGGTCCAGGCGTGGAGTTCCAGCGAAGGCACGCAGTTTCGAGGCCGCGCCATCGGCGCAGAGCACCAGGTCGAACGGCCCGTGGCGTCGGCCCTGCGCGTCGCCGAGGCGACGCCCGTCTTCGCTGATGTCGGTGATGTGATGCGCGCAGTGCAGTTCCACGGTTGCCGGCAAGGCATCGGCAAGAATCGAGAACAGCGCACCGCGCTGCATGCCGAATCCGGCCATATGCGGGTGCAACTGGCGGTAACGCATGTCCATCACGGTCCGGCCGGCCTTGCTTTCGCCGTACAGCCGATCGATGCGCCTTCCGAAATGCACGGCGGTGTCGAGCAGTTCCATGTGCCAGAGCACCTGCAGGCCGACCGGTTGCAGCAGGATGCCCGCGCCAACCGGGCCAGGTCGGGCGGTTTGCTCGAAGACCTCGACGTGGTGGCCGTCGCGTGCCAGCAGGATCGCAGCCGCCTGCCCCGCAGTCCCGTAGCCGACGATTGCGACATGCATCGGCTTCATCGGCATGCCGGATTCCCCTGCGGCGGTCTGGCGGTCATTGCGGCCCCCTGTTTCGGTGTGTACGCCATGCCGCTCGCGCTGCCGGGAGCTCCCCTGCACGACCGCGGCCAAAAACGCGGATCAGATCGAGGCCAATGCCTGCTCGAGGTCTTCGATCAGGACATCCGCCTCTTCGAGGCCGATCGAAAGTCGCACCAGGCTGAGCGGCATGCTGGCCGCCGTCCGCATCGGCGCATCGGGCGGGAAGACCGCACAAACCGGGAACGCCAGCGATTCGTAGCCACCCCAGGAAACGGTCATCAGGAAGCGCGTCAGCGAATTGCAGAAGCGCTCGATGGCCGGCATCTCGTCCGTCGCCAGGTCGATCGTGAGCAGGCCGCTGGATCCGCGCAGCTGCTGCGCGGTGAGCGCGAGCTGCGGGTTCGACGTAGCGCCCGGATGGTAGACATGGCGAATTTTCGGATGGGCTTCAACGAAGGCGAGCACCTTCCGCGTGGTCGCCGCGACGCGCTCCATGCGCACGGCCAGCGTGCGCATGCCGCGGATCATCAGCCAGGCATCGTGCGGCGAAAGGATTGCGCCGAAGGTCATGTAGGGCCCGCGGAAGACCTCGCGCAGTATCGCTTCGCTGCCACAGAGCATGCCGGCAACCACGTCGCTGTGGCCATTGAGATACTTGGTCGCCGAATGCACGACCAGATCCACGCCCAGCGCGATGGGCGACTGGTTCAGCGGCGTGGCGAAACTGTTGTCGCAGATGGTGCGGATATCCCGCGCGCGCGCTAGTTCCGCTACGGCAGCAAGGTCCTGTTGCTCGAAGGTCATCGAATTCGGGCTTTCGAGGACGATCAGGCGGGTTTCCGGCGTGATCGCCGCGGCGAAATTGGCTGTATCGGTGCCATCGACGAAACTCGTGCCGACACCGAACTTCGGCAGCAGGTCGCGCAGCAGGGTCCGCGTCCAGCTGTAGGGCTTGGCGACGCAGATGACGTGGTCGCCCTGGCGCACGCTGGCGAAGACCGCGGCGGCGACGGCGGCCGCGCCGCTGCCGAATGCCAGGCAGTCTTCGGCGCCTTCCAGGGCGGCGACCTTCTTGCGCAGGATCGACACCGTCGGATTGTTGCCGCGCGTGTACATGTGCTCGGCGAATTCATCGGCGAATCCGACCCGCATCGCCTGCACGCTGGGAAACGCGAAAATGGACGACTGCACGATTGGCGGAATGACCGCGCCATGGTAGGACTCGCGCTCCTCACCCAGGTGATTGAGGATGTAGCTGAGGTCCATGCCGACGCTATCGGCCCTGCAACTCGGCCAGGCAGCGGCGGGTCTCATCGGCGATCTGCGGATCGTTCAGGGCCATGTGCAGGGTCGCCTTGACCAGGCCCAGCTTGTTCCCGCAATCGAAGCGGGTGCCTTCGAAGCGATAGGCCAGCACCGGTTTCTCGTGGAGCAGCGCCTCGATCGCGTCGGTCAGCTGGATCTCGCCACCAGCGCCTGGCGTGGTCTTTTCCAGCAGCGCGAAGATGCGCCCCGGCAGCACGTAGCGGCCGACGATTGCAAGGTTCGAAGGCGCCACATCGGGCTTGGGCTTCTCCACGACCAGGCGGATGCGCGCGGCGCGTTCGGAAATCGGCTCCGCATCGACAATGCCGTACTTGCCGGTGTCTTCGCGCGGCACTTCTTCCACGGCGATGACACCGGCGTCCTCGCGAACGGCGACCTCGTTCATCTGGCGCAGTGCGCCGTGGCGGCCCGATCCGGGATTGCCGTTCCAGATGAGGTCGTCGGCCAACACCACCCCAAACGGCTCGTCGCCGACCACGGGCCTGGCGCAAAGCACGGCGTGGCCGAGCCCGAGCGCTTCGGGCTGGGTCACGAATACGCAGCGCACATTCCTCGGCAAGGTGCCCTGGACCAGCGCCAGCAGTTCGTCCTTGCCGGACTGGGCCAGCTTGCTTTCGAGTTCGTAGGCCTTGTCGAAATAGTCGGCGATGGCGTGCTTGTAGCGGTTGGTGACGAAGATCAGGGTATCGGCACCGGCATCGACAGCCTCGTCGACCGCGTACTGGATCAGGGGCCGGTCCAGTACAGGCAGCATTTCCTTGGCAACCACCTTGGTCGCGGGCAGGAATCGCGTGCCGAGTCCGGCTACCGGAAAAACAACCTTGCGCAATCGGCCGTGGCTCATCGAATCATTCTCATGGCGGGAATCAGGAAGGTCGAGCGGCAAAAGGGAACACGGTCGCCGAGTCATCGGCGCCGCGCGATTCGAACTCGGGCAGCAACTGGTCGAGGATGCGGCGCAACAGGGTTTCGTCGTAGTCACGCACGGCGAGCTCGGCCTGCTGCATCTGCATGGTCAGCAGGCTCCAGGCCATGCTGCGCGGCTGGGCGAGATAGATCTTGGCGTGCGGGGTCGCCTGGTAGTTCTCGAGCGGATGGAACAGTTCCTCGAACAGCTTCTCGCCCGCACGCAGGCCGGTGAAGGCGATCTCGACGTCACGGCCGGGCTGCTTGCCGGCAAGCAGGATCATCTGTTCGGCCAGATAGGCGATCTTGACCGGCTCGCCCATGTCGAGCGCGAAGATCTCGCCGCCATTGCCGAGCACCGCAGCCTGCAGGATCAGCTGGCAGGCCTCGGGAATGGTCATGAAATAGCGGGTGATTTCCGGATGGGTGACGGTCACCGGTCCGCCGGCGCGGATCTGTTCGCGGAACAGCGGCACGACGGAGCCGGCGGAATCGAGCACGTTGCCGAAGCGCACGGTGATGAAGCGCGTCTTCGATTGCGCCGCGAAGTTCTGGCAGTAGATTTCGGCCGCGCGCTTGCAGGCCCCCATGATGCTGCTCGGGTTGACCGCCTTGTCGGTGGAGATCAGGACGAAGCACTCGACGCCATGGCGATCCGCCGCCTGGGCGACCGTGTGCGTGCCGAGCACGTTGTTGCGGAAGGCCTCGCGCAGCTGTTCCTGCAGCAGTGGTACGTGCTTGTAGGCGGCGGCATGGAAGACGACCTGCGGCCGTGCCGTCGCGAATGCCCTCTCGCAACCACTGAGATCCCCGCAATCGCCGATGCGCGCATCGAGCAGCAGGTCGGGGAATTCGCGCCGCAGCTCCTGTTCGATCCGGTACAGGTTGTATTCGGAAATCTCCAGGATGGTCAACGACGACGCGCCGAGCCGCGCGACCTGCCGGCAAAGCTCCGATCCGATCGAGCCACCGCCGCCGGTAACGAGAACCCGCTTTCCCGAGATGCCGGTGCGGATCGAGGTCCAGTCGAGCTGTACCTGTTCGCGGCCGAGCAGGTCCTCGATGGCGACTTCCTTGAGCTCGCCGAAGCTCGAACGCCCGGCGACGACGTCGGCGAGGCGCGGCATCGTGCGGAACGGCAGTCCGGTCCGTTCGCAGAAGCCGACCACACGCTGCATCTGCACGCTGGTCGCCGAGGGCATTGCGATCAGCAGCATCTGCGCGGCAGTTTCGCGGGCCAGTTGCGGCAGCTGCTCGAGTGTTCCGAGCACCGGCACGCCATGGATGCGCGCCCCGCGGATCTGGCTGTTGTCATCGAGGATGCCGACCAGCCGGTAGCGGTTCTCGCGCACCAGCCCGCGCACCAGGGTGTCCCCTGCGCGTCCGGCGCCGAGAACGAGGACGCGCATGGCCGGCGAACGCGAAAGGAAATCGAGGCGGCTGTCCTTCCAGTAGCGGTAGGCCAGTCTCGGAAAGCCAAGCAGCACGGCCAGCGTGGGCGTGTAGATCAGCAGCACCGTGCGCGGCACTGTGGCGAGGCGGTTGTAGAGGAACAGGGTGACCGCAATGGCCAGGGCCCCGAGCGTGGCCGCGCGCAGGATGTTCCACAGGTCAGGCAGGCTGGCGAAGCGCCACAATCCCTTGTACAGCCCGGTGATCCAGAAGATGACGCCCTGCGCGGCGAGGACCAGGCAGACCTCGGGACCGAACAGCCCGAGGTCCGGGCGCACGGATTCGAACGACCAGCGGATCGAGGTGATGGCCGTCCACGCCAGCCACACCATGGCCAGGTCGTGCACGACGACGGCAAGGCGCGGATGGATCTTGGCGATGATTCGGTTGATCACGACTACCTCGACCGGTGCGACCGGCACACGCGCAGGCAAAGACGTTTGCAGCAGACCCAGGTAACGGCGCCCAGCGCATACACGGCGAGGAGGGCTCCACTGCCCGCGGTCGGCACGGGCATGGCGGCCGGGTTGCCCTCAGGCACCGTGGCTGTTCGCAGGCTCCAGTAGATCATGGGCAATACCACCACCAGGTTCCACGCCATGTAGAGGCCAACGACCTGCACATGGCTCATGCCGCAGCGAACAAGCCACTGATACAGATGCTCGCGGTGTGCACTATACCAACGCCGGCCACCGGACATGCGTGAAAGCAGTGTCGCCGTACTGTCGACAACAAAGGCGGAACAGGCGATGAACCCGACCCAGAATGCCGACGGCACCGCGCTCACCTGCCAGAACACCGCAACGGCGACCAGCAGGCCGAGGACGCCGCTGCCGACATCGCCCATGAAATTGCGGGCACGCGGGAAATTGAACGGCAGGAAACCCAGCGTCGCCGCTGCGAACAGGCCGATCGGGCGGGCCACGTCGATCCGGCCGGCCCGATGGCATATCCAGGCAAGCACGCAGAAGACGAAAAGGGCCTGCATGGCGAGCAGACCGTCGATGCCATCCATGAAATTGTGCAGGTTGATCGACCAGACCAGGGCCACCACGCAGACCAGCCACGCTGCAACCAGCCATGGCGTGGCCGGGTTGGCCGAACCTTCGCCGAAGATCAGGGACAAGGCAGGCGCACCGAGCATGACCGCCGCCGCGCCGTGGGCGATGATGCGCCAGCGCGCGTCCAGTCCGCGGTGGTCATCGATCCAGCCAACCAGTGCGACCAGGGTGATCGACCCCAGAAGCAAGTACGAAGCCTGGTACCCCTGCCCGTTCGCTCCCGCCGTGGTGATCACCACAAGCCCCGCGATCACCGCCAGCACGATACCGATGCCACCCCCCCGCGGCGTCGGCACGTCGTGCGATCGCCGTTGCCCGGGGTGGTCGATCATCTGGCGCCTGTAGGCATAGCGGATGCTTGCCCATGTCAGCGCCGCGGACAGGATCGTTGCAGCGCCAATGAGCAGAGTCGAGGAAAGTTGAGACCAGGCTGGCACGCAACCGTCCTATTCGCCGACGACGCTGTGGATCGGCCGGATCGTGCTCCAGTTCTTGCAGCTCGGACACTGCCAGTGATGCGCCTTGGCGCCGAATCCGCAGCGCGTGCAGCGATACATGGCCTGCCCTTCGAGCAGCTTGCGGGTCAGGTCGCGCTGGATCAGAAGGCTCTCGCGGGCATCGCCCTGGGCGGTATGCAGGTTGGCGTCGATCAGCGCCATCAGGGCACGCACCGAGGGACGCTGGTGCAATTGCCGGGTGAGGAACTCGACCGCCGCCTTCTCGCCCTTGGTGCGCGTGTACAGCTTGGCCAGGGCCAGCACCGGCGACACGCCCTGGTGGCGTTCCGTCATGCGCAGCAGGAATTCCTCGGCGCGCTGCATGCTCTGTGCCTTGGCATAGCAGTCCAGCAGTGGCGACAGGATCTCCGGCACATAATCGACATCACGCTCGGCGACATGTTCGAAAGCATCGATGGCGGCCTGGTAATTCCCGCTCGCGGATTCGATGTGGCCGAGGATCATGCTCGCCCTGACGCAATCGTCTTCTGCGGCGACGGCCGCGTCGAGGCAGGTTCGCGCCTCGTCCCAGGCGCCTCGTCCGCGCGCCTGCTCGGCCAGCTCGCAATGGAACTGCGCGATGATCGCGCCCTGCGACTCGCCGGTGGCCGCCTCCAGCCGGGTGGCGTTGTCGATGGCCTTGTTCCAGTCGCGCTCGTGCTGGTAGATCGAGACGAGATGGGTCAGGGCCGATGACGCCAGGGCATCCATCGCGACCAGGTCGGTGAACAGGGTTTCGGCGCGGTCGAGCAGTCCCGCACGCATGTAGTCCTCGCCCAGTTCGAGCAGTGCGACGGTCTTTTCCTCATCGGTGAGGCTGGTGCGTGCTATGAGGTTCTGGTGCACGCGGATCGCGCGATCCACTTCCCCGCGGCGACGGAACAGGTTGCCCAGGGCAAGATGGGTTTCAACCGTATCGCGATTGTATTCGGCGAGCTTGAGGAATACTTCGATGGCCTTGTCCTGCTGCTCGTTGAGCAGATAGTTCAGGCCGCGGAAATAGTTGCTCGACAGTTCGCTGACCCGTGCGCCGGAAGTGCGTTCACTGCCTCGGCGGGCGACGTACCAGCCGGAAAAGGCCGCGATGGGCAACAACAGGAAGAACAGGGAAAGTTCGCTCATGCGTCCGCGGAAGCCTTGTCCCGGGCTGCGATACTGGTCAGCTCCGCCCTCGATTCGCGCAGGAGGCGATTGCTGGCGCGCAACTCGCGGCGCAGGCGACGCACGTGCAGTAGCCAGACCACAAGTCCTCCGAGCACCCAGCCCATCAGCAGGGCGGCAAGAAGCGCCGCGCCTTTCGGCACGAGGAATTCGGTCACGTAAAGATCGAACGCGATGCGTTCAGAGTTGAGTGCGCCGAAGGTGGCGCCGAATACGATGGACAGCAGGATCAACACCACCACGCCAAGTCGCATGGCCGACCTCTCCAGGGGACGATCGCCGCGAAGCGATCGAAAGGCAATCAGTGGGCGCTGTCGGATGGAACGGCGTGCTTGCTCCCGTTCACCCGTTCACGCAATTCCTTGCCGGGTTTGAAGTGTGGCACATGTTTGCCGGGCAAGGCGACCGCGTCGCCGGTCTTCGGGTTGCGACCCATGCGCGGCGGACGGAAGTGCAGGGAAAAACTGCCGAATCCGCGGATCTCGATGCGTTCGCCATTGGCCAGGGAATGCGTCATCTGTTCGAGCATGCTCTTCACGGCCAACTCGACGTCGTTGGAAGCCAGATGCTGCTGGCGGGCGGAAAGCGCTTCGATCAATTCGGATTTGGTCATTGCCTGAGGCACGCTTGACGGGATAAAAAAGTGCCCACCACCGCCGTGGTGGGCACCGTCAACTCGATGGCCGGCTGCAAAACCTGCCGGCCACCCCGCATCACTCGCGGTTGAACTTCTCTTTCAGCAGGGCGCCGAGCTGCGTGGTTGCGCCGGTCGAGCCCTGGTAATCGTCGAGCACCGACTGCAGTTCTTCCTCGTCCTTGGCGCGGATCGAAAGCTGCAGCACGCGGCCCTTGCGATCCATGCCGATGAACTTGGCTTCTACCGGATCGCCGACCTTGAAGTGCTGGGTGGCATCGTCGACGCGTTCCTTGGCGATGTCGTTGGCACGCAGGTATCCCTCGATGCCCTCGCCGATGTCGACGGTGACGCCGCGCGCGTCGACTTCCTTGACCGTGCCATTGAGGATGCTGCCGCGTGGATTGTTGGCCATGAACTGACCGAACGGATCCTGCTCGAGCTGCTTGATGCCCAGCGAAATGCGCTCGCGCTCCGGATCGACGGCAAGCACCACGGCTTCGATGTCGTCACCCTTCTTGAAGTTGCGCACGAGGTCTTCGCCCGCCGCCGCCCACGAGATGTCGGACAGGTGGACCAGGCCGTCGATGCCACCGTCCAGGCCGATGAAGATGCCGAAGTCGGTGATCGACTTGATCTGGCCGGACACCTTGTCGTTCTTCTTGTAGATCGCGGCGAACGCTTCCCACGGATTGGCGCGGGTCTGCTTGATGCCGAGCGAAATGCGGCGACGCTCTTCATCGACGTCGAGGACCATGACTTCGACGTCATCGCCCACCTGCACGACCTTGGCCGGATTGACGTTCTTGTTGGTCCAGTCCATTTCGGAAACGTGCACGAGGCCTTCGACGCCGGGCTCGAGTTCGACGAAGCAACCGTAGTCGGTGACATTGGAAACCTTGCCGACCGCCTTGGTGCCGCTCGGGTAACGACGGCTGATGGCGACCCAGGGATCCTCGCCGAGCTGCTTGAGGCCGAGGCTGACGCGATTGCGCTCGCGATCGAACTTGAGCACGCGGACATCGAGCTCGTCGCCGACGTTGACCACTTCGCTCGGGTGGCGCACGCGCTTCCAGGCCATGTCGGTGATGTGCAGCAGGCCGTCGATGCCGCCGAGGTCGACGAACGCGCCGTAATCGGTGAGGTTCTTGACCACGCCCTTGACCACGGCGTTTTCCTGCAGGCGATCGAGCAGCTGCTCGCGCTCGACGCTGAATTCGCTCTCGACCACGGCACGACGCGAAACCACCACGTTGTTGCGCTTGCGGTCGAGCTTGATGATCTTGAACTCGAGTTCCTTGCCTTCGAGGTAGGACGGATCGCGCACCGGGCGCACGTCGACGAGGGAACCGGGCAAGAACGCCCGCACGTCCTTGATGTCGACCGTGAATCCACCCTTGACCTTGCCGGAGATGCGGCCGATGACACTCTCGTTCTTCGAATGGGTCTCTTCGAGTTCGTCCCACACGAGCGAGCGCTTGGCTTTCTCGCGCGAGAGCATGGTCTCGCCGAATCCGTTCTCGATGGAGTCGAGGGCAACCTTGACCTCGTCGCCTACGTCAATTTCCAGTTCGCCCGCTTCGTTGCGGAACTGCTCGATGGGGACAATGCCTTCGGACTTGAGCCCGGCATTGATGACGACGACATCGGAACGGATTTCCACAACGGTGCCGAGGACGATCGATCCCGGCTTGAGGTTGGCGATCGACTGGCTCTGCTCGAACATCTCGGCAAAGCTTTCGGTCATCGCGGTTTCGGCAACACTTGCATTCATGTGATTTTCCAGAGGAGACAACAGACCGTAATCGGTGCGTGGCACGCTGGCGCACGCGGAAAGATTCGGCCCACCTGTCGAGGGCATGTTGGACACGCCATTCAAAAAACCGGCGCCTGCGCACCGGACCGTTTTTCCCTTTCGCACGCCTTCAGGCGGGACGAACCACCGAGAGCACGGCAGCGACCACGCCGTCGACCGGAATACCTGTGGTATCGATCGTCAACGCGTCGTCCGCTGGTCTGAGCGGCGCCACGGTCCTCGCGGCATCGCGCTCGTCGCGCGCCTGGATCTCGCGCAAAAGGGCGGCAAGGGTAACACTCAACCCCTTATCCTTCAACTGCTTATAGCGCCTTCGAGCGCGTTCATCGGCGCTGGCGGTGAGGAAGACCTTGTAGGCGGCATCGGGGAAGATGACGGTGCCCATGTCGCGCCCGTCGGCCACCAGCCCCGGGGCCTTGCGGAAGTCGCGCTGCTTCTCGAAAAGCGCGGTGCGAACCCCCGGGAACGCCGCTATGGCGGACGCTGCGGCGCCGGCCGTTTCGGTGCGCAGTTCGTCGGTGGCGTCGTGGCCGTTGACGATCACCAGCGTCTCACCGCCCTTGCCCGGGCTGCGAAACCGGATTTTCGTTGTTTCCGCGCAACGCGTGACGGCTTCGGCGTCGGACAGGTCGAGCCCGGCGACGCCTGCGGCATAGCCGACCGCCCGATACAGGGCGCCGGAATCCAGCAGGTGCCAACCAAGGCGTTCGGCCACGATCTGGCTGATCGTCCCCTTGCCGGAGCCGGAGGGGCCATCGATGGTCAGTACCGGAACAGTCTGGGGCATGGCGCTCTGCCGCGAGGAATCGTCCGCCGATTGTAGCGTCGCGATGGTGTTCGTGCCGAGCGTGCCGAGCCTGCTCAGTCCGCCCCGGCGGCTGCCTGCAGGCCCATTCCGCACTTGCGCGCCAGTTCGGCGAAGCCCGGGAACGAAGTCGCCACGTTCGCGCAATCGTCGATCCGGACCGGCCCCGAGGCCACCTGCCCGGCCACCGCAAAGCTCATGGCGATCCGATGGTCGGCGGCACTGTCGATGCGGCCCTGGCCGATCGTCCCGCCCCGGATGGTCGCACCGTCGGCCTGCTCGCTGATGCGGATGCCCAGCGACTCCAGGCCACGCGCCATCGCGGCAATGCGGTCCGATTCCTTGACCCGCAACTCGGCCGCGCCCGAAATCCGCGTCGTTCCGCTGGCCGCCGCCGCGGCCACGAACAGGATCGGGAATTCGTCGATCATGTCCGGCACGAGCTCCTGCGGCACGTCGATGCCATGCAACGGTGCGAAGCGCACATGCAGGTCGGCGACGGCCTCGCCTCCCTGCCGCGTCGGATTCATTTCGACGATGTCGGCGCCCATCAGGCGCAGTGCCGCAAGCAGGCCGGTGCGCCGGGGATTGATGCCGACCGAGCGCAATACAAGATCGGAGCCGGGGACGATGCTGGCCGCGACGAGGAAGAAGGCAGCCGAGGAAAAGTCCGCCGGCACCACTACGTCGGTGGCGGTCAGGCGATGTCCGCCGCTGAGCCGGGCCCAGCCCGGACCGTATTCGATCGGCCATCCGAACGCGGCCAGCATGCGTTCGCTGTAGTCGCGGGTCGGATGCGCCTCGCGCACCTCGCTGATGCCGTTGGCATACAAGCCGGCCAGCAGGACCGCCGACTTGACCTGGGCACTGGCGACTGCCGGCGCGTAGTCGATCCCGTGCAACGTGCGTCCGCCGCGGATATGCAGCGGCGGCAGGTCGCCGGCCTGCGATTCGACCAGCGCGCCCATGCGCAGCAACGGTTCGATGATGCGCCGCATCGGCCGGCGTGACAGCGAGGCATCGCCGACCAGCACGCTGTCGAATGCCTGCCCCGCAAGCAGCCCGGCGAGCAGGCGCATGCCGGTACCGGCATTGCCGCAATCGATCGGCTCGCGCGGCGCCCTGAGCCCACCCAGCCCGACTCCGTGGACGATGCGCCGCGAGGCGGAAGGCGTCTCGATGCGCACGCCCATGGCGGCGAAGGCCGAAGCCGTGGCGCGGGTGTCCTCGCCTTCGAGAAAGCCCCCGATGGTGGATGTTCCGTCGGCGAGGGCGGCGAACATGACCGCGCGATGGGACACCGACTTGTCGCCGGGGACGATCAGGTCGCCCTGCAGCGGGCCTGCGCGCGAGCCCGTCCAGCCGATCGACGCACTCATGGCAGCGCAGCGAGCAGGCGCTCGTTCTCGGCACGCGTGCCCAGGCTGATGCGCAAGGTATGGCCCAGCCCGTAGCCACCCATCGGGCGCACGATGACTCCGCGGTCGAACAGCCTGTACTGCAGTTCGCCGGCATCCCGGCCGAGGTCGACGAGGACGAAATTGGTCTGCGAGGGCAGGACCCGATAGCCGCGATTGCGCAGCTCTCCGGTGAGCCAGGCGCGTTCGTCACGCGTCCAGCGGCGCACCTTTTCGAGATGGGCGGTATCGCGCAGGGCAGCCTCGGCTGCAGCCAGCGCCAGGCTGTTGACGTTGAAGGATTCGCGCAGGCGCTCGACCACGCCGACCACATCCGGGTGGGCCAGCAGATAGCCGACGCGCAGGCCGGCCAGCGCATGGGCCTTGGAAAACGTTCGGGTCACAACCAGATGCGCATGTCGGTCAAGCATGCCCGCCGCGCCGCCGAGTCCCGCCACATCGACGAACTCGTGATAGGCCTCGTCGACCACGACCAGGCACGATTGCGGCACGCGCGAGAGGAATTTCTCTAGTTGCGCATCACTGAACCAGGTGCCGGTCGGGTTGTTCGGATTGGCCAGGTAGACAAGGCGGGTGTCAGCACGGACCGCCGCGGCGATGGCCTCGAGGTCATGCCCATAGGGTGCCGTCGGGTGATCCGCCGGAAGTGCCCTCGTGCGGATCGCGTTCGCCCCGGACGCAGCCGCGGCAATCGCGAACACGGCAAAGCCGAATTCGGAATACACCACCGACGTCTGGTCATCGGCAAAGCACTGGGCGAGCAGCATCAGCAATTCATGCGAGCCGTTGCCGAGCGCGATGCGGCTGGCATCGACGTGCAGCCTGGCGGCAAGGGCATGCTTCAGCGCGCCGCCCTGGGGATCCGGATAGCGGAAGACCGCGGCGAGCGATGCCTCGATGGCCGCCAGCGCCTGCGGGCTCGGACCGAGCACGGTTTCATTGGAGCCGAGCTCGGCCAGTTGCGCACCGAAGCGCTGGCGCAGGGCCGGCAGGTCGTGGCCGGGGTCGTAGGCGCGCAAGGGTCGTGTCGCGCGATTGGCGAGGCTTGCGGCATCGAAACTCACGGCACGGCGACCGGATAGGAGCCAAGGATCTTGACCTGGGCGGCATGCGCATCGAGCTCGCCGAGCGCCTTCTGCATCGGCTCGTCTTCGACGTGGCCGGCGAGGTCGATGAAGAACGCATATTCCCACTTGGCCTGGTGCGATGGCCGCGACTCGATGCGGTTCATCGTGATGCCGTGCCTGGCGAACGGGCTGAGTACATTGAACAGCGCGCCCGGCTGGTCCTTGATGAAGACCAGCACCGACGTGCGGTCGTGCCCCGACGGCGGGAAGATCTGCCGGCCGAGCACGAGGAAGCGCGTCGTGTTGTCGGCATGATCTTCGATCGGCCCGATGATGACCTTCTTCAGGCCATAGACCAGGCCGGCCGCCTCGCCGGCGATGGCCGCGGCATCGTCGGAGTTGCGCGCCCGGCGCGCGCCTTCGGCATTGCTCGACACTGGCAGTTTCTCGACATCGGGCAGGTTGCCGCGCAGCCAGGCCTGGGTCTGCGCGAACGACTGCGGATGCGAATAGATGCGCTCGATGTCCTCGATGCGGCCGCTGCGCGAAAGCAGGAACTGGTGCACGCGCAGTTCGACCTCCCCGCAGATCTTCAGGTTCGAGGTCAGGAACATGTCGAGCGTGATCTGGATCGTGCCCTGCCCCGAGTTTTCCACCGGGACCACGCCGAAATCGGCGCCGCCATTTTCGACTTCCTGGAACACCTCCTCGATGCTGGCCAGCGGCAGTCCGTGCGCGGAGCGGCCGAAATGCTTGAGCACCGCCTGCTGGCTGAACGTGCCTTCGGGACCGAGGAAGCCGATCTTCAGCGGTTCCTGCTGGGCGAGACAGGCCGACATGATCTCGCGAAAGACATGCACGAGGACTTCATCGTTGAGCGGCCCCTCGTTGCGGTCGACGACCATGCGCAACACCTGCGCTTCACGCTCCGGGCGATAGTAGTCGACCGCCGCGGCCAGTGGTCCCTTGGCCAGGCCCACCTGGTGCGCCCAGCGCGCGCGCTCCGCGATCAGTTCCTGGATGGCGCGGTCGATGCCATCGATGCGCTCGCGCACGCGGGCCAGGTCCGGTGGCTGGGGTGTCGATTCGATGTCATTGCTCATAGGTGACCATTCCATTCAGATCCGGATGATTCGGCCCGGCGGCTTTGCCCGGCCTGGCGGCCTGCCGGCCTGCCGGCGCAGGCTCAGCCGTGACGCCCGGAGAAATCGCGCATGAACGCGACCAGGGTCTGCACGGCTTGCAGGGGAACCGCGTTGTAGATCGAGGCGCGCATTCCGCCCAGCGCGCGATGCCCCTTGAGGCCGATCAGCCCGGCCTCGGCGGCCTCCGCCAGGAACAGCGCATCGAGTTCCGCACGCGGCAGGAAGAACGGCACGTTCATCCACGACCGCGCCGCACGTTCGACGGGATTGGAATAGAAACCCGAATCGTCGATCGCCGCATACAGCAGGTCGGCCTTGGCCCGGTTGCGCCGGCCCATTTCGGCCAGGCCACCCTGGCGCTTGAGCCATTTGAAGACCAGCGAGGCGAGATACCAGCCAAAAGTGTTGGGCGTGTTGAACAGCGAATGGCTGGCCGCATGTTCGGCGTAATTGAAGATCTTCGCGATCGAATCCGGGCAGCGCCCGAGCAGGTCGTCGCGAACGATCAGCACGACCAGGCCCGAGGCGCCGATGTTCTTCTGCGCTCCGGCATAGATCATGGCGAACCGCGACACATCCAGCGGCCTGGAAAGGATGTCCGAGGACATGTCGGCGATCAGGGGCACCTGGCCGACATCCGGGACATCCTGGAACTCGACGCCGTGGATCGTTTCGTTCGGCGTGTAGTGGACGAAGCTGGCGCGGGGGTCGAGGTCCCACGAATCGCGTTCGGGAATCCGCGTATAGCGGGAGTCAACCGATGTCGCCGCCGTCCTCGTGCGCACGTAGGGCGCTGCTTCCCGGATCGCCTTTTCGCCCCAGGCGCCGGTCACGATGTAATCGGCTACCTGGTCGGGACGCGCGAAATTCATCGGGATCTGGGCGAAATGCTGGGTTGCCCCACCCTGCAGGAAGAGCACGCGATAGTTCGCGGGAATTCCCATCAGTTCGCGCAGGTCCTGTTCGGACTCCTCGGCCAGGGCCATGAAATCCCGGCCCCGGTGGCTGAGTTCCATGACCGACGCACCGGTCCGGCCCCATTCGAGCAGCTCGGCTTGGGCCTGGCACAGCACCTCCTCGGGCAGCGCCGCAGGACCGGCGCTGAAGTTGCAACCTCGAGTCACGGAATCGTCCTCATCAAGACCTTGGCATGGGCCGGGGGAATCATGCCGGCGGTTTTCACGCTCGCCCGGCAACAGTATGTCGCAATGCAGCATGTCTGCAAGCCTGCAATGATGGCAATTCGTCGGCATCGCAGCCCATGTGGGCAACACCAGGAGGCGCCGCGCCCCCGGGTCGGTGCCGCGCAGGGTGGATCAGACCGAAACGCCCCGCTTCAGTAGTTGCCGAACCAGAGAAGTCCGGCGATGCCCAGGCCTATCAGCGCCGCCGCTGCGATCAGCCACCAGACGCCGGAACCCCCATCGTCGGCGACGGGCTCGACCGGATCGATCATCTGGATCGCATCCAGGGTCTGGGTGATGGCTGGCGCCATGTTCGCCGGCGTCGGCATGCTCTGGCCGCGGGCGGGATAGCCGGGTGCCTCGAGCACGAAGCGGTTTCGGCCGAACGATATCTGGTCGCCCGGATGCAGGACGGCGTTCCGGAGCTTGACGCCATTGACCTCGGTCCCGCTCGCGGAGCCGAGGTCGCGCAGGTAGATGGCGTCATCGGTGGCATCGATCGCCACATGCCGCTCGGACATGCCCGGTTCGTCGATGTCGAGTCCGCTGCTGCGGTTGCCGATGAGAAGTCGTTCGGTAACCCGGATGGTCTTGCCGAAATGGGCCCCGGATACTCCGCGCAGGACGACGCGGGGCAATTCGTTCGCCTTGCCGGGTTCGACCTCGGCGGGAATCCGCGTATCGATGATGCCGTCGTCGTCGGGCTTGATGATGACCGCGACCTTTTCGAAGTTGATCACGTCGCCGAGCCTGAGCAGGGCCTTTTCCACGATCGGGCGGGCGTTGACGTGCGTGCGCGCCTGCGCGTCGAGGACTTCGAGAATCATTCCGCGCTGGTCGACGACCAGCCGCGCGTGCCACGGCTTGACCCCGTCCACGTCGAGCCTGATCGTATTGCCTTGCGCTGTCCCAATGCCGGTTACGCCGCTATCGACGATCACATCGGCATGTTCTCCATTGGAAAAACTCAGGCGCATCGGTGCACGGGCTGTGGAGGTGCCGGCACTTTAGCAGGATGCGGCAAAGCTGACACCTGCCTGCAATCCGGCCCGGGAATGTCCCGCGCCATTGCCCTGCCGGTCATGCGTTCGACCCGGCGAAGCTTCTGCCGTGGTCCCGGCTGAGGCATCATAGGGCCTGTCGCACGGCTCCCGGTTGCCGGCGCAGCCGGAGGAAATGCATGGCCCGAATCGACATCCGTCGCAAACACACGCTGTCGCTGAGCGAAGCACGCAAGGCGGTCAACAAACTGGCCAAATCCATAGCCCAGGAATTCGACCTCGATTGCAGCTGGGAGCAGAACACCCTTGCCTTCTCGCGCAGCGGTGTGGACGGACACATCGCGCTGAGCAAGGGCGAGGTGCATGTCTACGCGGAACTCGGTTTCCTGATGGGGGTCATGAAGCCGATGATCGAAAGGGAAATCCATCGGCATCTCGACGAGCAGATCAGCTGATGCTCGCAGTCAAGGCCGCCCACAAGCCTGGCAGGAAGAAGCCCGATCCGCGGATCGCCCTGGCCGTTGCGGGGGGCGGCCCGATCGGCGGGATCTTCGAAATCGGCGCCGTGCGCGCACTCGACGAAGCCATCGAAGGCCTCGAAATGAATGCCCTCGATATCTACGTCGGCATCAGTTCGGGGGCGTTCGTGGCCGCCAGCCTGGCCAACCGCCTGAGCACCGCCGAGTTGTGCCGGATCTTCATCACCGGGGATTCCGACCAGTTCCGGTTCCAGCCAGAGAATTTCGTCCGTCCCGCGATCTACGAATACCTGCGTCGGCTGTCCGGCGTGCCGAGGCTCCTGCTGTCCGGACTGGCCGAGTTTGCGCGGCATCCCATTGACACGCGCATGACCGACAGCCTGCTGCGCATGGGCAGCCTGCTACCCACCGGGCTTTTCGACAACGAAGCGATCGAGCAATTCCTTTGCAAGGCCTTTACCGCCCATGGCCGCAGCAATGATTTCCGCGAGCTGGCGCACAAGCTGGTGATCGTCGCGGTGGAGCTGGACAGTGGCCAGGCCGTGCGATTCGGCACCCCGGGCCATGATTCCGTGCCGATATCACGTGCTATCGAGGCCAGTTCGGCTCTGCCCGGGCTGTATCCGCCGGTCAGGATCGACGGCAAGTACTACGTCGACGGCGCCCTCAGGCATACCGTCCATGCTTCGGTGGCA
>OEIU01000633.1_pt1 | contig 30545 bp, 29 predicted proteins | sample 1539221 | NCBI WGS metagenome assembly OEIU01 (sample SAMN03792071, study PRJEB22550) | activated sludge metagenome | feature: wastewater treatment plant; material: activated sludge; isolation source: Wastewater treatment plant of a petroleum refinery complex | place: Argentina: Zarate | collected...
TGAGGGCTTCGGGGGTCCAGCCGGGGCGCTTGGCGCAGGGGCCGGAGGAGAAATGGGGCGAGTTCGGCCGAGCATTCGGCCGGTTTGCGGGCATCGGGGCCATCTATGATCCATCCTTCCAGATGGGCGCCCTTCGGTGGGGAAGGGTCTCCCGCCGCGGCCTATGCGCCCGCGATGGCCCACCGGTCAAGCCGGTTCGGCGGCGTTGCGCTTCTCGAAAGCGAGCAGCCGCTCCTTGGCGTCGAGGCCGCCGGCGAAGCCCGTGAGGCCGCCATCCGTTCCCACCACCCGGTGGCAGGGCACGATGATGGAGATCGGGTTGCGGCCGTTGGCGGCGCCGACGGCCCGGAAGGCGGTGGGCCGGCCGATCTGGCGCGCGAGCGCGGCGTAGCTCCGCGTCTCGCCGAAGGGGATCGTGAGGAGCGCCCGCCAGACGCTTTCCTGGAACTCCGTCCCCGCGAAGGCGAGCGGCAGGTTGAAGACGCGCAGCTCTCCCGCGAAATAGGCGCCGATCTGCCTTTCGGCCTCCCGCAGCACCGGATGGTCCGGAGCCTCGGCGAGGTCTCCGAGGCGGACCCGGTCCGGACGGTCGTTCTCCCACAGGACCGCCACGAGCGCGGCCTCGCGCGCGACGAGCGTCAGCCTCCCGACCGGGGAGGGCATGGTTTTCATCGCGCAGGCCATCGGTTCTCGCCTCCCTCACGTGCCGCGCAGCTTGGCCCGGCGGGTCGGCTCCGCCTGCGCCGGGTCCTCGGGCCAGGGATGTTTCGGATAGCGGCCGCGCAGCTCCGAACGCACGGCCGCCCAGGAGCCGGCCCAGAAGCCCGGCAGGTCGCGCGTGACCTGGATCGGGCGCCCCGCAGGCGAGAGCAGGTGAAGAACGAGCGGAACCCGCCCGCCCGCGATCGCCGGATGGCGCGAGAGGCCGAAAAGCTCCTGCGGCCGGCAGGAAAGGGCGGGGCCGCCCTCAGCGGCGTAGTCGATGGGGATGCGCGAGCCGGTCGGCAGGACGAGATGGGTCGGGGCCTCCTCGTCGAGCCGCTGCGGCAGGGGCCAGGGCAGAAGCGCATGCAGCGCCTCGGAAAGGAGGCCGGGCGGAATCGCGTCGAGGCTCGCGATCCCGGCGAGATGCGGCGCGAGCCATTCCTCCGCCGATCTCCCGAGGGCCTCGTCCGAGAGGTCGGGCCAGGTCTCGCCCTCGCTCGCCCGCAGGAACATGACGCGGTCGCGCCATTGCCGCAGCGCGTCCGACCAGGGCAGCGCGTCGAGGCCGAGCGAGGCGACGGCCTTTGCCAGAATCGCGGCCGCTTCCCCGCTCGCGGGAACGGGCTGCGGGCGCTCCGCGAGGACGAGGGCGCCGAGGCGGCGCAGGCTGCGCGCCCGCAAGGCGCGCGCGGCGCGGTCGACGACGATCTCCTCGCGCGCCTCGATCCCCTCCCCGGCGACCGCCTCGAGCGAGGCAGGGTCGAGGGCGGCGGCGGCCAGGATGCGGGAGGAGGCGGCGGCGCCCGCGATCTCGGCGATGGCGAGCCAGGGCTCGCGGGCGAGGGCGAGATGCGGCTCCATCCGGGCCCCGCGCCCGTTCGCCATCAGGTACTCGCCCGGCGCCCCCCGCGCCCGCGCGATGCGGTCGGGATAGGCATGGGCGAGGAGGCGGCCGAGGGAGACATCCTGCGGCTCCCCGCTTCCGGCGATTCGGGCCCAGCCGGCGGCGAGGCGGCGCGTTTCGGCCGCGCGCCGGGAGTCGTCGCGGCGGAAGCGGTCGAGGCGATGGGCGAGATCGACATCGTCGCCCCCGAGGCCGGGCTCGGCGAGGAGGGCGGCGAGATCGGCCGCGTCCCGTCCCGCCCCGAGCCCGGCTCCGGCGAGCGCCATCCGGGCGAGGCGCGGCGGCAGCGGCAGCGCCCGCAGCCGGCGGCCTTCCGCGGTGATCCGGCCCCCGGCATCGAGCGCGCCGAGGTCGCGCAGGAGCGCCCGGGCCTCGGCCAAGGCGGGGCCGGGCGGCCTGTCCAGGAAGGGCAGGGAGGCGGGCTCGGCGACCCCCCATTCGGCGCAGTCGAGGACCAGCGGGGCGAGATCGGCCGAGAGGATCTCGGGCTTCGAGAAGGGCGGGAGCGCGCCCGTCGCCGCCTCCGCCCACATGCGGTAGCAGATGCCCGGCTCGGTGCGGCCGGCGCGTCCGCGCCTCTGGTCGGCCGAGGCGCGCGAGGCGCGGACCGTGACGAGGCGCGTCAGGCCGAGGCCCGGCTCGTAGACCGGAACGCGCGAAAGCCCCGAATCCACCACGACCCGGACGCCCTCGATGGTGAGCGAGGTCTCGGCGATGGAGGTCGCGAGCACGACCTTGCGGCGCCCCGGCGCGGCCGGGCGGATGGCGCGGTCCTGCTCGGTGCGGTCGAGCGCGCCGTAGAGGGGCGCGATGTCGATCGCCGGATCGCGCAGCTTCTCCTCCAGCCGCGCGGCAACGCGTCGGATCTCGGCCGCCCCCGGCAGGAAGCACAGCAGCGAGCCGCTTTCCTCGCGGAGCGCGCGCAGGATCGTGTCGGCTGCCTCCTCTTCGATCCGCCGCGCCGGGTCGCGGTCACGGTAGCGGGTCTCGACGGGAAAGGCGCGGCCTTCGGAGCGGATCACCGGCGCGTTCGCGAGGAGAGCGGCGACGCGCGCGCCGTCGAGCGTCGCGGACATGACGAGAAGGCGCAGATCTTCCCGCAGCCCCGCCTGCGCCTCGATCGCGAGGGCGAGGCCGAAATCGGCGTCGAGGGAGCGCTCGTGGAACTCGTCGAAGAGCACCGCGCCGATGCCGTCGAGCGCCGGATCGTCGAGGATCATGCGGGTGAAGACGCCCTCGGTCACCACCTCGATCCGCGTCCGCGCCGAGACGCGGGTCTCGAGCCTCACGCGCAGACCGACCGTCTCGCCGACCCGCTCCCCGAGCGTCGCCGCCATGCGGGAGGCCGCCGCCCGCGCGGCAAGACGCCGCGGCTCGAGCAGCACGATGCGCCGGTCCGCGAGCCAGCCTTCCTCCAGCAGGGCGAGCGGAACCTTCGTCGTCTTGCCCGCGCCGGGCGGAGCGACGAGCACGGCGCCGGCTCCCTGCGCGAGCGCCGCGCGCAGGGCCGGCAGCGCCTCGTCGATCGGGAGGGAGGGAGCCGCCATCGCCCGCTGATGCACGACGCGCACCCGCCGGCGCAAGCGCGGCGGGCCGCTTCGTGAGCCGGGCCGTCCGTGCTATCGTGCGGGCATGAAACGGATCGCCTTCATGGTCGCCGCGGCGCTGGCGGCCGGCCCGGCATGGGCCCAGAGCCTCGACGGCAGCATCTGGAGCCATATGGCCACCGGCTTGAATTCCGGCTTCGCGGGCGACATCAAATCCGGCTTCCAGTCCGGCTTCGGCCCTCGGGATCGCGGGCGCCATGCCCTGACCCAGGATTTCACGCTCGGCTCGGGAGGGGCGCTTCAGCCGATATTCCCGTTCCGCGGCCAGCCGTCCAATTTCCTTCGCTCGGTTGCGGCGATGGGCCCCTACCAGGACAGCCAGCTCACCTTCGACGGCGGGCCGCAGACCACCCTTGACCCCGGCCTCGCGGCGGGGCCCGCCGGCCCGCTCGCCGCGAGCGCGGGCGGAACCCCCTCGGTTTTTTCCCCCCGCGGGCGGGGCCTCCCCCCTTCCACCGCCCTGGAGGCTCTCCCGGAAGGGATGGGCGGGATAGGTGCCGAGGATGCGGAACTCGCGCGAGAAGAACTGCAACTCCTCCAGCGCCCGCGCGAGGCCGGGTTCCTCGGGATGGCCGTCCACCTCGGCATAGAACTGCGTGGCGGTGAACTGCCCGTCGACCATGTAGGATTCGAGCTTGGTCATGTTGACGCCGTTGGTGGCGAAGCCGCCCAGCGCCTTGTAGAGCGCGGCCGGCAGGTTCCTCACGCGGAAGACGAAGCTCGTGACGGTCGGCCCGTTCCCCGCCGGGGCCGGGGCGGCCTCCCAGGCCGGGGCGGCCTCCCGCGAGAGGATGACGAAGCGCGTCGTGTTGTGGGCCTCGTCCTCGACATCCTCGGCCAGGATGTCGAGGCCATAGACCTCCGCGGCCATGCGGGGGGCGAGGGAGGCGCGCGTCCTGTCGCCCGCATCGCGCACCTCGCGGGCCGAGCCGGCCGTGTCGCCCGCGACCATGGATTTCAGGCCGAGCCGGCGGATGATCTTGCGGCACTGGCCGAGCGCATGGATGTGGCTGTGGACGGTCCGCAATTCCTCGATCCTCGTGCCCGGCAGGGCGAGGAGCTGGAAATGGATCGGCAGGAAATGCTCGCCGACGATGTGGAGGCCCGAGGTCGGCAGGAGATGATGGATGTCGGCGACCCGGCCGGCGATCGAGTTCTCGATCGGGATCATGGCGAGCGCGGCCTGCCCGTCCGAGACGGCCGCGAAGGCGTCCTCGAAGGTCGCGCAGGGCAGGGGCTCGAAATCGGGCCGGGCCTCCTCGCAGGCGATATGCGAATTGGCCCCGGGCTCGCCCTGGAACGAGATTTTCATAAGGAATGGTCCGACTTCAGCTCGACAGGAGGGCGCGGGCGCGGGCGAGGCTTTCGGGATTGTCGACGCCGAAAGGCTCGTCGCCCTCCACGAGGGCGATGTCGATCCGAAGGCCCGCCTCGAGGGCGCGCAACTGCTCCAGCTTCTCGCGCTTCTCGAGCGGGGAGGGCGGGAGCGAGACGAAGCGGGCGAGAGCGGGCCGGCGATAGGCGTAGAGCCCGACATGGTGCAGCAGGGGCCCCGGCCCGTAGGGGGCCGTCGCGCGCGTGAAATAGAGGGCGCGCAGCAGCCCCGGCCCGATCCCGGTTCCGACCGCCTTGACGATGTCGGGATGGGTGCGCTCCTCCTCGCGTGTGATCTCGAAGGCGAGGGTCGCGATGTCCACGGCGGGATCGGCGAGCGGCGCGAGGGCGCGCGCGATGGTTTGCGGGCGGATGGTGGGGAAGTCGCCCTGGACGCCGACGACGACGTCGTGGCGCCCCTCGGGATCGACGATCCCGGCGGCTTCCGCGATGCGGTCGGAGCCCGAGGGATGGTCCTTGCGGGTCATCACCGCGGTTCCGCCCGCCCGGCGCACGGCCTCGGCGACGGCCTCCGAATCGGTCGCCACGGCCACCGGGCCGATGGCCGCCTCGGCCGCGCGGCGGAAGACCTGGACGATCATGGGCACGCCGCCGATCTCGGCGAGCGGCTTGCCGGGCAGGCGGGTCGCCTCCATGCGGGCGGGGATCAGGACGAGAGGGTTCACGGCAGGGTCGATCCGGGGAGGAGACAGCCTCTAGCAACCGGCTTCCGCCTTGTCATGTCGCCGTGCGCGGGGCCGATGCGCAACGAAATGGCGGGCGAGCCATGTGGCGCGTTGTCAAGTGGAGGGAAATGCGGCTAATGCAGCGTGAGCGGGCATTCGCCCGGCTGGTTTCGGCGACGAGCGAATACAGGATCTCACATGGCCTCGGACGACGCCACGGATACGGGCTATCTCGGCAAGCTGTCGGGAGGCGATCCGCTCTTCTGGAACAAGCTCTCGGGCGGGATCCTCAGCGCCGGCCTGCTCGCCGTGGGCCTGTCGGTGATCTCCTCCCTCGTCTTCGCGCCGAAGAAGCCCCTCGTCCCCGGCTATGATCTTCCTCTGCCCGAGGCGAGCGGGGGAGCCGCGGCCTCCGCCCCGGCCGCGGTCGAGCCTCTGGCTGTGCGCCTTGCGGCGGCCGATCCCGCCAAGGGCCAGGCTTCGGCCAAGAAGTGCCTCGCCTGCCACATGTTCGACAAGGGCGGCCCGAACAAGATCGGCCCCAACCTCTACGGCGTCGTCGGCCACGACAAGGGCACGCATGCGGGCTTCAACTACTCGGCCGGCATGAAGGGCAAGGGCGGCCAGTGGACCTTCGAGGATCTCGACCACTTCATCGAGAATCCGAAAGCCTTCGTGCCGGGCACGATCATGGCCTTCGCGGGCGTGCCCAATCCGCAGGAGCGCGCCAATATCCTCGCCTATCTGAGGTCGCTGTCGGACAGCCCGGTCGATTTCCCGAAGCCCTGAGCGGAGCTTTTCCGCGCTCCGCAGGGCGAGGTTCGTATTCTAGCTGATCCGGCCCCGGGCCTCGACGGCGATCTCGCCCGTGATCTTCCCGCCGCGCGTCGTGACCAGACGGTCCATCAGGTTCACCACGACGCAGACGTGGTTCGGGACGATGCTCACCACCTCGCCGACCTGCGGCAGGCTCGGGCAGCGCGAGAGGTCGAGGAAGCCGTGCTCCTCGGCGAAAGCGTGGATCCGCGCCTGCGGATATTCGAGGATCAGCCCGAAGCCGTCGAGCTTGCCGGTATCCGAGGACAGCGTCTTCGAGCCGGCATCGAGGATGCCGCGCGCCGGGCCTCCGCGGCTGACCACCGTCGAGACGACGGTGAGCGCGCAATCCTCGAGCGTCGCGACGCCGGCCGCCATCATCATCCGGTCGTTGAAGACATAGGTCCCGGCGCGGTGCTCGGTCGTCCCCGCGATCCGGCCGAGATCGTGCAAGTTGGGCGTGCCGCCCGTCGAGACGATCCGGGGCGCGAGGCCGAGCGAGCGGGCGCCTGCGCTCGCCTCGTCGAGAAAGGCTTGGGCCGCCTCGACGCCGCTCTCCGGCGGATAGAGAAGGAAGCCCGCGAAGTCGAGATTGCCGGCCGCCTTGATCGCTTCCATGAGGGCTGTGGCCTCGGCCGGGGTCTCGACGCCGGCGCGCTTGCGGCCCGTATCGCATTCGATGACGATCGGGAGCGTTCGGCCTGCCTGCGCCGCGGCCTGCGAGACGGCGGCGACCGTGACCGGGTTGTCGGCCGCGACGATCGGCTCGGCACGCCCGGCGAGGCGCGCGAGGCGCCCTACCTTCTCCTCGCCGAGGATATTGTAGCTGATCAGGATGTCCCGGAAGCCGGCCTCGGCGAAGATCTCGGCCTCGCCGAGCTTCTGGCAGGTGATGCCGCGCGCCCCGGCCGCCTGCTGCATCCGGGCGATGACGGGGCTCTTATGCGTCTTGACGTGAGGGCGGGCGGCGATGCCCGCCTCCTGGCATCGCTCCTGGAAGCGCGCGATGTTGCGCTCGACCCGGTCGAGATCGATCACCGCGCAGGGCGTGCCGATCTCCCTGGCGATGGTCTGGGCGAGCGAGGGGGAGGGAGAGGTCATGCTGGCGGGTTCCGGGCGCAGCCCCGTTGAACGCGCAGCGCGCCGATCTGGCAATCCCCCACGCCCTGCTTCTCCCCGCTCGCGGGGAGAGGCTTTTCGGGGAGAGGTTTTTCCTCAGGAGCGGGACTGGGTGACGAATTTCGAGTTCAGATAAGCCTCGATGGCCTCCGATCCGCCCTCGCTGCCATAGCCCGAATCCTTGATGCCGCCGAAGGGCACTTCCGGCAGGGCGAGGCCGAGATGGTTGATCGAGATCATCCCCGATTCGACCCGCGAAGCGACATGCTCGGCGCGACTCGTCGAGCGCGTATAGGCGTAGGCCGCAAGCCCGAAGGGCAGCCGGTTCGCTTCCGAGAGCGCCTCGTCGTCGTCCGAGAAGCCGTTGATCGAGGCGATCGGGCCGAAGGGCTCCTCGTTCATGATCCGCGCCGAAAGGGGCACGTTGGTGATCACGGTCGGCTCGAAGAAATAGCCCTGGTTGCCGATGCGGCTGCCGCCCGCCCGCAGCTCCGCCCCGGCGGCGGTCGCGTCCTGGACGAAGCCCTCCACGGCGCCGACGCGGCGATCATGGGCGAGGGGGCCCATCTTCGTCTCCGGGTCGAGGCCGTTGCCGACCTTCAGCGTCTTCGCCGCGGCGACGAACTTGTCGGTGAACTCGTCGAGCACCGAATCGTGCACGAGGAAGCGGGTCGGGGATACGCAGACCTGGCCGGCATTGCGGAACTTGTGGCCGACGAGGAGCGTCACCGCCTTGTCGACGTCGGCATCCTCGAAGACGATCACCGGCGCGTGGCCGCCGAGCTCCATGGTGACGCGCTTCATGTGCAGGCCGGCGAGCCCGGCAAGCTGCTTGCCGATCGCGGTCGAGCCCGTGAAGGTGACCTTGCGGATGACCGGGTGCGGGATGAGGTAGTTCGAGACCTCCGCCGGAATGCCGAAGACGAGGCCGACGACGTCGCCCGGAACGCCGGCATCGAGATAGCACTGGATCAGCGCCGCGCAGCTCGCGGGCGTCTCCTCGGGGCCCTTCAGGATCACCGAGCAGCCCGTCGCGAGCGAGGCGGAGACCTTGCGGACGGCCTGGTTGATCGGGAAGTTCCAGGGCGTGAAGGCCGCGACCGGGCCTACCGGCTCACGGATCACGAGCTGCATGACGCCGTCGGCGCGGGCGGGAATGACCCGGCCATAGGCGCGGCGCGCCTCCTCGGCGAACCATTCGATGACGTCGGCGGCGGCGCCGGCCTCCATCCTGGCCTCGGCCAGGGGTTTGCCCTGCTCGAGGGTGAGGATGCGCGCGGTCTCCTCGACGCGCTCGCGCATCAGCGCGGCCGCCTTGCGCAGGACCTTGGCGCGGTCATAGGCCGAGACGGCCTTCCAGGTCTTGAAGCCGCGCTCCGCCGCCGCGAGCGCCTCGTCGAGATCGGCCTGCCCGGCCTTCGGGACCCGCCCGATCTCCTCGCCGGTCGCGGGGTTCATGACGGGCAGCGTCTCGCCGGATCTCGCACCGCGCCACTCGCCGGCGATGTGGAGACGGATTTCAGGATACATCGTGCTTGGCTCCAGGGATCGATGACGCGGCTCTACCTCATTCGGACGGCCGCGGCCAAGGCGGAAGGCGGCAGGGCAGGGATGTCAGGGCACGCCGAGAACGCGCAGCAGGAGGAGGCTGATGGCGATGAGCAGAAGCAGCGAGCCCGTGACCGCCGCGACGACGGAAGGCCCGACCTTGCCCAGCACCCGCACATCCACCCCGAGCCCCAGGGCGGCCATGGAGAGGATGGTCAGGATCCGCGAGAGCGTTCGGATCGGCTCGACCAGGATGTCCGGGACGAGGCCGAGGGAGCGCAGGACGGCCAGGAGCAGGAAGCCGACGATGAACCAGGGGACGAGCCGCGCCAGGCCGGGCTTGCGGACGGCATCGACCTCTTGTCCCGTGAAGCGGGGCCCGAGCACCGTCATGGCGATGACGACCGGCCCCAGCATCAGGACGCGGACGAGCTTCACCAGCGTTCCGATCTGCGTCGCGACGGTCCCCACGGGCACGGTCGCGGCCAGGACCTGCGGCACCGCATAGACCGTGAGCCCCGCGACGACGCCGTATTGCGATTCCGTCAGGCTCATGAGCGGCACGAGCAGGGGCAGGCCGAGCACCACGATCACCCCCAGCACCGCCGTGAAGGCGACGGAGGAGGCGATCTCGTCCGAGCGCGCGCCGATGACGGGCGCGACCGCCGCAATGGCCGAGTTGCCGCAGATCGAGTTGCCGCAGGCGATGAGGACCGCGAGGCGCGGCGGCAGGGACAGGAGGCGGCCGATGCCGTAGCTCGCGAGGATGGTCACGGCGACCGTCGCGGCGATGCCGACGAGCAGGCCCGCCCCCGCCGCCACGATCAGCCGGACCGAGATCGAGGCGCCGAGCAGCATGACGGCGACTTCGAGCAACTGCTTGGCCGAATAGGCGATGCCGTCGCGCCAGCGCTCGTCCGGCACCCAGAAGCTGCGCAGCAGCGTGCCGATGAGGATGGCGAGGACCAGCGCCTCGACATAGGGATGGCCGAAGATCGTCTCCTCGATCCATTGCAGCGCCTGCGCCGCAACGGTGACCGCCCCGCAGAGAAGGATGCCCGGCGCGAGGCGCGTGAAGGATGGAAGACGCATCGAACGCAGGCGCATAGCGGGCGCGTGCCGGGTGGTCGAGGAAAATCTCCTGCCCCTCCTGATCGGAAGGGAAGAAAATTGCCCGTGGGGCCGGCGGGGGATGACAGGGAGCGTTTCACCCGATCGCCCTATCCCCCGTATCCGGCCGTTTGACAGCGGGCCGTTCTCCGGGCGACGATCGGCCATCGCCTGGAGAACGCGGTGATGGCCGCTCCCCGCGAGATCGAGCTGAAGCTCGAACTCGACCCCCTTCGCGCAGCCGGGGCGCGGCGGCAGATCCGCCGGCTGCCCGATCTGCGCGCCGAGGGCGAGACGCGGCGCCTCGTCTCGGCGATCTTCGACAGCGGCGACCACGCCCTGCGCAGGGGCGGGCTCGTGCTGCGCATCCGCCGCGACGGCGAAAGCCGCATCCAGACGCTGAAGGCCGCGGGCGCCGGCATGCTGATCGAGCGGTCCGAATGGGAGAGCGAGGTGGGGCGGGACGAGCCCGATCCCGCGCTGATCCCCGATCCCGCCTTGCGCGCGCGGGTCGAGGCCGCCGGGAGCCTCGCCCCGGTCCTCGAGACGGATTTCGAGCGAACCCTCTGGCATGTGAGGCGCCAGGGCTCGGATGTCGAGGTGGCGCTCGACCTGGGCAGGATCCGGGCGGGCGGCCGGGAGGTGCCGATCGGGGAGATCGAGCTGGAGCTGAAATCGGGCTCGGCGGCGGTCTTGTTCGCCCTCGGCCGGGAGATCGTCTCGGCCGTGCCGGCGCGGCTGGGCCTGCAATCGAAATCCGAGCGCGGCTATGCCCTGCTCGACGCGGCTCAGCCCGCCAAGGCGGAGCCTTTCCTCGTCGGCCGCAAGATGAGGGCGGGCGCCGCCTTCCAGGCGATCGTGCGCACCTGCCTGCGCCATTATTGCCTCAACGAGCCCGGCATCCTCGCCCGGCAGGTCGAGCCGCTGCACAAGGCACGCGTCGCGATCCGGCGGCTGCGGAGCTGCTGGAAGCTGCACAAGGCGCTGCTCGCCGATGCGGAGGCCGCGCGGCTCGGGCGGGAATTGCGCGCCCTGTCGCGCAGCCTCGGCACGGCCCGCAACCTCGACGTCCATCTCGAGCGGATCGCCGCGGAGGGCGCGCCGGACGAGCTGCGCGCGGCGATCGCCGCCGACCGCGAGCGGGCCTATGACCGCCTCGCGAGGCAATTGCGGTCGAAGCGCAACCGCCTGCTGCTCCTCGACGTGATGGCCTATGCCGAGACGGGCGCATGGCTGCGCGATCCGGCGCGGCGCAGGGCGCGCGAGCGAAAGGTCTCCTCCTTTGCCACGAAGATCCTGCGCCGACACTGGAAGAAGCTGCGCAAGGCGGGGCGCGACCTCGCCGGACAGACGCCGCAGGCGCGCCACCGGGTGCGGATCGACGGCAAGGTTCTGCGCTATGCGGCGGAATTCTTCGCCGGGGCGTTCGCGGGCCGCAAGGCGGACGGGCGGCGGCGGAAGATGCTCGAGGCGCTCGCCGAGATGCAGACGCATCTCGGCGACCTCAACGACATCGAGACGGCCGCGGCCTACGAGGCGGCTTTCCGCAGAAGCGGGGACATGCCCGGGCAGGACGCCCGGAAGGCCGCGCTCCTCGCCTCCGCCCAGGCGGCTCACGACCGCATCGCGCGGGGCGAGCCTTTCTGGAGGTGAGGGGGCTCCGCCGGTTTCCCTCGCCGCGTCAGAACTTGTAGCTGACGCCGGCGCGGGCGGTATGAGTGTCGATGTTCACGCTGGCGATGCCCCCGGCCGGGATCGATACGCTCTGGCGGCCGTAATCGGCATAGAGATATTCGCCGCGCAGGGCGATGTTCGGCGTCACCATGTATTCGACGCCGGCGCCGACCGTATAGCCCGCCACCCATTTGTTGTTGGTGGCGGTCCAGACGGAGACCGGGGTCGCGAGGTCCGCCTGGAAGTTGAGATCGGCGAAGGCGAGGCCGCCTGTGCCGTAGATCATCCAGTTGTCCTGGGTATAGCCGAGCCGTCCGCGAACGGAGCCTGCGCCCCCGAGGGAGGCGCGGCTCGACAGGACGCCGGCTCCGGCGGCGACCGAGGGTCCCCTCGTATTGGCATCGGCATAGCCCAGATCGGCCTCGGCGCCGAGCACGATGTTCGGCGAGACCTGGTAGTTGTAGCCGACATGGCCGCCTGCCGCGACGGAGTTGCGCGTCTTGCCCGTGATCTCGACCGAGTTCATGACCGGGTCGAAATTGGTGCCGCGCCAGCCGAGATTGGCGCCGACATAGAAGCCGGTCCAGGCGAAGGTGGTGAAGACGGGGGGCGCGGCGTAATCCACCGGGGGCGCCCCGCGCCGATAGGGGAGGTCGGCGGCGATCGCGGAGGTCGCCAGGACGAGCGCCGCCGCGCTCGACGCGAAATACGCAAACTTGGTCATTGGACTGGTCCCGAACGCAACAAGGGTCAGGTGACTTGGATTAGACCCAACCCGTTTCCAGTCTGTAAACCGTGACGCCCCGCTCAGCCCGGGGCGCCCTTCCCGAAGAGGCGGCCCATCGCCGCGATCATGGGCTTCAGGTGGAAATTCTCCTCGGGCGCGACGGCGACGGTCCAGCCCGCTTCCGCGACAGCCTCCGCGACGACCGGGCCGATGGCCGCGATCCGCACGACCCGCATCGCCTGTTCCAGGGCCTCCGCGCGGCCCTGGCTCGCCGCCGCCTCGCGCAGGCGCCTGACCTGGGGCCGCGAGGTGAAGGCGATGAGATCGACGCGGCCCGCCGCCATCTCGTCGATCATGGCGGCGACGCGCCGGTCCTCCTCGTGCGAGGCATAGCGATAGGCGAGGACGCGATCGACGCTCGCGCCCTTGGACGCCAGGAAGAGGTCCATCTCCTCGCCCTGGCCGGGATAGGCTTGCATGCCGAAGCGGCGGCCGGCGAGGTCGAGCGGGGCGAGGGCCTCGACGAGGCCCGCCGTCGTCGGCTCCGCGGCCGAGAGGTCCGGGCCGAGCCCGAGGCTGCGCAGCGCCTTCACGGGCTTGGGGCCGCGCACGATCTTGCGCGCCCGCCCGAGCCCCGCCACGACCTCCGCCGCGAGGCCGGCGCGCTCCGCGATCGCCATCAGCCGCCGCAGCCCCTCGCCGGTGAAGAGGATCACGTCGTCGAAGGCGCCCTGCGCGAGGCGCCGCAGCCAGGATTCGGCCGGGGCCGGATCCTCGAGGTCGAGGATCGTGACGAGGGGGCAGCGGATCGCCGTCCCGCCCTGCCGCTCGATCATGCCGGCGAACAGGTCCAGTTCCCGGCTCTCGGGAATGACGATCCTGCATCCTGCGAGGCCGCCCGCCATGCCGCTTGCTCCCGTCTAGAGCATGATCCGAAAAAGTGGATACCGGTTTTTCGAAAAGATCATGCTCAAACAAAAGGATAGATCGTCATCTGTCCGCCAGGGCGTCCTGCGCCTCGCCGGCGAGGTTGAGGGCGAGCAGTTCCTCGACGGTCGGCAGGCCGTCGCGCCAGGGCCTGCGGCGCGCGGGCAGGTCCGCGATCGCCGCCTCGCGGGCGAGGAGCAGAGCCTGCGCCTCCTCCACGCTCACGGCCGCGAAGCGGACGGGCGCGCCCGGGCGGCGCTGGGCGAGCCGGCCCCGGTCGACGGTCAGGACCGTGGCGATCTTCGGATAGCCGCCCGTCGTCTGGTGGTCGGACATCATCACGATGGGAAGGCCCGAGCCGGGCACCTGGACCGAGCCCGCGACGAGGCCGTCCGAGACGATGTTGTAGCCGCGCAGATGCTCGATGGGCGAGCCCGCGAGCCGGTATCCCATCCGGTCCGCCTCCTCCGAGACGGTGTAGCCCTGCCCGAGGAACGCCTTGACGGCATGGGGCGGGAAGAGATCGTCCTGCGGCCCGAGCACGACCCGGATCGGATCGTCGTCGGGCGCCCAGGGAGGGAGGTCGTGCTCGGGGCCGGCCGGATCGTCGGCGCAGCGCAGGGGCATGCGGTCGCCGGCCTGGAAGGCGCGGCCGTGCCATCCGCCGATCCGGGCCCGCGGCTGGAGCGAGACGCTTCCCATCTGCGCCGGCACGTCGAAGCCGCCGGCCACGGCGAGATAGGCGTAGATGCCGGCCCCGGCGGCGGCGATCGTGACGGTCGCGTCCTCGGGAACGGTGCAGGAGGCCGAGGGCGGGAGCGGCTGGCCGTCCACCTGCACCGCCATGGCCGCCCCGGCGAGCGCGATCCGGGCCGGGCCGCCGACGACCTGGAAGGTCATGCCGGCGAGCATCAATTCGACGGCGCCCTCGCCCGGCGCGTTGCCGACGAGGGCGTTCGCCTCGGCGAGGGACAGGGCGTCCATGGCGCCGGAGCGGGAGATCCCGGTCCTGCCGACGCCGATGCGGCCGGTATCCTGCAAGCTCGTCATCGGCCCGCAGGCTTTGATCAGGAAAGCGGTCATGCCACGGCCTCCGCAATGATCGCCCCTGCCTCGGCCTCGCGTTCGAGCCGCGCGAAATCGGCCTCGCCGATGCGCCGGAAGCGCACCCCGTCCCCCGGCCGGATGAGCACGGCCGGATCGCGCGCCGGCTCGAAATTGCGCATCGGCGTGCGGCCGAGGAGATGCCAGCCGGATGGCGCCGCAAGGGAGGCGACGAGCGCCTGGATACCGCCGACCGAGATGGAGCCGGCGGGAGTCCGCAGGCGCGGCGAGACCCGCCGCGGCGTCGCGATGGAAGGGTCGAGCCCCCCGAGATAGGCGAAGCCCGGCAGGAAGCCGATCATGTAGACGCGATAGGTCGGCGCCATGTGCCGCCGCACCAGCTCGTCGGGAGTGATGGCATGGGTCGCGGCGGTCGCCTCGAGATCGACGCCGTGCTCGCCCCCGTAGCAGACCGGCACCTCCCAGACGGTGCCGGTCGCCTCCTCCCCCGTCAGGCCCGCCGACAGCTCGATCATCGTGCGGCCGAGCTCTGCGAATCCCACGATCCGCGGGTCGTAGACCACGAGCAGGGAGCGGTAGGTGGGGATCGTCTCGACGATGCCGGGCAGCCCTGCCGCCTTGCGGTCCAGCTCGAGGACGCGGGCATTGAGGGCCGGGTCGATGGCCTCGCCGAACTCGACCGTGAGAGCCTGGTCTCCGGCGGGGAGGATGCGCGGTCTCATGGTGTCGGTCATGGGGAAAGTTCTAGACCATGGCGCGGAAAAGGGGAGCCCGATCCGTCACCTGAACTGGCCGAAATCCGCCCCCGGCGAGGAGGGGAAGTTGAAATCCACCGCGCGGCCCCCGCAGGTCTCGGGCAAGGCCTGGCGCAGGCGCCAGCTCCTGCGGTCGGCGAGGCGTTCGGCATAGCCGGGCCAGCTCCGGGCATTGGCCAGCCAGCAGAGGTCGGCCAGTCCCTCCTCCGCCATGGCCCGGCACATATATCCGCCGCCATAGATGCCGATCCGGTATCCCGCGGCGCGGATGGCCGGTGCCGCCTCCCGGAAATAGGCTCGCACCAGGGGCCGCTCGCGCTCGCCCCAGGGGCCGTCCACGCCAAAATAGACGGCGCTGCCGCCCGGCTGTGCATTCTCACGCGCGAGGTCGAGCGCGCGCGCGGCATCGGCGGCGCCCCGCTCCGGGATGAAGGTCGAGAGGCGGTCGTTGCGGTGCTGGAACACGACGAGGAGCCGGAAGCCCGAACCTGCGATCAGGTCCCGCTCGGGCGCCCGCAGCGTCTTGCCGGGCAGCGTCTCGTCCTCGTGGTCGTAATAGCGGATGATGGTCGAGACGCCGATTTCCTTCATCCTGGCGAGGAAGGGGGCCGTCGTGATGGCCGAGGTATCGGCCGCGACCGCCCCCGATTTCGGCCGGCAATGGCGGGCCTCGGCGAGGCCGGGCATCAGAAGCAGGAGGGAAAGAGCGAGGGCACGGGGGATCGGGATCATGGGGCCTTTCCGCAACCTGTCATTCCCGGCGGCCCGAAGGGCCGGGAAGGGAATCCAGGGGGGCTCGCTTGCGGCTCTGGATCCCCTTCCCCTCCGCTTCGCTCCGGCCGGGGATGACAGGGGAGAGCTTCGAGCGTCTCGAATCCATCGGCCGGGTCGATGACGGCATGGTCAGATCGTGATGAGCTGGGCCTCGCCGTCCTCGACGGCGCGCTTCAGGAGGGCGCGGTAGCGCGCGTGGCGGGGATCGGCGGGCGTCACGTCGCCGAGCGTCTCGTCCTCGAGATTCTCCTGCTTCACGAAGACGATGGGCGCCGCGACCGGCACGTAGAGCGCGCCCGAGATGTTGTGCAGCGTCGAGACGATGCCGCGCATCACGTTGTCCTCGTCGAGGAGCGAGAGGGTGATCGAGCGCAGCCAGCCGTCCTGGCCGGAGACGAAATAGAGATGGTTGGAAGGGTTCGGAATCCAGATGCGGCCATGCTGGGTGTGGCGCGAATCGGCCCGCGCCTTCTCGGCGAAGACGAGGCCCCCGCCGGCATCGTCCCAGCTCACGTCCACGAGATAGGTGTAGATGTTGGCGGGCTGCTTGAAGGCTGGCCGCATCACCAGATAGGTGCCGGGATAATGCGAGAGCGAGGAGCGGGCATAGCCGCCCCATTGCGCCGGCGCCCGGTCGCGCGAGGAGGGAGGCTCGCGCCCTTCGAGCACGTAGTCCAGGCGGTTGCGCCCGTAATCGCGGGCGGCGGGGCGGGGCGCGGCCTCGGGCCGGCCCGTCCAGGCCGGCGCGGGCTCCCCGTCCTCTTCCTCCGGAGAAGGAGAGGGCTCCTTCCTCATGCCGATCACGCTGCGCTCGATCTCGCGGATCAGGCGGTCGGCGTGATGGTCGAAATCCTCTCCCGGATCGATCCGGCAGCCGTGCCGGAAAAGGAGGCTCTGGATCGAGGCCGGGACCTGGTCGGGCGCGGGCATGCGGGTCGGGCCGACAAGGACGGGAATGATCGGCACGCCCTGGCGCAGCGCGATCTCGATCTCGATGCGGACGGGATCGCTTTCGTCGAGGATGCGGGCGCGTCCGCCGCGGATCGAGCCCCGCCAGGCCCGGCCGATCACGGCGATCAGCACGCCGCATTGGCGAAACGCCTCCTCCACCTGGAGACGGAAATCGCTGCCCGGCGAGATGCTGTCGATGTCCCGGAAGACCCGGTCGCGGCCGAAATGGGCCGAGAGCCTGTCGAACAGGCGTCCGGTGATCGCCTGGGAATCGTCCCGGCGGTAGGAGAGCGCGATCGTCTGCATCTGGCGGGCGGTGGCTTCCTGCTGCGGGGCCTATCCTAGAGCATGTTCCGTTCCCACGGAAACGAAACATGCTCTAGGTTGTTGTTTTCGCATGCTGTTTTCGGAAAACCGGATTCCACTTTTCGCTGACGCGGACCTCCGGTTCCGCAGCATGCTCTAGCCGCCCCGCCGCCGGGATGTCATGGGCCGGGATCGGCTCAACTCCCCGCGGCCTTCACGAAGCGGTCGTCGAAGGTGGCGGCGAGGTCGATCTTGGCGTCGGCGAGAGCGGGATCGAGCCGGCGCAGCATGTCGAGCACGCTTTCCATGCCGGAGAGCGGGATGATGCCGGTGCGCGAATAGCTCTCCAGAGAGTTCTTCACCGCCCGCAGGTAGAGCGGCTTGTCGCCGAGATGGTATTCGGGCGGCACGAGGTCGGCCACCTGCTCGGGCGTCGCCGAGGCGAGCCATTTCAGCGCCTTCACATGCGCATTGACGATGCGCTGCATCGTGTTGGGATGGGAGGCGATGAAGTCGTGCTTCGCGTAGACCACGGCGGCGGGGTTCGAGCCGCCGAAGAGAGCCTTGGTGCCGGCCTCGGTGCGGGTGTCGATCATGATCTGGATGTCGCCGTCCCCGTCGAGCTTGGAGATGACCGGGTCGAGATGGGAGATCACCTCGATCTCGCCCTTCTTCACGGCGGCGACCGCGCCCGCGCCGCCGCCGATTCCGATGAAGGCGGCATCGGTGGGCTTCAGCCCCGACTTGACCATGGCGTATTGGGCGGTGATCGCGGTCGAGGAGCCGGGCGCCGTCACGCCGATCTTGCGGCCCTTGAAATCGGCCGGAGACTTGATCTCGCCGGCAAGCGATTTCTTCACCGCGATGACGATGGCGGGGAAGCGGCCCAGCTCGCAGACGGCCTGGATCTTCTGATTCTTGGCCTGCATGCGGATCGTGTGCTCGTAGGCCCCGGTCACGACGTCGACCGAGCCGCCGATGAGCGATTGCAGCGATTTCGCGCCGCCCCCGAAATCGTTGATCTCGACGTCGAGCCCCTCCTCCTTGAAGAGGCCCTTCCGCTCGGCCACCGTGAGCGGGAGATAGTAGAGGAGCGGCTTGCCGCCGACGCCGAGCCTGACGCTCGTCTTCTCCGGCGCGCCGCCCTTCTGGGCGAAAGCCGGTCCGGCGAAGCCCAAGGCGGCGACGCCGCCGAGAAATGTCCTGCGTTCCATGGGGTGATCCTCCGAGATCCGTGGCCGCGTTCTCGCAAAGACGGGCCGGGGGCGCAACGCGGCCTCAGGTTTTCACCGTCCCGCCGGGGCCCGGGCGCCAGACGAGAAGGCGGTTCTCGATCATCGTGACGACCGAATCGATCAGGATGACGAAGATGGTCAGGATCACCATCCCGGCGAAGACGCCGGTCACGTCGAAGACGCTTTCGGCCTCCTGGATCTTGTAGCCGAGCCCGGCCGAGGCGCCGAGATATTCGCCCACCACGGCGCCGACCAGCGCGAAGCCGACCGCGGTGTGGAGCGAGGCGAAGGTCCAGGTCAGGGCGGCCGGCCAATAGACGTGGCGCAGGAGCTGGCGCTCGTTCATGCCGAGCATGCGGGCATTGGCGAGCACGGTGGGGGAGACCTCGCGCACGCCCTGGTAGACCGCGAAGAAGACGATGAAGAAGACGAGGGTGAAGCCGAGCGCCACCTTCGACCAGATGCCGAGGCCGAACCAGAGCGCGAAGATCGGCGCCAGCACGACGCGCGGCAGGGCGTTCGCGGCCTTGATGTAGGGATCGAAGATCGCGGCCAGGATCTCGCGCCGCGCGAAGAGGAAGCCGACCAGGATGCCGGCGCCCGCGCCGAGCACGAAGGCGAGGATCGTCTCCTCCAGCGTGATGAGCAGATGACGCCAGATCTCGGGCGAGCCGAATTCCCGGATCACGCGCGCGATGACGTCGAGGGGCGTCGAGAAGAAGAACTGCACGTTCTTCACGTCGTCGAAGATCGGCACCGTGGTCAGGATGTGCCAGACGAGGAGCCCGACGAGCGCGACGCCGACCTGCGCGGCGAGAAGCTGGACGCGGTTCATGCGCGGTCACCCTGTCTGCGGGCGGGAAGGGGGAGAGTCGTCATCCGGCCTCTCCGAAGGCGTAGGCTTTCTGGACCTCGACCCGCAGGCGCGCCCAGATCTCCTTGTGGATGCGGTGGAATTCGGGGTCGAGGCGGATTTCCGAGGTGTCGCGGGGCCGGGCGAGGCCGACCTTGAAATCGCCGATGATGGTGGCGGCGGGGCCCGCCGACATCACGACCACGCGGTCGGAGAGGGCGATGGCTTCTTCGAGGTCGTGGGTGACGAACATCACCGCCTTCCTGTCCTGCGCCCAGAGGTCGAGCAGCAGGTTGCCCATGATCTGGCGCGTCATGGCGTCGAGCGGGCCGAAGGGCTCGTCCATGAGCAGGATCTCGGGATTGCGGATCAGCATCTGGGCCAGGGCGACGCGCTTCCTCTGCCCGCCCGACATCATGTGCGGATAGGAATTCACGAAGGTCTTGAGCCCGACCCGCGCGAGCCATTCGTCGGCCCGCCGCAAGGCCTCGGCGCGCGCCACCCGCTTCGGCTCGAGCGCCACGGCGACGTTGTCGCGGGCGGTCTTCCAGGGCATCAGCGCATCCGCCTGGAAGAGATAGCCGGCGCGGGCATTGAGGCCCGGGAGGGGCTTGCCGAAGATCCCGACCGTGCCCGCGCTCGGCACGAGCAGGCCCGCCGCGGCGTTGAGCAGGGTGGATTTGCCGCAGCCCGTCGGGCCGACGATCGAGACGAATTCGCCCGCCCGGACCGCGAGATCGGCGTCGCGCACGGCCTGATAGGTCTTCCCCCCCGCGAGGGCGAAGGTGATGGCGACGCCGGCCAGCGAGACCGCGGGGGCGGTGTCCGCATTCGACATGAAGGGCGCATCTCCCGGCTGAAACGGTTTTCCGTGCCATAGACGCTCCCGCCGGCCGGCGGAAGCGTCAGGGACGCCGGAAGAGCCAGGTCTCCCGTTCGGGCTCGCGCAGCAGCGCCTCCGGCGCGGTGCCGGCCTCGCGGGGGCCTTCGTCGTCGATGCGGAAGGCGCGCCAGCCGGCGAAGGGCTCCAGCGCCTCGCGCAAGAGCGGCAGCACGTCCCGGACGCCGCTCTCGCGCAGGATCGCAGGATGAAAGGAGACCAGGATCACAGGATCCGGGGTGCCCAGCAGCGGGCCGAGATGGGGCAGGAGCGCGTATTCCGCCCCTTCGATGTCGATCTTGACGACGAGGGGGCGCGCGGGTTCGAGCCGCCGGGCCAGCATGGCGGGGGTGAGCGCCGCGGCGCTCCAGGAGGCGGGTCCGCCGGCCAGCAGCGTGCTGGACATCGAATCCCCCGGCTTGCGGCGCGCGCCGAGCCTGACCGTTCCGGCATGCGGGGCGACCGCGGCGGCGATCAGCTCGATCCGCGGCGCAAGTCCCGGATTGGCCGCGAGGTTGCGCTCGAATTGCGCCCGCGCGGCGGGATCGGCCTCCACCGCGACGACCCGCGCCCCGCGCGCGGCGGCCATGAGCGAGAGCGGCCCGACCCAGGCGCCGAGATCGAGGAAGGTGACGCCGGTTTCGAGGAGGGGCGCGAGCGCCGCCAGCGTGCCGGGCTCCCAATGCCCCCGCGCCACCTTGTCCCAGAAGGTCGGCTGGTCGTCCGCGACCGCGATCTCGCACCCTTCGAGCCGGACCCGGCGAGGATCGGTGCTCATGGCGCGCTCCGTCTGGCGGGGCCGGCAGGCGCCGCCGGCGAGGCTGCGAGAATGACGGGCAGGGTGAGGGTCGCCGGCATGATTCGGCTCAGCCGAGGGCCTTGGCCAGAAGCTCCTCGCGGAGCGCGGCGTCGGCCCGCCAGGCCGCGACGCGGGCGCAGTGGAAGCGCTCCAGCCGGAAGCGATGATAGGCCGCGAAGCTCGCTTCCAGAAAGACGTCGAGGCCGAGGCTGCGCGGGCCGCCGCGGCCGCCCGCCAGGAACACGGCGCTGCCCGGCACGCCGTAGCGCTCCGCGACGGGGGGATAGACCGGCCAGCTTCCCTGGGGCAGCAATTCGTCGGCCAGGACGGCGTCGAGATCCGCCTCCGCGGCGGCGAGGCCGAGCCTCGCCGCGACTCCGCGCGCGAGATCGGCCGTCACATAGGTCTTCTGGTGGTTCACCGAATGCATGAAGGCCCCCCGGCGCGCCCAGCGCATCAGATCGGCCCCGAGGTCCCAGCCCGCAAGGCGGCCGGCCTCCAGAAGCCCCTTGGCCGAGGGGTCCCAGAGATCGAGATAGCCGAGGCGGCGATAGACGGCGGCATCGAAGAGCCTGCCGGTCTGGGCGGGGCTCAGCCCCTCCAGGAAGCCGAAGGCCGCCAGGGCGGAGTGATAGTCGCCCACGGGACCGCGCAACAGGCTCAACTCGCCGGGCTTCTCGAAAATATAGACGAGGTCCGGGTGGAAGGCGGCGAAGAGCAGGACCGGCACCTCTACCGCGCCGGTCTCGGCCTTCAGCTCCTCGAAGCCGGTTCCGTCCCGGAACCGGCCGCCGAAGCGGCTCGAGACGACGAAATCGGGGGTCCCGAGACGGGCGGCGACCTGCCGGGCGCCCTCGTGGCGGCGCCCGGCCTGCCAGAAGGTCGTGAAGGAGATCTCGGCCTCGGGCAGGAGGAGGCGGAGCGCCGAGGACAGGGCGCGCATCTGGCAATTGCCGAGCACCGTGATCCGGGGTGTCCCGCGCGGGGGGCGGGGCTCGGGTGGCCGCCTCCGCCCGAGGCGTCTAAGGGAGGCCGGCAGACGGTTCGCCGCCGAGGGGAAGAGATCGCGGAAGGTCGTGATGGCGCAGCACCCTTACGAGTCCCTACCGGCGGAGCGATATTGGCGCAAGGCGGTGGCCTCCGTCCCGCCCTTCGCGCTGGACCCGACCCGCCCCGACGCCTTCCGCCTGACGCGCCAGGAGCGCATCGCCACGGCCGGAAGCTGCTTCGCCCAGCAGGTCGCGCGCGCCCTGCGCCAGGCCGGCTACAATTACTACGTGGCCGAGCCGCCCCCGCCCCGGATCGATCCGGCCCAGGCCGAGCAGGAGGGCAATTTCTCGGCCCGCTACGGCAATATCTATACGACGCGCCATCTCGCGCAGCTTCTCGACCGGGCCTTCGGGCGCTTCGCGCCCTCGCTCGGGGCCTGGAAGAGGGAGGACGGGCGCTTCGTCGATCCCTTTCGCCCGCGCATCGAGCCGGACGGCTTCGCGAGCCCGGAAGAGGTCGAGGCGGATCGCCGCCGCCATCTCGAGGCGGTCCGCGGGCTGTTCACGGAACTGGACACGCTCGTCTTCACGCTCGGGCTGACGGAGGGGTTCGTCGACAGGACGGACGGGGCGGCGCTGCCGCTGCCGCCGGGCGTCGCGGGAGGCGAGTACGAGGCGGATCGCTACGCCTTCGTGAACGCGACCGTCGGCGAGATGGTCTCCGACCTGTGCCGCTTCCTCGACGGGCTGCGGGAGGTCAATCCATCCTCGCGCATCGTGCTGACGGTCTCGCCGGTGCCGATCATCGCCACGCTGGAGGATCGGCACGTCCTCGTCTCGAGCACCTTCACCAAATCCGCCCTGCGGGTGGTGGCCGACGAGGTCTGCCGGGCGCGGCCGGGGGTCTTCTATTTCCCCTCCTACGAGGTGGTGACGGCGCCCTCGACCGCCGGACGCTATTACGCGGACAACATGCGCGCGATCACCGAGGCCGGCATCCGCCACGTCACGCGCCTGTTCCTGGCCCATGCGGAGGGGGAGGCGCCGCCTCCGCCGCCCTCGCTCGACCTCGCCTTGGAAAGCGAGGCCGCGGCCGGGGTGATCTGCGACGAGGAGATGCTGGACGGGTGAAAGCGGTGGCCGCCGGCCGAGGCCGGCGGCCACTTTGAGCCGTCTTAGTTCTTGGCCTTGTCGACCAGCGCCTTCTCCTTGATCCAGGGCATCATGGAGCGCAGGCGCTCGCCGACCTGCTCGATCGGGTGGGCGTTGTTCCTGGCGCGCGTCGCCTTGAAGGAGGTCTGGTTGACCTTGTTCTCCAGCATCCAGTTGCGGGTGAAGGTGCCCGACTGGATGTCGGTCAGGACGCGCTTCATCTCGGCCTTGGTCTCGGGCGTGATGATGCGGGGGCCGGTGACGTATTCGCCGTATTCGGCCGTGTTCGAGATCGAGTAGTTCATGTTGGCGATGCCGCCCTCATAGATGAGGTCGACGATCAGCTTCACCTCGTGCAGGCACTCGAAATAGGCCATTTCGGGGGCGTAGCCCGCCTCGACCAGCGTCTCGAAGCCGGCCCTGATCAGCTCGACGAGGCCGCCGCAGAGCACCACCTGCTCGCCGAAGAGGTCGGTTTCGCATTCCTCCTTGAAGGTCGTCTCGATGATGCCGGCGCGGCCGCCGCCATTGGCCGAGGCGTAGGAGAGGCCGAGGTCGTGGGCGTTGCCCGTGGCGTCCTGGTCGATCGCGATCAGCGTCGGCACGCCGCCGCCGCGCTGGTATTCGGAGCGGACGGTGTGGCCGGGGCCCTTGGGTGCGATCATGAGCACGTCGAGGTCGGGACGGGCCTCGATCAGGTTGAAATGGACGTTGAGGCCGTGCGCGAAGGCGAGCGCCGCGCCCTGCTTCATGTTGGCGGCGAGGTCGTTGTTGTAGATGTCGGCCTGAAGCTCGTCGGGCGTCAGCATCATGACGAAATCGGCCCATTTGGCGCCCTCGGCCGGGGTGAGGACCTTGAAGCCGGCCGCCTCGGCCTTGGCGCGGGTCTTCGAGCCCTCCTTGAGGGCGATCGCGACCTCCTTCACGCCCGAATCGCGCAGGTTCTGCGCATGGGCATGGCCCTGGCTGCCATAGCCGACGATCAGGACCTTCTTGCCCTTGATCAGGTTGATGTCGGCATCACGATCGTAATAGACGCGCATGTGACTTCGTCCTTCCTGTGAAAACGCTCTGCGGTTGCGGGGGTCAGGTCTGCGGCTTGCTTGTCTTTGCGCCGTAGAGGGTGAGGAACTGCTCGGCGGCGCGGGCCGCGTCGCGCGCGATGTCCCGGGCCGTCAGGCCGAGGCGGTCGCCGAGGAGAAGGCGGATCTGCACGTCGCGCCCGACGAGGCCGAAGAAGGTGCGGAACGCCTCTTCCGCATCCTCGAAGGCGAGGAGCCCGGCCGCGCGCCCTTCCTCCAGGACCGGCTTCAGCCGCTCGCCGATGGCGAAGCGGCCATTGGCGAGGACGAGATGGCCCAGGTCGTCCTTGGCCGAGGCCGCGTGGCCGATGGCGAGCCGGTTGAGGGCGATCGAGGTCGGGCTGGAAATCGTCTCGAGCCAGGTGGCCGCGAAATCGCGCAGGCTGTCGCGCAGGGCCGCGACGTCGAGCTTCTGGCGGTCGTAGCTGCCCGCCCGCACCCGCGAAGCCTGCCACTGGACGGTGGCGGCCAGGAGCCCGTCCCTGTCGCCGAACCACTTGTAGAGGCTCTCCTTGGAGCAGCTCGCGCGGCGGGCGACGGCATCCATGGTGAGCGGGTCGCCCGCCTCGACCATGAGGCCGAGCACGGCGTCCAGCACCGCCTGCTGGCGGGCGGTGGGGGGCTCTCCCCGGATTTCCGTCCCTGTCGCCATGATTCGATGCGTCGGTGAACCGTACCGTACGTTACTTATGCCGTCCTTAGGCCAAGAGGCGGCCGGTGGCAAGGGGGTGGCGGGGCGGAGATCCGCTCCCGCCGCCGATCGCCCTCAGGCCGAGCGAAGCTGCGTGGCCTGGCCGTGGCGGGCCGCCCCCTGGCGGCGCGCCGCGACGGCGTCCGCGAGGGCGTGGAGCGTCGAGACCGTGGTGTCCCAGCCGATGCAGCCGTCGGTGATGCTCTGGCCGTAGGTCGGCGTCATGCCGGGCAGCACATCCTGGCGGCCGGCAACGAGGTTGCTCTCGATCATCACGCCCACGATGCGGCGCTCGCCGGCCGAGACCTGGCCTGCAATGTCGGCGGCGACGCGCGGCTGGTTCTCCGGCTTCTTGGAGCTGTTCGCGTGGCTCGTGTCGATCATGAGCCGCGGCGCCACCCCGGCCCGGGCCATCTCGGCGGCGGCGGCCTCGACGCTCGCCGCATCGTAATTGGGCCGGCTGCCTCCGCGCAGGATCACATGGCAATCCTCGTTGCCGGTCGTCGCGGCGATGGCCGGGCGCCCGCTCTTGGTGACCGCCATGAAACGGTGCGGGTAGGAGGCCGATTTCACCGCCTCCGCGGCGATGCGGACATTGCCGTCCGTGCCGTTCTTGAAGCCGACCGGGCAGGAGAGGCCCGAGGCCAGCTCGCGATGGATCTGGCTCTCGGTCGTGCGCGCCCCGATCGCGGCCCAGGAGACGAGGTCGGCGATGTATTGCGGCGTCGTCATGTCGAGGAACTCGGTGCCGGCCGGAAGGCCGAGATCGCCAAGCTCCGCCAGGAGGCGGCGGGCGAGGCGCAGGCCCTTGTTGATGTCGAAGCGGCCGTCGAGATCGGGATCGTTGATCAGCCCCTTCCAGCCGATCGTCGTGCGCGGCTTCTCGAAATAGACCCGCATGACGATCTCGAGCCTGTCGGCCAGTTCCCGGCGCAGGCCGGCGAGGCGGTGGGCATAGTCGAGGGCGGCCTTCGGATCGTGGATCGAGCACGGGCCGACCACGACGAGCAGGCGGTCGTCCTCGCCTTCGAGGATGGCGTGGATCGCGGCGCGTGCGGCGGCCACCGTCTCCGTGGCGGCCTCGCTGCGCGCGATCTCGGCCAGCACCTCGTCGGGCAGGCTCAGTTCCAGAAGGTGGGTGACGCGAAGGTCGTCTGTGGCTTGCATGGGTCTCTCTCCTGTCTCGGAGACCTGCCGGCCAAAGAAAAAGCCGCCAGGTCGGCGGCTGTTCGGATGTCCTGCTGCGAGCTTTTCTCAGGTCGCGCGTGATCCTCCCACCGCCGGTGAGTTGCCGAAGCTAAAATACCAGAAATAGGCGGCGGCGGGGACCATGCCGGCTCCATAGCCGAGCCGGGCCGGCTTGTCACCTGCCGACCGCCCCGGCGCTCAGGGCAGCGCGATCCCCTCGCGCTCGAGCGTGCGGCGAACCGCCGGCCGCTCGCCCAGCCTGCGGGCATGGGCGGTCCAGGCCGGGAAGTCGCGCGCCATGTCGTAGCCGAGCGTCGGGCCGCGGCCCCAGGTCCAGAAGACCAGGAGATAGGGATCGGCGACGCTGTAGCGCTCGCCGGCGAGCCAGGGCGTCGACAGCGCGGCGAGCTTCTTCTCGACCTGCTCCCAGATCTCGCGGGCGCTCGCCCGTCCCTTCTCCACGACCTCCGCCTTGGCAGCCTCGCTCGTCGCATAGCGCTCGGGCCGGCGGATATGGGCATAGGCGACGTGGATTCCCGAGGAGCACCAGGCGCACCATTCGGCGCAGACGGCATCCGCCCGCGCCTCCTCGGGCCAGAGCCCCGCCTCGGGCGCCTTGCGGGCGATGTAGCGCAGGATGGCGGGGTTCTCGGTGACGACGAATCCGTCATCGGCGAGGGCGGGCACGCGGCCCTTGGGATTGATCTTCAGGTAGTCCGGCGAGCGCTGCTCCGTCTTCGCGAAATCGACGCGGCGGGGCTCGAAGGCGAGGCCCGATTCCTCGATCGCGATGTGGGAGGCGAGCGAGCAGGCGCCCGGAGAATAGAAGAGCGTGAGGGTCATGGCTGCCTTTCAGTCGATGTCGATGGCAAGAAGAGCCGCGATCTTGGCGCGGACGAGGGAAAGCGTCTCCGGGGGAGCCGGGCCGAGCTTGCGGAGGATCCGCTCGCGGCGGTCGATGGCGCGGATCTGGTCGCACAGCACCGCGCCCTCGGCGGCCAGCCCCTCCGGCAGGAAGACCTTGGTCGGCCAGGGATTCGGGTTCCGCGTGATCGGGCAGACGATGGCGCGGCGGGAGAAGGCATGCATCTGCGCCGCGGAGACGACCAGGGCCGGCCGCAGCCCGTCCTGCTCCGAGCCGCGGATCGGCGCGAGCTGCACGAGGACCAGGTCGCCCGCAGCGAGGTCCCAGTCATCGGGAGGCATCGTCGTCGATGCTTTCCGATCCGCGATCAGGACCCCAGTCGACGCTTGCGGGCTCGAAGCCGGGGCCGAGCCGCCGCGCCTCCTCGGCCATCTCGTCGAGGAGGCGGCGTGACTGCGGGCGCGGGCGCATGAGACGGATGTCCCGCCCCTCCATCACGAGTTCGAGCTGCGTGCCGGGCTCCAGCTTCATGGCATCCGCCACGGCTTTCGGAAACCTCATGGCGGTGCTGTTGCCCCAGCGCGCGACCTGGACCTTCATGGCGGATGCCTCATCGAGGCGGAAGCCTCATCGAGCTGGATATACAATGGATATCCGAGGCGGGGAGGGCAAGGGGTCTCACATCCCCTTGGCGCCGCGGCTCATGGCGGCGATGCCGGTGCGCGAGACCTCGACGAGGCCGACCGCCACCATCAGCGAGATGAAGCGCTCGACCTCGTCGGTCGTGCCGGTCATCTCGAAGACGAAGGAGGTGAGGGTCGCATCCACGATCCGCGCCCCGAAGGCCGAGGAGAGCCGCATCGCCTCGACGCGCTGCTCGCCCTTGCCGTCGACCTTGGCGAGGACCAGCTCGCGCTCGATGGCGTTGCCCTGGACCGTCAGGTCGAGGACCCGGTGCACGGGGACGAGGCGCCCGAGCTGGGCCTTGATCTGCTCCAGGATCGCATTGGTGCCCGTGGTGACGATCGTGATGCGCGAGACGTGGCGCTCGTGCTCGGTCTCCGACACCGTCAGGCTCTCGATGTTGTAGCCGCGCCCCGAGAAGAGGCCGGCGATGCGCGCGAGGACGCCCGGCTCGTTGTCGACGATGACGGCGAGCGTGTGCCGGTTCACGGGCTCGACGGCCTGCGGGTCGGGATAATGGGTGGCTGTCGGCAGGGACATCGCGTTCATGGGAGCTTTCTCGGAGCAGGCTTCTGCTGACGTTCCCATCGCGTCAGCGGGAAGGGATTGCAAGCGCCCGCCTCCCGATCCGGCGGGAGCCGCGTCAAGTTCGTTTTAGGACCCGGTGTGTTCATTGCGTCATCGACTCCCGCCGCGCGCAGGAGGATTCATCCAGGCAGTCAGGCCGCCTGCACGGCTGCCGGTCCGTTGGAGCCCACCTTGCGTTTCGGCCTGATCTTTGTCCTGCTCCTGCTGGCGGGATGCTCCTCGCGCCCCGGCCCCGAACTGCTGAGCGACGTGCCGGCCTATCCCGGCGCCAAGCTGGTCAAGGTCTATGTCGCGACGACGCGCGCGCGGCAGAATCCGGGCCAGAACGTGTTCACGAGCAATCTCGCGGACGGGCTGAACTTCGCCGAGTTCACGATCTCCATCCCGCCGGGCCATGTGCCCGGCACGGTGCAATGGCCCGAGGGAGATCGTATCGATCCCTCGCGCAGCTTCGCGACCGTGAGCCAGCGCCTGCTCACCCGCAAGGAATTCGAGGCTCAGGTCGCTCCGCGCGGCGGCTCGAAGAGGATCGGCCTGTTCATCCACGGCTTCAACGTGAACTTCCAGGAAGCCCTGTTCCAGCTCGCGCAGATGAAGTTCGATTCCGACATCCCGGGCGACGCCGTCCTGTTCGCCTGGCCGTCGGAGGCGAGCGTCAGCGCCTATGTCGCGGACAAGGATGCGGTGACGGCCTCGCGCGACGGCCTGTCCGACGTGATCCGCACCCTGGCCCGCGGGCGCGGCCCCGGGGACACGCTCGTTCTCGCCCACAGCATGGGCTCCTGGCTGACGATGGAATCCCTGCGCCAGCTCAAGCTGACGGGCCACGGGGACGTGCTCGACCGGCTGGACGTCATCCTGGCCGCGCCCGACGTCGACAGCCAGGTCTTCCTCTCCCAGATGGAGGTCATCGGGCGCATGAAGCGGACCATGCGCATCCTCGTGGCGACGGACGATCTCGCCCTGTCCGTGTCGGCCCGCATCGCGGGGGGGCGCAAGCGCGTCGGCAGCATCGACGTGCACAATCCCCGCGTCCAGCAGGCGGCCCAGCGCTTCAACATCCAGACCATCGACATCTCGTCGATCGAATCCACCGACACCTTCAACCACAGCCGCTTCGTCCAGGCGGTGGCGCTGAGCGCGAAGCTCAACGCGATGGGCAAGCAGGACGGGGTCCGCCATGCCGGCGCCTTCATCCTGAACACGGTCGGCGCGACGCTGGCGAGCCCCTTCTCCATCGCCGGCCAGGTGGTCGGCGGCGACTGACGCGGGGCCGGGAGGGGCGCGTCACCGGCTCATGTCGGACAGGGCTTCGCGCATCGCGGTGCTCGTGATCCCGAAGACGCCGCCATAGGGGCGGCCGAGATCGAGGATGACGAACATCACGCTGGCGACCGAGATCACCCCCAGCGCGAGCACGATCGAGGGGACGGGCCGGCGGGGGACCTGGAGCCCGAAGCTCACGAAGACCAGAGCCAGCCAGAAGCTGATGATCGCGACGAAGATCCCGCTATTGGGGCTGTTCGTATCCTCGATCACGGACCATCGGTTCTGCTGGACGCCGCCGAAATCCGACCGGCAGCGGACGGCGATGTTCATGCGCGTGGCGTCGGGCCATGTCACGGTGTCGATCGCGATGCCGATCTTGTTCATGAGCGCGGTCAGGCCGCGATCCTCGCCGCGCACGGCCATGCGGCTCGCATCCGGCATCCCCTCGACGAAGGGCTTCGGCTCCTCCGGCCAGGTGCTGGCGATGACGGCGGCGGTATATTGCCGGAGGAGGAGCCTCGCCGGCTCCATGTCGGGCCCGAGATTGCGCAGGCACTGGTCGAAGCGCGTCAGGTGGGCGGCGTAGAGGAGGCGGTCCTTGTTGGCGGCGTCGAAGGCCGATCTCTCGGTCGAGAGCTGGAGGCTGAGGATCAGCGCCGCGAAGGTGACGAGGAGGCCCGTCACCAGCCTCACCGCCTCCAGGTCGTCCTTGGACAGGTGCCGCTCGGTCAGGTGGACGCGCAGCCAGACCCCGCCGATCGCGCTGAAGCCGAACAGGACGAGGAACCCGAGCCCGTAGAGGAATTCCATGGTGTCGTCCCAGTGGTCCTGCCGCTGCGCGAGGCTGCCGCCTCCGTTCTCAATGCGGCTGGCCCAGATAGGCGGCGATCACCTTCTCGTCGCGCTTGACCTCTGCCGGGACGCCGTCGGCGATCTTGCGCCCGTATTCGAGCACGACGACGCGGTCGGAAAGGTCCATGACGACGCCCATGTCGTGCTCGATCAGGGCGATGGTCGTGCCGAATTGCTGGTTCACGTCGAGGATGAAGCGGCACATGTCCTCCTTCTCCTCGAGGTTCATGCCCGCCATCGGCTCGTCGAGCAGCAGCACCTCCGGCTCCATGGCGAGGGCGCGGCCGAGCTCCACGCGCTTTTGGAGGCCGTAGGGCAGCTTCCCGACCCGGGGCTTGCGGATCGCCTGGATCTCCAGGGAATCGGTGAT
>OEIU01000634.1_pt1 | contig 30532 bp, 23 predicted proteins | sample 1539221 | NCBI WGS metagenome assembly OEIU01 (sample SAMN03792071, study PRJEB22550) | activated sludge metagenome | feature: wastewater treatment plant; material: activated sludge; isolation source: Wastewater treatment plant of a petroleum refinery complex | place: Argentina: Zarate | collected...
CGTCCTGAATATGGAAATCGACCCAGAATCACGCTGAAGAGGTTGTTCGAGGCAAAAATCGAGCTGAATCCAAGCAGATTTCTCATCCTATGAAAACTGTACCGTCGAAAACGGTAGGCACTACTGGATGGGTCGATTGTTCAGCGTTTCCCTAACCGGCCGCCCCGGAGGGCGCCGAAGGATGCCCGTAGGACACGGTCCGGTTGAACGCGGGTTAGGCAGCACTTTCGGCGAACCAGTCCTCCCGCAAAAGGGCCAACTGACACATGTCATGGAACTCGCCCCGCCAGAAGCCCTGCTGACGCGCCAACCCCTCCCGCTGGAATCCGAGGCGCTGAAGTAGCTTAAGTGAGGCGGAATTGTTTGGATGTACGCCCGCCTCAATGCGATTCAGATCCATTTCCCGCCAACCCCAGGTAAATACGGCTCTAAGCGCTTCAGTCATGTAGCCTTTACCTTCAACCTTGCCGTGCAGTTCATATCCGACCGTGCATCTCTTCCAACGTCGATGCCATCCGAAGAAACCACATGTGCCAACCAACTCCGGTCGACCGGTAACCTGGATGCCCCAGCGTACGCCGGGATCCGCAAGCTGACGCCAACCTGCAAACATCGCCACCAAGCTTTCAGCGGCCGCTCGATCGGGCAATGGATCGGCTCCAAACCACCTCATCCGTTCAGATAGGTCGTGAATTGCGCACAGGGCGTCCGCGTCGTCGATGACGATCTCTCGGAGGGTCAGTCGGGCGGTGGTGAGTACGGGGAACGTGGTCATGGTGTTGATTGCGCTGCCCAACGCTGGAGCTAACCGGCGGCCGTAGGCCTTCCGGTTGAACGACGGATTGGGCGGCGCTGCGTACTGGAGGAGGAAGGCTCCCTCTCAGCGAGCCTGCCAGTTACATACCTGTGCAGGACGCTGGCGATCAGGGTCTGGTAGGGCATGCCTTCTTCAAGCGCCTTGGCTTGGATATCGAGCAGATCAACCGAGGACAATCGAATGTTTACCCGCTTGTCCTTGATTGCAGTGGCCCGTGCTGCGGCGCGCATACGCAGCAGTTCTCCCTTGCTCGCAGTTGGCTTCAGCTTCCCCGACTCGTAAGCATTGAGAATCTCGAGTTCATAGGGATCGGGTTTAGGCATCATCTGACTCCTTCGCGATGAAGTCGCGTGTAGCTTTGCGGCTGGGGATGATGGTCTTGAGGAAGAAGTGGGCAGCCTCTTCGACAAACGGAACCAGATACACGTAGCCCGCTACTTCCACGACCATGATCTTCTGCCGCGGGTACCTTGCCGGGTTGGGGTGCGGCACGATCGCAAGCAATGCTCCGGCCTCCACCGCCACCGTGATGTCTTCGAAGGAGACGCCTCGCTCGTGCTTGAGAAAGTCGTTCTTGTCAGGCGCCCACCGGAACGGCTTCATACGGCGCGCATGTTAGCAGGCCGTGTGCCTTCTGTCTTCGGGACATTCGGTGTCCTGGAGAGGGTGGCCTGCGACGCCTAGCGTTCGACACGAGCGACGGCCGAAAGCTCGCGAAGCGAGTTTTTGGACGTCCGCTCGATGGAGGGGTTGGGCGTCACGCCTCCAGCGCGCGGAGTAGCTTTGGGTGCTTGACTGCAACCTTCAACAAGGTGCGCGCCGCGCCCGTGGGCTCCCTGCGCCCTTGCTCCCAGTCTTGAAGCGTGCGCGGCGACACGCCGAGCAGTTGCGCGAACTCTTGCTGCGACAGGCCGACACTGGCTCTGGCCTCGGCGGCAGCAGGCAGCTTGACTTTCGAGACGCGCGCGGCTTGACCGCGTCGCATTTGCTTGACCGACGCCAAGAGGTCTTCCTGGAACTTCTGCATTTCAGATCGCATCTTCAACCCCTTTCTTCAACTGCACGAGGAATGACGCGGGCAGGTTGTCGAACTTCGCTTTGGCGTAGACGATCAGCAACCACACCGTACCGTCCGTCGCAAGGAAGTAGATGACGCGCACGCCGCCGGTCTTGCCCGTGCCTGACCTCGACCACCGAACTTTCCGACAACCACCAGACCCACGAACGATATCCCCGGCCTCCGGGTTCGCAGCGATGAAGTTGATGAACTCTTGGCGCTCGGCATCAGACCAGACTTCAGCAGCGTAGCGAACGAAGACTGGTGTTTCGGCAACCGTGCGCATGCCAAATGATACGGCAATGCCGTATTATGCGCAAGACGGCTCCCGTGACGCCCAACTTGAATTGGACGACGTGCATCCTATGCTGAGCAGTCCGATAAGACAATGCGGCGCGACGCATCCAAGGGAGAACGCCAACCGCACTCCGTGTAGGCAAACCTGAATTTTTCCGGATGGACGGTGCCGCCAGCGCGCCGGCCGACGCCGGCCATCCGCCCAAGTTGCTGGAGCGCATGGGCATCGACCTGCGCACGCGGCACAACAGCTTTCGCACCGAAGAAGCGTACCTCGGCTGGGCGCGGCGCTTCATCCTGTTTCATGACAAGCGCCCTCCGCAGGAGATGGGCGCGCCGGAGGTGGCGGCGTTCCTGAGCGATCTCGCGGTGCAGCGCCAAGTCTCCGCGTCGACGCAGAACCAGGCCAAGGCGGCGATTCTCTATCTCTACAAGCAGGTGCTGGGAATCGACCTGCCCTGGCTCGACGAGATCGTGCAGGCCAGGCGCGCGCGGCGCCTGCCGGTCGTGATGACGCCCGCCGAGGTGCGCGCACTGCTGCTGCACATGGACGGCACGACGGGCCTGATCGCCCGGCTGCTCTATGGCACCGGCATGCGGCTGATGGAAGCGCTGCGGCTGCGCGTGAAGGACGTGGAGTTCGCGCGGCGCGAGATCGTCGTCCGCGAGGGCAAGGGCGACAAGGATCGGGTGACGGTGCTGCCGCAGAATCTGATCGCGCCCTTGCGGACGCAGCTGGCGACGGCGCGGGCGCTGCACGACAAGGATCTGGCGGCCGGCCTGGGCAGGGTCCACCTGCCGCATGCGCTGGCACAGAAGTACGCGGCGGCGGACCGAAGCTGGGCCTGGCAGCGGGTATCTCCGTCGCCGGTGCTCTCGATCGACTTGCGCCCGGATGCGCGCACCGGCAGGCAGTTGCAGCGGCGCCACCACGTCTACCCCGAGTCGGTGCAGCGCGCGGTGCGCGACGCGGTGCGGCGCGCGGGGATCGACAAGCCGGTGTCCCCGCACGCGCTGCGCCACTCGTTCGCGACACACCTGCTGCAGGCCGGCTACGACGTTGGCTTCGGCCGCTTCGCTTCACGTGGGCTGGGCCCACGTGAGCCTGCGCCGCAACTTCGCTTCGCTCGTTGTCGCACGGTCCAGGAGCTGCTCGGCCATGCGGACCTCAGCACGACAATGATCTACGCCCACGTGTTGAACAGGCGCGGGCGCTGGATCACGAGCCCGCTCGACGCGCTGTGACGCGTCGGCCGCTACACCGGTTTCGACAGCCAGGGCAGCCCGGCCAGGCGCGTCTGCGGAACGGCGACAATCGGGCCTGACACCCGGCCGCCGTATCCCGCAGATGCGCCTACTGACCATCGCCCTGCTCGCGCTGCTCGCGCTCGTGAATGCCGAACTCTGGTTCGGCAAGGGCGGGCTGCCGTACCGGGCCGAGCTCGAGGCCAAGCTCGCCGCGCAGCAGGCCGCGAACGACGCCGCGCGGCTGCGCAACGAGCGGCTCGCGGCCGAGGTGAGCGACCTGAAGGAAGGTCTCGAAATGGTCGAGGAGCGGGCGCGTTACGAGCTCGGCATGGTCAAGCCCGACGAGATCCTGGTGCAGATCTCGACCAAGCGTTGACGCGCGCGCGTCGCGGTTCGCGGTGAATGCGCTCCTCGCGGCACTCGAGCCGCTGTTCGCGCCGGCCGCCACCGTCTGGGGCGCGCCCGTCACCTGGCTCGAACTGGTCGCCTTCGTGCTCGCGATCGCGATGGTGATTCTCAACATCCGCGTCAACCCGCTCGGCTGGCCGCTGGCGATCACGAGCTCGCTGCTCTACTTCGCCCTCTTCTGGAGCCACCGGCTGTACGGCGACGCCAGCCTGCAGCTCTTCTTCGCCACCGTCTGCCTCTGGGGCTGGTGGCAATGGCTGCGCGGCACCGATGCGTCGGGCGGCGCGCTGCGCGTGCGCCGGCTCCCGCCAAGCGGGCGATGGATCGTGCTCGCGGTCTTCGCCGTCGCTTGGCCGGCGACCGGCCTCTTCCTGCGCACCTACACCGATACCGACGTGCCGTGGTGGGACGCCTTCCCGACCGCGGCGAGCGTCATCGGCCAATGGCTGCTCGGCCGCAAGTACGTCGAGAACTGGGTGGTCTGGATCATCGTCAACGTCGTCAGCGTGACGCTCTTTGCCTACAAGGGGCTCGTGCTGACGGTGCTGCTCTACGCCGTCTTCGTCGGCATGTCGGTGCTCGGCTGGCGGGCGTGGGCACTGCTCGCGGTTGCAAGATGAGCCCGTCGCCCGGCCGCCCGAAGACGGGCTCGCTCCCCCTCGGGGGGACCGGTGCGCAGCACCGTAGGGGGCACCGGTGAGCCCGTCGCCCGGCCGCCCGAAGCCAGGCTTGCTCCCCCTCGGGGGAACTGGTGCGAAGCACCGTAGGGGGCCGTGATGAGCAAGCCGGCCTTCATCGTCGCCGTCCTCGGCGCCGAGAGCAGCGGCAAGACGCAGCTTGCGCTGGACCTCGCGCACCGCCTGCGCGGCTCCGGGATCGACGCGCAAGCCGTCGCCGAGCACCTGCGCGAGTTCTGCGACCTGCACGGCCGCACGCCGCGGCAGGACGAGCAGCCGGCGATCGCCGCCGAGCAGACGCACCGCATCGCGCAGGCGGCACAGCAGCACCGCGTCGTCGTCGCCGATACGACGGCGCTGATGACGGCCGTCTACAGCGAGATCGTATTCGGCGACCGCAGCCTGTATGCGGGCGTCGAAGCGGCCCAGCGCCGCTGCGACCTGACGCTCTTGATGGCGCTGGACCTGCCGTGGCGCGCCGACGGCCTGCAGCGCGATGGCGCGCATGTGCGCGAGCCGGTCGATGCCCTCGTGCGCGCCGCGCTCGCGCGCATCGGGCAGCCCTTTGCCGTCGTCGCCGGCGAGGGCCAGACGCGCGTGCAATCGGCCTGGCGTGCGCTGCGCCGGGCGCTCGCGCTGCCGTCGAGCGTCGGCGCGGACGGCGAAGTCGAGGCGCCCGCCGCCTGGCACGCGCGCTGCGAGCGCTGCGGCGATCCGGACTGCGAGCGCCACGTGCTGCCGCGACCGCTGGCGACCGGTTGAACCGCGCAGTGTCTTCCCGCCGTCGAGTGCCGATCCGCCGCCCTGCCCTGACCTGCTAGCCTCGCCGCATGCCGTCCCGCCCAACGCCTGCGATGACGCAAGGCATCGTCGTCGTCACGCTCACGCTGCTGCTGGGCATCCAGCCGGTCACGACCGACCTCTACCTGCCCGCGATGCCGCTGCTGGCGGTCGCGCTCGACGCGCCGGCCGCTTCGGCGCAGCTGACGCTGTCGTCGCTCATCATCGCGTTCGGCGTTTCGCAGCTGTTCTGGGGCCCGCTGTCGGACCGCTTCGGGCGCCGCCCGATGCTGCTTGCCGGGCTCGCCCTGTACAGCGCGGCCGCGCTCGCCGCGGCGCTCGCGCCGGCCATGGACTGGCTGATCGCCGCGCGCACGCTGCAGGGCATCGGCATGGGCGCGGCGGGCGCCTGCGGCCGCTCGGTGATCCGCGACCTGTACGAGCCGCGCGAAGGCGCGCGCGTGATGTCGCAGGCGCTCGCCGGCCTCGGCCTGTTCGCGATGTTCGGGCCGCTGGTCGGCGCGGTCGTCGCGAAATACACCGACTGGCGCTACGCGCTCGGCGTCGTCACGCTGTTCGGCGTGCTGTCGCTCGCCTTCGTCGCACTGCGCTTCGTTGAAACCGTGCCGCGCAAGAACCCGCAGGCGACGCGCATCGGCGAGATCGCGCGCAACTGGTGGCTGATCGGCCGCCACCCGACGTTCGTCGCCTGGACCGCGATCACCTGCGCAAGCTGGTGCGGGTTGTTCGCGTTCCTGTCGACCTCGTCGTTCGTCTTCATCGACGTCCTCGGCGTCGGCCAGGTGGCCTACGGCGCGATCCTGATGTCGTCGTCGTTCTTCTACACGGCGGGAACCTTCCTGTGCCGCTTTCTGCTGCGCCACATGAACGCCGCGCGCGCGGTCGCGATCGGCGGCGCCTTCAGCCTCGCGGGCGGCGTCTCGATCATCGCGGTCGCGCTGGCCGGAGTGCACTCGGTCGCCGCCTTTCTGCCGCCGATCTGGCTGTTCACGATCGGCCACGGCATCCACCAGCCGTGCGGCCAGGCGGGGGTGACGAGCCCCTTCCCCGACAAGGCGGGCACCGCGGCGTCGCTGTCGGGCTTCGCGATGATGGCCAGCGCCTTCGCCGCCGGCATCGTCCTCGGCCGCGGCATGAACGGCACCGTCTATCCGCTCGCCTTCGGCGTCGGCAGCTTCGGCGTGCTCACCGCGATCGTCGCCTGGACGCTGGTGCGCGCGCACGGCGACCGCCAGGTTCACGCGCCGGCCACGGCGCAGGCATGAAGCCGATCTGCATCGCCGGGCCGACGGCCTCGGGCAAATCGGCGGCGGCGATGGCCGTTGCCGACGCGCTCGCGGCGACGCATCCGGTCGAGATCGTGAGCGTCGACTCGGCGCTCGTCTATCGCGGCCTGGACATCGGCACCGCCAAGCCGGACGCGGCCGACCGTGCGCGCGTGCCGCACCACCTGATCGACATCATCGAGCCATCGCAGTCGTACTCTGCGGCGCGCTTCGTCGCCGATGCGAACCGCCTGATCGGCGAGATCGCCGCCCGCGGCCACCTGCCCTTGCTCGTCGGCGGCACGATGCTCTACTTCAAGGCGCTGTTCGAGGGGTTGGACGCGATGCCGGCCGCCGATCGCGCGGTGCGCGCCGCGCTTGCCGCGCAGGCGGCGCGCGACGGCGACCATGCGCTGTACGAGGAGCTGCAGCGCGTCGATCCAATCACCGCGGCACGCCTGCCGCCGGGCGACCGCCAGCGCATCCAGCGCGCGCTCGAGGTCTGGCGCGTCAGCGGCAGGCCGCTCTCCGAACACCACAGCATCAAACCGGCGCGCAGGCCGCACGCCCCGCTGATCTCGCTCGAGCCGGCCGACCGCGGCTGGCTGCACGCGCGCATCGAAGCGCGCTTTCGCCGCATGCTGGCCGACGGCCTGGTCGACGAAGTGCGCGACCTGCGCCGGCGCGGCGGGCTTTCGGCGGATCTGCCGGCGATGCGCAGCGTCGGCTACCGCCAGACCTGGGAGGCGCTGGATGCCGGCGCGCTCGAATCGCTTGCCGAGCGCGGCATCGCCGCGACCCGCCAGCTCGCCAAGCGCCAGCTCACCTGGCTGCGCAGCATGCCCGAGCGCCAGATCATCGCCTGCGACGCACCGGATGCGACGGCCCGGGTCGTCGCCGCGGTGCGTACGGCACTCGGGCACGCACATGGCGCTGCTTGAAGCCCGCGGCCTCGCCAAGCGCTACGGCGAGACACCGGTATTCGCCGGCATCGATCTGGACGTCGAGGCCGGCGAATTCGTCGCCATCGTCGGCGAATCGGGCGTCGGCAAATCGACCCTGCTCAACTGCATCGCCGGGCTCGACCGCATCGACGCCGGCACCCTGCGCGTCTGCGGCGAGGCGATCGCGACGCTCGACGAAGCCGGCGCCGCGCGGCTGCGGCGGCGCGCGATGGGTTTCGTCTTCCAGGCCTTTCACGTCCTGCCCTACCTCAGCGTCTTCCACAACGTCGCGCTGCCGCTGCTGCTGCTGGGGCAGCCCGACGCCGGGCGGGTGAACGCGATGCTCGACGCCGTGGGCCTGCGCGATCTGGCCGCGCGGCTGCCGCAGCAGCTCTCCGGCGGGCAGATGCAGCGCGTCGCGATCGCCCGCGCGCTGGTGCACCGCCCGGCGCTGATCCTCGCCGACGAGCCGACCGGCAACCTCGACCCGACGACCGCCGAGCGCATCATCGAACTGCTCGCGGCGCAGGTTCGGCACGAAGGCGCGGCCTGCGTGCTGGCGACGCATTCGCGGATGGCGGCCGCACGCGCCGACCGGGTACTAACGCTCACCGCGACCGGCATCGTCCCGGCGTGAGGCATTGCCGCACGACGACGCGGCGGCGCCGGCCACGACGATGGCGGAACTCTGCGCATTCATAGCACTCGGTGCTATATAATAGAGCGCGGAGAGATGGCTATGGCGGTCTACAAGACTCGGTGGTTCGACCGCTGGGCGCGTAAGGAAGAGTTGGCCGCTGCCAGTCTCTGCGCTGCCGTGCAGGAAATGATGCACGGTCTCGTGGATGCCGATCTGGGCGGCGGGCTGGTCAAGAAGCGGATTGGACGGCCCGGACAGGGAAAGAGCGGCGGCTATCGAACACTGGTCGCCACCAACCGAGGCAACCGCTGGGTATTCGTATTCGGCTTCCCGAAGAACGAGCGCAGCAACATCGACAAGGACGAAGCCGAGGCCTTGAGGAAGATGGCGGCGCACCTGCTGTCGCTGACGCCGCAGGCGATAGGCAAGGCGGAACATGCCGGTGAACTGATGGAGGTGGATTGCGATGCGAAAAACCAAGTCTCCGATCCTTGCCGCCGTGCATGACACGGCCAAGGGCCTGCACAAGGCGGGCGTGATGGATCAGCTCACGCTGCGCGAATTCGACCAGCTGTGCCTGCCCCCGGTCGAGCCGCTGGAGCCCGAGCAGATCAAGCGTATCCGCGAAACCACGCGGGTCAGTCAGGCCGTATTTGCCCGTCTTCTGAATACCAGCCTCTCGACGGTGCAGAAGTGGGAAATCGGGCAGAAGAGGCCCACGGGCACAGCCCTGAAGCTGCTGCACCTGGTGCAAGAGCGCGGCCTCGAAGCCGTCGCCTGAACGCAGGCGCCTGAATCCCGAAGCCGATGCGCCGTCAGCTGCAGCTCACCGCCGTGGCAGTGCAGCGGCTGTGCGCCGCCGTCCTCGTCGTCGCAGTCAGCTTCGGCCAGCTTGCGTTCCTTCTTTCCCATGCCTGCAATGGTCGAACTCGCCGGCTTCGCTCTACACTGGCGCATCGCCCGCACCCTATCCCGATCAGGACCCCGCCGATGAAGAGCCTGCTGCGACCCTTCCTCGTTCTCGCTCTGCTCGCGGCGGCGTTGCCGGCGACCGCCGCCGCGCCAGCCGCCTCGACGCCCTCGGCGGCACCGGCCGCTTCGGCGCCCGCCACGGTGCCGACCGCGCCGCCACGATTGGCCAAGCCCGAGAAGCGCCCGGCAACGCCCGAGGAGAAGCGCGACAGCGGGACCGAGCCTGGCGAACTGCGTCCCGAGTCGCGCGTCGTCCCGCAGGTCAATGTGCCGCTCACGCCGTCGGGCGCAGGCAAGGCGACCTACGTCCCTCCCCCGCGCGGCAAACCCGCGCAACACGGCGACGTCGACGATTCGGCCGCGCGCTGCAACGCAATCGCGGATGCGACGGCGCGCAAGGAGTGCCTCGACAAGCTGCGCTGAGCGCCCGCCAGGGCCGGCCATGCTCGCCCTGCTGAAGTCGCTCTCCTGGCCCGAGCTGCGCCGGCACCGCTGGCGCAATGCGACGGCGCTGCTGGCCGTCGCGCTCGGCGTCGCGCTCGCCTTCTCGGTGCAGCTGATCAACGCATCGGCGCTCGCCGAATTCGGCGCCGCAGTGCGGGCGGTGAACGGCGAGGCCGATTTCGAGCTGCGCAGCGCCTATCGCGGCGTCGCCGGCAGCTTCGACGAGCGGCTCTATGCGCGCGTCGCCGCGCACCCGCAGGTGGCGATCGCAAGCCCGGTGGCCGAGATCGACGCCGTCGCCATCGGCGCCGACGGCAGGCGCGTGCCGCTGCGCGTGCTCGGCGTCGACATGCTGGTCGCCGCGCCGCTCGCGCCGGCGCTGCTGGCGCGGCCGTTCGACGGCGAGCCGCGGTTTGCGGTGCTCGATCCGGATGCGGTCTTCCTCAATCCCGCGGCGCGTCAGGCGCTCGGTCTTTGCGCCGCAGGGGGCGGCCCGGCGCTCGCGCTGCAACCGCCCGGCGCCGCCGCCACCCAGCAACTGCGCTGCGCCGGGACGATCGCCGCCCCCGGGCCGCCGCTCGCGCTGATCGACATTGCCGGCGCGCAGTCGCACTTCGGCCTCGTCGGCCGACTCAGCCGGATCGACGTGCGGCTCGCGCCCGGCGCCGACCGCGACGCCGTGCTGCGCGATCTCGCGCTGCCGCTGCAGGCGGTCGCGCCCGACGCGGCGGCCGAGCGCCTGGCCAATGTCTCGCGCTCGTACCGCGTGAACTTGACGGTGCTCGCCCTCGTCGCCCTCTTCACCGGCGCCTTTCTCGTCTTCTCGGTGCTGTCGCTCGCCGTCGCGCGGCGCACGCCGCAGTTCGCGCTGCTTGGCGTGCTCGGCATGACGGGCGGCGAGCGGCTGCGCCTGGTCGTCGCCGAATGCGCGCTGCTCGGGCTCGTCGGCAGCGCGCTCGGCCTCGCGCTCGGCACGCTGCTGGCCGCATTCGCGCTGCGCTGGCTGGCGGGCGATCTGGGCGCGGGCTACTTCCAGGCCGCGGGCGGCGCCGCCGCACCGCTGCAGTTCAGCGTCGCGGCGGCGCTCGTGCACGGCGCGCTCGGCATCGCGGCAGCGGTTGCCGGCGGCTGGCTGCCGGCGCGCGCGGCGCAGCGCCTCGCGCCGGCGCAGGCGCTGAAGGGCGTCGCGCTCTCGACCATGGCGCCGGCCAGGCCGTGGATTGCCGTCGCGCTGCTCGCGGCGGGCGGGCTGCTTGCCTTCGCACCGCCGCTGGGCGGCCTGCCGCTCGGCGCCTATGCCGCCGTCGGCTGCGTGCTGCTCGGCGGCATCGCCTGCGTGCCGGCGATGGTCGCGCTGCTGCTGCGCAGGGTCGAGCCGCCGGGCAAGGCGCTTGCGCTGCTCGCGATCGAACGCGCACGGCGCGACACCGATGTCGCGACGATCGCCGTCGCCGGCGTCGTCGCGAGCCTGGCGCTCGCCGTCGCGCTGACCGTGATGGTCGCGAGTTTTCGCGATTCGATGACGCGCTGGCTCGACGCCGTGCTGCCCGCCGCGCTCTACGTGCGCGCCGGCGCGGGTGGCGCGGCAAGCGGCGAGAACGCCTTCCTCGCGCCGCCGCTCGTGCAGGCCGTCGCGCGCGTCGCCGGCGTCGAGCGCGTGCAGACGCAGCGCGTCACGCAGCTGCAGCTGGCGCCGGCGCGGCCGGCCGTGGCACTGATCGCGCGGCCGCTGGCCGACCCCGTGCAATCGCTGCCGCTGGTCGGCGATCTGGTCCCGGCGCGACCCGGCACGATCGCGGCCTACGCCAGCGAGGCGATGGCAAGCCTGTACGGCGCGACGCCGGGATCGATGCTCGATCTGCCGCTGCCCGATGGACGCGTGCAGCCGCTCTTCGTGCGCGGCGTGTGGCGCGACTACGCGCGCCAGCAGGGCGCGCTGGCGATCGATGCGGCCGACTGGCGCGCGCTGACCGGCGATGCGCGCGTCAACAGCCTCGCGATCTGGCTCGCGCCGGGCGCGGATATGGCGTCGGTGCAGCAGGCAATCACCGACCTCGCCGCGCGGGATGGCGCCGGCGTGCCGATCGATTTCGCGACGCCCGGCGAGATCCGCGCCGTCTCGCTGCGCATCTTCGACCGCAGCTTCGCCGTCACGACCTGGCTGCAGGCGGTCGCGATCGGCATCGGCCTGGCCGGCATCGCGGCGAGCTTCTCGGCGCAGGTCCTCGCGCGGCGCAAGGAATTCGGGCTGCTCGCGCATCTGGGGCTGACGCGGCGCCAGATCATCGCCGTCGTGAGCGCCGAAGGCGCGGTGTGGACGGCCGCCGGGACGCTGCTCGGGCTGCTGCTCGGCCTCGCGGTGAGCGTGATCCTCGTCAAGGTCGTCAATCCGCAGAGCTTTCACTGGACGATGGAGCTTGCGCTGCCCGCCGCGCGGCTCGCGCTGCTGTGCGGCGCGGTGCTTGCTGCCGGCATTGCTACGGTCTGGCTCGCATCGCGCGCGCTCGCCGCCGGCGACATGGCGCTGGCGGTGAAGGAGGACTGGTGAGGCTCGCGCGCCGCGCCTTCCTCGGCTGGATCGCCGCGCTCGCCACGCTGCGCGCCGCCGCCGCGCGCGACGCGCGGCCCGCCGTGCCGATCGCGCTGCCGCGCGACTTCGGCGCGCACCCGGCATTTCGCATCGAATGGTGGTACGCCACCGGCGCGCTCGACGTGCCCGGTATCGACGAGCCGTTCGGCTTTCAGATCACCTTCTTTCGCGCCCGCACCGACGTCGCGGCCGGCAACCCGAGCGCATTCGCGGCGCGCCAGCTGCTCTTCGCGCATGCCGCGCTGACCGATCCGGTCGCGCGCCGGCTGCGCCACGACCAGCGCATCGCGCGCGAGGGCTTCGATATCGCGCGCGCGGCGACCGGCGATACCGACCTCGAGCTTCGCGACTGGACGCTGCGGCGCGTCGCCGGCGCCGACGGTCACGCCTACCTTGCCCGGGTGGACGCCAGCGCGCAGGGCTTCGGGTTCGATCTGCGGCTCGCCGCGACGCAGCCGGTGCTGCTGCAGGGCGATGCCGGCCATTCGCGCAAGGGGCCGGATGCGGCGCAGGCCAGCTACTACCTGAGCGAGCCGCAGCTCGCGGTGAGCGGCAGCCTGACGCTCGACGGCCGCACGCAGCGCGTCACGGGCCGCGCTTGGCTCGATCACGAATGGAGCGATGCGCTGCTCGACCCGGCCGCCGTCGGCTGGGACTGGATCGGCATGAACCTCGATGACGGCGGCGCGCTGACCGCATTTCGCATCCGGCGCAACGACGGCACGGCGCTGTGGGCCGGCGGCAGCCTGCGCGGCGCAAACGGCCACGTGCGCAACTTCGGCGCCGATGAAGTCACCTTCACCCCCGGCCGCCTCTGGACCAGCCCGGCGACGCAGGCGCGCTACCCGGTCGAGTGGACGATCGCCACGCCCGGCGGGAGCTTTTCGGTTCGCGCGCGCCTGGACGCGCAGGAGCTCGACAGCCGCGCGTCGACCGGCGCGATCTACTGGGAAGGCCTCTCCGACCTGTTCGACGCCAGCGGCCGGCAGATCGGGCGCGGCTACCTCGAATTGACCGGCTACGCGGCGCCGCTGCGGCTGTACTGACGATCGGCGCGGCGCCTGCAAAGCCCGCTTCGGGCGTGAGCCCGCATCGCGCGCGGCGGGCATGCGGATCGCGCCTGGCCGACACTCGCGCTGCAACCGACCGCCGCCCCAGGAGCACCCCATGCCGCCCGTCCATCCCGCCGCGCCGCCGCTCGCCATTGCGCAGTGGCTCAATACCGACACGCCGCTCACGCTCGACGCGCTGTGCGGCCGCGTCGTCATGCTGCATGCCTTCCAGATGCTGTGCCCCGGCTGCGTCGCGCACGGCCTGCCGCAGGCGGCGAAGGCGCACGAGATGTTTGCCCGGCGCGACCTCGTCGTCATCGGACTGCACACCGTCTTCGAACATCACGCGGTGACCGGCCCGGAGGCGCTGAAGGCATTCGTCCACGAATACCGGCTGCCCTTTCCGATCGGCATCGACACCGCCGCCGCCCACGGCCCGATCCCGCTCACGATGCAGGCCTACGAACTCGGCGGCACCCCGAGCGTCGTGCTGATCGATCGCGAGGGGCGGATCCGGCTCAACCAGCTCGGCCGCATCGACGACCTTGCGCTCGGCGCGCTGATCGGCGAGCTGATCGCCGGCGGCGCCCCGGCCGGGCGACGCACGGGTGCCGCGGCAGGGCGCGACAGCGCCGCCGCCTGCGACGACGACGCCTGCACGGCATAAGCTCTGGCTGCGAAGCGCGCCGCGCTTCGGTAGCATGCGCCTCACGCCGGGCCGGCCGCTTCGCGGCTTGCATCGGCACGAGAGGAGCAGCTTTCGATGGCGCGACGCAAACGGTCCGATGCGGCCCCCCGCGGGGCAGGACGCCATTCGAAGTCCGGGAATGCAGACGCGGCGGCAGCCGACACGATCGCCGAGGTGCGCGATCTGGCCTGGGCCGGCCAGCAGGAGAAGGCGATCGCCGCCGCCGGCGCCGCGCTCGAAAGCCCCGGCCTGAGCGGCGAAGCGCGCCTCGAACTGCTCGACCTGCGCGCCGAAAGCCTGCACGCCGTCGGCGACGTGGGCGCCGAACTCGACGACGCGCGCCGCATGCGGGCCCTTGCCGGCCGGCTCGGCGACGCGCGCGCGCGCGCGCTGGCGGCATGCCGCCTGTCGGTCGCGCTGCTGACGACCGGCGATACGGCGCGCTCGGCGGGTGTCGCACGCGGCGCGCTGGCCGCGGCGGCGAAGGCCGGCGACACCGCGCTCGAGGCGCTCGCGCACTATCGGCTCGGCGCGGCGGCGCTGCGCGACGGCGACGCGGCGGCCGGCCTGCACCACGCGCGCGAGGCCGGCATGCGCTTCGAGCAGACCGGCGATACGGCGTGGCTGGGCCGCGCGCTGTCGCTCGCCGCGGTCGCGCTGTCGAATCTGGGCCGGCATGTCGAATCGGCGCCGCTCGCCGATCGCGCGCTCGCGCTGGCCGAGCGGACCGGCGACCAGGTCGGCCGCGGCCTCGCGCAACTGCTGCGCTGGTCGGACCCAGACGCCGCGCTGCGCCTGCGCAGCCTCAAGCTCTCGGCGGCGGCGTACGAGGCGGCCGGCTACGCGCGGCGCCGCGATACCGCGCTGCACGCGCTGGCGCTGGCCTACAGCGCGATCGGCCTGAACCGGCGCGCGCTGCGCATGGAGCTTGCGCTGCTGGCGAGCCCGCAATACAGCGAACAGCGCGGCGCGGGCGAGGTCATGGCAGCCGCCGAGATCCACGTCCAGCTGCGCGACGTCGAAGGCGCGCGGCGCTGGCGCGACGAGACGGCGCGCCTGAACGAGCGTCTGCAGGATCCCGAGCTGAGCTGGCACATCGCATGGATCGACGCCCAGATCGCCGCCGTCGAGGGCGACTGGCGCGCGATGCGCCGGCACGCGCTGGCCGCCGTCGCGCTGTGCAGGGACGACGCCGAGGGTTCGGAGCGCATCGTCTCGCTCGCCACGCTCGCGACCGCCGAGCGCATGCTCGGCCATCCGAAGCGAGCGCTCGCGGCGTCGGCACGCGCGATGGCCGCACTCGACGCCCGCGATCCGCCGGCCTTGCTCGGCACGTTCTCGGCGACCCAGGTGCTGTGGCCGCACCACCAGGCGCTGCTCGCCGCCGGCCGCGGCGACGCGGCGCTGCACGTGCTCGAACGCGCCTATCGCCTCGTCTGCGAGACGGTCGCCAATGTCGGCGACGAGGGCCTGCGCCGCTGCAGCTTCGCGCACGTCGCGTCGCACCGCGAGGTGATCGCCGCCTGGTGCGCGCACCTGCGACGCGCCGGGCTGCCGCTGGCCGCGTCGCTGCCGCATCTGAAGTTCGATGCCGGCACGCTGCGCGAACCGTTCGAGCGCCTCGCCGATGCCGGTCTGCGCATGAACGAGCTGCGCAGCGCCGAGGCGTTGCAGGATTTCCTGATCGACGAAGCGACCGAACTCTGCGGCGCCGAGCGCGTGCTGCTCGTGCTCGAGGGCGAGGCCGGCGCGCCCCACATCGCCGGCAGCGAACTGCCGCCGGGCGAGCGCGCCGACGAGCTGCTCGCCGCCATCGCGCCCTGGCTCGACGACGCGCGGCGCACGCGCGCCGCGACGCTGCGCCACGGCCCGGCGGGGGCGGACGAGGCCGATCAGCGCTCCTGCCTCGTCGCGCCGCTCATCGCACAGCAGCGGCTGCTCGGCCATGTCTACGCCGATATCGAAGGAATCTACGGCCGCTTCAGCGACAGCGACCGCGACCTGCTCGCGATGCTCGCCGCGCAGGCCGCCGTCGCGCTCGACAATGCGCGCTGGTCCGAGGGGCTCGAGCGCAAGGTCGAGGAACGCACCGCCGCCCTCGAACAGCGCGCCGGCGAGCTGGCTGTCATCAACGCGATCCAGAGCGCGATCGCCGCCGAGCTCGACTTCCAGGCCATCGTCGACCTCGTCGGCGACAAGCTGCGCGAGGTCTTCTCGAGCCGCGACCTCTACATCGGGTTGATGGACGCCGACGGCGTGACGGCGCGCCTGCTCTACACCGTCGAACACGGCGTGCGTCTGGTCCAGCAGTCGTTCGTCCCGGACGCGGACCGCGTCTGGTACCGGCGCGCACGCGCCGGAGAATCGCTGATCGTGCGCGACGCGGCCGACTACGCTGCGCTGCAGATGACCGTGATGCCCGGCACCGACATGCCGAGATCGGGCGTCTACGTGCCGGTGATGACTGGCGGAAAGTTTTGCGGACTGGTCGGCGTCGAGAGCTTCGAGCGCGAGGATGCCTTCGACGCGCCCGCGGTGCGGCTGCTGCAGACGGTCGTCGCGAGCATGGGCGTCGCGCTCGACAACGCTCGCCTATTTTCCCAGTCGCAGTCGCTGCTGAAGCAGACCGAGGCGCGCAATGCCGAGCTCGCGGTGATCAATACCATCCAGCACGGCGTCGCCGGCCTGCTCGACTTCCAGCGCATCGCCAAGCTCGTCGGCGACAAGCTGCGCGAGGTGTTCCAGATCGGCAGCGTCAGCATGCTCTGGTGGGACGACGAAAGCCGCACCGTCCACACGCTCTACAACGTCGAGCACGGCAAGGCGATCCCGCACCGGCCGCCGCGCCGCGTCGAGCCGGACAGCGCGCTCGCGCAGGCGTTCGGCGAGCGCACGCCGCGCGTCTTCAATACGCGCGCCGAGCAGACCGCCTTCGGCCTCGCGCCGGCCCCGGGCACCGACTGGTGCCACTCGATCGTATCGGTGCCGATCCTCGCCAGCGACCGCGTCCTCGGCTTCATCGCGCTGCAGAACCACGAGCGCGAGTACGCCTTCGGCGACGCCGAGGTGCGCCTGCTGCAGACGATCGCGGCGAGCATGGGCATGGCGCTCGAGAACGCGCGCCTGATCGAGGAGACGCGCCAATCGCTCGAGCGCCAGACCGCGACCGCGGAGATCCTGAAGGTGATCGCCGCGTCGCCCTCCGACGTGCAGCCGGTGTTCGAGGCGATCGCCGACCGCGCCCGGGTGCTGTGCGGCGCGATCATCAGCGGCGTGTCGCGCTTCGACGGCGAATCGGTGCACCTGATGGCCTACCACGGCGTCACGCCGCAGGCCGAGGAGACGATGCGAAGCGCGTTTCCGATGCGGCCGGGCGACGGGTCGGTCAGCGCGCGCACGGTGCGCGATGGCGTGCCGGTGCAGATTGCCGACATCACGCAGGATGCGCAGTACGCGTTGCAAGGCGCCGCCGCGCAGGCAGGCTTTCGCAGCAACCTCGGCGTGCCGATGCTCAAGGATGGGCGGGTCGTCGGCGCGATCACGGTATGCCGCGCCGAGCCGGGCCCGTTCCCGGACCGGCAGGTGAAGCTGCTGCAGACTTTCGCCGACCAGGCGGTGATCGCGATCGAGAACGTGCGCCTCTTCAACGAGACGCGCGAGGCGCTCGAGAAGCAGACCGCGACCGCGGACATCCTGCGCGCGATCTCGAGTTCGCCCGGAAGCACGCTGCCGGTGTTCGAGGTCATCGCCGAGCGCGCGATCCACCTGTGCGGGGCCGACTTCGGATTCGTCTTCACCTGCGATGGCCAATGGGTCCGCCTGGGATGCGCGCGCGGCGTCACGCCGGAGGGTACCCGCGCCATCGCGGATCACTTCCCGGTGCGCGTGCGGGAGAGCAATTCGGTTACCGCGCGCGCGATCGCGGCGGGCGAAGTGATCAACATCGCCGACGCGCTGGCCGACCCGCACTACGAAATGGCCCCGGCGGCCCGCGTCGCGAACTACCGGGCCGCGCTCGGCGTGCCGATGAAGCGGCTCGGTCAGGCGCTCGGCGCGATCACCGTCTGCAAGGTGGAGGCGCGCGCGTTCGACGCGCACGAGGTCGATCTGCTGCAGACCTTCGCCGACCAGGCGGTCATCGCGATCGAGAACGTGCGACTGTTCAACGAGACGCGGGAGGCGCTCGAGCGGCAGACGGCGACAGCGGAGGTCCTGCAGGTCATCAGCCAGTCGCCGACCGACGTGCAGCCGGTATTCGACGCGATCCTCGACCGGGCGATGGCGCTGTACGACGCGCGCATGGGCGCGATCACTCGGTTCGACGGCGAATGGGTCCATCTGAAGGCCTACCACGGCACCACGCCGGCGGCCGACGAGGCGATGCAGGCAGCCTTCCCGATGCGGCCCGGAAGCGGCTCGATCAACGCGCGCGCGATCCTGGAGCGCACGCCGGTGCAGCACGCCGACGTCCTCGCCGATCCGGCCTATCCGCTGAAGGATCAGGCCCGCAAGGCGGGTTGGCGCAGCGTCCTCGCCGTGCCGATGCTGCGCGAGGGCCAGCCCGTCGGTTCGCTCGCCATCATTCGCGAAGAGCCCGGCGTGTTTCCCGACAAGCAGGTCAAGCTGCTGCAGACCTTCGCCGACCAGGCGGTGATCGCGATCGAGAACGTGCGGCTGTTCGACGAGACGCGGGAGGCGCTCGAGCGGCAGACGGCGACCGCCGAGGTGCTGCAGGTCATCAGCCACTCGGTCGCCGATACGAAGCCGGTCTTCGACAAGATCCTCGACAGCTGCCAGCGCCTGTTCGCCACCGAGCAGCTCGGCATCTTCGTCGTCCAGGGCGACGGCCAGGTGCACGCCAGCGCGTGGCGCGGCAGCGCGTTCGAGGCCGTCGCGCGCAGCTTCCCGAAGCCGCTCGAGCAGACGATGACGGCACGCGTGATCCGCGAGCGGCGGCTCATCCACATCGCCGACACGGCGACGATGGCGGACGTGCCGGCCGCGTTGCGCGCCGTGATCGAGCAGACCGGGCATTGCTCGGTCGCCCTCGCGCCGATGGTCTGGCAAGGCCAGGGCATCGGCGTGATCACCGCCGCGCGCCAGCCGCCGCGGCCGTTCGGCGACAAGGAGCTGTCGCTGCTTTCCACTTTCGCCGACCAGGCGGTGATCGCGATCCAGAACGCGCGGCTGTTCAACGAGACCCAGGAGGCGCTCGAGCAGCAGCGCGCGTCGGCCGAGGTGCTGGGCGCCATCGGCGCGTCGATCGAGGACGCGCAGCCGGTCTTCAGCAAGATTCTCGAGAGCTGCGAGACGCTCTTCGACGTCAAGCAGATGACGGTCGCGCTGGTCGACGACAACGAGGTCGTGACGCTGGGCGACTGCCGCGGACTCGACAGCGAGCGGGTGAAGGCGAGCTTTCCGCGCGCGCTCGACAACTGGGTGCTCGGGCCGGCATTTCGCAGGCGGCGGGCGGTCCACTACCCGAGCCTCGCGGATGCCTCGGAGGTGCCGGCCAGGATGCGCGACAAGATCGTCGCCGCGTTCGGCAACGTCGCGATGGCCTTCGCGCCGATGCTCTGGGAGGGCCGCGGCATCGGCGGCATCGGTCTGTCGCGCAGCGCAAGAAGGCCGTTCAACGATGCCGAGCTCGCGCTGCTGCAGACCTTCGCCGACCAGGCGGTGATCGCGATCCAGAATGCGCGGCTGTGGCGCGACACGCAGCAGGCGCTCGACCGCCAGACCGCGAGCGCCGAGGTGCTCGAGGTCATCAGCCGCTCGATGGCCGATGCGCGCCCGGTATTCGACAAGATCCTCGAGAGCTGCCTGCGCCTGTTCGCCAATGCCGAGGTCGGCATGACGCTGCTCGACGACGGCGGCACGATGCAGTTCGCCGCCCACCTCGGCGCGGCGCGCGAGATGATCGAGCGCATGTACCCGCGGCGCTGGACGAACGATTCGCCGATCGCCGCCGCGCTCGCCGGCACCGAGGTCGTGCACGTCCCCGACACCGCGCGCGTGCCGCAGTTGCCGGCGACGATGCGCGAAATGGCCGAGAAGATGGGCCACTACGCGATCATCATCGCGCCGATGCTGTGGGAGGGCCGCGACCTCGGCTCGATCTACGTCGTGCGCCAGCCTCCGGGGCCGTTTTCCGACAAGGAGATCGCGCTGCTCAAGAGCTTTGCGAGCCAGGCGGTGATCGCGGTGCAGAACGCGCGGCTGTTCAACGAGACGAAGGAGGCGCTGACACAGCAGACCGCAACGACCGAGGTGCTGCAGGTGGTGGGCAGTTCGATGGCGGACGCGAAGCCGGTATTCGACAAGATCCTCGACAGCGTCGGCAAGCTGTTCCGGGCGATCCACGCGTCAGTCAACCTGATGGGCGACGATGGCCTCGTCCATCTGACCGCGAACCGCCACTTCGTGCCCGAAGGCGACGCCGCCGCGCACGCGCGGGCGCAGACCGCCGAGAACGTGACGCGCGGAATCCACCCGATCCGCCTGAGCCCGCGCCCCGCGGCCGCCGTGCAGCGCATCCGTCAAGTCATCGCCTCGGCCGACGTGCTGGGCGAAGAAGGCGTGCCCTACGGCATGCGCGCGCCGGGGCTGGCTCTCGGCTACAGCTATGCGCAGATGGTGGCGCCGATGTTCGCGGCAGAGCGCTACATCGGCTCGATCAGCGTCACTCGCGACGTGCACGACCGCTTCGACGAGAGGGAACAGGCGCTGCTCAAGGTCTTCGCCGACCAGGCCGTGATCGCGATCCAGAACGAGCGGCTGTTCAGGGAGACGCAGGAATCGCTGGAGCAGCAGACCGCGTCGGCCGAGGTGCTGGAGGTGATCAGCAATTCGGTCGCCGACGCGCAGCCGGTGTTCGACAAGATCCTCGACAGTTGCCAGCGCCTCATCGAATGCAGCGACCTGTGCGTGCTGACGATCGATGAAGACGCGATGGTCCGTCTCGGCTCGGTGCGCGGCGAAGGCAGCAGCCTGACCGCGAAATTCCGGCCGACGCCGGTCGAGCAGACCGTGATCGCGCAGGCGATGCACGAGCGCCGCGTCATGAACTACCCCGACGCCCTGCACGGCGAAGGCGCGCCCGAGGTGATCCGCCGCATGGCGGCCAAGGTCGGCAATTTCTCGCTCATTGCCGCGCCGATGGTGTGGCACGGCCGCGGGGCCGGCGCGCTGTGCGTCGCCCGCGCCACGCTGAAGGCGTTCACGGCGAAGGAAATGGCATTGCTCGAGATGTTCGCCGATCAGGCGGTGATCGCGATCCAGAATGCGCGCCTGTTCAATGAGGCGCAGGTGGCGCGTGCCCAGGCCGAGTCGGCCAACGAAGCGAAGAGCGCCTTCCTCGCGACGATGAGCCACGAGATCCGCACGCCGATGAATGCGGTGATCGGCATGAGCGGGCTGCTGCTGGACACGCCGCTGAACGCCGAGCAGCGCGACTTCGCCGGCACCATTCGCGACAGCGGCGACGCGCTGCTCGCGATCATCAACGACATCCTCGACTTCTCGAAGATCGAGGCCGGGCGGATGGATATCGAGCGCCATCCGTTCGACCTGCGCGAGTGCGTCGAGTCGGCGCTCGACCTCGTCGCGGCGCGCGCCGCCGAGAAGGCCCTCGAAGTCGCCTACGACTTCGAGGGCGACGTGCCCGCCGCGGTCGAGGGCGACGTGACCCGGCTGCGCCAGGTGCTGTTGAACCTGCTGTCCAACGCGGTCAAGTTCACCGAAGCCGGCGAAGTCGTGCTCGGCGTTCGCAGCGAGGGCGAGACGCTGCACTTCGCGGTGCGCGACTCGGGCATCGGCCTCACCGAGGAAGGCAGGGCGCGGCTGTTCCAGAGTTTCAGTCAGGCCGACAGCTCGACGACGCGTAAATATGGCGGCACCGGGCTGGGCCTTGCGATCAGCAAGCGGCTCGTCGAGCTGATGGGCGGCACGATGTGGGTCGAGAGCGCCGGGCCGGGCCGGGGCAGCACGTTCGCCTTCACGATTGCCGCACCGCGCGCCGTGGCACCGCCCGGCGCGCGGCGCGAGTTGCTGGGCGAGCAGCCGGCCCTCGTCGGCAAGCGCCTGCTCGTCGTCGACGACAACGCGACGAACCGGCGCATCCTCGCGCTGCAGACGGCGAAGTGGGGCATGCAGGTGCGCGAAAGCGAATCGCCGCTGCAGGCGCTTGCCTGGCTGGATGGCGGCGAACGCTTCGACGCCGCCATCCTCGACATGCACATGCCCGAGATGGACGGCCTCGAGCTTGCGCGGCGCATCCGCGCCACGGGCCACACGCTGCCGCTGGTGCTGTTCTCGTCGCTCGGGCGCAAGGAGGCGATGGCCGGCGCCCTTTTCGCGGCGACGCTCGCCAAGCCGCTGCACCAGAGCCAGTTGTTCGACGCGCTGGCGACGCTGCTCGGCGAGGCACCGGCCGTGCGCCGGGCCGAACCGGCCCGGCCGACGATCGACGCCAGCCTCGCGCTGCGCCACCCGCTGCGCATCCTGCTCGCCGAGGACAACGTCGTGAACCAGAAGCTCGCGCTGCGGCTGCTGCAGCAGATGGGCTACCGCGCCGATCTCGCCGCCAACGGCATCGAGGCAATCGAATGCGTCGCGCGCCAGACCTACGACGTCGTGCTGATGGACGTGCAGATGCCCGAGATGGACGGGCTCGAGGCGAGCCGGCGCATCGTCGCGCGCTGGCCCCAGGCCGCGGCGCGCCCGCGCATCGTCGCGATGACGGCCAACGCGATGCAGGGCGACCGCGAGGAGTGCCTCTCCGCCGGCATGGACGACTACGTGACGAAGCCGATCCGCGTCGAGGCGCTCGTCGCGGCACTCGGCGAAGTCGAACCGCGACGCGGGCATTGACGCATGAAGCCTTCTGCAGCCACTGCGCGCGCGGCGCGGACCGGCGCCGACGCCGCGGCCGGCATCGCCGCGGATGCGCGCGATCTGGCCTGGGCCGGCAGCCACGAGCAGGCGATCGAACTGTGCACGTGCGGCCTGGCGGCGACGCGGCGCGACAGCGCGGCGCGCATCGCCTTGCTCGACGCGCGCGGCGATTCGTCGATCGCCATCGGGCGCTATGCCGAAGCGCAAGCCGACGCCGAGGCGATGCTCGCGCTCGCCGGTCGGCACGCCGACCTGCAGGCGCGCGCACTCGTCCTCCAGGTGCGCGCGCTGCTGCGCCAGGGCCGCTGGCCGGCAGCGCTCGGCCCGACCGAGCGCGCGCTCGCGCTGTCGAAGGCATCCGGCGACAAGCGCCTGCAGGGACTCGCGATGCTCGCCGCGGTCGACACCAGCCTGCGCGCCGAGCACAACGGCGCCGCGCTGCGCTTTGCGCGGCGGGCCGTCACCCTCTACGAGCGCCTGGGCGACACGGCCGGCCTCGGCCGCGCATGGTGGGCAGTGGCGAACGCCAATTCGAGCCTCGGCCGGGGCCGGGCGTCGGCCGAAGCCGCGCTGCGCGCCGCCGCGCTGGCGCGCGAAGCAGGCGATGAATATGGCCTCGGCAACGCGCTCAATGTGCTGACCTTCAGCGAGCCCGACATCGCAGAACGCCTGAAGCTGCTGCAGCAGGCCGACGACGCTTTCGAGCGCGCCGGCCACCTGGAACGGCGCGTGATGGTGCGCTTCAATCTGGCCACCGCGCTGGAGGAACTCGGGCTCTACCGCCGCTCGCTGCGCGAGCGCGAGGCGCTGCGCCAGGCGGCCCTGAGCCGTGGCGCGACTGCGGGGGCGGCCTATGGCTGTCTCGCACTCTTCAAGCTTGCCGTCCTGCTCGGCAACGCACAAGACGCGAGTGACGCGCTGGCGGCCTACCGTGCCTTGCTGATCGACTATGCGGACCCGCTCGCCGATCTGAACCAGGCCTTGGCGCAGACCGAGCTGGCGCTGCTGGGCGACGATACCGACAGCGCGGTGCGCGAGGCCGGCGCGGCCGTCCGCTTCGCTTCCGCGCAGCTCGATGCCAATCTGCAGATCGTCGCCCTCGACGCCTTGTCCAGGGCGCTGCTGGCCAACGGCGACCGCAAGCCGGCGCTGCGCGCCAGCGCACGTGCGACGCGCTTGCATCGCCTCGAGGGCATGGGCAAGACCGACCTCGTCTCGCGGCAGTCGCTGTGGTGGCAGCACAGCCGGGCCCTCACCGCCAACGGGCGCCTCGACGAGGCGTGGGCCGCCCTGCAGCGCGCCCACGGTTTCCTGATCGACGCCGTGCGCAGCGTGCGCGACGAGGGCCTGCGGCGCAGCTTTCTGAACCAGGTCGCCGGCAATCGCGAGATCGTGCGCGGCTGGCTGCGCGAGAGCGAACGGCGCGGCCGGCCCGAAGCCGAGCGCATCGCGCATCTGCACATCGAGAGCGACGCCGGCGAACCCTTCAAGCGCCTGGTCGATACCGGCATGCGGCTCAACGAGCTGCGCAGCGTCGCCGAACTGCAGGACTTCCTGCTCGACGAGGTGACCGAACTCACCGGCGCCGAGCGCGTGCTGCTGGTGCTCGATGATGCGCAGGACGGCGGCGCCCGGCTGCAACTCGCGGGCGCGCTGCTGCCGGCCGGCGAAGACCCGGCGGTGCTGCTCGCCGCGGTCACACCGTGGCTGATCGAGGCGCGCCGCAGCCGCGCCGCGAGCCTGCGCCACGGCCCGCCCGGTGCGCCCGCCGTCGATCAGCGCTCGTGCCTCGTCGCGCCGCTCGTCGCCGGCCGGCGCGTGCTCGGCTTCGTCTATGCCGACATCGAGGGCATCTTCGGCCGCTTTCATCCGATCGACCGCGATCTGCTGGACATGCTCGCCGCGCAGGCCGCGGTCGCGCTCGCCAACGCGCGCTGGGGCGAGGAACTCGAAGCGACCGTTGCCGCGCGCACCGCCGAGCTGCGCGCGGCGCTCGAACACCAGACGGCCGCGGCGGCGGTGCTCGAAGTGGTCGGCAGCTCGATGGCCGATCCACAGCCGGTATTCGAGAAGATCCTCGACAGCTGCGTCGGGCTGTTCGACGCCGTGACCCTGCTCAGCATCAACGTGATCGGCGACGACGGGCGGCTGCATCTGGCGGCGATCCGCGGCAGCGATGCCGAGATAAGCGCGGCGCAGGTCGAAGCGGTCGTGGCGCGCGTTCGCGCGAGCTTTCCGGTCGGGCTCGAGGGCAGCGGCACGCAGGCGGCGATCGCACTCGGGCGCGTGCTCGATCTGCCGGACCTGCTGCACGGCGAAGGCGTGCCGCCGGTCTCGCGGGCGCTGGCCGAACGCGCCGGCACGAACGGATCGCAGGCCTTCGCGCCGTTGATGCAGGCCGGCCGCGGCATCGGCTCGATCACCCTCAGCCGCGCGGCGATCGGCGGCTTCAGCGCGCGCGAACAGGGATTGCTGAAGTCGTTTGCCGACCAGGCGGTGATCGCGATCCAGAATGCGCGCCTGTTCAAGGAAGCCCAGCAGGCGCGCGCCGCCGCCGAAGCCGCGAATGCCGCCAAGAGCGCCTTCCTCGCGATGATGAGCCACGAAATCCGCACGCCGATGAACGGCGTCATCGGCATGAGCGGCGTGCTGCTCGACACGCCGCTTTCCGACGACCAGCGCGACATCGCGCGCACCGTCCGCGACAGCGGCGAGGCGCTGCTCGCGATCATCAACGACATCCTCGACTTCTCGAAGATCGAGGCCGGCAGGCTCGAGATCGAGCGCGCGCCGTTCGAGCTGCGCGCGTGCGTCGCCTCGGCGGTGGAACTGGTGCGCCACCGCGCCGCGCAGAAGCAGCTCGCGCTCGCCGCGGAGGTCGCCGACGACGTGGCGCAGACCGTGCGCGGCGACAGCACGCGGCTGCGCCAGATCCTCCTGAACCTGCTCGCCAACGCGATCAAGTTCACCGACGCCGGGGAGGTGCGCCTTCGCGTGACTCGCGGCGCCGGCGACGAGCTCTGCTTCGAGGTGCGCGACAGCGGCATCGGCCTCGCGCCCGAGGCCATGGCGCGGCTCTTCCAGAGCTTCAGCCAGGCCGACGCATCGACCACGCGCAAGTACGGCGGCACCGGCCTGGGCCTCGCGATCAGCAAGCGCCTCGCCGAGCTGATGGGCGGCACGATGAGCGCCGAGAGCGCGGGCCCGGGCCAGGGCAGCACGTTTCGGTTCCGCATCCGCGCCGAGGCGGTCGCCGGCGCTGGCGCGGCGGCCCAAGCGCAACGCCAACCCGCCGCGCGCGCCGCGCCGGATGCGCAGATGGCCGCGCGCCACCCGCTGCGCATCCTGCTCGCCGAGGACAACGCGGTGAACCAGAAGCTGGCACTCCGGCTGCTGCAGCAGATGGGCTACCGCGCCGACGTCGCGCGCAACGGCGTCGAGGCGATCGAATGCGTCGCCCGCCAGACCTACGACGTCGTGCTGATGGACGTGCAGATGCCCGAGATGGACGGGCTCGAGGCGGCGCGCCGGATCACGGCGCGGTGGCAAGCCGGCGCGCGACCGCGTATCGTCGCGATGACGGCCAATGCGATGGCCGGCGACCGCGAGGCCTGCCTCGCCGCCGGGATGGATGACTACGTGACCAAGCCGTTCCGGGTCGACGCGCTGGTCGAGGCGTTGAACAATGTGAACTCACGCGGGATGCAGGGCCATGACTAGCGCAGCGATCGATCTCACCGTCTTCAACGAACTGCAGGCCAGCGCGGGGGAGGATTTCGTCGCCGAACTCGTCGACACCTTCCACGAGGAAGCGCCGCAGATGTTCGCCGAACTTCGCGCCGCGCTGCACGAGGGCAGCGCCGAACGCTTCCGGCGCGCCGCGCATTCGCTGAAGTCCAACGGCCAGACCTTCGGCGCGACCGCGCTCGGCGCGATGGCGCGCGAGCTCGAACAGGGCGGCCTGCCGCCCGATGCGGCGGCCATCGACGCGCTGCAGACCGAGTACGTGCGCGTCGCGGCGGCGCTCAAGCGGGCGTGCAATGGCTGAGCTTGCGGCACGCCTGCTGGTCGCGGACGACAACAAGGTCAACCGCCTGCTGCTCGCGCGCAGCCTCGAGCTGCAGGGGCACCGCGTCGCGCTCGCCGAGAACGGCCGCGTCGCCCTCGAGATGCTGCGCGGCGAGAGCTTCGACCTGCTGCTGCTCGACATGGAGATGCCGGAGATGGACGGCTTCCAGCTGCTCGAGCAGCTCGTCGCCGACACCCGGCTGCGCGACCTGCCGGTGATCGTCACCTCGTCGCTCGAGGGCGTGGCGCACATCGCGCGCTGCGTCGAGCTCGGCGCCGAGGACTATCTGCACAAGCCGGTGAATCCGGTGCTGCTGAAGGCGCGGATCAACTCCAGCCTGGAAAAGAAGCGCCTGCGCGATCAGCAAAAGGAGCTGATCCGCCGCTTCGCGACCTCCGAGGTCGCCGAGGATCTGCAGCAGTCGGGCTTCGCGCTCGGCGGCCGGCGCGTGCAGGGCACGGTGATGTTCTCCGACATCCGCGGCTTCACCGCGCTCGTCGAGTCGCAGCCGCCGGAGGAGACGATCGAGCTGCTGAACACCTACTACACGCTGATGTTCGACGCCATCACCGGCCAGGGCGGCGTCGTCAACCAGATGATCGGCGACGGCCTGATGGCGCTCTTCGGCGCGCCGCTGCCGCTCGCGGACCCGCCCGGCGCGGCGGTGCGCGCAGCGCTCGACATGATCGAGCTGATCGATCTGCTCAACGTCGAGCGCGAGGGCACGGGCAAGACGCCGATCGCGATCGGCATCGGCATCGCGTCGGGTGAGGTCATCGCCGGCTACACCGGCACCCAGCAGCGCGCGACCTACACCTGCATCGGCGATACGGTCAACCTCGCGGCGCGGCTCGAGGCGCATACCAAGGTAGCGCGCCGCGCGATCCTGATCGACGGCGCGACGCGCGATGCGATCGCAGACGCGGTCGGCGATGCGCTGCGCGCCGACGCGCTGGGCCCGGTGACGTTCAAGGGCAAGAGCGAGCCGGTCGAGGTGCATGCGGTGCAAACGCTGCGCCCGGCATGAGCCGCCGGGGGTCGATCCCTGCGCTCAGTGCGCCGCGCTCGCGTCCGCCGCGGCGCCGTGCGCGGTCGGCCGCGCGAGCCAGACGAGGCCGATCATCAGCAGGAACAACAGCGCCGATCCGGCGAAGATATCGTTCGCGCCGAGCATCGCCGCCTGCCGGTCGATGAGCTGGTTGACGTAGGCCGCAACCTGCTCGCTGCTGAGTCCGAGCGCGTGCATCTTCGCGAAGGCGTCGGCCGCGGCGACGCCGGTGCCGTCGGCGATACGCTCGGTGAGCTGTGCGTGGTGCAGCGCGGTGCGGCTGTCCCAGAGCGTCGTCGTGACCGAGGTGCCGAACGCGCCGGCCGTGATGCGCACGAAGTTGCTCAGGCCGGTGGCCGCGGGAATGCGCTCCGGCGAGAGCCCGGACAGGGTCAGCGAGACGAGCGGAACGAAGAAGAACGCGGTGCCGATACCCTGGATCACGGTCGGAACGAGGATGGTCTCGATGTCGGCCTCGGTATTGAACCAGCTTCGCATCCACATCACGAGCGCGAAGACGACGAACGAGACGGTCGCGAGCAGGCGCGCATCGACCGTCGCAACGCTCTTGCCGACGAACGGCATGCACAGGATCGCGAGCACGCCGACCGGCGCCAGCACCCAGCCGGCGGCCGTCGCCGTATAGCCCATGTAGAGTTGCAGCCACAGGGGCAGCATCACGACATTGCCGAAGAACAGACCATAGCCGACGCTCATCGAGAGCGTGCCGGTCCAGAAGTTGCGGCGCTTGAAGAGCGTCAGATCGACGACCGGATGCTCCTCGGTCAGTTCCCAGATGACGAAGACGACGAAGGTGATCGCGGAGACGACGGCGAGCGCGATGATCTCGCCCGAGTGGAACCAGTCGAGCTCGCGGCCCTTGTCGAGCATGATCTGCAGCGCGCCGACCCAGATCACGAGCAGCGACAGGCCGACGACATCGATCGGCAGCTTGCGCGTCGCCGATTCGCGGTCGCGATAGATGCTCCACGTCAGCCCGGCGGCAAACAACCCGACCGGCACGTTGATGTAGAAGATCCACGGCCAGGAGATGTTGTCGGTGATCCAGCCGCCCAGCAGCGGCCCCATCACCGGCGCGACGAGCACGGTCATCGACCACACCGCAAGCGCCATGCCGGCCTTGGCCTTCGGATAGCTCTGCAGCAAGAGCGTCTGCGACAGCGGGATCATCGGCCCCGCGACCGCGCCCTGGATGACGCGAAACAGGATCAAGAGCTCGATGCTCGGTGCCAGGCCGCACAGCCAGGAGGCGAGCACGAAGAGCAGCACGCTGCTCGTGAAGAGCCGCACTGTGCCGATGCGCTGCGTGAGCCAGCCGGTGAGCGGCACCGAGATCGCATTCGCGACCGCGAAGCTCGTGATGACCCAGATACCCTGGTTCGGGCTCACGCCGAGGTCGCCCGAGATTGCCGGCAGCGAGACGTTGGCGATCGAGCTGTCGAGCACGTTCATGAACGTCGCCAGCGACAGCGCGAAGGTGCCGAGCGCGAGCTGCGCGCCGTGCAGCGGCTGCGGCGTGGCGGGCGCGGCGGCCGGCGCGTCTTGCGGTGCGGACATGCGCGCTCTGGCGTCAGTGCGTCGTCGTGCCGGCGTGCGCGGCGCCGGAGGCCGCGGCGACCGTATTCGCGGCCGGCACCGCCGCCTTTCGCGCTGCGGCCTTGGCGCCGGACGAGTCCCGGGCGGTGCCGAGCTGGGCGGCGATGATGCGCTCGACCGCGGCGTCGGCGGCGCCGTCGGCGTCCTGATTCGTGAAGACGCTGGTGTGGCTGGCGGGGCTGATGCGCGGCACGTCGGCGACCGACTTGCCGGTCTGATCGCGCACATCGACGGTGGCGACCATCGACAGCCCGACGCGCAGCGGGTGTGCGGCGAGATCCTTCGGGTCGAGCTCGATGCGCACCGGCACGCGCTGCACGACCTTGATCCAGTTGCCGGTCGCATTCTGTGCCGGCAGCAGCGAGAACGCCGAGCCGGTGCCCGCGCTCAGGCCGGCGACGCGGCCATGGAACTCGACATCGCTGCCGTACAGGTCGGCGACCAGCGTCACCGGCTGATCGACGCGCAGCCGGCGCAGCTGCGGTTCCTTGAAATTGGCGTCGACCCAGACCTGCTTCAGCGGCACGAGCGACATCAGCGGCGCGCCGGCCTGCACGCGCTGGCCGAGCTGCACGCTGCGCCGCGCGACCGTACCGTCCACCGGGGCCGGCAGCTCGACGCGCTGCAGCGCGAGGTAGGCCTCGCGCACGCGGGCCGCGGCGCGCTGCACCGAAGGGTGCCGCTCGACGCCGACGCCGCTCGTCATCACCTGGTTGGACGCGAGCTGCTCGCGCGCGGCGACGACCGCCGATTGCGCGGCGGCGAGCACGCTCTTGGCGACGGCGAGCTGCGCCATGCTGTGATTGAACTCCTCCTTGCCGACCGCGCCGGTCGCGACGAGCGGCTTGCGGCGCGCGATGTCGTCCTCGGCGCGCTGCACGTCGCTCTTCGCGCGCGTCACGTCGGCCTCGCGCAGCGCCACCTGCGCCTCGAGCGTCGAATTGTTGGCGTACAGCGTGCGCACCTCGCGCACCGTCTGCGCGAGCTGCGCCTCGGCCTGCTC
>OEIU01000635.1_pt1 | contig 30443 bp, 33 predicted proteins | sample 1539221 | NCBI WGS metagenome assembly OEIU01 (sample SAMN03792071, study PRJEB22550) | activated sludge metagenome | feature: wastewater treatment plant; material: activated sludge; isolation source: Wastewater treatment plant of a petroleum refinery complex | place: Argentina: Zarate | collected...
CACGAGTCGCGCCGCAGGGCAGCGGGCAGCGGGCAGCGGGCAGCGGGCAGCGGGCGGCGGGCGGCGGGCGGCGGGCGGCCGCGGGCAGCGCGCACCGGGCAGGCGCGCAGCAGCTCAGCGCTTGTCGCGGCGCGGCGGGCGGCCGCGGGCGCGCGGCCGCGCCGCGCGCTGCAACTGCGCCTCGATCTCGGCCAGGAACGCCGCCGAGCCCAGCGCCCAGCCGTGCGCCGCCGCGTGTTCGATGCGCTGCAGCGTGGCGGCATCGAGCCCCCGCGCCAGCAGCGCCGCATAGGCCGCCTCGCGCTCGAAGGGCGTGTTGCCCAGGCGCCAGAACTCCTGCGGGTCGCTGACCAGCGGGTCGCGCCTCAGCCCCAGCCGGTGCGGCGCGCTCGACCAGTGGCTGTCCTGCGCTGACGCCGCCAGGCCGCGCCGCGCCGGCAGCGCGTCGATCAGCAGCAGGCTTTGCAGCACCGGCGTGCCCGGCTGCACTACGCCGGCGCGAAAGCGCCCTTCCCACAGCGTGCCGCTGCGGCCATGGCGGCGGTTGAAGGCCGCCACGAAGCGCCGCCCGGCGGCCTGCATGGCGCGGCTCAGGCCGGCCGCCTCCTGCGGGCGCAGCAGCAGCTGCACTTCGTTGTCGAGCAGCGCATAGGCGTGCACCTGCACGGCGTGCGCGCGCGCCGCGTCCAGCAGCGCCTGCAGGTACAGCCGCCGGTCCTCGTCGTCGACGAATACCGGCTGCGCGTTGTGCCCGCGCTGCAGCAGATGGTGCGCATGGCCGGCGAGCACGAGCCGGGGCAGGCGGGCCATTCGCGGCGCGGCGCGGCTCTTCAGCCCGCCTCGGCAAACAGCACCCGGCCGGTCAGGCGCTGGTGCTCGCGCAGCGCGAAGCGGTCGGTCATGCCGGCGATGTAGTCGGCCACCGCGCGCTCGCGCTGCGGCTGCGCCGCGTATTCGGCGGGCATCTGCTGCGGCTGCGCGACATAGGCGGCGAACAGCTCGGCCACCACCTGGCGCGCGCGCTGCATGCTGGCCTGCACCTGCGCGTGGCGGTACAGCGCGCCGAACAGGAAGCGCTTCAGCTCGGTGCCGGCCGCGCGCTGCGGCGGGCTGAAGCCGGCCAGCGGCGGCGCGGCGCGCACCGCATCGGCATCGGCGGGAGCGTGCCGGGCCAGCGCCGCGCCGGTGTGCGCCACCAGATCGGCGGCCAGCGCCGCCTGCATGCGGCGCATGCTCTCGGCCAGCAGACGGCGCACGCCCGCGTCGGCCAGCGCGGGATGGGCGGCCAGCGCTTCGTCGTGGCAGCGCCTGAACAGCGGCACCTGCAGCAGTTGCGGCACGCTGATCAAGCCGGAGCGCACGCCGTCGTCGATGTCGTGCGCGTTGTAGGCCATCTCGTCGGCCAGGTTGACCAGCTGCGCCTCCAGCGACGGCTGCGTGCCGGCCAGGAACCGCCAACCGACGCCGCCGGGCTCGGCGCGTTCCAGCGCTTCGGCCTCGGCGCGCGAGCAGCGCTTGAGGATGCCTTCGCGCGTCTCGAAAGCCAGGTTCAGGCCGTCGAAGCCGGCATGGCACTGCTCCAAGGCATCGACCACGCGCAGGCTCTGCAGATTGTGCTCGAAGCCGCTCGAATCGGGATCGGCGGCGCGCATGCATTCGTGCAGCGCGTCCTGCCCGGCGTGGCCGAAGGGCGTGTGGCCCAGGTCGTGCGCCAGCGCGATGGCCTCGACCAGGTCTTCGTTCAAGCGCAGCGTGCGCGCCATGGCGCGCGCCAGTTGCGCCACTTCCAGCGAATGCGTCAGCCGCGTGCGGAACAGGTCGCCTTCGTGGTTGATGAAGACCTGCGTCTTGTAGACCAGCCGCCGGAAGGCCGTGCTGTGGACGATGCGCTCGCGGTCGATCTGGTAGGCCTGCGCCGCGGCCAGCGCCGGCTCGGCGATGCGCCGCCCGCGCGAGCGGCCGGCGTGGCTGGCCCAGGGCGCGAGCGCCGCGACGGCCTCAGACACAGGCGGTCAGCACCTCGCGCACCAGCGCGTCGGGCGCGGCGCGCACGATGGCGCGGCCCGGCGCGCCGATGAGCACGAAGCGGATCTCGCCGGCCTCGGCCTTCTTGTCCACGCGCATCAGCTGCAGCCAGCGCTGCGCGCCGAGATCCGGGGCGCGCACCGGCAGGCCGGCGCGTTCGATCAGCCGGCGCAACCGCGCGGCGAAGGCCGGCGGCACCAGGCCGAGCCGCGCCGACAGCTCGCCCGCCATGACCATGCCGCAGCCCACCGCCTCGCCGTGCAGCCAGGCGCCGTAGCCCAGGCCGGCCTCGATGGCGTGGCCGAAGGTGTGGCCGAAGTTGAGGATCGCGCGCAAGCCGCCTTCACGTTCGTCCTGGCCGACGACCTCGGCCTTGATCTCGCAGCTGCGCCGCACCGCATGCGCCAGCGCCGCCGTGTCGCGCGCCAGCAGCGCATCCAGATGCGCATCGATCCAATCGAGGAAGGCGGCATCGGCGATCGGCCCGTACTTGATGACCTCGGCCAGCCCGGCGCACAGCTCGCGCTGCGGCAGCGTGGCCAGCGTGTCCAGGTCGCAGACCACGCGCTGCGGCTGGTAGAAGGCGCCGATCATGTTCTTGCCGGCCGGGTGGTTGATGGCGGTCTTGCCGCCCACCGACGAATCCACCTGCGCCAGCAGCGTGGTCGGCACCTGCACGAAAGGCACGCCGCGCATGTAGCAGGCCGCCGCGAAGCCGGTGATGTCGCCGACCACGCCGCCGCCGAGCGCGAACAGCACGGTGTGGCGGTCGCTGCCGTCGGCCAGCAGCCGATCGAAGATCAGGTTCAGCGTGGTCCAGTCCTTGTGCTGCTCGCCGTCGGGCAGTTCGAGCAGCGACACTTCGGCGTAGTGGCCTTGCAGCGCCGTTCGCAACCGCGGCGCATACCACGGCGCCACCAAGGGGTTGCTGACGATCAGTGCACGCGCAGCGCGCGGCAGCCCTCCCCAGGTGGCGGGTGCGTCGAGCAGGCCGCGGCCGATGAGGATGTCGTAGCGCTGCGTGCCGGTGTCTACCGGCACGACGACTGCGGTGCCAGGCGCGTGGGTCATGGCGCCGAGTTTACGGCGCCACCTTGGTCCAGCCCCGCCGCAGCCTCCCTCCATCGCGCGCGTTGAGCGACGTTGCGCACCCCGCCGAGTGGTTATGCTGCCGCATCGAAATGCAGCAAGGGAACTTGCATGCCCACGATGATCCTTTCCGGAAAGCGCCAGGTCGTGCTGCCTGCCGATCTTTGCCGGCAGGTTGCGTTGGCGCCTGGAGCACGAGTCCGGGTCGAGCTGGCGCCGGACGGCACTGGCATCCTGGTGCGTCCGGCTACGGCGGCGGGAAAGAAACCGGCCTCGGTGCTCTTCGATCGTCTCACGCACGAGGGACAGCCCGTCGGCATCGACGAACTGCAGGGCGTGGCCGCCGCGCGCCGATTCGCCAAGTCCGGGCGGCCATGATCGCTCTGGACACCCATGCCCTGGCACGCGCCATCGTTGCGGAAGACGATGCGGATGCCGTCACGCGAGCCCAACCGCGTGAAGCGCGCGCTCTGCTCGGTTCCGGGACAGAGGGTGCGCCAGGCCACTCGTTCTTCCCGCGGCGTGCTGCAGGGCCGCGCTTCGTTGGGGACGGCGCGCGCCGGATGCAACAGGCCTGCCAGCCCCAGTTGCATCAGCCGCATGCGCGCCGAACTCAACAGTTGCAGAAGTTGTGCGCCATCTTCAAAGCAAAGGCGAGCAGCAGCAAGGCCGCACCGGCACGCAGGCTCCAGCGATCGACCCAGGTCCAGCGGTTCAACTCGGCCTGCAGCCCATCCAGCACCTTGTCGGTCTTGGCATCCGCCACGCCCAGCGTACGGGCTTCGTCGACGACGGCACGCATGCGCTCGATGAAGCCGAGCAGACCGTCGTTGCGCCAGGCGGTCACCAGCAGGCAGATGCCGCTGAGCAACCCCGCGACGTCCGACAGCCACTTGAGCATGCCGAACCGGATCAGAAGTGCAGCAACGCGGTCGGCGTCTTGCCCGAGGGCTCGGCATCCTCCACGCCGATGACCAGCCGCTTGCCCGCCGCATGGGCCAGCCGCACCAGCGTCAGCAGCGTCGGGCCGCGTTCCAGCGAGCCCGATTCGAGCCGGCTGATGTCGGCCTGATCCACGCCGCTGGCCGCGTGCAGCGCCGCTTGCGACATCGCGGTTTCGGCGCGCATCTGGCGCACCAGTTCGCCAACCTGCTTCAGCACATCGTAGTTGTCGAAGCCGAAGCGGACATCCGGGTCGTTCAGCGCGGCTTGCTCGCGTTTGCTCAGTGTGGCCATCGTTGCACTCCTTGTCTCAGCTTGAACGCACCCAAGCGCGCGCCAGCGCATCGGGGGCATGGGCCGGCAAACCGATGCGGCTGATGCCCTGCGACGCATCGATGGCCAGCAACTCGACCTGCGCGCCGACCACGCCGTACACGCAGACGACCGAAGCCAGCAGGCCGTAGCTGTATTCGATGCGGTACAGCGTCGAGGCGCCACTGCCCGCACCGGCCGACTCCGCCGGCGCCAGCGGTTCACGCCCGAGGGCGATGCGCGCATGCCGTTGGATCATCTGGCCCAGGCATCGCTTGACCCCGGCACCCGCGAGGCTAAGCACCTCGTCGAACTCCTGGTCGGCATCGGCGTGATAAGTCACCATCGCCGACATTATGGGGTTCAACCCATAGCCGTCAACCGCCCGCAGGTTTGGGCTTGCGTCAAACCCCCGCGCCGCGAGGCCGGGCATCCACCGGCGACGGCACGCGCGCCGGGTCGATCAGGCCCGCCAGTTCCAACTGCATCAACACCATGTTGACCAGCGCCGGCACCGACGGCCGACCGGTTTCGATCACGTAGTGCGCCACCTGCCGGTAGAGCGGGTCGCGCTCGCGGTACAGCTCGCGCAGCCGGCGCAGCGGGTCGGCCACTTGCAGCAGCGGCCGGTGCGTGTCGTGACGCAGGCGGCGGAACAGTTCCTCGGGCGTCGAGCGCAGGTAGAACACGTGCGTCGCCCGGTGCAGCCGCTCGCGGTTCGGCGCGCGCAGCACCGCGCCGCCGCCGGTGGCCAGCACCAGCTCCTGCCCCGGCGCGCACAGCTGCGCGATGACCTCTTGCTCGAGGTCGCGGAAGGCGGCCTCGCCGTGGGCCTCGAAAAAGCTGCGGATCGGCATGCCGATCCGCTTCTCGATCTCGTGGTCGCTGTCGACCAGCCGCAAGCCCAGATGCCGCGCCAGGTGGCGCCCGACCGTGGACTTGCCACAGCCGGGCATGCCGACCAGGGTGATGGTCACGACATCAATCCGCGTTCTTGCATAGCTGCCCGGACTGGCCCGCGGGGTTGGTCGTCGGTACAACCGGACTGGCGAGCAGACCATAGGGGCCCCGCACGAAGGCAGGCTGCTTGCCGGCGTCGCTGATGGCATCGGCCAGCACCGGCAGCACGCCCTGGAAGCTGGTGCGGCCCTCGGTACCACCCACACCCGAGGCCGCCACCAGGATGTCGAACTCCAGCCACGAGGCCAGGCTCTGGCCGTAGGTGATCTTCAGCACCACCTGGCCGTCGCTGTTGGTCGTGGACGAGCCGACGAAGCTGATGTTCACGTCAGCCTTGCGCGGCTCCAGCCTGCCGGTGCCATTGGCATCCTCGACCGCGCCGTTGGCATACACCTCGAGCACGCCGTTGCGGTTCAGGTCCTCGTTGTCGCAACTGGCCTTCGTCACCTGGACCCACTTGTCGCCCGACACCTCCCAATGGCCCTTGAAGTAGCGCAGCAGGTCGATCGACGGCGAGATCTGCACGCCGGCCTTGGCGTTGCCGGCTGAATCGTTGACCTGCACCAGGTACTTCTTGACGTAGTCCAGGCCGGTCGCGCCGATTTCGATCAGCGCGTTGGTGCTGATCGACACCGACAGCGGCTCGGAGACCACGGTCAGCGTCGCCGTGGCCGCGTTCGGGCAGGTGCCGGCACCAAAGTCGCCGGCTGCCCAGCAGGCGCGCACGGTCAGCCCGTCGGTCGGACTGGACCGGGTGCCCGGCACGTAGGCGGTGGTGGCCACGCCGTTGGCATCGCTGTAGACCACGTTGGTGCCCGAGGTCAGGCTGCCGCCGATGCCGTTGGTGTCGCCGTCCAGATCGAAGCGCACGCGCACGTTCTGCACCGGCAGGTTGCCTGCCCCCAGAAACAGCGCGCGCAGTTGCGAGCGGTTGCTGGTGCTGCCGCTGTTGACGGGGATCACGCTCGGCGACGCCGCCAGCGAAGCGGATTGCACGGCGATGGAAGCCGGCGGGATCGTGCCGGTGCCGGACTGCACCAGCACCGTCTGCGTGGCGGACACGCCACCCGCGGTGGCGCGGATGTCCAGGCTCCCGCCGCTGCTCGGCGCGGTGTACGAATACTTGTAGTTGCCGTTGTTGTCGGTCTTGCCGCTGACTTCCACTGCGCCGACACCATTGACGACGATGTCTTGCCCGCTCATCGGGTTGGAGTTCACGTCGACCAGGCGGAAGTCCACCTCGCCCTGGGCTCTAGGAGCAATCACGGCCGGCAGCGGCGTGGCGCTGAGCACGGCGCCCACCACCTGGAAGCTGGCCGTGCGCTCGAGGCTGCCGCTGGTGGCGGTGACGGTGACCGACCGATTGGCGCGGTCCGCGCCGGTGTCGATCTGCGCCGTGACCACGCCTTTGTCGTCGGTCACGGCGCCGCTGACGGTGGCGACGGCGTTGTTGTTGACGCTGATCGTCACCGGAATGTCGGGCAGTGCGTTGCGGTTCGCATTGACCGCGGTAACGGTCGCGGTGATGGTGCTGTTGCCGTCGTTGGGCAGGCTGGGCCGGCTGAGCACAATCGACAGATCGGCAGCCTGCGGGGTCACGACGCCGCCTCCCGACCCGCCGCCTGAACCGCCACCCGAGCCGGACTCCTCGCCACCGAACGGCGGCTCGGCCGGCGCCTCGCCGTCGCCGCCGCAGGCCGCCATCATCAGCGCGACCGCGCCGACCGCCGCCACCGCCCGCAGGCCGCGCCACAGCGCCAGGCCCGATCCGTTTTGCGTTTTCACCGTCATCTCGCTCTTCCTCAGTGTTGTCTGTGCCGCGGTGCTGTCGCGCGACCGTCGCGGACCGGCTCCGCCGGGCCGCAGACGGTGCCCCCTGGAGGGGGCGCGCGCAGCGCGTAGGGGGTGGGCTGGGTCACCGCGCCGCGATGCGGTCGGTCACGATCTTCGGCGTGATGAACACCAGCAGCTCGGTCTTCTTGGTGGTCAGCAGCCGGTTCTTGAACAGCCAGCCCATGTAGGGGATGTCGCCCAGCAGCGGCACCTTGTTGATCTCTTCCAGGTTCTCCTGCGTGAAGATGCCGCCGATGACCACGGTGCCGCCGTTCTCCACCAGCACCTGCGTCTTCACGTGCTTCTTGTCGATGGTGTAGCCCTGCAGCGTGGACGTGCCCTTGGCGTCCTTGTTGACGTCCAGGTCGAGCAGCACGAAGCCTTCGGGCGTGATCTGCGGCACCACGCGCAGCCGCAGCGTCGCCTGGCGGAAGACCACCGAGGTGGCGCCGCTGGAGGTGGCCTGCTGGTAGGGGATTTCCTCGCCCTGTTCGATCACCGCTTCCACCTGGTCGGCGGTGATGACGCGCGGGCTGGAGACGATCTTGCCGTTGCCGTCCTGCTCCAGCGCCGACAGCTCCAGGTTCAGGAACTGGTTGGCCGAAGCCGAGAACAGCGACAGCGCGAAGGTGGCGGCGGCCTGGCCCAGCGCACCGGTGTTGGCCGGCAGGTTGACGAACTGCGTGTTGGCGAAGTCCACCGCCGGGCCCTGGCCGGTCTGCGCGCCGATCGCGTCATAGTTGCCGCCCACCTGCGCGCCGGGCCCCGAGGTCGGCCGGCCCGCCAGGTTGGCGAAGCCGAGCTTGACGCCCAGGCTCTGCCCCCAGTTGTCGCGCGCCTCGACGATGCGCGCTTCGATCAGCACCTGGCGCACCGGGATGTCGATCTTGGCGATCATCGCCTGGATCTCTTCCAGCTTCGACGGGATGTCGGTGACGAAGAGCTGGTTGGTGCGCTGCTCGAAGATCACGGCGCCGCGCGGCGACAGGATGCGCCCGGAGTTCTGGCCGGTGGAGTCGGCCACCGCCTGCCCCACCATCGCCGAGCCGACCAGGCTCTTGGCGATGGTCTCGGCCTTGGTGTAGTTGAGCTGGAAGGCCTGCGTGCGCGTCGGCTCCAGGTCGGCGATCTTGCGCCGCGACTCGAGTTCCAGCTGCTCGCGGCTGGCCAGCTCTTCCTTCGGCGCGATCCACAGCACGTTGCCGTTCTTGCGCACGCCCAGCCCCTTGGCCTGCAGGATGATGTCCAGCGCCTGGTCCCAGGGCACGTCCTTCAGGCGCAGCGTGACCGTGCCGGTGACGGTGTCGCTGGTGACGACGTTGAAGTTGGTGAAGTCGGCGATGACCTGCAGCAGCGCGCGCACTTCGATGTTCTGGAAGTTCAGGCTCAGCTTCTCGCCCGAGAAGCCCGGGCCCTGCACCAGCTTGTTCGGGTCGGCCTTCATCGGCCGCACTTCGAGCACGAACTGGTTGTCGGTCTGGTAGGCGCTGTGCTCCCAGCTGCCCTTGGGTTCGACCACCATGCGCACGCGGTCGCCGCTCTGGAAGGTGGACACGGCCTGCACCGGCGTGCCGAAGTCGGCCACGTCGAGGCGGCGGCGCAGCTGGTCGGGCAGCGTCGAGCGCAGGAACTCGACCACCAGGTTCTGCCCCTGTTGGCGGATGTCCACGCCCACCTGCGTGCTCGGCAGGTCGACGATGATGCGGCCGGCGCCTTCGCTGCCGCGGCGGAAGTCGATGTCGCGCACGGCCAGCGGCTGGGCGTTCTGCGCCGGGGCGAAGTGGGCCGGCGCGCCCGCGGCCACGGCCTCCGGCGGGGCCGTGTCGAGCAGCACGATCAGCGACTTGCCCTGCAGCTGCACGCGGTAGCTGGCGGCCTGGCGCAGGTTCAGCACCAGGCGCGCGCGCTCGTCGGACTGCGCCACGTTGGCCGAGCGCACGTTGCCCTGGTTCAGCTCCACCGAGTTCTTGCCCAGCCCGTTGCTCACGCCCGGCAGGTCGATGGCCACGCGCGGCGGCGCCTGCACGACGAAGCCGCTGGGCACGGCAGCCAGCGGCTGGCTCAGCTCGACGCGCACGACGTCGGTGCCGGCCTGCTGCGAGCTGGTGATCGACTGGATCACGTTCTGCGCGAGCGCCGCGGCCGGCGCCCCCAGTGCAAGCGCCAACACGGCGATAGTGGCGCGCCACTTGTGCATGATGCGGTTCTCCAGGGTGCTGCTCATCGCGCCTTCTCCTGCAGCTGCAGGGTGGTGGGGCGCTCGATCCATTCGCCAGCGGCGTCCTGCACGATCTCGCGCAGTTCGATCTGGGTCTCGGTGATCTTGGTGATGCGGCCGTAGTTCTGGCCGACGTAGTCGCCGGGCCGCACCTGGTACAGCAGGTGGTCTACGCGCAGCAGCGCGTAGGGGCTGGCCTGCCGGGCCATGCTGCCGACCATGCTCATGCTGTCCAGCGGGTAGGCCTCCAGCGGCTCCTTGCGGCGGTTCAGCTCGGCGCCGAGCACCGAATTCGGCTGCCGCGCCTCGGCCTTGACGGCGACGGTGAGTTTTTGCGTGCTGAAGGGGTCGACCGCCTGCGCCGAGGTGTAGGGCTCGGCCTCGAACTTCTTCGGCGCCTCCAGCGGCGACACGTTCGGCTTGGCCTCGCGCCGCTGGCGTTCCATCCATTCCTGCAGTTCCTCGTGCTCGGCGCCGCAGCCGCCCAGCAGCGCGGCCATCGCGAGCAGCAGCGCGCCGCTCAGCAGGCGCATCGGGTTCGCTCGGCGGCTCATTTCTTCGCTCCCGCGGCCTTGGCCTTGTCGGCGGCCTTCTTCTGCTGTGCGGCCACCTCGTTCGCGTCCAGGTAGCGGTAAGTGCGGGCCGTGGCTTCCATGTTCAGCATGCCGCTGGCGTCCTTGGCCGCCACCGGCGCGAGCTGCAGGTTGTGCAGCGTGACGATGCGCGACAGGTTGGCCACGTCGGCGGCAAAGGCGCCCATGTCGTTGTAGCGCCCGCTGACCTTGATGGCGATCGGCAGCTCGGCGTAGTAGTCCTTGACTTCCACCTGCCCGGGCCGGAACAACTCGAACTGCAGGCCGCGGCCGAGGCCGGCCTGGTTGATGTCCGACAGCAGCGCGTCCATCTCGGCCTTGCCCGGCAGCTGCTTCTCGAGCTGAATCACGTACTCCTGCACCTGCAGCTTCTGCTTGCGCAGCTCGCCCAGGTTGACCGCCTGACGCATCTTGCTCAGGTAGTCCTGCTTGAGCACCGGCTCGCGGTCGCGCTCGGCCTGAAGCTCGTCGGCCGCGCCGGAGAGCAGCCCGAACCAGCAGGCCGCGACCACGGCGGCGGCCGCCACCAGCCAGGCGGCGGCCTTGGGCAGCGGCGGCCACTGGCCGGGCTCGCGGGTGTTCAAGCCGCGGAACTGCGACGCCGCCTGCTGCAGCCGGCTGCCGACGTCGAGCGAAGGATTCTTGGCCTTGGTGTTCATCGCGCCCTCACGAAGCCTTCTTTTCAGCGGCGCCGGTGCCGCCCGCAGGCGCGGAGGCGGCGGCAGGCGATTGCGGGCGCTTCAGCGACAGGCGCATCGAGAATTCGTTCAGCCGGCGCTGGTCGCGGTTGGCGGCCGCCGCACCGGCGGCCGGCGCCGAGGTCTTGATTTCCACCAGCTCGGGCTTCTCCAGCCAGGGCGAGTTGTACAGCGTGTTGCGCAGGAATTCGGACACGCGCTCGTTGGTCTGCGCCAGGCCGGTGACCTGCACCACCTGGCCGGTCTGCTTGACGCTGGTCAGGTAGATGCCTTCGGGCGTCTGCTTGACCAGCTCGTCGAGCAGATACACCGGCACGTTGCGGTCGGTCTGCAGGTCCTCGACCGCCTTCTGCCGCGCCTTCAGGGCCTCGATCTCGGCGCGCAGCGTGGCGATGTCCTTGATCTGCGCTTCCAGGCGCGCGATCTCGGTCTTCAGGAAGTCGTTGCGCGCCTGCTGCGCCGAAGTCATCTGCTGCAGCACCGCGTACCAGATGCCGGCGATGAGCAGACCGAGCAGCGCGCTGGCGGCCAGCGTGGCGAAGAACGCGCGCTTGCGCTGCCGCCGCTTTTCCTCGCGATGCGGCAGGAGGTTGATGAGGATCACTGCACGAATCTCCGCATGGCCAGGCCGCAGGCCGTCAGGTAGGACGGCGCTTCGCGCCGCAGGCTGGATTCGCGTACCGCCGAGCCGAGCTTCATGCGGTCGAAGGGGTTGACCACCATCGAGGCGAAGCCGGTCAGCTCGGTGACGCGGTCCTTCAGCCCGGGCAGCGTGGCGGTGCCGCCGGCCAGCATCACGTAGTGCACCTTGTGGTGCGGCGTGCTGGTGAAGAAGTACTGCAGTGCGCGGCCGATCTCCTGCGACAGGCTGTCGACGAAGGGGCGCAGGATCACGTCGTCGTAGTCGTCGGGCAGGTCGTTGGCCAGCTTCTTGGCCTCGGCCTCCTCGAAGGAGAAGCCGTACTGGCGGCTGATCAGCTGCGTCAGCTGGCTGCCGCCGAAGGCCTGGTCGCGGTCGTAGAGCATCTCGTCGTCGCGCAGCACCTTCAAGCTGGTGGTGTCGGCGCCGATCTCGAACAGCGCCACCAGCGCATCCCTGCCTTCGTTGGGCAGCGCCGAGACGATGCGCCCCATGGCCAGCCGCGAGGCGTGCGATTCGATGTCCAGCACCACCGGCTTCAGGCCGGCGGCTTCGGCCAGGCCCTGGCGGTCCTGCACGCGGTCCTTGCGCGAGGCGGCGATCAGCACCTCGACGTCGCCCACCGAGGTGCTGCTCGGGCCGATGACGCAGAAGTCCAGGCTCACCTCGTCGAGCGAGAAGGGGATGTACTGGTTGGCCTCGGACTCGACCTGCAGCTCCATCTCTTCTTCGCGCAGGCCGGCCGGCAGCATGATCTTCTTGGTGATCACCGCCGACTGCGGCATGGCCATCACCACCTGCTTGGTGCGCGTGCCGCTCTTGCTGACCACCTTGCGCACCGCATCGGCGACTTCGTCGAACTTCTCGATCTGCCCGTCGGTGATCCAGCCCTTCTCGAAGGGCACCGAGGCGAAACGTTCGAGCACCAGTTCGCCGCCCCCGGCCTGGCCCAGCTCGACCAGCTTGACGCTGGACGAACTGATGTCCAACCCGATCACCGCGGGGTGCTTCTGCCCCAGAAGCTGGCTCAAAAAGCTCACGTCACCTGACTCCCAACGCGCACCTTCAAGAGGTGCGTAGAACTTAATAAGTTACTTGAATCCTAGCAGCAAGGCCCTTGTGACCCAACGAAAAACAGTCACCGGAGTCTGCCCGTCGTTGCACATATCCGACGCCTGGAACAACGCTCGAAACAACTCGCAATTGCGCTTTCGACAGCTCACTGCGATGCTCCTTGGCCGCGCCTCGCCGCGCAGCGCGGCCATGCCCGCGGCCATGATTTCGGCAGCGGCGGGCACTTTCTATAATCGCCACCTCCCCGCCCGGGAACCGCATGAGCGCCAAAGGCTCCGCACCCGCCCACTCTTCCGCCCCCTCCGCCAACCCTTCCTCCCCCGCCGCACGCGCGCACGCGCCGCGCGCGACATGGATCGGTGTTCTGGTGCGTGTCATCTCGTGGGTCGGTGGGCTGGCTGTTGCCGGCGTGCTGAGTCTGCTGATCCTGGTGGGTATTGCCGTGGCGGTGGCCTACCCCAACGTGCCCGAGATCAGCGGCCTGACGGACTACCGTCCTAAATTGCCGATGCGAATCTACGCTGCCGACGGCGTGCTGCTCGGCGAATTTGGTGAAGAAAGGCGCAACTTCACGCCGATCTCGCAGATGCCGCAGGTGATGAAGGACGCGGTGCTGGCCGCCGAGGATGCGCGCTTCTACGAGCACGGCGGCGTCGACTACAAGGGCATCGTGCGCGCGGCGCTGGCCAACCTGCGCGATGCGCGCAGCCAGGGCGGCTCGACCATCACCATGCAGGTGGCCAAGAACTTCTACCTGCCCACCGAGAAGACCTACACGCGCAAGATCTACGAACTGCTGCTGACCTGGAAGATCGAGAAGCTGCTCACCAAGGAACAGATCCTCGAGCTGTACATGAACCAGATCTACCTGGGGCAGCGCGCCTACGGCTTCGCCGCGGCCAGCGAGATCTACTTCGGCAAGCCGGTCAAGGACCTGACGATCGCCGAATCCGCGATGCTGGCCGCGCTGCCGGTGGCGCCGTCGGCCTACAACCCGATCGTCAACCCCAAGCGCGCCACCGTGCGCCAGCAGTTCATCCTCGGCCGCATGCTCGAGGAAGGCTTCATCGACGACGCGCAGTACGCGGCGGCGCGCCAGCAGACGCTGCGCTACCGCGAGCAGACCGCAGTGCCGGTGCATGCCGAATACGCGGTCGAGACCGCGCGCCAGCTGGTGTTCGCGCAGTACGGCGCCGACGCCTATTCGCGCGGGCTGGACGTGCATCTGACGATCCGTTCGGCCGACCAGGAGGTGGCCTATCGCGCGCTGCGGCGCGGACTGATGAACTACGAACAGCGCCAGTGGTATCGCGGCCCCGAGGCCTACGTCGACCTGCCCGCCGCCCCTGAGCAGATCGACGCGCGCATCGCCGAGGCGCTGGCCGAGCATCCGGACAACGACGAGTTGCGCGCTGCAGTGGTGCTGGAAGCCTCGCCGCGCAAGGTGGTGGCGGTGCTGCAGAACGGCGAGACCATCAGCGTCAGCGGCGACGGGCTGAAGCCGGTGGCCTCGGGCCTGACCGACAAGGCCGGGCCGAAGCTGCAGATCCGGCGCGGTGCGGTGGTGCGCGCGCTGCGCGACGCCAAGGGCAACTGGTCGCTGACGCAGGTGCCGGAAGTGGAAGGCGCCTTCGTCGCCATGGACCCGAACACCGGCGCGATCCGCACGCTGGTCGGCGGCTTCGACTACGGCAAGTCCAAGTTCAACCACGTGACGCAGGCCTGGCGCCAGCCCGGCTCGAGCTTCAAGCCCTTCATCTACTCGGCGGCGCTGGAGCGCGGCTTCATGCCGTCGACCGTGGTCAACGACGCGCCGCTGTTCTTCAACGCCGGCGCCACCGGCAGCCAGCCGTGGGAGCCGAAGAACTACGACGGCAAGTTCGAAGGCCCGATGCCGCTGCGCACGGCGCTGGCCAAGTCGAAGAACATGGTCTCGATCCGCATCCTGCAGGCCATCGGCCCGGGTTTCGCGCAGGAATGGATCACGCGCTTCGGCTTCGAGGCCGACAAGCACCCCGCCTACCTGACGATGGCGCTGGGCGCCGGCTCGGTGACGCCGATGCAGATGGCCACCGCCTTCAGCGTGTTCGCCAACGGCGGCTACATGACCACGCCGGCGCTGATCGCCAAGGTCACCGACAGCAAGGGCAAGGTGCTGTCGCAGGCGGCGGTCGCGCCGCTGGAGGAAGCGCAACGCGTGCTCGACGCGCGCAATGCCTTCGTCATGAACACGCTGCTTCAGGAAGTGACGCGCTCGGGCACCGCCGCCTCGGCCAAGCGCGCGCTGGGCCGCGGCGACATCTTCGGCAAGACCGGTACCACCAACGACTCGATGGACGCCTGGTTCGCCGGCTACCAGCCGAGCCTGGTGGCGGTGGTATGGATCGGCTACGACACGCCGCGCAAGCTGGGCGAGCGCGAAACCGGCGGCGGGCTCGCGCTGCCGGTGTGGATCGAGTACATGAGCTACGCGCTCAAGGGCGTGCCGGTGCGCGAGCTGACGCCGCCCGAAGGCGTGGTCCAGTCCGACGGCGACTGGGCCTACGAGGAGTTCAGCCACGGCGCCGGCGTGCGCTCGCTGGGCCTGGAAGACGTGCTGCCGCCGGCGCCGACCAGCGAAGAGCGCAACAGCATCCTCGATCTGTTCCGGCGCTAGCCTCGCCAGCCTTGCCGGCTCAACCGGGCGTGAATGTCAGTTCGATGCCGGCCTGCGCGCTGGCCTGCCGCGACAGCGCCTCGAAGAACTCGCTGGCGTCGCGCGTGTCGAGCCAGCGGCCCTGCACGTGGCGGAAATGGAACCCGCCGGCGCGCGCCGCGAGCCAGATCTCCTGCAGCGGCGGCTGGGTGTTGACGACGATGCGGCTGTCGTCGGGAAACACCAGTTCCAGCAGCCCGCCGGTGCGGTGCGTGTCGATGTCGACCACGTCGTCCTGCAGCCAGCGGTCGGCCGCGGCTTCGATCGCCGCCAGCAGTTCGGCGCTGCGGCGCTGGTAGTCGGCGTCGGCCAGCGGCGTGGCGTCGGGGCAGGGGCTCATGGTCCTTAGAATCCTCGGCATGCACCTCGGCACGCATTCGACAGGCAGTTTAACGAGGCCTTCGCCGGCCGCGCCGTGGCGCGCAAAGACCTTGCTGTGCCTGCTGCTCGGCGTGGCCGCCGGCTGCGGCCAGAAGGGCCCGTTGACGCTGCCCGGCGCGGGGAAGACCGCGTCAGCGGCGACGGCAGCTCCGGCCGCGTCCGCACCGGCATCGCGATGAGCCTGCCCGGCGCCCCGTACCTGGCGCGCGACGGCGGCGAGCTGCGGCTAGACGGCTGCTCGCTGGACGCACTGGCGCGCGAGTTCGGCACGCCGCTGTACGTCTACTCGCAGCGCGCGATGCTCGATGCCGCGGCGGCGTATCAGCGCGCGCTGGCCGGCCGGCCGCACCTGCTGTGTTATGCATGCAAGGCCAACCCCAGCCTGGCGGTGCTGCAGAGCTTTGCGCGCGCCGGCTGCGGCTTCGACATCGTCTCCGGCGGCGAACTGCAGCGCGTACTGGCGGCCGGCGGCGAGGCGTCGCGCGTGGTCTTCTCCGGCGTCGGCAAGACGCGCGCCGAGATGCAGCAGGCGCTGCGCGCCGGCGTGCGCTGCTTCAACGTCGAAAGCCAGGGCGAACTCGAAGTGCTGTCACAGGTGGCGGTGGCCGAAGGGCGCACCGCGCCGGTGAGCCTGCGCGTCAATCCGGATGTCGACGCCGGCACGCACCCCTACATCTCCACCGGCCTGAAGGACAACAAGTTCGGCATCGCGCACGACCAGGCGCTGGCCGCCTACAGGCACGCTGCCGCGCTGCCGGGGCTGCAAGTCACCGGCATCGACTGCCACATCGGCTCGCAGATCACCCAGGTCGAACCCTACCTGGACGCACTCGACCGCCTGCTCGACCTGGTCGAGGCGGTGGAGGCCGCAGGCATGGCCATCCGCCACATCGACGTCGGCGGCGGCCTGGGCATCCAGTACGAGAACGAAGCGCCGCCGCCGGCCGACGAACTGGTGACGCGGCTGCTGCAGCGCATCGACGCGCGCGGCCACGGCCAGCGCGAGCTGCTGCTGGAGCCGGGGCGCTCTTTGGTCGGCAACGCCGGCGTGCTGCTGACCGAGGTGCTGTACCTGAAGCCCGGCGCCGCCAAGAACTTCTGCATCGTCGACGCGGCGATGAACGACCTGGTGCGCCCGGCCATGTACCAGGCCTGGATGGCCATCGAGCCCTGCCGCGTGCGCGACGGCACCGCGCTGTCCTGGGACGTGGTCGGCCCGGTCTGCGAATCGGGCGACTGGCTGGGCCGCGACCGCGCGCTGGCGCTGCAGCCGGGCGACATGCTGGCCGTGCTGTCGGCGGGCGCCTACGCGATGTCGATGGCCAGCAACTACAACAGCCGCCCGCGCGCCGCCGAGGTGCTGCTGGTCGACGGCAAGCCGGTGCTGATCCGTGAACGCGAGCAGATCGCGCAACTGATGGCCGGCGAGCGGCTGCTGCCGCAGGGCTGACGCGGACTTCGGCCGTGCCTTCGAGCGGCCCGCGTGCGTCGTGGCACGTCGCCGGTAGCGAGTAGTTCATGAACCGCCCCAAGGAGAAAACCCGATGAGCGCGATGAGCATCCGTCTGCCCGAATCGCTGCACCGCAATGCCCGCGCCTTCGCTGAACAGGAAGGCGTTTCGGTCAATCAACTGATCGCTGCCGCGCTGGCCGAGAAACTCGCGGCCCTGGGCGCAGAGAACTACCTGGCATCACGCGCCGCGCGGGCCTCGAAGTCAAAGTTCAAGCGCGCGTTGGCCGCAGTGCCCGACATCGAAGCTGCGTCGGGCGACGAACGCTGAGCCGGCGGATCCGCCGCTTCTGCTGGTGCAGTGTTCCACGCTGTGCGGCACTTAAGAAAACCGATGGATTTGTCGTCCTGGCTAGGCGCAAACCGCAGTGATACCCGTAGGTATCACGAGGATTTGCAACGACGCCAGGGCGGCAAAGACGCGGTTTTATGTGCTGCATAGCGTGGAACACTGCACTAGATCCGCCCTTCTTCGACCGCGTGGCAGGCCACGCGCGCGCCGCCGGCATCGAGCATCGCCGGCCGCTCCGCCGCGCAGCGCGTATTGGCATGCGGGCAGCGCGGATGAAAGGCACAACCGCTGGGCGGGTTCAGCGGGTTCGGCACCTCGCCCTGCACCGGCGTGCGCGACGTGCCCCGCATGTGGATGTCCGGAATGGCCGCCAGCAGCATGCGCGTGTACGGATGCCGCGGACGGGCGAACAACTCGGCCTTGTCGGCCAGCTCGACCAGCCGGCCCAGGTACATCACGCCCACCTGGTCGCTGACATGGCGCACCACCGCCAGGTTGTGGCTGATGAACAGGTAGGTCAGCCCCTGCTGGCGCTGCAGGTCCTTCATGATGTTGAGCACCTGCGCCTGCACCGACACGTCCAGCGCCGAGGTCGGCTCGTCGCAGACCAGGAACTCGGGCTGCGTGGCCAGCGCACGCGCGATCGAGATGCGCTGGCGCTGCCCGCCGGAGAACTGGTGCGGGAACTTCTCGACGTCGGCTGCCGCCAGGCCCACCGACTGCAGCAGTTCGCCGACCTTGGCGCGCAGCGCAGCGTCGCCCCGGCTCAGGCCATGTTCGCGCAGCGGCTCGCCGACGATGTCCAGCACTTTCCAGCGCGGGTTCAGGCTGGCATACGGATCCTGGAAGATCATCTGCATGCGCCGGCGCAAGCGGCGCAGGCTGGCCGGCGACGACTTCCATGCACCGGTGTCCTGGCCGTCGAAGACCACCGCGCCGCGCGTCGGCTCGTACAACCCGACCAGCAGCCGCGCCACCGTGCTCTTGCCGCAGCCCGATTCGCCGACCAAGGCCAAGGTGCGGCCCTTGTCGATGTGGAAGCTGACGCCGTCGACCGCATGCACGAACTGCCGCGGCTTGCGCTCGATGACGCGGTTGAGCCACGGCGCCGAGACGTCGAAGGTCTTGGCCAGGCCGTCGACCTGCACCAGCGGCTTCATGTCCGCGCTCCCGGCAGCTGCAGCCAGCAGGCGGCGCGCGTGGCACCCGCGTCGATCAGCTCGGGCCGTTCGCGGCGGCAGCGCTCGAAGACCTTCGGGCAGCGCGGGTTGAAGGCGCAGCCGGCCGGAATGGCGTTCAGCCGCGGCATCGCGCCGTCGATCTGCAGCAGCCGCTCGCGGGTGTCGTCCATCGCCGGGATCGAGCCCATCAGCCCGCTGGTGTAGGGATGCGCCGGGTGGTGGATGAGCTCGTGCACCGGCCCGATCTCGCAGATGCGCCCGGTGTACATCACCGCCACGCGGTCGCAGGTCTCGGCGATCACGCCCATGTCGTGCGTGACCAGCATCACCGCCGCGCCGTGCTCCTTGCACAGCCGCTTCAGCAGCGCAATGATCTGCGCCTGGATCGACACGTCCAGCGCCGTGGTCGGCTCGTCGGCGACGATCAGCTGCGGCTCGGCCGCCAGCGCCAGCGCGATCACCACGCGCTGGCGCATGCCGCCGGAGAACTGGTGCGGATACTGCTCCAGCCGCGCTTCGGCGGCGGGAATGCCGGTTTCCTGCAGCAGCTTCACCGCGCGGCGGCGCGCCTCGTCGGGCTTGACCGGCAGGTGCGTCAGGATCGTCTCGGTCAGCTGCCGGCCGATGGTGTACAGCGGGTTCAGCGAGGTCAGCGGATCCTGGAAGATGGCGCCGATGCGCCGGCCGCGGATGGCGCGCATCTGCTCGTACGGCAGGTTGTCGATGCGCTGGCCGGCCAGGCGCACTTCGCCGCCGGCGATGCGCCCCGGCGGCTCGAGCAGGCCGATGATCGCCGCGCCGGTCAGCGACTTGCCGGCACCCGATTCGCCGACCACGCCCAGCACCTCGCCCGGCGCGATGTCGAAGGACACGTCGTCCAGCGCCAGCAGCGTGCCGCGGCGCGTCGGAAATTCGACGCGCAGATGGCGGACTTCGAGCAGCGGCGCACTCATCTCAAGCGCGGGTTCAACGCATCGCGCAGCCAGTCGCCGAGCAGGTTCACGCTCAGCGCGATCAGGATCAGCATCGCGCCCGGAAAGATCGTGATCCACCATTCGCCGCTGAAGAGGAAGTCGTTGCCGATGCGGATCAGCGTGCCCAAGCTGGGCGAGGTCGGCGGCACGCCCACGCCCAGGAAGGACAGCGTGGCTTCGGTGAGGATCGCCGCCGCCACGTGGATCGTCGCCAGCACCAGCACCGGCCCCGTCACGTTGGGCAGCACGTGGCGGAACATGATGCGCGACGGCTTGACGCCGATCACGCGCGCCGCCTGCACGTATTCGCGGTTGCGCTCGACCAGCGTCGAGCCGCGCACCGTGCGCGCGTACTGCACCCAGCCGGTCAGCGAGATGGCCACGATCAGCACGCCGAAGGCCAGCGTGTCGTGAGCGTTGGGGAAGATCGCGCGGCCGACGCCGTCGATCAGCAGCGCCACCAGCAGCGAAGGAAAGGACAGCATCACGTCGCAGATGCGCATGATCACCGCGTCGACCTTGCCGCCGGCAAAGCCCGACAGCAGCCCGAGGCCGACGCCGACGAGCATCGACACCAGCACCGAGGCCACGCCGACGAACAGCGAGATGCGCGCGCCGTACATGATCGCCGACAGCAGGTCGCGGCCCTGGTCGTCGGTGCCGAGCAGGTACTTGCGCGAGCCGTCTTCCATCCAGGCCGGCGGCAGCCGCGCGTCGCTCAGGTCGAGTGCGCTCATGTCGAAGGGATCGTAGGGTGCCACCCAGGGCGCGAACACCGCGACGAACACGCACAGCGCGGCGATCAGCGCCGCGGTCACGGCCATCGGCGAATTCTTGAAGCTGTGCCAGACGTCGCCGTCGAGGAATCGCGCCAGCGCACCCGGGGCCGGGGTCACGGTCGTGTTCATTCAGTGTCCCCCCGCAGGCTTCTCGACGCGCAGCCGCGGGTCGACGGCGAAATACAGCAGGTCGACGACCAGGTTGACGATGACGAAGATCAGCGCCACCAGGCACAGGTAGGCGGCCATCACCGGCACGTCGGCGAACTGCACCGCCTGGATGAACAGCAGCCCCATGCCGGGCCACTGGAACACCGTCTCGGTGATGATCGCGAAGGCGATCAGCGCGCCCAGCTGCAGCCCGGTGATGGTGATCACCGGCACCAGCGTGTTCTTCAGCGCATGGCCGAAGTACACCGCGCGGTCGGGCAGGCCGCGCGCGCGCGCGAACTTGATGTAGTCGGTGCGCAGCACTTCCAGCATCTCGGCGCGCACCAGGCGCAGGATCAGCGCCAGCTGGAACACCGACAGCGTGATCGCCGGCAGGATCAGGTGCTTCCAGCCGTCGATGCTGAGCAGTCCGGTGGTCCAGCCGCCGAGCGCGACCACGTCGCCGCGGCCGAAGCTGGGCAGCCACTTCAGCGTCACCGAGAAGATCAGGATCAGCAGGATGCCGATCAGGAAGGTCGGCAGCGACACGCCCAGCAGCGACAGCGTCATCGCCGCCTGCGACGCGAAGCTGCCGCGCTTGAGTGCCGCGAACACGCCCAGCGGGATGCCCACCAGCAGCGCGATCAGCCCCGCGGCGATCGACAGCTCCAGCGTCGCCGGCAGCCGCTCGACGATCAGCGTCGACACCTTGCGGCCCTGGCGCAGACTCAGACCGAAGTCGCCCTGCAGCGCATTGACGACGAAGTGCCCGAACTGCAGCACGAAGGGCTGGTCCAGGCCGAGCTCGATGCGCAGCGCCTGGCGCTGCTCGGCGGTGGCGTCCTGCCCGAGCATGCTGGCCACCGGGTCGCCGACGTACTGGAACAGCATGAAGGCGATGAAGGCCACCGCCAGCATCACGATGAAGGCCTGGGCGAGTCGGCGCAGGATGAAGGCGAGCATGCGGCGGGCTGCTGAAGCGTGATGAGCAAGGTTGATGTGTCCGGCGCCGGCACTTGCGGCACGCTGCAGCCCGCCGAAGCGGGCGCCGCGATGATCCGCAATCCACGCACTCCGCGCCTAGAGGGGAAACCTAGGCTTTCGGACGCGCCCGCTTTCTACCGAAAGGAGCGGTCCCCCGTCGAAATGCTTGTCATGGCTGACATTTTGGCTCGCGTTGACGCAATATGCACGCCATGGCTTACACAATACGCTCGCCTTCGGAGCTTGGCGAACTGCTGCGGCAGCGTCGCGAGAACCTGCATCTGACCAAGAAGGCAGCCGCGCAGCGTGCAGGCCGGGTGCGCGAGGTCGTCTACCGCCTCGAACGCGGTGAAGAGGCGTCCGTGTCTTCCCTGTTCGACATGATGCGTGCGCTGAACCTGGTCATGCGCATCGAGCCGGCCGGGCTGCCGACGATGGAGGAAGTCGCCGCGGCCTTCAACAAGGACGACGACGCTCCCTGACCGAATCGCTCGACTCGATGTCGCCATCGGCGATCGCCTCGGAGCCGGTCGGCTGCACGAGGCATCGACCTACGAATTCCGCTGCCTGGACGCATCGCCGTTGCAGCCTTCGGTCGCACGGCTGATGCCTGCGGCGGCCAAGCTGACGTGGACGGACGCAGACCTCTTCCCTCCCATGGACCAGAACCTTCCGGAAGGCGATCTGTTCATGCGCATCCGGGCCCTGTTTCCCAAGCAGCAGACGACGGCGATGCACATGCTCGCCCTGATCGGCGACAACGGCATCGGCCGCCTCGGCTGCCGCATCCGCGGCGCCGGCGCGCCGCCCCCGGTCGTGCCGTTGAGCAAGGCGAGCCTGCTGGCTACGGCCTATTCGCCGAAGGTCTTCGACGAGCTGGTGGCCGCCTACCTGAGCACCGGTGCCGGCATCGCCGGCATGCAGCCGAAGATCATGGTGCCCGAGTCGCGGCTTTCGATTCCGATACCGACGCTGATCGTGAAGGCGGGCAGCGAAGCCTATCCGGGCCTGGCAGCGAACGAATACCTGTGCCTGCGAGCGGCCAGCCTCGCCGGCATCCGCACGCCTACCTGAAGAACTTCGGGCGGCTCTATCGGTCTGCGCACGACATCTGGCTGGCGCCGATGTTCGACGTGGTCACCACGGCGATCTATCGCTGTAGGTAATTTGCCGGCGGCCCGGAACTCGAAGACCGGACGCTGGCACTCGAGCTGTTTGCCGGAAGGCATTCGACCAAGGCCTACCCGACGACCGAAGAGCTGCTGATGTTCGGAGCCAAGGTATGCAACGCGAAGGCGCCAGAGGCGGCACTGAAGCGCATTACCGAAGGCATGGAGCGAGCGCTGCGCGAGGCGAAGTCAGACGATCGCGTGCCGCGGGACCTGCTCGCGCGTATGCGGGAGGTGTGGGATTCCGGACGCCAGTACGCGCGGGCCGAGGGCGCTGGAGCGCAAAATCGGTGAGCGCCTTCCATCCATGAGAAGGCCACCCGAAGACGGGTGGCGTGCTTGGGGCGAGCCGGGCGCGGCCAGCGATCATCCGCAATTCCCGTGCCGCGCCAACCGGGAAAACCTAGGCGGAAGCGCTCACTGCAATCGGATCTCGCCGTACCAGGCTTCGGCGGTGGAGCGCGTATTGTCGCTGTCGGTCATGACCGCCAGGCCGATCAACGGGCCGGGCTCCTCGCCGAAGGCGCGGCGGTAGTCGGCGCGCACGTCGCGCACGTAGCTGCGCCACTGGCCGGCATGCTGGGGCCCGGATTCGAGCACGATCTTGCGGATGCGGTCGCTGCGCGGGTTGAGCACCACCGAGCCGACCTCGGCGCGGCTGTCCCACACGTACATCAGCGTCGCGAAGGGTGGCGCTTCGCCGGTGAGGCTCTGCATCAGGTCAAACATCATGCGGGTGCGCGGCGTCAGCGCAGCAGCGTCGCCGTCGAAGGCCAGCAGCACGCGCACCACCGCGTCTTCGCTGTCGCCTTGCCGCACGTCGGCGCCGGCGGGCAGCGCATCGGCCTTCCACGAAAAGCTCAGCTTGCCCAGCCGCTCGGGCTCGATACGCAAGCTGCGGCGGTACAGGCTGGCCGAGGTGCGCGACTGGGCGTGCAGCACCCAGCGGCCATCGGCCATGCGCGCGGTGTAGTTCGTCGCGGTCTTGCCGGGCAGCACGAAAGGCAGCCAGCCATCGGTCCACTGCGCCGATGCCAACGCTGCGGCGGGGGTTGGCGGCGGGGCATGTTGGCAGGCGCTCAAACCCAGCATGCCGGCCAGCAGGTTGCCGGTCACGACGGAGACTCGCAACGACAGCATGTGCCACTCCGACGAAGGCGCTGGAGCAGCGCCGCCTTCACAGAAACTGAAAAGGCCGCCCGAAGGCGGCCTGGCAAGACCTTGAAGCTGCCTCGCGGCAGCCGCAGCATCAGAAGCTGTGACGCACGCCGACTTGACCGCCGGTCGAGTTGTGGCCGGACGTCAGAGCAGAAGACTGGCTGTTCACCCTGAACGCCGAGTTGCCGTCGTTGTTGATCGAAGACCAGGTGGCATACAGCGCCGTGCGCTTCGACAGGTTGTAGTCCACGCCGATCGCCCATTGCGAGGCGTCGTCGTTGTTCAGCGCCTTCTTGCCATTGGTGCCGCCGTAGGAGGCCTTGACGTTCCACTGGCCGAAGGGCGCCGTGACGGCGAGATACCAGTTCTCGCGTTCAGCTTCCGTGACCAAGCCATCGGTTTCCATTTTGCCGTAGAAGCCCGACAGCTTCATGAAGCCGAAGTTCCACGAACCGGCGATGTTCCAGGCATCTCCATCGACACCACTGCCCGCGAGCAGTTCCTCGGTCTTGCCATAGGACGCGGCGATGTCGAACGGACCCGCTGCGTAGCCGATGCGGCCGCCGTAATACTTGTTGGCGTTGGCGTTCTCGCCGGCGGCAATCGAAAGCTGACCATAGAGGCCAGGACCGAAGGTACCGTTCGGCAGGATGTACGACACCATGTTGTTGGCACGCACCAACGTACCGAAGGTGCCGCCAGCCAGCGCAGCGGAAACCGCACCGCTGAGCGCGAGGTTCGTCGCCGAGCCGACACCGACGGTGCCGAACGGATCGAACACCGTCCAGTTCCAGAACGTCGGCGTGTAGTCGCGACCCAGGCGCAGTTCACCCCACTGGTTCGACAGGCTGAGAGTCGAACGGCGGTTGAAGTACAGCTGGTTGCCTTCGCGGGAGCTGGAGCCGATGATCGGCAGGTCGCCATTGCCCCAAACGCCAGCATTGCGGCCGGTATCGGGCGCAAGGCCCATTTCGAGCCAGAAGCTGGCCTTCATGCCACCGCCCAGATCCTCGACGCCGCGGAAGCCGAGGCGGCTGCTGGCCATGCCGTCGGTGCCCATCGAGTAGGTGCGGTCGTTGTTGCTGACGGTCATGACGTTCAGGTCAACCACGCCAAACATCGTCACCGACGACTGCGCCGAAGCCGCCCCGGCGAACGCGCCGAGAGCAGCAAGAGCGAGAACTGATTTTTTCATTGCGACTTTCTCCTAGGTGAATGACGAAGACCTGATCGATTCGCGGTTTGCGGGGTGATCAGACCTAACCCCTCATCGGAAGTTGATGGCATTGCACCAGACCGCCGCCCGGCTGGCAAAGATTTGCGCCCCAAAGGGCCTGCTTTTGTTGTCTGTGCACAACGAGAGCGCAGCCATCGGCTCTACCGATCACGCGGCCGCTCAAGGGCAAGAAGCGTGCCCGATTGATGAATCAGGCTCGGCCGAAGGCGGCAACGCCCGCGCCGATAATGATGCAAGACGCAAGAGCGTCGCTGACGAGGTGACAGATGTCGCGTGTGGATCGAATCCTGGCCTGTGCGGACAACGCGTTGCGTACGCTGTCCGGCGCCTATGGCGCGTCGCGCCGTTGTCCTGGCGCCCAAGCGCCATCGGATCAGCCGCAACTGCAGCCCGAAGAACAGCGCTTGTCCGGCGCGCTGATGCGCGTCAACCACGTCGGCGAGGTCTGCGCGCAGGCGCTGTACAACGCGCAGACGCTGGCCACGCGCGACGCGCGCCTGCAGCAGCAGTTCCAGGCCGCGGCCAGGGAGGAATTCGACCACCTGGCCTGGACCCAAGCCCGGCTGAGCGAACTGGGCGACCGCCCGAGCCTGCTGAACCCGCTGTGGTATGCCGGCGCCTTCGGCATCGGCCTGCTCGCCGGCGGGCTGGGCCAGGGGGTCAGCCTGGGCTTCGTCGCCGAAACCGAGCGCCAGGTCGAGCGGCACCTGCACAGCCATCTGCAGCGGCTGCCGGAACAAGACCATGCGTCGCGCGCGATCGTGCAGCAGATGCGCGACGACGAGGCGCGCCACGCCGCCGACGCGCTGCAGGCCGGCGGCGTCGAACTGCCGGCGCCGGTGAAGCTGGCGATGCAGCTGGCGGCCAAGCTCATGACGCGGACGGCGCACCATGTCTGAGACGACGCCTCGCACTGCCCGGCCGGCGCACCCGGCGCGCCGCCGCTGGTGCGCGGCCGCGCTGGCCGCCGCCGCGCTGGCCTGGACCGCCGGCTGCACCAGCGTGCCCGGCCCGTCGCCGTTCAAGGGCACCGAGCTGTCGGCCACGCCGCTGCTCGGCAAGTTCGTCTGGCGCGACCTGGTGACCGACAACCCCGACGCCGTCAAACCCTTCTATGCGGCGCTGTTCGGCTGGCAATACGTCGACAGCCGGGCATTCGACGCGCCCTACACGCTGATCCAGTCCGGCGGCCAGTTCATCGGCGGCATCAGCCGCGCGCAACGGCCGCAACCCGACCAGCCGGTATCGCAGTGGCTGAGCTTCATGTCGGTGGCCGACGTGGACCGCGCGGCGCAGAGCACGCGCGCCGCCGGCGGCCGTGTCATCGCCGGCCCGCGCGACCTGCCCAAGGTGGGGCGCGGCGCGGTGGTAATCGACCCCGACGGCGCGCCGCTCGGTCTGCTGCGCAGCCGCATCGGCGACCCGGCTGACACGGCCGAGCCGGCGCTGCACCGCTTCATGTGGACCGATCATCTGTCGCGCGATCCGCAGACCATCGCCGCCTTCTATGCGTCGCTGGCGGGCTTCGAGGTACGTCGCGTGGATCTGGCCGGCCAGCCCCAGCCCTACTGGGTGCTGGTGCAGGGGCGCGAGCGCGCCGGGCTGCTGAAGAACCCGATCGCGGTGAATCGCCCGATCTGGTTGCCCTACGTGCGCGTGGCCGACCCGGCTGCTGCGGCGGCGCGCGCCGCGCAACTGGGCGGCAAGGTGCTGCTGGCGCCGCGCGGCGACCTGCGCGGCGGCACGATGGCGCTGATCGCCGATCCGACCGGCGCCGTGCTGGCGCTGCAGAAGTGGCCGCTGTGAGCCTGGGCTGGCAAAGGGAGCCGACGATGAAGCAAATCCACTGGCAGCGCATTGCAGGCGCGTTTCTCTTGACCGGGGCCGTGCTGGCCGGCGCCTTGCTGGCCGGCTGCGAGGACAGCAGTTCCGGCGGCGTGGGCTTCAGCGTCGGGCTGCCGACCAGCTACGGCAGCATGGAACTCGGCATGAGCACCACCAACTGGGCGGGCGGGCCGTTCTGGAATTGACGCACAGGTTGACCTGCAGGCGGCGCCGGCCGCCGGCAGCTCAGACCTCGACGATGTCGAAGCCGGTGGTCATCACCGCGGTCTTGCCGAGCATCGCGCTGGCCGAGCAGTACTTCTCGTGCGACAGCTGGATGGCGCGCGCCACGGCGGCCTGCGTCAGCGCCCGGCCGCTGACGGTGAACTGCATGTGGATGCGCGTGAACACCTTCGGCTCGGTCTCGGCGCGTTCGGCATCGACCTGCACGCTGCAGCCCGTCACCTGCTGACGGCCGCGCTCGAGGATCAGTACCACGTCGTAGGCGGCGCAGGCGCCGGTGCCGGCCAGCACCGTCTCCATCGGGCGCGGCGCCAGGTTGCGTCCGCCGCCGTCGGGCGCGCCGTCCATCGTCAGTAGGTGTCCGCTGCCGGTTTCCGCCACGAAGGCCATGCCGGCATCGGCCTGCCAGCGCACGGTGCATTGCATTCGGTCTTCTCCCTGCGTCGAGCAGACCGAAATTGTGCATGACGCGCCCGGCTCTGGAGGCGCCTCCCTAAGTTCGGCCTGCTGCGGCCAAAGTACCACATTCGCATGTTGCGGCGCAGCATGACCGCTGCTAGACTGAATCCATCGGGGCCTCGGTCTCCGGCAACTTGTCTCCTCCACCTTCTGAAAGGGTGGATTCAGCCCAAGGCAGCAATGCCTTGGGCTTTTTTCCGGCGCCGGCCGCCGCGGGGCAGCGCCGTATCATCCGGCTCCCTCGAAGGGCAGCAACACTTGAAGACCGCCTCCCCGACTCCCGATTCCAGCCCGCCCCCCGCCGCCGCGGCGCCGCCGCGGCGCCTGGCCGGCCGCCCGTCGCTGTCGGACTATCTGCAGAAGATCCTCAACGCGCGCGTCTATGACGTCGCCGTCGAGACGCCGCTGGAGCCGGCGCGCAGCCTGTCGCGGCGCCTGGGCAACCACGTGCTGCTCAAGCGCGAGGACCAGCAGTCGGTGTTCAGCTTCAAGCTGCGCGGCGCCTACAACAAGATGGCGCAACTGCCGCCCGAGTTGTGCGCGCGCGGCGTGATCTGCGCCTCGGCCGGCAACCATGCGCAGGGCGTGGCCTTGAGCGCGCGGCGCCTGGGCTGCAAGGCGGTGATCGTGATGCCGGTGACCACGCCGAAGCTGAAGGTCGACGCGGTGCATGCGCTGGGCGCCGAGGTGGTGCTGCACGGCGACAGCTATTCCGACGCCTACCTGCACGCGCTCGAGCTCGAAAAGTCCGAGGGCTACAGCTTCGTGCACCCCTTCGACGACGCCGAGGTCATCGCCGGCCAGGGCACGATCGCGATGGAGATCCTGCGCCAGCACCAGGGGGCTATCGACGCGGTGTTCGTGGCCATCGGCGGCGGCGGGCTGATCTCCGGCGTGGCCGCGTACATCAAGGCGGTACGGCCACAGATCCAGGTCATCGGCGTGCAGACCGCCGATTCCGACGCGATGCTGCAGTCGGTGCGCGCCGGCCGGCGCGTGCTGCTGCCCGACGTGGGCCTGTTCGCCGACGGCACCGCGGTCAAGCAGGTCGGCGCCGAGACCTTCCGCCTGGCGCGCGCGCTGGTCGACGACTACGTGGTGGTCGACAACGACGCCATCTGCGCGGCCATCAAGGACGCGTTCCAGGACACGCGCAGCATTCTCGAACCCTCGGGCGCGCTCGGCGTCGCCGCGTGCAAGCAGTACGTCGAGACGCACAAGCTCAAGGGCCGGACCTTCGTCGCCATCACCAGCGGCGCGAACATGAACTTCGACCGGCTGCGCTTCGTCGCCGAACGCGCCGAGGTCGGCGAGCAGCGCGAGGCGCTGTACGCGGTGACGATCCCCGAGGAGCGCGGCTCCTTCAGGCGCTTTTGCGAACTGGTCGGCCCGCGCGCCGTCACCGAGTTCAACTACCGCATCAGCGACGCGCAGGTGGCGCATGTGTTCGTCGGCATCGCCATCAGCCGGCGCGACGAGGCCGAGCGCATCGCGCGCAACTTCGTGCGCCACGGCTTCGCCACGGTCAACCTGAGCGACGACGAACTGGCCAAGGAGCACGTGCGCCACATGGTCGGCGGCCATTCCGAGTTGGCGCGCGACGAGCGGCTGTTCCGCTTCGTCTTCCCCGAACGGCCGGGCGCGCTGATGCGCTTCCTGGCGGCGATGCACCCGGGCTGGAACATCAGCCTGTTCCACTACCGCAACCAGGGTGCGGACTACGGCCGCATCCTGGTCGGCATCCAGGTGCCGGCGGCCGACGAGCACGACTTCCAGGCCTTCCTGCAGACGCTGGCCTATCCCTACGTCGAGGAGTCGGCGAACCCGGTGTACCGGCTGTTCCTGCGCTGAACCTACACTCGGCGCATGGCCGCCAGCCGCTCGCTCATCGCCCCGACCTCGAACCCGCTGCTCGAACGCACGCTGGTCGAAAAGCTGGCGCGCCGCGCCGAGGCGGGGGGCAGCCTCGGCGAGCTGGTGCCGCTGGCGGTGCGGCTGGGGCTGATGCAGAACTCGCTGAAGCCGCGCTTTCGCGACCCGCAGCTGGCGATCTTCGCCTCCGACCACGGCATCGCCGTCGACGGCATCGACCCGGCCGCGCGGCACCGCAGTTCGCAGCAGGTGCAGCAGTTGCTGAGCGGACAGCTGCCGGTGTCGGTATTCGCGCGCATCCAGCAAGTCGGGCTGACGGTGGTCGACTGCGGCCTGGCCGACGACGTCGTCGCGCACGAGCGGCTGCTGATGCGCAAGATCGCGCACGGCACGCGCAACGCGCGCATGACCGGCGCGATGACGCCCGACCAGGCGCATGCGGCGATGCGCGCCGGCATGGAGATCGGCGACGCGCTGCGCGGCAACATGCTGGTCTGCGCCGGCCTCGGCGTCGGCTCGCACTTCAGCGCGGCGCTGCTGCTGTCGCGGCTGGCCGACGCGCCGGTGCGCGACCTGCTGGCGTCCGGACCGGCGATGGAGCCCGAAGCGCTGGACCGGCTGGCGGCGCTGGCGCAGGCTGCGCAGGCCCGGCACCGCGAGCTGAGCGAACCGGTGGAGATCCTGGCCGCGCTCGGCGGCTTCGAGGTGGCGATGATGGTCGGCGTGATGCTGGTGGCCGCCAGCAAGCGCCACATGCTGATGATCGACGGCATGGCGGCCTGCGCGGCGCTGATGCTGGCCTCGCGCATCGCCTCGCCGGTCACCGACTACTGCGTGTTCTGCCGCAGCCAGCCGCACCGCGGGCTGGACAAGGCGCTGCACCTGTTCCGCGCATCGGCGCTGCTCGAACTGGGCCTGGACAGCATCGACGGCACCGGCGCCATGCTCGCCTGGCCGCTGGTGCGCAGCGCCGCCGCGCTGCTCACCGAGGTGGCCGACGGCGAGGATGCAGGGCCGTCGCAGCCGGCGCCGCTGGCCAAGACGGCCGGGTAGGCGCCGCCTCAGGCCGGCGGGCGCAACGCGCCGCAGAGGGCTCAGAGGGTGTAGCCGAAATGTTCTACCCCGCAAGTCTGGTCGCGAGGATACGCGCT
>OEIU01000636.1_pt1 | contig 30441 bp, 30 predicted proteins | sample 1539221 | NCBI WGS metagenome assembly OEIU01 (sample SAMN03792071, study PRJEB22550) | activated sludge metagenome | feature: wastewater treatment plant; material: activated sludge; isolation source: Wastewater treatment plant of a petroleum refinery complex | place: Argentina: Zarate | collected...
GGCCGAGCTCGCCGCGGGTGATCGGCTGGTAATAGGCGATGCACATCAGGATCAGCGTTTCATGCTGGGAAAGCGGCCGCACTTGGTCGCCGAGGCCGGTCGCGGTCCGGATCGCCGTCGCAAACACCTTGCGGGTGCGGTGCTGCCAGCCGCCGGCGACGGCGACGAGTTCGTAGGGACGGCCGCGCAGCTCGTCGCGGATGTCGTCGATGATCAGGTCGATGTTGCACTCCCGGCCGACGACGCGCGCCAGGACCTCGCGCGTCACCGGCTCGGGCGAGGCGAAGATCACCGCCTCGCCGCGGCCCATCCACTCGCGCCAGCGCAATTCCGGCGGCAGGTCGGCGAGCTCGACGTCCAGGCCTTCCTTTTGTCGCGCGCGCCGGCCCATCTCAGAGCCCATAGAGTCGGAAGGTCGGCCGGCCGGTCAGCTCGCGCACCGCGCCGAGCGAGACCAGGCGCTCGAACAGCCGTCGGCTGGATCGGTCGCTCGCCGATTTGCCCTGCTCGGCGGGCTGGGCATCCTCGCTCATCAGGATGGAGACGGTGAGGTCGGCGTCTCGGCCGCGCAGCTTCGGCGCGACCGCGAGCAGGTGCGTCGCCCGGCGGGCAAGATCGTTGTAGAGGTCGATCGCCGTGACGGCCGCCGTGGCGTAGGCTGTGCAGAGCGCGCTCATGAACACGGTCTCGCCCTCGAGGTGCTGCGGCGCCTTGCGCAGCGTGCCGCGCGACAAATGCGCCGCGAGCAGCGGCACCGGCGCGGGCCAGCGAAGCTGGTGCGCGAGGACGGCGTCGGCGAGCCACAGCGGCACCAGCCCCTCGTCCGGAAGGACACGTCCGCTCGCCGCGATGATCTCCGCGGCGGCGAGCACCGGCATGGCGTGCGCCCGCTTGGTGTGGCGGCCGGCGAGCTCGACGATTTCGATCGGCAGCGAGTTGAGCCCATGACCAAACGAGGGCGCTACGGCCCAGATCCACTCCTTCTCGTCGCTCGTCGCCCGCTCGCCGAGCCGGCGCCAGGCGTCGAGGATACGGCCGCCCGGACCCGGATCATCGCCCGGCTTGCGCAAATACCAGTGGTCGCGCAGCGCTGTTTCGTCTTCGGTGCGCCCACCCTGGCGTGCGAGCGCGGCGGCGCAGGAGAGCGCGAGACGCTGCCGCCACAGCAGGCCAAGCTTGTGCTCGTGGCGGGCGATTGGATGCAGCGCCGCGAGCGCCGCGCCGGCGTAAAACACGGCTTCCGTGACGGTGTCGGGCGGGGCCCGCCGCCGCAGCCAGGACGGCGCCGGTGCGAAGGTCGGTGGCGGTTCGGGGAGGATTCGTGCGCGCGTGGCCATGCCGGAGCATGATTCAGCGCGGCGCTTATGGCAACGAAAATCGCATCAAACCGCCGCGCATGTCGTCAAATAACTACGTCCGATAATGTTGCATTATCGGACGTTTCGCTCATTATAGATGAAATGAGCCCTCACGCCCTGCGCGACCCCGCATTCGACCCCCAGGACGGCTCCGCGACGCCGGAGAGCCCGGCGCCGGGTGTCGCTTCGTCGACCGGAGAGACGCCGGCCGAGGCGCAGGGCGGCCTCCCCTCCCCTCTCCCGGACGCTACGCCGGGCCTGCCCCGGCATCTCGAGCAGCTCGCGGACCGGGCCCGCGACTACATCAAGGCGTCCAGCGCCGAAAACACCCGCCGCGCGTACGCGGCCGACTGGCGGCATTACAGCGCCTGGTGCCGGCGGCAGGCGCTCGATCCCCTGCCCCCGGACGTCCAGACGATCGGGCTCTACATCACCGCCTGCGCCGCCGGCCAGGCCGGGCCGAAGGCCGACGCGGTGTCGACGATCGAGCGGCGTCTTTCGGCGCTGAGCTGGCAGTTCCGCCAGCGCGGCCTCGCCTTCGATCGCCAGGATCGTCATGTGGCGACTGTGCTGGCCGGCATCCGGCGAACCCACGGCCGCCCGCCGGTCAAGAAGGACGCCGTCCTGCCCGAGGACGTCATTGCCATGCTCGAGACCCTCGATCGCGGCAGTCTGCGCGGGCTGCGGGACCGCGCCATGCTGCTGGTCGGCTTCGCCGGCGGGCTGCGACGCTCCGAGGTCGTCGGCCTCGATGTCGGGCCCGAGCAGACCGAGGACGGCAGCGGCTGGGTCGAGATCCTTAAGGACGGCATGGTCGTCACCCTGCGCGGCAAGACCGGCTGGCGCGAGGTCGAGATCGGCCGGGGATCCTCCGACGCCACCTGCCCTGTCGTCGCCCTGCAGACCTGGCTCAAGCTCGCCCGGATCGGCCACGGACCGCTGTTTCGGCGGGTCCGAGGGAACGGCAAGGACGTCGGGCCGGACCGGCTGACCGACAAGCAGGTGGCGCGGCTGGTGAAGACCGGCGCTCTCGCCGCCGGCGTTCGTGGCGATCTCCCGGAAGGCGACCGGGAAGGGAAGTTCGCCGGGCATTCCTTGCGCGCCGGGTTCGCGAGCTCGGCCGAGGTCGACGAACGGTACGTCCAAAAGCAACTTGGCCACGCCGCCGCCGAGCAAACCCGCGGCTATCAGCGCCGGCGGGACCGCTTCCGGGTCAATCTGACCAAAGCCGTTGGCCTCTGAGACCCGCCCGGACCCTGTCACCTGCGCGACTTCCACTGTTTGCAGAACCCGATGAAGGTCTTCTCAATGCCTGGAGCGTCCAGGCCAATATCCTTCTGCCGTGCCCAAGACCGGAACGCCTGCGCGACGACGTCGAGATCCGGCGTCGGCGCCGGGGCGTGACTGCGCACCATGTCGCCCCAGTGGGTGGAATAGATCGACCCGTCGGACGGGAACACGGCATGCCGCACGAAAGCCGACGCCGACGTTCGGAGCTCCCCACTGGGTCGCGCAACCGTCTCACCCTCCCCCGGCTTCGCCATCGCGAACAGCGACCGGGAAAGATGCAATTCGCCCTCCCGTCCGAGCTGAACGAGGCGGCGCAGATAGGCGCCAGGTTTGGCCACGCTGCCTGCGGTGGCCCGTTGGACTGTGACCGCCATAGCAGCGATTGCGAGATCTGGGCCGAGGTCCTCCTGAGCCTCCCGCCAGACCTGCGGATTGATCCCGCTGTAGGTGCAGAGTAAGCCGCCCTGGCTGCGCAGGGCGTGCCAGCTTTTGAAAGCGTCAGGCGCGATTTCGGAGACGACCGGACAGGCATCGCGGATCAGTGGCAGCGAAATGACCTGGATATCCTCGGCGAGCCGATTTGCGGCGGGACTTGAGGGCTGCCGGCCCGCTGTCGACGGATCGTTTTTTCATTTGGTCGACTCGCCGGGGGCGGGGAAAGGGATGAATTCTCGTGCGTTAGTACGACGGCGGTTATCCCTACTATTTTCGGATTCTTGAAGGTCGGCTGTAGTTAGTAGAGGTTCATATTTTGACACCGCGGTGTCAAATTTTTGAGGGGTCTGAACATCGCCATAGAGCGCCTCAGCGTCATCCCGGAGCGCTTCAAAATCGCCGACAAGAACGACGAGTTCGTCCAGCTCGCACGGCCGCCTTTCGCACAGGACATCGAGACGCGCCTGCAGATGATCCCAGGCGCCGGCGAGCTTGCGTTCGGCCGCGTTTGCGAGGATCGACCGGATCTCCTTGCGCAGGCAGGTGCGGCGGTCGGAATAGCGCTTCCACTGCTTGGCGTGATGCTCGGCCGTCTCGGCCATCGCCGACAGCTCGGCGAAGCGCACCGCGATCGGCGACAGGTCGATGCCGTAGGCTTCCGCGATCTGACCATGCTCGTCCCGGCGGCCGCGGCGCTGGTACGTCGGGGGGGCGCTGTGCGCGACCAGGCGGGGGGGGACGAGGGCCACGGGGGGGGAGCGGACGGGGTTTACCCCCACGCCCCGCTCTCCCCCCAGCATCGCGTTGGACGGCCACACGATCGGCGGCCGGCCGGGCGTTTCCCAATCCGCGGCCTTTGACGACCCGAACAGAAGGTCGAGGAGGGCGATCTTCGCCGCTCCAAGACCCATCGCGGCCGCGCCGGCTTTAGCGACGCGCAAGGCGTCGATCCGCTTGACCGGGGGAGTCTTGGCTTCCCGATAGGTCCTCGCGAGCTGATGCACGCTGAGGCTCTCCGGGGTGGCCTTGCGCAGGCTGTGCGCCATATCAGTCATGGCGGCCTCCAAACGCTGGCTTATTGCGCGTGTTTAGGGGGCCGAGTTTCTTGGAGGCGAGCAACATCGTCCGCCGCCCATGGGGCGTCGTCGCAGAACTTCTGTGCATTTTCCTTCACCTATCGCTAGGCAAAAGAAATCGGCTCGCCGAAAACGACGTCGTGACGCTGGGTGACTCTTGACTGCGATTCGCGGAAATGCGATTCTCTAGGTGTCAATCTGTGAGAAGGGCTTCCGGAATTCGTTTCGGGGGCCTTTTTCTTTTGCGGTTACGGTTCCTTTCTGTTGTGCGTCGAATCCCGCTGAAACGCCTCGTAGAGGCGATCCAGGTGGTCCGAGAGGTAATCGCCGAACGCCCGTGCTTCTGCGCCCTTAGCCTTGATTGCCAGGGTGAAGCGCTTCGTGTCGGCAATGATTTCAGCCGACATCGAACTACCGGCCGGCGACCAACTGCGTTTCTCTGCGCCTGACCGTTTTCGCTTCGACGGTCGACCCGCTTTGAGGCGCTGCACGAGCCGATCGAACCGGCTTTCGCTAGAAAGCTCCCGGAAGGCGTCTTCCCCGATCACGTCAAGTGCAAGATCGTGATTGGACGGCTTGTCCATCAGGAGCTTGAGCTCATACCACCGGTCGCGGCCAATGGCCTTGGCTTCGCCAACGGCGTCCAGGATGGCAGCGGGGAGGCCCGCCACGGACAGCATCTTAGACAGCGTCGTCCGGTCGACGGATAGGGCCTTCAGAACAATGGCGTTGTCCTCGTCATGCTTGAGGCGCGCCACGCCGGCCGCGAACAGCGCACGCTCGATAAACGGAACGTCAGCACGTGCGGAGTTCTCTTGCCCGAGCGTGATGATGTGCTCGCGGTCGGCGATATCCTTCACTACAGCCCGCACCTTGCGGCCGAGCGTCTTTGCGACCCGGATGCGGCGGTGGCCGAAAACAGCCATGTAGCGCCCAGGCGACGTCGGGTGAGGACGGACCTGAATCGGGGAGTTCTGACCGTTCTCGCGGATCGCCTCCAGGAGTTCTTCGAACTCCTTCTCGTCCTCGGTTCTACGATCACGGACGAACGAAGCGTCGACCAGGTCCGGGTCGAGCTCAACGATGGTCTCGCCGGCGGCCAGTTGGTCCGCGCGCGCTGCCATCTCGTCCAGCGTGTTCAGGATCGTGCGGGATGCGCCTTTGGCGGCATACTCGACAGCGGTTCGATCCGCCGGCTTGGCGTCGTCATTCAGAAGTTTGGCGAAGGGGTTTTTACGGGCCATCGGCAAGTCCCCTGAATTTGCCTATCGGGTTGAAAATGCCTCTCTTTTTCCCTGTTTTGACGGCAGTCAACATCACAACCGCCCCCATGCGCGATGGATCAGGCCCTGGATCTCAAAGTTGACCGCGTCGAGGGCTTCGATCGCACGGTCATAGGTCTCTCGGTTGAAGCTCGCGCGCTCGACCTCGTACAGCGTTTGCTTCGTTAGGCCTGCGTCGGAAATCGCCGTGGACTTCACCATTGGGTGCTTCAGAATTTCCTCGGCCAGCATCGACTGCATGAAGCCGAGCATTTGGGTTTGCGGCACGTCAGTCGGCTCGTATCGGGTGATCAGGTAGCGCAGCCAGTCGATTTTGACCGGTGCCCCGCTTTTTCTGATCGATTTGACGAAGTTGCCGAGCATAAGCAGGAACTGGCTCATCGACATCAAATCCAGCATCTGCGGATGGACCGTCACCAGTACCGACGTCGAGGCAGTAAGGGCGGTGAGCGTGAGAAAACCGAGTTGTGGGGGACAATCGACCACGACGATGTCTATCCGGTCGTCAATCTCGGATAGCGAGTGGCCTAGCCGGTTGTAAAACCGCTTGCCCTCCACCCTCTTTTCCGCAGCTTCAGCTTGCATCGCCAAAGGCGTTTCAAACTCGAATTCTTGCAGCTCAAGGTTCGCTGGGATGATCTGCAGGAGCGGAAAGTTCGTGGGAGAAATGATATCGGCGATCGGTCGGCGCTGCTCGTCGTATCGGATGGCGTCAAAGAGGGAGGGGTTGCCATCAAGCTCCGGCTGGAACCCGTGCAGAGCCGAAAGCGATGCTTGCGGGTCGAGATCAATTGCCAGCACGCGATGGCCGGTCAGCGCAAGGTGCTGTGCGAGATGGGCGGCCGTCGTCGTCTTACCGGAGCCGCCCTTGAAGTTGACGACCGCGATGACTTGCAGCTTCTCGCCCGGTTTCCGCCACGGGACGTACTTCTTGGAATCGGACCGACCGTTCTTGTCGAGGTAGTGACGGAGTTCCGTCATTTGCTCGGCTGTATAGAAACGCCGACCGCCTGTTTCTTGCAGCGGCTCCGGTCCCTTACCCTCCAAATGAAGTCGCTTCAGATTGTTAGGGGTGATTCCCAGATAGTGAGCAACCTCCGCCATTGGGAAACGCCGAAGGGTCTTCTTCGCATCGGGCGGAAATTTTTCGTTTCGGAGCTGGTCGAGGCGGCGGGAGATTTCGGCGCCTTGCGCCAAAATCTTCTCGTCAAACTCGAAAGGCGGAAGCGCACCCATTTCAATCGGCTCCGAGAACAAAATGGCGCCAGAATGCGGCATCTGGCCCAATCTGGCGCCAGTATGTGCGATTCTCCTCCTGTGGCAAGGAGAATAGGGTTAACGAAACCTTAACGGCGCGGTCTCAGGCGATCGATCGGTCAAAGCAAACCCCTTATAATTCGACGATATCTCAATCACTTGCCGAGCATGGACGACGCGCGTGCTGACCATCGAACACCTGTCGGATTCGACGGGTTTTCGATGCCGCTTCCGCGATAGACCACGCTCGCTTCGTCTGCGCTCAGCATCCATTCGCGCGACTCAGCCCAGCGACACCTGTCGGATTCGACGGTCTGACAGTTCGAAACCCGCGTGTTGCTCTCGCCGCCTGCAACCGAAACGGCGGGGGGCGCGATGCGGGCAATTGCAATCAGACCGGAAGACAGGGGGACGCTCGGCGATCTGATCGCCGAGATGCACCGCCTGAGAGCAAAGGTGTTCGGCGGACGGCTGGGGTGGGATGTCGAGATCGAGGACGGTGTGGAGACCGACGGTTTCGATCGACTGAACCCGGTCTACATTCTCGTGGTCGCCGAGCGGGGGCTGGTGCTGGGGTGCGCCCGGCTCCTGCCGGCGACCGGACCGACTATGCTGGCCGACGCCTTTCCGCAGCTCCTGGCCGGCGGACGGCTCGAAGCCCATCCCCGGATGATCGAAAGCTCCCGCTTCTGCGTCGACACCGGCGCAGTCGAGGCGGTGACGGCGCGTGGCCTGCACCGCGCAACCCTGACGCTGTTCGCGGCAATCATCGAATGGTCGATGGGGGCGGGCTACCGGGAGATCGTCACCGCGACCGACGTGCGGTTCGAGCGGCTGTTGCACCGGGCGCGATGGCCGATGCGGCGCCTCGGCGAGCCGCGGATGATCGGCGAGACGCTGAGCGTCGCCGGCGCTCTTCCGGCCGATGATGCCAGCTTCGCGACGGTCCGGCCGCCGGGCTACCGCTCCGACCTCGGCGGTCTCCGCCAGGCGGCGGCATAGAGCGGGAGGCGTTCCGTGCAACTACGCTCCCATCCGCGTCTCGTCCGCAAGCTGCAGGAGGCGCTCGGCGACACGATCTGCACGGCGCTCGACGATCCGAGCGTGGTCGAAGTGATGTGCAATCCCGACGGCCATCTGTTCGTCGAGCGGCTAGGGCAGGGGATCGCCCGCGTCGGCCAGATGAGCAACGCCGCGGCCGAGATCATCATCGGCAGTGTCGCGCATGCCCTCAACTCTGAGGTCGACGACGAACGTCCGATCGTGTCCGGCGAGCTGCCGATCGGCGCTCACCGCTTCGAAGGACTGTTGCCTCCGGTCGTGTCCGGACCGGCCTTTGCGATCCGCCGGCGCGCCTCGCAAGTGATCCCGCTCGCCGCTTATGTGCGCGACCGGATCATGACGGAGCCGCAGGCGCGCATGATCCGCAACGCCGTGACGTCACGGATGAACATTGTCATCTCCGGCGGCACCGGCTCCGGCAAGACGACGCTCACCAACGCGGTCATCGCTGAGATGGTCGCCTCCGCGCCCGACCATCGCATCGTCATCCTCGAGGACACGGCCGAGCTGCAATGCGTCGCCGACAATGCGGTCGCCCTGCATACGACCGACACCATCGACATGGGCCGCCTGTTGAAGTCGACGATGCGGCTGCGACCGGATCGCATCGTCGTCGGCGAGGTCCGCGATGGTGCCGCGCTCACCCTTCTGAAAGCGTGGAACACCGGCCACCCGGGCGGCATCACCACGATCCACGCGAATTCAGCGCAATCGGCGCTCACGCGCCTCGAGCAGCTCACGGCGGAGGCGAGCCAGCAGCCGATGCAAGTGGTGATCGGCGAAGCTGTCGACCTTATCGTCTCGATCGAGAAGACAGCGCGCGGCCGCATCGTGCGCGACATTCTCCATGTCGAGGGCTTCGCCCGCGGCGAATATCAAATCCAATCCTGCCGGGAGGAGGAGCAACGTGTCGCTTGAACGTCGCCTTGCGCTTGGTTTCGTCACATGCGTCGCGTTGGTTATCGCCGCGCAACCCGCGTTGGCGGGCGGGGGCGGGGGCCTGCCTTGGGAAGGGCCGCTCCAGCAGATCCAACAATCGATCACAGGGCCAGTCGCGGGCTTCATTGCGCTGGCGGCCGTTGCGGTCGCCGGCGGCATGCTGATTTTCGGCGGCGAACTGAACGATTTCGCTCGCAGACTGATGTATGTCGTGCTTGTCGCTGGCATTCTGCTTGGCGCAACGCAGATTGTCGGCTTGTTTGGCGCCTCCGGCGCATCGATTGGCGTCATCGAGGCCAGCGAGCAGCAGGATCTGCCGCATGGCTGAGAGGTTCTCCAATCTGCATCCGTCGCGGATTCATCGCGCACTGTCACGTCCGAATCTGCTGCTTGGCGCCGACCGCGAGTTGGTACTGATGACCGGTCTCGCCGCCGTCATCCTGATTTTCGTGGTGTTGACCTGGTTCTCTGTCTTGCTCGGGCTCCTCGTGTGGAGCGGCATCGTCGGCATCCTGCGCATGATGGCGAAGGTCGACCCGATGATGCGGCAGGTGTACCTGCGGCACATCCGTTACCAGCCGCGCTATCGCCCAACGTCAACTCCCTGGCGCAAGTACTGAGGCTGACGATGGTGGCGTTGCGCGACTTTCGACATCGTGGACCGTCCTTTGCGGACTTGCTGCCGTATGCCGGTCTCGTTGCGCCGGGCGTGCTTCTCCTCAAAGACGGCTCATTGATGGCGGGTTGGTACTTCGCCGGGCCCGACAGCGAAAGCTCGACCGATGTGGAGCGCAACGAGATCTCACGGCTGATCAACGCGGTGCTTGCGCGGCTCGGCTCGGGATGGATGATTCAGGTTGAGGCTGTGCGCGTGCCGGCGCAGGCCTATCCCGCGCGCGAGGACAGCCACTTTCCCGATCCGGTGACACGCGCGATCGACAATGAACGCCGCCGGCGTTTCGAGGCCGAGAGCGGACATTTCGAAAGCGAACACGCCCTGATCCTGACCTATCGGCCGCCCGAGCGGCGCAAGTCGGGTTTGGCGCGCTATGTCTATTCCGACGACGAAAGCCGCTCGACATCCTTTGCCGACAAGACGCTCGAAACCTTCCTGACTTCGATCCGCGAGGTCGAGCAATATCTCGGCAACGTGTTGTCGATCCGGCGCATGCAAACGCAGGAGGTCGAGGACGAGGGCAGCGTGCGCCGCGCACGCTATGACGAACTGTTTCAGTTCGTGCGCTTCTGCATCACCGGCGAGAATCATCCGATCCGGCTTCCCGAGATTCCGATGTATCTCGCTTTCGTAGTGACGGCCGAATTCCACCACGGCCTGCCGCCGATGGTCGACGAGCGCTATCTCGCCGTGATCGGCATTGACGGCTTTCCGGCCGAGAGCTGGCCGGGCATTCTCAACGCGCTCGATCTCATGCCGCTCACCTACCGCTGGTCGAGCCGCTTCATGTTCCTGGACGACCAGGAAGCGCGCGTCCGTCTCGAGCGCACGCGCAAGAAGTGGCAGCAGAAGGTTCGGCCGTTCTTCGATCAGCTCTTCCAGACGAATTCGCGGTCGATCGATCAGGATGCGGTCCTGATGGTCGCCGAAACCGAAGACGCAATCGGCCAGGCGTCGTCGGGCCTCGTCGCCTACGGATATTACACGCCGGTCGTCGTCATTTTCGACAGCGAGGAGCGCCGCCTGCGCGAGAAGGCCGAAGCAGTGCGGCGCCTCATCCAGGCGGAAGGTTTTGGCGCGCGGATCGAGACGTTGAACGCGACGGAAGCGTTTCTCGGCTCACTGCCGGGCAATTGGTACGCCAACATCCGCGAACCGCTCATCAGCACCCGCAACCTCGCCGACCTCATTCCGCTCAACGCGGTCTGGTCCGGCAGCCAGATCGCGCCCTGTCCGTTCTATCCGCCGGGCGCGCCGCCGCTGATGCAGGTCGCCTCCGGCTCGACCCCTTTCCGGCTGAACCTGCATGTGGATGACGTCGGCCATACCTTGGTGTTCGGTCCGACGGGGTCGGGCAAGTCGACGCTTCTCGCGCTGATCGCCGCGCAGTTTCGGCGTTATGCCGGCGCGCAGCTTTTCTGCTTCGACAAAGGTCGATCTATGTTTCCGCTGACGGTGGCGGCGAGCGGCGACCACTATGACGTCGGGGCAGGGGAGGGCCTGTCGTTCTGCCCGCTCGCCGAGCTTGAGGACGACACGGATCGCGCCTGGGCGGCCGAGTGGATCGAGACGCTGGTGGCGTTGCAGGGCGTCAAGGTGACGCCGGATCATCGCAACGCCATCGCGCGGCAGATCGCGCTAATGGCGAACGCGCGCGGGCGCTCGCTGTCGGATTTCGTGTCCGGCGTTCAGCTCCGCGAGATCAAGGACGCGTTGCATTCCTACACGGTTGATGGACCGATGGGTCATCTGCTCGACGCCGAGCAGGACGGCCTGTTGATGTCGGAGTTTCAGACTTTCGAGATCGAGCAGCTCATGAACATGGGCGAGCGCAATCTCGTTCCGGTCCTGCTTTATCTTTTTCGCCGCATCGAGAAGCGTCTTACCGGTGCGCCGAGCCTCATCATCCTCGATGAGGCATGGTTGATGTTGGGTCACCCGACATTCCGCGACAAGATCAGGGAGTGGTTGAAAGTCTTGCGCAAGGCGAATTGCGCGGTCGTCCTCGCGACGCAGTCGATCTCCGACGCGGAGCGTTCGGGTATCATCGACGTCCTTAAGGAGTCCTGCCCGACGAAGATCTGCCTGCCGAATGGCGGGGCGCGTGAGACCGGAACGCGCGAGTTTTACGAGCGCATCGGTTTCAACGAGCGGCAGATCGAGATTGTGGCAACTGCAATCCCTAAGCGGGAATACTACGTCGTTTCGCCCGTCGGTCGGCGTCTCTTCGACATGGCGCTCGGTCCGGTGACGCTCGCCTTCGTTGGCGCAACCGGAAAGGATGATCTCGCTCGGATTGGTGAACTTCGCCAAGCGCATGGTCCCGATTGGCCGGCAGGATGGTTGCAAGCAAGAGGAGTGGTTGATGCTGAGACGCTTCTTTCAGCGTAATGCCGTGATTGCTGCTACTTTTGCCGGCGCAATAGCCGCCACGCCTGCGGCGGCCGGTGGAGGCGGCGTGATTGGTGGGGGCGCAACCGAATGGACGCAGCTTCTCAACAATTCCGAATTGATTGCGGTGGTCGGCAAATCGACTGAACAGATCAATAATCAAATCACGCAGATCACACAGCTCGCCCAACAGATTCAAAACCAGCTTCGAATCTATGAGAACATGCTGCAAAATACCGCGCAGCTTCCCCAGCACATTTGGGGACAAGTCGAAAGAGATCTCAACCAGTTGCGCAATATCGTCGGACAGGGGCAGGGTATCGCCTTTTCGATGGGAAATGCCGACGATGTCCTGAAACAACGATTCAAGAGCTATGCCGATTTCAAGACCAATCTGCCGACAGGTTCGACTTTCTCGTCGACCTGGCAGAATTGGTCGACGACGAATCGCGACACGATCGGCGCGAGCTTGAAGGCGGCAGGGCTGACCTCGGATCATTTCACGTCGGAAGAAGCGACGATGGGCGAGCTTCGTAGCATGTCGCAAACGGCCGATGGTCAGATGAAGGCCCTGCAGGTAGGCCATCAGATCGCCGCCCAGCAGGTGGCACAGACCCAGAAACTACGCGCACTATTCTCGCAACAAGTGACGATGATGGGCACCTGGTTTCAATCGCAGCAAGCCAAGGATGATCTCGCGCAGGCACGCCGCGACCAGTTCTTTACCTCAAGCTCGCCCTCGACATCGGGCGGGCAGACGATGGAGCCGCGCTGGTGAGGCCGCTCCATCTCGTCGTCATTATCACAATTGTCGTGCTCGCCGGCGGCGGACTGTGGTTGGGATTCGCCCCATCTCCAAGCCAGAAGCCATCCGGATTCTTCGAGGCAAAGCCTGACTACGACACAACCGGCGGACAGCCCATGCGGCCGCGCTGGAAGGATTGAGGACGGTCATGCCGACAATGCGACGTGTTTTGCTGCCGATCGCCGTAGTGCTTCTGCTCGTATCTCCGGCGCTGGCGCAGGATGGCAGTCTGTTGACCAATCTTGAGAACGAGGTGGTCGCGGCGGCGCGCGGTTGGGAGACGACGATCCTGCAGGCGGCACGCTCGCTGTTCTGGATCCTCGCCGGTATCGAAATCGGTATCGCCGCAGTCTGGCTTGCGCTGCAAGCGGCCTCGCTCGATAGCTGGTTCAGCGAGCTTGTACGGCGTATTCTCTTCATTGGTTTGTTCGCATTCATCCTTGAACGCGGCCCAAGCTTCGCCAAGGCTGTGGTCGACAGTCTGTTCCAGATCGGCGCCGGTGGCGGCGCAGCCAGTCCCGCGAACGTCTTCAACGCCGGACTCAAGGTCGCGTCCGCATTGTCGTCGAAGGCGCAATTCGGATTGTTCCAGGACAATGCGCTCGCGATCGCCGCCGTGTTTGCCATGATCGTCGTGGTGGTCGCCTTCGCGTTGGTGGCGGCGATCTTCGTGGCAGTGATGGTGGAGATGTATGTGGGGCTTCTTGCCGGCATGATCATGCTTGGCCTCGGTGGAAGCTCGTTCACCAAAGATTTTGCCGTGCGCTATCTCATCTATGCGTTCTCTGTCGGCATGAAGTTGATGGCGCTGGTGATGATCGCGCGCATCGGGTCGGAGGTCCTGGTCAACCTTGCGAACTCGCCGTCAACCGGCGACCAGTTTCTGTCGACGCTCGCAATCGCTGGCATCTCGGTCGTCGTGTTCATGATCGCGATGTACGTTCCGAACATCATTCAGGGCGTGGTGCAGGGTGCGTCGGTCTCGAGCGGCATGGAAGCGATACGGGCTGGCAGCCAAACGGCCGCGTTCGCCGCGGGCGCGGGTTCGATGGCGGCTGGCGCAGCCTCGCTCGGCGCTGGAGCGGCGCGGATGGGCGCTGCGAGTTATGCCGACGCGCGCACAGGCGGCGCTTCCTTCGGGGCGGCGGCGCTCAGGGGGATGAGCGACGCAATCGGCGCCGCGGGCGGCGCCTTGTCGTCCGCGGCGCGCGACAAAGCGATCGGCGTTCCGGGAACGTGGGGTGCATCAACGCTCGGGCTCGCGAACGCGAAGCTCGACGAGCGGAGAAACAGGTCCTCGTCGGGGCAGCGCAACAACAATGCCGACGAACGCCAATAGGGGCAGCGAGGGTGGGGGATGGCGATACAGACGACACCGGAGAATCCGTATCTCGCGGCACGCCAGGAGTGGAATGAGCGCTACGGCTCCTATGTGAAAGCCGCGGCCGCGTGGCGGATCGTCGGAATTACCGGCATGGCTCTGGCGGTGATCAGCACATCCTACGCGCTCTATCAGAGCACCCAGGTCAAGCTGGTCCCTTACATTATAGAAGTCGACAAACTTGGCAGCGCCGTGACAGCGGGCCTTCCGCAACAGATCGAATATGCCGACGCCCGCGTGGTACGAGCAACACTGGCGGGTTTCGTCAGTAATTTTAGATCGGTCTCACCGGATACGGCAGTCCAGAAGCAATATATCGACCGGACCTATGCGCTGCTGCGCACCGCCGATCCGGCGACCGAGAAGGTCAATGCCTGGTTTCGTGCGAACTCGCCATTCAACAAGGCGCGTACCGCAACCGTCTCGGTCGAGGTCAGCAACGTGGTCGCGCTGTCGAACCAGAGCTACCAAGTCGATTGGGCTGAGATCGAGCGCGACCGTCGCGGCAAGGAGCTCTCGACGCGGCGCTTTCGCGGTGTTGCCACGGTGACGCTGGCGCCACCCCAGGATGAGCAGACCATTCGCCTCAATCCCATCGGCCTTTACCTAAGGGACTTTGATTGGACGGCACAATTATGAGCAGACCGCGGAGTAAACAGTCATGACATTCAACCGACCCGGACTGCCAATCATCACCATCGCCTTTGCAGCCGCCTTTACGACGCTGTTGGTTGATTCCGCCGCCGCCCAGCGCTTGAACCGAAATGAAATGAAGGGGACGCATCTGTCCGGACGCTGGCGAGCCGCCCCAGGTCTTGTGACGTATGGGCCGGACGGCAAGGTGATCTTTCTCTATGGTGAGATCCAGCCGTCCATCGTGTGCTCGCCATTACAGGTTTGCGATATCGAGCTTCAGCCGGGCGAAGTGGTACGCGACGTGCTGGTCGGCGACACCGTTAGGTGGAAGGTCGAGCCGGCGACATCGGGCGCACCGGGCGGGCAAGCGATTCACCTGATCGTCAAGCCATCCGAACCCGGCCTCGTCACGTCGATGATCGTCACGACGTCGCGACGCACCTATCACCTTCAACTCAAGTCGCACGCGACGCAATACATGGCGCGAGTCGCCTTCGAATATCCCGAAGGCGTCGGGTCGAGAATGGCGGAGATCAATGCGCGGCTCGAGGCGAGCACGATTCCGGGCGCCAATGCTCCCGCTGAGCAGCTCAATTTCTCCTATTACGTGAGCGGCAATGCGAGCTGGCGGCCGACGCGTGTCTATTCAGATGGACAAAAGACCTACATCCAATTTCCGTCGTCGCTCGCCGGCGGGGATGCACCCGTGCTGTTCGCTATCTCCGGCGGTGAGAACCGCATCGTCAACTACCGCATGAAAGGCTCGATGATGATCGTCGACTATCACATCGACGAAGCCGTGCTGGTCTCGGGCGTCGGCTGGTGGACGCAGGAAAAGATCACGATCCGGCGGGGAGGGTGACGATGATCACGCGTCGCATCGTGCCCATCGGCTTGGTCACGCTACTGCTCGGAGCCTGCAGCACGATCGGCAGGCCAGGTCTGGTCGCAAGTTCGTCCCGCGTCGAGCTGTCGCCTGCAGCCGCGAGCGCGATTGCCGGGGACATGGTCAGCCGCTTGGCCGAGCATGTCGGCCCGGCCAGCGGAACCATCATCCTGAAATCCGACGGTTCGCCGTTCGGCCAGGCGCTCGAGGCGGCATTGCGCGGTTGGGGTTACGCGGTCGCGACTGATCAGCGAACCGATCAGAAAGCGATCGCTCTTGCGTATGTCGTCGATAATCTCGATGGCACGATCCTCGCGCGGTTGTCGACCCAGCAACTCGATCTTGGTCGCGCCTATACGGTGACAGCCTCCGGCGCAAAGCCGACGAGTCCTGTGTCGGTGATGCAACGCGGTTAGATTAGAGGAGTGCGGTGATGGCACAGTCGCTTGATCTCAATGCCGGCGGACCCGCGCCGAAGATCCGTCGTCTTAACCGATTGCCGGTCATTGCTGCGATCCTGTTTGTTGTGCTGTTCTTTGGCGTGATCCTCTACGGGCTCACGACGCGCGGGTTGTATTTCCGCGGTGATCGTGGCCCCGACGGTCCTGCGTCGGGTCCCGCGTCGACCTACGCGGACCAGATGAAACGCAATGTACCAAACGGCATCATCGAGGATCCGACGCCGCCGCAGGTGTTTCAGCCCGCGCCGCCACCGGCGCCCGAGCGTGCGCCGGCGAGTCCCTTCATTGCAGCCCCACAGCCGGTGCGTGAAGCCGCCGCAGTCGAATCCGAAGAGGTCTGGCGCGCCCGTATCGAGCGTGAACAGCGTGAGCAGTACCTGCGCGAGCGGCATCGTCAGCGCATGGCACGAATTCAGGCGCACAATACCGCCTATGATTCTCCGCTCGGCATCAGCCTTGCCAAGCTGCAGAGCGCCGCACCTGTCACGGCGCAACAGCAACAGCGACCACCCGCCGTGGGGGCCCTCGGCTCGGGCGGCGCGGCCGATCTCTATGCGGCCGCGCTCCGTGCAGGCCTGACCGGTCAGCAAATCGACCCGAACGGACAGACATCGAAAGAGAACTTCTTCAATGCGGACTTGCAAAAGCTAGGCTATCTGCCGAACCAGGTTGTGCCGCAACGCTCGCCATTTGAACTCAAGCGCGGCTCGGTCATTCCGGCGACCCTTATCACCGGCATCAACTCCGACCTTCCCGGACGCATCACCGCGCAGGTATCACAAAATGTATATGACAGCGCCACCGGCCATCGGCTCCTCGTTCCTCAGGGGACGCGGCTGCTCGGGCGCTACGACAGTAAGGTCTCGTTCGGCCAATCGCGCGTGCTCGTCGTCTGGACCGACATCATTTTGCCGAACGGCTCAACCTTGCAAATTGGCGGCATGGCCGGTACCGATGCGCAGGGCTACGGTGGCTTCAGCGACAAGGTCGACCGAAAGTTGCTCCAGACCTTCGGCTCGGCGATCCTGATCGCCTTGATCGGCGCTGGCACCGAGATGGCGATCCCGCGGGATCGCAACTCCTTCGGGATGGAGAACAGCGCCGAATATGCGGCGCGGCGTTCGTTTGCAGAAACCTTCGGTCGGATGGCGGAGCGCACGATTTCGCGCAATATGGACGTGCAACCGACTCTGGAGATCCGACCGGGCTACAAATTCAATGTACTGGTGGACCAAGACATGGTGTTTCCCGGAGAGTATCGCGGATAGCGGTTAGAGAGATATTGTTACTTGCGCGCCTCGATTGCGGCCTAGAGAGCATCTATTGTACTCGCCTCCAACCAACAGCAATTGGTCGGCAATAAATTCTCCAAATACGAGACATCACTTCAGCACGGTGATATTGCGCCTCAATACAACAATAGGTGCCGCAGCAATCTCAGAACTCGTCCATTCCCCAAAGGCGCGAGAGATCGACTCAGCCGATAAGTCGTGTTGTCCAACACGAAGCACTATGGGAGTCGGAATATGATGGGTATGGATCCACTCTCTCGCAGCATCTCCAGAACCTCAAAGAGCGGGATCGCGAGCAAAAAGACGCTAGCATCGCCAAATGTTCGCACCAAACCAATCGTGTTTATTGCTAACTTCTCGTCAGTCGTCCAAAGGGACAAATCGGGCAAGAAGCGAGGAACACGCGACAAATACGCTTCGTACTTCTGTCCATGCTGACTGACGAGAAACCGTTCTTCTCGTGTCACGACAATTCTGAATACTAACCAAGTGACGACGGCGGTGATCAGGCTCACAATCACGCTGCCAGACAGCGCGCCGATGCCAGCAGCTCCAATGATTGAAAACGTGTAGAGCGGATTGCGACATATGGAGTAGGGACCGCTATCGACCAGAGGAGCGTTCTTGTATCCTGATATATACAGCGACGACACTGAACGACCTACAATGCATATAGCGAGAAGCAATAATCCAACTGCTTCTATGTGTCGATGAACAGCATGCCCCCACATCGGGGAAAAAAGCAGCATTAGCCCGGCTCCGCATAGCGCCAATATACCGATAGCTATTTTTCTTGCCTTCTGAACCGCTCCAAGATCGTCCGCATTTGTCATGATAGACCGCGCTCTTTTCGTAACCGTGCAATATTATTCTGGGCGTTAAGCTCGCGCGCCACCTGAACTCGCCTTCATTTTAGATTCCGAATGGCGTGAGCGAGCTTGCACTTACAACTCGCGCAATGACGCGAGCGCTACGTTTGCTGTTGAGCGACCGAATTGGCGCCAACCTCAAATCGCAGACGTGCAGCGAGGAATGATCAGATTGATCGAATTGGAGGCGGCGTTTGGGACGCGAGCAAGAGCGGACGCGGTTCCGCTAATATCATGATGAGATATTCATTTGCTGCGTGCAGGTCGTCATCATTGACTTGATCTAAAACTGCGAACATCGAGCCGCAGTGGCAATGCATCTCTAAAGATGATTGTACGCTCGTATCGCTTTCATCGGCGCCGCTCGCGGCAACAATCAATTGGTGGCTGCTACGTAGATTGGTGTGCTCCAGATGCAGGAACCTATGGAAAAGCCCTACATGGATGATTGCGAGCGCACAAATGAGCGCGAATACCCGGCGAAGCACGGCACCTCTTTGCCACGATGTGCAGCGCGCGCAACGCACGACAGATTCTCCAAAAAGGCATGTTAGTTTTAGGAGGGGCGAGCTGTTATGTGGCTATTTCGTTGAAATTAAGGCGACGAGATGCCGCGCAATCCCTGCCTCACATCTAACGATACAAATACCTCCCGTTGAGATGGTGCTTATTAAATACTCGACGCGCCAATCATATATTAGCAAGCACGGGCGGGTTGCAGCCAGAGCTGCAAACCCGCCGATACTTCCAGTTTAGCTGATGCACATCTTGGCGCCCGGCAGAGCACGGCCGGGATACGCTCCAAATATTGACCATTCTCGAATGAGTGAAGAGCGTATGTTCAGATCGGGATCGGCCGATACAACACGACCCATCAGCCATCCTCCGCCGCAGACCACTTCAATTGTCTGACCAGGGGCGACGCGTTTCTGCTTGCCGGTCTGTGCGAGTGCATTTGTGCTGACTGACATAGAGATAAGAACAATTGTCGCCACCAGCGCTTTCATTTTCGCCATCCTTCTATGTTGCGATCTGGAAGTTTGCGAGCTTCCACATAGAAGTTCGTTGTACGCATTCGATACGTTACAGGAATCCTGTTTTCATCAAGACAAATACTATGACGTTCCCTTCAAAGAAGGTTATGCGTGATCAGCGATCTTCGGTTAACACAGAAGCCAAGCAACAATCATTGATGTGTCGATAAATGCTGGTTCGTGCCCACTACAGTGGTGCAACCGGACGAGGTAGCAGGTTCATCCGGCCTAAAAAGGCAAAACGATTGTTCTTGCAACTTTCGTTCGCCCACCCAAAATTCGAATACCCATTCCCCAGCAATTCTCTCCCAATCCTGATCAAGATTATATTCGCGGTAGCCAGGCACGCCGATTCGCACCGGCAATCTATATTCGTGTGCGACGTAGCGGCGATTGGTGTGAGGCTCGAGGATACCATTTTCGGGGAACCGAGTGACCATCCGGAGTTCAACTAAAGCGCCGTTCGGCACACCCTTGACTAAATAACGCACCCCAAATCGAGTGAAGCGATCCGCCGAAATCGACGTCGTGTTCGCGAGTAACTTAACCCGATCGACAGTATGAATTGCGCCAGCAGTTCCGATGTAATGTGACGGCCCAACCGTTTCTGCCCGATATATGCCACGTTCGAAGATAACGAGTTCGTCGATGCGAGAGGTCTGGGCAGCGGCAGGGGGTGCGGTTGTCAGGATAATCAACAGAATGAACCATATCCGCCGCATCGCCGGCCTCCCATATATCGGTATGCTCCCCATCGCAAAAGCGATCGAGCAACACAAAGTATTGCCATACGCCGTTGGCGCTCCCGTCCTGTGATGATCTTCAGGAAGTCAGGGCAGCACCGGAAGCGCTGCACCAAGCAGACCATCCGGCGGGGTTGCTGACAACCGGACAAACTTTTTTTGGACGTGTAACGATTCTGGGCTGATGTCCGAATTACCAAGGTAGGTGCCTGTCCGGACTAGGTCGGGCAGCGGAACTGACCGGCATGAATTCGCGACCAAGTAAAAGCGAGAGCGAGCTCCGAACTCTTCTCCTGCAAGGGCTTGACGGGAGCTCGCAGGCGTATCGCGCATTTTTGCTCGAACTTAGTCAGTTATTGCGCCTGTATATCAAGAGACGCTTTGATCGTCTCAATAGGCCGGCAAATGATGCCGAAGACGTGGTTCAGGAGGCGTTGCTTGCAATTCATAACCGCAGGCACACCTATGAACCGGATCTACCGGTCACAGCTTGGGCTTATGCGATCGCACGCTACAAGCTAATTGATCATTTGCGCGCCAACAATCACGAGTTTCAGATGATACCTCTTGATGACGTTGATAGCGTCGTAGACGTAAGAGACCAAGTTGAGGCCAAAATCGCTGTTCAAAATGGCGTCTCGGCGCTACCCGATTCTCTGCGTCTGCCGATCGAGTTAGTGAAACTCGAGGGGTATAGCGCAAGAGAGGCCGCAAGCCGCACCGGAACATCAGAGGCAGCGGTCCGAGTTAACGTTCACAGAGGTCTCAAGGCACTTGCGCGTCTCTGCGGAGTGAAGCGAGGATCGCCAGATGAAAACTGACGAGTTGATTGACACCCTCAGTGCAGATCCACAACGCCGGAACACCAACCGGCCCTTGGCAACGATAGCTCTGGCAGTGTTTCTCGCATGCCTTGGAGCATTTATTGTATCGCTTGTGTGGTTTGGTCTTCCGACAGACCTTGCCGATGTTGCAAGCACTGGAGATCACGGCTTCTTTGTCAGAATTGCCTTCTCTGTAAGCGTCACGTGCTGCGCGTTCTTCGTCGTACGTGATTTAGCAGTCCCTGGGCGTCGCCAGAGGATGCCTTCGCTTGTCGCAATGGCGCCTTTTGTATTTTTGGCAATATTGGCTCTTCATGAATTGAGCAGCATGTCTTGGGACCAGTGGCCCACCCACTCAGGGCATACGTCCTGGTTGACCTGCCTGTGGCAGATTATAGTGCTTGCTATTCCAGCATTCGCAATACTTGTGGTAGCGATGCGGCGCCTGGCGCCGACGGATTTGCGTCGTTCGGGATTCTATGTGGGCCTGCTTTCGGGAAGCATCGGGGCCATGGGTTATATCCTGCATTCAAAAGACGAAAGCATTGTATTTGGAGCCATTGTCTACACCGTTGCAATTTTGATCATTGCAGCAGTCGGCGCGTTTCTTGGGCCACGAGTCCTGCGCTGGTCATGACTGGCGCTTCACAAACAATTGAGTTCGGTGCTTTTGCAACAATTTGAGCTCTCCTTCCGAACTACTTGATGAGGCTATCAAGCCGATCATTCGGACAAAGGAGACCTCCGACATCATGAAGCGCTTTCTCACAGCACTTGCACTCGCAACGCTCATCGGTTCAGGGAGTGCATCAGCAACATATCTACTGAATCCAAACGCAACGCCGGAAGAGCGCGAGTATTACGATCGCTATCACACGGCAATCAACGAGTTCCACACGGGCCAGTCAGTAAAACAGACTTTCGAGCGCAATCAGATTCGTCAGCAGAAAACGGCGAGAGGCGCCCAGCACGTTCACTCGACGAATCCTGACCATGACGTTCATGTAAATGGTCGATATGTAGGATCTGATCCCGATCCTCGGATACGCGGTTCGCTGCGGCAAGAAGCCGGCGGGCTGCTCAGCGGGAACTGATCGTTCCGGCTGCCAAACTCGGGCGAAGAGGAACCCTGATCATTGCGTCTGATCATTGCGTCTATGTAGGCAGACAAACCATAGGCTCAGATCCCATCTCGATGCCTCGCGACGCACTCGCGCCGCGAGGCAGGCCGGCGAACACTGTCCCCAAGCAGTGGTCGACGACCGAGAATGCAATATTGTTACAAACTGCTAGCGGTCTTGACGCTGACCCAGTCTGTGCCTAGACCTTCAAAGCGGATCTGCGGACCATCGTCCGCGGTGTTCCATTTCATCCTAGGGCGCAGGAAATGACCGACCGCTCCGTCGAGGAGCTCTTTGCAAGAATGCCGTCCCGTTCGACCTTACGTCGGATGGTGGCGGTGATTTGTGCGCTGTCATTTCTGCTGGTGAATTTTGCCCACACATTTCAGCACTTCGACGTCGTATCGACCGCTGTTTCGCACGAGTTGAGCGTCTCCGTAGACAACAATTCGTCGGACCCGGCATCGCCTGAAAATCGATCCGGGTTATCCGTCGAGCATTGTCACGCCTGTTCCATGATAGCTTCGATTTCCGAAGCAAACGTCGTCATGATTGCTGAAACTACCTCCGAACTAGTGTCAACGATCGGCGCTAGTCTTCGATCTCGTACTCATTTAGCCGAAAATCCACCTCCCATCGCCCTGACCTGACAACGACTCGCTGCGCGTCTCTTACGCGAGTACGCGCCCGTTCGCTCTGTTCCAGGTCTCAGTATGCTCGCTCGCCGCGCAATAGCGTGTGGGTTCGTCGCCCAACTCATCTTCTTTTCGACTGTCGCACCGCAGTCAGCCCCAGCATCGGAACGAGCTGGCTCATTGACGCTGGTCCGTGCGCTTCAACGCGCTACGACAAATAATCCCCGATTGGGTGCGGCTAGTCGCGATATTGGGATCGCTGCGGGTCGTCGCTTGCAATCTGGTGCCATTCCAAATCCCGAGGTCAGTTTCGAACTCGACAACGCTGTCGGTAGCGGAGCTTACCGGGGCCTCCGATCGGCGGAGAGCACGCTGCAGTTAAGTCAGTTGATCGAACTGGGTGGCAAGCGCGAGGCTCGCGTTGCTGCAGGTTCGGCAGAGGTCGACGCAGCATATTGGCAGCTCGCAGCCGTGCGTCTGGAGGTCTGGTCTGATACCGCGGTGGCCTTTTACAGTGTTCTTGCCGCCCAGCGACGGATCTCGATCTTTGACACTCAGATCGCTGCGCTTCAGCGTCTTACACCCTTGCTACAGCGTCGCGTTGACGCAGGCGCATCCTCTCCTGCCGAGGTCGCGCGGGCCCAGGTTGCTGTCGATCTCGTTCGTGCAGATCGCGAAAAAGCGCGAACAGCACTTGCTGTTGCGAGGCTTGAGCTTGCGACGCTTATGGGGCGCAGTACGCCCGACTTTAGCCAGGTGGTCGGCACTCTTGCGCCGCGTGGTCGCCCGCCGTCGTTCCAAACGGTACAGCGTGCCATAGACAACAATCCTCAACTTATCAGATTTACCGCGCTCCGTGCTCAACGAGATGCGGAGTTCCTTTTGGCTCGGCTTAAGCCCGTTCCCGATTTGAGGGCCGGCGTCGCATGGCGGCACTATCGCGACACAAATGATAACGCGGTTCGCTTTGGCGTTTCGATTCCACTTCCAGTCTGGGATCAGAACCTTGGTGGCATCGCCGAAGCCAGGGAGACGCGCGCGAAAGTCGACGCAGAACAGGCAGTCGCTCGTGCCACGCTGCTTTTGACGCTCGGCCGCGCATACGAGACACTTAATGGTGCCTCCCGTGAGATTGACCTTCTTCGCACCTCTGCCTTGCCTAACATTCGAACCGCTGTAGAGGGCATGGAAAGTGGATACGCCCAGGGCCGCTACACTCTTCTCGAGCTTCTTGACGTCCAAAGCAGTGCGACTGAAGCCGCTGTTCGCGAACTGGACGCGTTGCTCAATTTCTACACATCACTAGCAACGATCGAAGGGCTGACCGGCGCACCTCTTCGCTTGGTTGGCGAGAGGTCAAGATGATTCGTGTCATCAGAAATGTGGTGCTCGTTCTCGTTGCAGCGGCTGCTTTGGCCGCATTTGCAATGAAACTTCAAGGATCGTCGGGGGTGACACCGCGCGATCCACACGGCGAACAGCAGCATGAGCACGCTGGCGAGGGTGTCGAACTCAACGACGAAAAGATCTCCGCCGCAGGCATCGAGATCCTGACAGCGGGATCCGGCACGCTGCGGGACGTTCTCATCCTCAACGGCATTCTTCAGCCAAATCAAGAAGCCGTTGTTCAGGTTACGCCCCGCTTCCCCGGCATCGTACGGGAGATCCGAAAGCGAATCGGAGACCACGTAAAAGAAGGTGAAGTGTTAGCCAGAGTGGAAAGCAATCAAAGTCTAACAGTCTACGAGCTGCGCGCTCCAATCGCGGGCACGATTATTGATCGTCAGATTGCTCTTGGCGAATACGCTTCTGAGCAAAAGCCAGCCTTCACCGTTGCTGATCTCTCCACCGTTTGGGTGGACCTGTCCGTGTATCGCCGCGACTTGAAGCGCGTCAACGTGGGTGACGTTGTTTTGGTTGACGCGGAGGATGGCGGCTCGCCAATCGAAGCTAAGATTTCATACGTGTCGCCCGTCGGCAGTAGCGATACTCAGAGTGCTCTCGCGCGGGCCGTCGTCGACAACAAAGACATGCGGCTTCGGCCCGGACTGTTCGTCACGGCTCGTCTTATTCTGGCGGCAAAACCCGTACCCATTGTAGTCAAAAACTCGGCCTTACAAACCCTCGAGAACCGCACAGTGGTTTTCGTGCGAAATGGACAGAAGTTTGAACCGCGCGATGTCGAATTGGGCGATCGCGACCAAGACAATATTGAGGTTCTGTTCGGACTGGTTGAAGGGGACCGGTACGCAGCAAGAAATAGCTTCGTCATCAAGGCTGAGTTAGCGAAGGGGTCTGCCGCCCATGAGCACTAAATCCGAAATGACCGTGATCACGGCCGTGATCCGGCCGCACATGGAAAGTCACGTCGTCCAAGCCTTACACGATCTTCCGGAGTTCCCAGGTTTTTTCGTAACCGACGTTCGTGGGCAAGGTCGGGGCCGTGGAGCAGGTGGATCCTATATCTCCGCCGAATCCGACCTGAGCTACCACCGAATGCTCAAACTACAGATTGTTTGCGATGCGCATATTGTCGACGCGATTTGCGCATCCATCGCGCGTGCTGCGTGGACGGGGCGGAAGGGAGATGGTGTACTGTTCACCAGTCCTGCAACTTCATTTGTTCGCCTACGGGAATTTGGCGACGCTGAAGCGGGGATGCAGGAATGATTGACGCAATTCTTGCATTCTCGATTCGACAACGCTGGCTCGTGATTCTCGCCGTCATTGGCATGGCTGCGTTTGGCGCCTGGAATTTTACCCGGTTGCCGATTGATGCTGTCCCAGACATTACAAACGTCCAGGTACAGATCAACGCCGCTGCGCCCGGCTACTCGCCATTGGAGGCTGAGCAACGGATTACATTTCCGATTGAAACAGCGATGGGAGGCCTTCCAAATCTTCAGTACACAAGGTCGCTTTCGCGCTACGGGCTGAGTCAAGTCACCGTTGTCTTTAATGACGGCACCGACATTTATTTTGCCCGCCAACTCGTCAACGAACGCATTCAGCAGGTCAAGGATCAACTCCCAGCCGGCATCGAAACCGCTATGGGGCCGATTTCCACAGGCCTTGGCGAGATTTTCATGTTCGCGGTCGAGGCGAAGCCCGGCGCCAAGAATCCCGATGGGACCGACATCAGCCCGATTGACCTTAGAACGGTTCAGGACTGGATCATCAAACCTCAACTACGAACCGTCCCTGGCGTGGTCGAAGTCAACACTATTGGTGGATTTGAAAAGCAATTTCACGTTCTTCCCAATCCCGCGCGGCTGATGGCCTATCGCTTAAGCTTCCGAGACGTCATGACTGCGTTAGCCGCCAATAACGCGAATATCGGTGCGGGATATATCGAACGCAACGGCGAACAATATCTCGTTCGCACCCCCGGCCAGGTTGGCACTGTCGATGACATAAAGAACATCATTATCGGTTCCCGCCACGGTGTTCCGGTCAGAATCAGTGATGTGGCCGACGTTCAAGTCGGACGTGAATTGAGAACCGGAGCCGCCACATTAAACGGCAAAGAGACAGTTCTCGGCACTGCGATGCTTCTCATCGGAGAAAACAGCCGCAGTGTTTCGCAGAAAGTCTCTGCGAAGCTCGACGAGATCTCGCGATCGTTGCCAGATGGCGTAGTTGCTCGCACGCTTTATGATAGAACGAAACTGGTTGAAGCAACGATTGCGACGGTCGAAAAGAACCTTTTGGAAGGCGCAATTCTTGTCGTTGTTATTCTATTTCTTGTTCTAGGTAACATTCGAGCTGCAATCGTCACTGCCTGCGTGATTCCGCTGGCTATGCTATTCACGGTTACTGGCATGGTCGAGAATCGCGTTAGCGCGAATCTTATGAGTCTTGGCGCCATTGACTTCGGCATAATTATCGACGGTGCCGTCATCATTGTTGAAAATTGCCTGCGTTTGCTTGCGCATGAACAGCAACGTCGCGGTCGTATTCTGACGCGTGCCGAGCGCTTTGAAACGATCCTTGCAGGATCCCGCGAAGTTATTGGACCAAGCCTTTTTGGCACGCTCATCATTGCGGTCGTCTATCTTCCGGTCCTTACCTTGACAGGCGTTGAAGGCAAAATGTTCACGCCGATGGCGTTGACAGTCGTCATGGCCCTTACGGGAGCCGCAATTCTGTCCCTAACCTTCGTTCCCGCTGCAATTGCAATATTTGTAACAGGCCGCGTCACGGAGAAGGAAAACTTCTTCATGCGTGGTGCAAGGCGAATTTATGTTCCGCTGCTTGCCGCATCCATTCGAAATCGAGGGCTAGTTGCAGCTCTGGCAGTCCTACTTGTGATTGCTAGCGGCATTCTTGCATCTCGCATGGGGGGCGAGTTCATTCCGAGCCTGGACGAGGGCGATATTGCCATGCATGCGATGCGCATCCCCGGAACGAGTCTTTCGCAGGCAATCGAGATGCAGCGATCCTTGGAAGCGGCCGTTCGCGAATTTCCTGAAGTTAAGGAGGTCTTTGCAAAGATTGGCACCGCGGAGGTCGCAACCGATCCGATGCCACCGAACGTTGCTGACAACTTCATTATGCTGAAACCACGCGCCGAATGGCCTGATCCTCGACGATCCAAAGCGGATTTGGTGAAGGCCATAGAGAAGCGCGTCGAAGAGCTTCCGGGCAACGCCTACGAATTTACGCAGCCTATCCAAATGCGGTTCAATGAGCTTATCTCAGGCGTCCGAAGCGATGTTGGAGTAAAGATATTTGGTGACGATCTCGATACCTTAATTCAGGTTGCAAACCAGGTTCAGAGCGTCTTGCAGACGATACCGGGAGCAGCAGACGTCAAGACGGAGCAGGTCTCCGGCCTTCCTGTCCTGACCGTTAAGCTCAACAGGCCTGCTCTAGCTCGACTCGGCCTGAGTGTTGCCGATGTACAAAGCATCGTTGAGGTTGCCGTCGGTGGAAAGGGCGCAGGCTTAGTTTTTGAAGGAGATCGTCGGTTCGAGCTCGTGGTTCGACTGCCCGAGCACCTTCGGTCGGACCTGGACGCTATCCGCAACCTTCCAATCCCATTACCTCCTGCCGAAGGCCAGGCGCAAACCGTTCGCGTCGGCGGCGGCAATAGTCCTTTGGCCCAAATCCGATATGCGCCGTTGTCTTCCGTCGCTGAGATCAGTATCGCACCTGGACCTAATCAGATCAGCCGCGAAAACGGCAAACGTCGGATCGTCGTCAGCGCAAATGTTCGCGGGCGCGACCTCGGCTCCTTCGTCTCCGACGCCCGCCAACAGGTCGCTGAAAAGGTAAAGCTTCCGGCGGGGTACTGGATCGGCTGGGGCGGGCAATTCGAACAACTCGTCTCGGCAACACAACGGCTGACTATCGTTGTACCGATTGCACTATTGCTCATATTCCTTCTGCTTTTCATGAGCCTCGGCTCACTCGCGGATGCAGCACTTGTCTTCAGCGGAGTGCCCTTGGCTCTCACCGGTGGAATTGCGGCACTCTTGCTGCGGGGCATTCCACTTTCTATCAGCGCAGGCATCGGGTTTATCGCCTTGTCAGGCGTCGCCGTTCTCAACGGCCTCGTAATCATCGCCTTTATTCAGCGGTTGAGATCGGAAGGTCGTCGTCTGATCGAGGCCGTAGAAGAAGGCGCTCTAACCCGCCTGCGACCGGTGTTGATGACTGCACTTGTCGCGTCGCTTGGCTTCGTTCCAATGGCCATCGCTACTGGTGCCGGTGCAGAGGTGCAAAGACCCCTAGCAACCGTCGTGATCGGTGGCATTATTTCTTCAACGATCCTAACCCTTCTCGTCCTTCCCGCGCTCTATGTGCTGCTCCGGCGTGAAGATCCCCGCGAAAGCGGTGTTGTTTCCCAACCCCAACCTCAAGGAGAGAGTTAATGAGATTTGCTTTACTAGTGGCGTTTGCCCTGGCCTGGGCAAGTCCCGCAGCCGCGCAGCATGCCCATGGCGCTAAGGGGCCTAATGGCGGTCAAATGGAAGATGTCGCCGGAGTGCATGTCGAGCTTCTAACAGCAGGCAGCACGGTTACACTCAATGTCTTCGATGAAGGAAGCAAGCCTGTTTCGACAACCGGCTTTTCCGCATCAGCGCTCGTCACGGCCGGCTCTAATCGCGAGACACTGACGCTGACGCCCCAAGGTCAGAATTCCCTACGTGGGGAAGCAAAGAGCGTCGCTCTGAAGGGCGCAACAATAAGCATAACCTTGAAGGCAGCAACGGGGAAGTCCGGCCAGGTTCGGTTTAAGCAATGAACCAACTGACCAACTCGTCTGTATGATCACGACCCCACCGATTCTACTCTATGCTCAATCCCATGCAGCCGTTTACCCAATGAGCCGCTACTTGAATAGGACGATGGGCAGCGAGGACTTCGAGGTGCCACCACGATGTGTGTGGAGGTTCTGCATCTGCGCAATTTTGTAGCCGCAGATGAGCAAAGCAATGTTGGACGCGGCGCAGCAATATGCTCCGGGCGGCGTTGTGCATCCATACGGCCGAAATCCCGGCGGAGTCGGGATTTCGGCGGCACCGACCACCAAATTTATTATGCCCTTGTGTGCATTCCGCGGCTGAACCAGCCATTCGGAGCCACGAACGTTCTTCGGATATCGCCACGACCGTTTGTTCGCGCCGTCATTGTAGGGCGGCTGTTCCGTGCGACGGGCACAAGTTGGAATTTATCGGGCAACTCTTTCGAGACTTGTATTCAAATATATCCTGCGGTTTTGCCTACTACCGTTCAGAAGAGCGACGATGGACAAGGTGCGGGCACACAGCCGGTGTGCGGTCCGCTGGTCAAGTCCACATCCCAGTTGCAACCATTCTCGGCGTGGCAACACCGCGAGGCGAATCACGAAGCAATATTCGAAGATAGCAAGGGAATGACAAACAACAATCAATTGGCAGGCCAAGAGACCCAAATCACACGAATCATAAGCCAATTGAATCTCAGACACGCGCGCGAAGGCTCGACGACGCTCACGAGCCACAGCAGGGGACTAATGATTGAATAGAGACGACTAAACAACAACAAAACAGGAGACTGCTGATGCGCGTTCAATTTCTTGATGAGGGATTCAACGACCTCATGGAAGCGAGTGGCCTTGCACAAGACGAGCGAGCCATCAAGCAAGCGCTCCGCAACTTTGCGTCAGCAGTTGGATTCGATCGTTTCGCCTATCTCAATATCCGTGCCGGCGACATTCGAGCTCTCTCCAACTATCCTACCGAGTGGAAGCAAACGTATCTCGACAACAACTATGCGGCCATCGATCCGGTCGTGACCATCGCCAAGCGTTCGATGCAGCCCTTCGCGTGGTCTCAAGAACGATGCGGTGACGCTGCGCCAGAGGCAGTGCATTTCTTTGGCGAGGCAGCCGACTTTGGTATCCGCAGCGGCATCTCAATCCCAGTGCGCGGCGGCTTCGGCCGGACAGCAATGCTGACGCTTGCATCCGATAGGTCGAACTCCGCCGCCGAGATACGCAATGCAATCCATGCGATCACCGCAGTCGCGTTCGTGCATGTGCATCTCGACAGGCTCGTGCGTACGCCGCATAGTACGACGGTCGAGCTGACACCGCGTCAGTCGCTTTGTCTGTCCTGGGCCTCGATGGGAAAAACGATGGACGAGATAGCGGATCTGCTGAGCATCTCCGAGCGCGCGGTCCGGTTTTATGTCAAAGGCGCGCGCGATAGACTCCATGCAACCAACACCACACATGCGGTTCGGCTCGCAGTCGAGCAGGGCCTGATCTAGGGTCAAAACCCCAATCAGCATCTTGAGATCGCTGCATTGTCTGTTTCTTTGACTATCTTTCGATGGGGGAATACCGGCGGTTCGTTGTTTTGGATGTCGGACGGGGCTGGGCGCGGATCAAGTTGGATCTGCTGACTAACCAACTCGAGGCGCGGCGGGTAAACGACGGGCACCGGATCTCGGACATCATCTACATGCTCAAAATCGGGCGGGGGCTGGTCAGACTGTC
>OEIU01000637.1_pt1 | contig 30370 bp, 25 predicted proteins | sample 1539221 | NCBI WGS metagenome assembly OEIU01 (sample SAMN03792071, study PRJEB22550) | activated sludge metagenome | feature: wastewater treatment plant; material: activated sludge; isolation source: Wastewater treatment plant of a petroleum refinery complex | place: Argentina: Zarate | collected...
GCGAGACCGTGATCGAGGACGCGGTGCAGGGCCGCGTCGTCTTCCCGAACAAGGACCTCGACGATCTCGTGCTGCTGCGCTCGGACGGCACGCCGACCTACATGCTGGCCGTCGTCGTCGACGATCACGACATGGGCGTCACGCAGATCATCCGCGGCGACGATCACCTGACCAACGCCGCGCGCCAGACGCATATCTATCAGGCGATGGGCTGGGCTATCCCGGCCTGGGCGCACATTCCGCTGATCCACGGCGCGGACGGGGCGAAACTCTCCAAGCGGCACGGCGCGCTCGGCGTGGACGCCTATCGCGCCATGGGCTACCTGCCCGAGGCGTTGCGCAATTATCTCGTGCGTCTCGGCTGGAGCCAGGGCGATCGTGAATTCTTCTCGACCGAAGAGATGATCGCAGCCTTCGATCTCGCGCAGGTGCATCGCTCGCCCGCGCGCTTCGATTTCGTGAAGCTCGAGAACATGAACGGCCACTACATGCGCGCGGCCGACGATGCGGAATTGACGCAGGCGCTGATCGACACCCTGCCCTATCTGCCGCGCGGGCCCGAGAAGCTCGCCGCGCTCGACGAGCGCAAGCGCGCGCAATTGCTCGCCGCCATGCCCGGCCTGAAGGAGCGCGCCAAGACGCTCGCGCAGCTCGCCGACAGCGCGGACTATCTGTTCGACCAGCGGCCGCTGAAACTGGAGCCCAAGGCCGCCGAACTGATCGCCAGAGGCCGCGCGCATCTGGCCGCCCTGCAGCCGCGCCTCGCCGCGCTCGGCGAGTGGACGGCCGCAGCGACAGAGGGCGCCGTCCGCGCGCAGGCGGAAGAAAGCGGCGCCAAGCTCGGCGATCTCGCGCAGCCGCTGCGCGCGGCGCTGACCGGCAAGACGACCTCGCCGGGCATTTTCGACGTGCTGGAGACGCTCGGGCGAGACGAAAGCCTCGCCCGCATCACCGATCAGGTCACGGCGTGACGGGCTGCGCCGCCGCCGGCGCCCGCGTGCTGGAGCGATAGAGGAACAGCGTCGCCAGCAGGCCGCAGACCGCCGCGAAGCTCATCCAGTAGCCGGGCGCGGCCTTGTCGCCGGTCTCGCGGATCAGCCAGGTCGAGATCGCGAGCGACGAGCCGCCGAGCGTCGTGGCGAGGCTGTAGGCCAGCGAGAAGCCCGCCGTGCGCACGGTCTTCGGCACGACCTCCGTCAGCGCGACGACCATGGCGCCGTTGTAGCAGGCGTAGATGAACGACAGCCACAGTTCGACCGCGAGCATGCGGCCGAAGGAAATGTTCGAGACGAGCCAGGTCAGCGCCGGGTAGACGGTGACGATCGCCAGCACGGTGAAGGCGATCAGGATCGGCTTGCGGCCGATGCGGTCCGACAGCGCGCCCGCGATGGGCAGCCAGAAGAAGTTCGAGACGCCGACCGCGATCGTCACCAGCAGCGCGTCGGCTTCCGACAGTTTCAGCACGTTCTTGCCGAAGGACGGCGTGTAGACCGTGATCAGGTAGAAGGACACGGTCGTCATCAGCACCATGGCCATGCCGCCGGCGACGATCGACCAGTTGGCGCCCAGCGTGGCGAAGATTTCCTTCGTCGTGGGATGATGCGTGCGCTCGGCGAATTCCTTCGTCTCCTGCAGGCTGCGGCGGATGACGAAGATGAAGGGCACGATCATGCAGCCGATGAAGAAGGGAATGCGCCAGCCCCAGGCGGAAATCTCGGCGGGCGCCAGCGTCTTGTTCAGCGTGAAGCCGATCAGCGCCGCCACGATGATGGCGACCTGCTGGCTCGCCGACTGCCAGGATACGTAGAAGCCCTTGTTGCCGGGCGTGGCCATTTCCGAGAGATAGACGGAGACGCCGCCGAGCTCGACGCCGGCGGAAAAGCCCTGCAGCAGGCGGCCGAGCAGCACCAGCATCGGCGCGGCGACGCCGATCGTTGCGTAGCCGGGCACAAAGGCGATGAGGATCGTGCCCATGGCCATGATGGCGAGCGTGACGATCAGCCCATGCCGGCGGCCGATGCGGTCGATATAGGGCCCGAGCGTCAGCGCGCCGATCGGCCGCATCACGAAGCCCGCCGCGAAGGTCAGGAAGGTCGACATGAGCGACACGAATTCGTTGTCGCTCGGGAAGAAGGTTTTGGCGATGTGCGACGCGTAGATGCCGAAGAGGAAGAAATCGAACATTTCGAGGAAATTGCCGCTCGTCACCCGCAGCACGGTTTTCAGCTTCTCAAATCTGGTGTCGTCCATGGGGCGCCTCGCGTCGGTAAAGTTCCGTGTCTCGATCCGGAATCCTGTTTCGATCGGGAAATTAGCGCGTCCGCGGGTCGGGGCGAGCCGCCGCGACCGTGGCGCGGGCTCGCGTCGCGGGCCGATCCGCCGGGCCGGTCGCCGACCGTGGCGGGCGCGACGAAAATACCGGGACCGGACCTGCGCATGTAGGCGACACGCCTGCTTCCTCCCTGATCGTTTTTTTCTTTACTTTGTAGTCGAGCCGCTTCAGCTCGGCAATGAATATCGCCACTGGCTCCACGCCCGGTCCCCCGCTGAAAGTCGCAATACGGCCGCGTCCGCGCGCGCTTGAACAGGTCCGGGGGATGCGCTACCGATAATGCGATGCACAATCGCCGATGACGAGCGGCGCGAGCATGCCGGATTGGGCGTGTTTTTCGGCGCTTTAGGACCTTCGGCTTCAACACGCAGGAACCAGCCATGAGCGCAGACACGGGCACGATCACAGTCGGCGACGCGAAATTCGAAGCCAAGGTCAAAGCCGGCAGCATCGGGCCGTCCGTCATCGACATCGGCGCGCTCTACGGCAAGACGGGGATGTTCACCTACGATCCCGGCTTCACGTCGACGGCGAGCTGCGAAAGCCAGATCACCTACATCGACGGCGACGAGGGCGTGCTGCTCTATCGCGGCTATCCGATCGAGCAGATCGCGGAGAACGGCGACTTCCTCGAGACCTGCTACCTGCTGCTCTACGGCGAGCTGCCGACCGCCGCGCAGAAGGCCGATTTCGACTATCGCGTGACGCGCCACACGATGGTGCACGAGCAGATGGCCCGCTTCTTCCAGGGCTTCCGCCGCGACGCGCATCCGATGGCCGTCATGGTCGCTTCCGTCGGCGCGATGTCGGCCTTCTATCACGACTCGACCGACATTTCCGATCCGCACCAGCGCATGGTCGCCTCCATGCGCATGATCGCCAAGCTGCCGACGCTGGCGGCGATGGCCTACAAGTACACGATCGGCCAGCCTTTCGTGTTCCCGCAGAACTCGCTCGACTACACGTCGAACTTCCTGCGCATGTGCTTCGCGGTGCCCTGCGAGGATTACAAGGTCAATCCGATCCTCGCGCGCGCGCTCGACCGCATCTTCATCCTGCACGCCGACCACGAGCAGAACGCCTCGACGTCGACGGTGCGCCTGGCGGGCTCCTCCGGCGCCAATCCCTTCGCGTGCATCGCGGCCGGCATCGCCTGCCTGTGGGGTCCCGCGCACGGCGGCGCGAACGAGGCGGCGCTGAAGATGCTGAGCGAGATCGGCTCGGTCGACAACATTCCGAAATATGTCGCCAAGGCGAAGGACAAGAACGATCCGTTCCGCCTGATGGGCTTCGGGCATCGCGTCTACAAGAACTACGATCCTCGCGCGAAAATCATGCAGAAGACCTGCCATGAGGTTCTGAACGAGCTCGGCATCAAGGACGACCCGCTGCTCGACGTGGCCGTGGAGCTCGAGCGCATCGCGCTGCACGACGAATATTTCATCGAGAAGAAGCTCTATCCGAACATCGACTTCTATTCGGGCATCACGCTGAAGGCGATGGGCTTCCCGACGGACATGTTCACGGTGCTGTTCGCCGTCGCCCGCACGGTCGGCTGGATCGCGCAGTGGAAGGAGATGATCGAGGACCCGCACCAGAAGATCGGTCGTCCGCGCCAGCTCTACACCGGCGCCCCGCGCCGCGATTACGTGCCGCAGTCCAAGCGCTGAACAGCGCCGCGTCTCCATCGCTTTGAAACGGCCGCCGCAAGCGGCCGTTTCTTTTTGTCCAGATCGTCATCTGTTGCGGACAAGCCACAGGCGGGCCGGAATCCTCCACCGGCCTCATGTCGCATTTTCCGCGATCAATCCGCTGAAAGCCCCGCGCTGCGGGACTTTCAACCCGATGCGACCGGATTGTTGCCGCCAGCGAAAGAAATCGATTCAGCGCGGTCGGTGGAGAGTGTCATGCGCGATGGATAATCCTGAGGCATCGACCAGGGCGCGAATGCACAACAGGAGTTATCGATCATGAAGGTGTTCAGGACAGCGATGCTCGCTTCCGCTGCCGCGCTGACGGCGTCCGGCGGCGCGCTGGCGGCCGATCTTCCGACCCGCAAGGCCGCGCCCGTCCAATATGTGAAAATCTGCGACGTCTACGGCACCGGCTTCTTCTATATTCCGGGCACCGACACCTGCCTGCGGATCGGCGGCGCCGTGAGATCCGAGATCGCGATCTCGAACACGCCCTATCGGGTCAATACGCCCAACCTGAACGTCGCGGGCGGCGTCACGAACACGACCTTCGCGGCGATCGCCGCCGGCCTCGGCAATGTTCCAGGACTCATCCCCGGCGCCTCGCGCGACGCGGTCGGCTGGAGCGCCGAAGGCCGGATCGAACTCGACGCGCGCACGCAATCGCCCTGGGGCACGGTGCGCAGCTTCCTCCGCGTCGTCTCCTATTCCGGCAGGGGCGGAACCGCCAATACGGGCGCCCTTTCGAACGGCATCCTCGGCCTGCCCGCCCTGGGCACGCAGGCCGCGCGCGAGTCGGTCATTCTCGACAAGGGCTTCATCCAGTTCGCCGGCCTGACGATGGGCCGCACGCAGTCCTTCTTCGACTTCTTCGCGAATGCGATCGGCTATACCGGCCTGCGCGGATCGGTGCAGACGGTCAACGCGCTCGGCTACACGGCCGTGCTCGGGGGTGGTTTCTCCGCGACGCTGGCCATCGAGGACTCCGTTTCGCACCGCGCGCCGGGCGGCAATGTCGTCGCGCTGAACACGCCGCTCGTCGTCGGCGCGCCCATGTCGCAATATCTCGGCACGCGCATGCCCGACATCGTCGCCAACCTGCGGCTCGACCAGCCGTGGGGCTCGGCGCAGTTGTCGGGCGCCGTGCACCAGGTCGGCGTGGGTCTCTTCAACACCGGCGGCCTCGTCTTCGCCGCCGCGCCGCCCGCGAGCGCGATGGTTCTGTCGCGCGCCGACAAGCCCGGCTTCGCCGTGCAGGCCGGCGTGAAGTTCAATCTCGACATGCTCGCCAAGGGCGACGTGCTGTGGCTGCAGGCGACCTTCGCACGCGGCGCCATGGGTTATGTCGACGGCAACGACCTCTCCTACAACGGCGGCGTCGGCTCGACGACCGGCTACGGCATCGGCGCCGGCCGCGTCTCCTCGGGCAACGGCTGGCACGGCGGGTCGCTGGAAGCCGATTGCGTGTGGACCTATTCCGGAAGCTGCGAGATGGGCAAGGCCTTCGCCGTGGTCGGGGCGTTCCGTCACTTCTGGACGCCGTCCTTGAGCTCAACGCTCACCGGCAATTACTACCAGGTCAATTATTCCGCTAATGCGTTGAATCCCGCCGCGGGCGCGCTCGCGCTGGGCTCGGCGAATTTCGGCGTCGGCGTGACCAACTACAAGGAGATCCAGTTGGCCACCGGCCTGATCTGGAATCCGGTCAAGGACTTCGAGATCGGCACCGAGTTCACCTGGCAGCACGGCGTCACCAGCCGCCCGGTCGGCCTTGCGTCCGACCTCGCCCTGTTTGCGCTCGGCATGCCCGCGTTCAAGAGCCAGGCGGACCTCTATCGCCTCCGGCTGCGCGCGGCGCGCGCCTTCTGAAGCGTCCTATTTCCGCATACCTCCAGAAACTCAGCCCGGCCTCGCGCCGGGCTTTTTTCGTTTCGCAACCTCCAGCACGTTTCGCGCCGCCGCCATGCTCGGCGCCTCGCCGTTCTCGGGCGTCAGCGCGCGATCGATATCGCGGAACGCCGCGACCTGCCGTTCGCGTTGCGCGCCGTGCGTGAACAGCGGCGCGAGCGCGTCGGCGAGCGCGACCTCGTTGCAGTCGCGCTGGATGAATTCCGGCACGACGTTTTCGCCGAGCACGAGATTGGCGAGCACGATCGAATGCACATCGATGAAATGTTTCGCCAGTTCCTCCACGCGCGACACTTTGTAGGCGACGACCATGGGCACGCCGGCGAGCGCGAGTTCGAGCGTGGCGGTGCCGGAGGCCACGAGCGCGGCGCGGGCGCGGCGAAACGCGGCGAGCTTGGCCTGATCGCCGAGCACGACCTGCGGCTTGTAAGGCCAGGAGCGCAATTCCTCGCGGATGGCGCCTTCGAGATGCGCGACGGCGGGCAGGATGACTTCCATGCGCCGGCCGCGCTGCGCGACGCGATGCAGCACCTGGCCGAAGACGGGCATGAGCCGCTCGATCTCGGAGCGGCGCGAGCCCGGCATCAGCAGGAAGACGGCAGGATCGCTCTCGCGCTCGCGCGCTTCCTCCGCGTTCGGGCGCAATTCGTCAAGATGCTCGACGAGCGGATGGCCGACGAAGACGCAGGGCGGGCCGCCGAGCCGTTCATGCGCGGCGGGCTCGAAGGGAAAAAGCGCGAGCACGCGGTCGACATAGGCGCGCATGGCCGGCGCCCTGCCCGGCCGCCACGCCCAGACCGACGGGCTGACATAGTCGACGATGGGGATGGCCGGCGCCATCGCGCGCACTTTTCGCGCGACGCGATGCGTGAAGTCGGGACTGTCGATGATGACGAGCGCATCGGGCTTCGCCGCGACGACAGCGCGCGCCGTTTCATCGATGCGCTTCAGCAGACGCGGCAGATGCGCAATGACGGAGGTGAAGCCCATGACCGCGATGTCCTCGAGCGGAAACAGGCTCGTCAGTCCCTCGCGAATCATGGCTTCGCCGCCGACGCCCTCGATCCGCGCATCCGGCGCGAGGCGACGCAAAGCCTGCATCAGCTTCGCGCCGAGAAGATCGCCGGACTTTTCGCCCGCGACGACGAAGAGACGCATAGGCTTCGCCGTCATTGCGAGGAGCGGAGCGGCGAAGTAGTCCAGAGCCGGATCGCGGCTCCTGGATTGTTTCGCTTCGCTCGCAATGACGGCATGGCGTAGCCCACGTCTAGCGATTTTCGCGCGGGCGGCACAGCGGACGGTCGCCGCCTGCGCGCAGGAAATCGACGAGATGCGCGACGTTGGGATCATGACCGAGCGCGCGCTCTACTTCGTCGATGCGCGCGGCAAGCGGCGCTTTGCCCTCGAAGATCAGGCGATAGGCGGCCTGCAGATTGGCGATCGTCTCGCGGGAAAAATTGCGGCGGCGCAGGCCGACGAGATTGAGGCCGGCGAGATGCGCGCGATTGCCGAAGGCGAGGCCGAAGGGAACGAGATCACCTTCAAGCCCAGTGACGCCGCCGACGAAGGCGTGCGCGCCGATGCGTGCGAATTGATGCACGGCGACGCCGCCGCTGAGGATCGCGAAATCGCCGATGCGGACGTGGCCGGCGATCATCACATTGTTCGACAAGATGACGTCATTGCCGACGAAACTGTCGTGACCGACATGCGCCTGCGCGAGCAGGGCGCAGCGGTCGCCGACGATCGTCCGCATGCCGCCGCCGGCGGTGCCGGGATTGGCGGTCACGCCTTCGCGGATGACGCAATCGGCACCGACGCCGAGAATTGAATCTTCGCCCCGATATTTCAGATCCTGCGGCGGATGGCCGAGGGCGGCGAAGGGATAGATTTTCGTGCGCGCGCCGATGGACGTTCGGCCGGCGAGCGAGACATGCGAGACGAGTTCGACGCCATCGCCGAGTTCGACATGCTCGCCCACGACGCAGAACGGGCCGATCCTCACATCAGCGCCGAGGCGCGCGCCGGGCGCGACGATCGACGAGGGATGAACGTCGGCCGTCAAGCCGCGAAACTCAGGCCGTCGGCGGCGCGAGCATCGCGCTGATCTCGGCCTCGCAGACCAATTGCCCGTCGACCATGGCGCGACCGGAATACCACCACATGTTGCGACGCTGGTTGAGCTTCTTCATGTGATACTCGAGCCGGTCGCCCGGCAGCACGGGCTTGCGGAACTTCGCCTTGTCGATGGTCATGAAGTAGACGAGCGACGGCTTCTCGCCCTTGCCGTGCGCGTGGATGCAGATGGCGCCGGCCGTCTGCGCCATGCCCTCGATGATCAGCACGCCGGGATGCACCGGCCGCTCCGGGAAATGTCCCTGGAAATGCGGCTCGTTGATCGTGACGTTCTTGACGCCGATGCAGGATTCGTCGCCGTCGATGTCGACGATGCGGTCGACCAGAAGAAACGGATAGCGATGCGGCAGCGAAGCCAGGATCTTCTGGATGTCGAAGGCTTCGAGTTTCTTGACCGTCTCGCTCGTCACGTTCTCTTCTCCTTGCCCGCGCGGCGGTCCGCGGCGGCGTTCTTCAGAAATCGGCGCAGCTCTTGCGCCGGCGTTCCGCCGACGCGCGCGCCCGCGGGCACGTCGCGCATGACGCCGGATTGCGCCGCGATCTTCGCGCCCGCGCCGATGTGAAGATGGCCGGCGATGCCGGTCTGGCCGCCGACCATGACGAAATCGCCGAGTTCGGTGGAGCCGGCGACGCCGACCTGCGCGACGATGATGCAATGGCGACCGATGACGACGTTGTGGCCGATCTGCACGAGGTTGTCGATCTTGGTTCCCTCGCCCACGATCGTGTCGCGCGAGGCGCCGCGGTCGAGCGCGCAATTGGCGCCGATCTCGACATTGTCCTGGATGATGACGCGGCCGATCTGCGGCGCCTTGAGATGGCCGGCGGCGCCCAGCGCGAAACCGAAACCGTCCTGTCCGACGCGCACGCCGGGATGCAGGATGACGCGATCGCCGAGCAGGGCGTGGGTGAGCGTCGCGCCGGCGCCGATCACGCAGTCGCGGCCGATGCGCACGCCCGCGCCGACGACGGCGTTGGCGCCGACCAGCGTGCCGGCGCCGATCTCGGCGCCCGCGCCGATGACGGCGCCCGGCTCCACGTCGACGCCCGGCTCCAGCCGCGCCTGCGCATGGACCTGCGCCTGCGGCGACACGCCCTTGGCGAAGATCGGCGCGGCGCGCAGGCTGTCGGGCACGAGACGCGCCGCGATCCGCGCGAAGGCGCGATAGGGATCCTCGACGATCAGCGCGGCCAGGCCCGCCGGCGCGCGCGCGAACGCGCCGGCCCTCAGCAGGCAGGCGCCCGCGCGGGTCTTGCGCAATTCATCGGCGTAGCGGGGGTTGTCGTAGAAGGCCAGATCGCGCGGGCCGGCGCGCTCGAGCGCGGCCAGACCCTCGATGCGCCGCGCGGCGAATTGCGAGTCGAATTCGGCGTTCACGAGCGCTGCGAGATCGCCGACCGTCGGCGCGTTCGTGAGGGAAAAGAAGAAAGGCTCGCTCATTCGGTCCGCAAGGCCGCTCTGCCCGTGCAGGCGGCTCAGCCCTTATAGCGCCGCGCTTTTCCAGCGCCAATGCATTCGGGTCGCGCGCGCGGACGGGCGCATAAAACAAGGGCGGCCCCGAAAGGGGCCGCCCGCGTTTCTGTTCAGCCGGAGATCAGAAGCTGCCGCCGCCGGAGAAGCGGAAGAACTGCGTCTGGTCGTATTGCGACTTGCTGAGCGCCTTGGCGAAGTCGAAGCGGATCGGCCCCATGGGCGATTCCCACAGAAGCGAGGCGCCGATCGACGAGCGAATCTTTCGCGTGTCGCCGCCGACCTGGAGACAGGAGCCGGGACCGAACCAGGGGCTCGCATAGGCGGGCACGCAACCCGTCGCCGCGATCACCGGCGCCGTCGTCGCGTCCGCGCCGTAGAGCAGCAGGTCCTGCTGGGTGGTGAAGTTCGTCTTGCCAGCGTAGCCCCAGACCGTGCCGGCGTCGGCGAAGATCGCGCCCTTCAGGCCGAGTTCGCTCGGCATGCCGAAGATCGGGAACTGCGTTTCGAGCGAGGCGCCGACATAGCGCGTGCCGCCGAGCGAATTGCCCTTGTAGTTGAAGGGGTTCGACGTATCGCGCGGGCCAATGCCGCCCGGCGCGAAGCCGCGGACGAGCGAGGGGCCGGGGTTGAACTGGTCGGTCACGCGCAGCTTGTAGCCGCCATACCCTTCCATGATGCCGCCCTGGACGCGCGCGAAGGCCACGACATTGTCGAGGATCTCGCGATAGTAGCGAGCCTCGCCGGTGGCGCGGAAGAAGCGCGGATCGCCGCCGGCGCCGGCCACGTCCATGTTGAGCGCGGCGTAGATGCCGTCGGTCGGCTTCTTCGGATTGTCGAGCGTCGAATAGGCGATCGTGTAGCCGAACATCGAGGTCAGCGTCGTGCCCTGCTGCGCCTTGATCGCGATCGAGGCCTCGCCGTTGGTGGCGCAGTTCAAGAAGATGCTGGCCGGCCAGAAGCCCGTCGGACCAGGCGTCATGCCCGGGATCGGGTAGGCGCAGTCGTTGTAGGGATGCTTCAGATCGTTCGGGATCGACAGGTAGGTCGAGTAGATCGAGTAACGCGGCGCGAAGGTGAGTTCGTCCGTGATCGGGAAGGCGGCGCGCAGCGTGCCGCCCGCGGTCGTCGTGTTGTAGACGCTGTAGCGGGAGGTCGTGTTCTTCTTCACGTAGAGGTCGAAGCCGACCGCCACGCGCGTGTCGAGGAAGTAAGGCTCGGTGAAGTTGAACTCCAGGCCCTTGGTGCGCTGGCCGATCGTCGCGGCGGCGCGAACGTACTGGCCGCGGCCCATGAAGTTGGATTCGCTGACCGAGACTTCCGCGATGAAGCCGTCCGAGGTCGAATAGCCGCCCGACACCGAGAAGTTGCCGGTGGGCTGGTCCTCGACCTCCACGTTGATGACCACGCGGTCGGGCGCCGTGCCCGGCTCGTTGGTGATGCGGACCTTCTTGAAATAGCCGAGGTTGTTGAGGCGGCGCTCGGCGCGGTCGATCAGGACGCGGTTGTAGGCGTCGCCCTCGCCGATCTCGAACTCGCGACGAATGACGTAGTCGCGCGTGCGGGTGTTGCCGCGCACGTTGATGCGCTCGATGTAGACGCGCGGGCCCTCGTCGATGACGAAGTCGATGCTCACCGTCTGGGCGGCGGCGTTGCGATTGCCGCGCGGGCGGACCTGCGCGAAGGCGTAGCCGCGGCGCGCCAGCGACTTGGTCAGCGCCTCGACCGATTTCTCGACGAGATCGCCATTGTAGATTTCGCCGGCCGACAGGCGGACGAGCGGCATCAGCGTCTCGCCGGGAACGTCGGCGAGATGCGACTGCACGGAAACGTTGGAGACGCGATACTGCGGCCCCTCGCTCACGGCGATATTGACGATGTAGCCGCCCTGAGCCGCGTCGAAATGCGCCTCGTTGCTGACGACCTGGAAGTCGGCGTAGCCGTTCTTCAGATAGTAGCGGCGGATGAGTTCGAGGTCGGAGGAGATGCGGTCGGGATCATAGACGTCGGTGTTCTTGAGGAACGACAGGAAGTTCATTTCCGTCGTCTGCATCAGGCCGACCAGCTTGCCGGTCGAATAGGCCTGATTGCCCGAGAAATTGATGACCTTCACGCCCGTCTTGTCGCCCTCGTCGATCGTGTAGACGACGTCGATGCGGCCGTTCGGCAGGTTGACGGTGCGGTAGCTGACCTTGGCCGCGGCGCGGCCGGAGCGGCGGTAGATTTCCCTGATTCGCTCGACGTCGGCCGCGGCGACCGACGGGCTGAACGGCCCGCGCGAGCGCAACTGCATCTCCGGACGGAGCTGGTCGCCCTTGACCTTGCTGTTGCCCTCGAAAGCGACGTTGTTGATGATGTTGTTTTCCGCGACATGGACGACGACGTTCGAGCCGCTGCGCGTCACGCGCACGGAGGAGAACAGGCCGCTCTCGCGCAGCGCCTTCTCGCCGGCCGCGACGCCGGCGGAATCCGTGCTGGTGAAATAGGAGCGCACCACGTCGGCCTCGACGCGGCTGTTGCCCTGCACCGTAACCGACTGGGCGTAGGCGAGGCCCGAAGCCGCGAGCCCTACGACCAGAGACCCGACCATGGCCAGGCGGGTCCATATTCCGTGCGCACGATGCATTACGCCGATCCCTGTGTTCTTGGCGGCCTCGACGGGCCTGCATTCACCCACCGCCCCCGAGGGGCGGACGCCCTGCCCGCCTCGGGTGCGCGCAGGCCGCTTCAATCTTGAAAGGCCGAGCCTTTTGCAGGCTCGACCGCAGGTTGCTTCTAACCGGTTTACGTTAACCTGCAAATGCAGATCAACCCATTATCCGGCCTTTTTGGCCCGGCGTGGCCAAGGCGACACAAACATGGTCAGCAGGTGGTTAACCACGCAGGATCCACTTCAGGATCGGAGGCCCGAGGCGCGCGATGTCATTGTAGGTGGCCAGCACCATCAGGCCGCCGACGACGGCGATTCCGATGCGAAAGCCGATTTCCTGGGCGCGTTCGTTGAGCGCGCGGCCCCGGATCGCCTCGATCAGGTAGAACATCAGGTGGCCGCCGTCGAGCAGCGGAACCGGCGCGAGATTGAGCAGGCCGATGGAGATCGACAGGATCGCCACCAGATTGAGCAGCGCCGCCACCCCGAGCTTGGCCATTTCGCCCGAGACCTGCGCGAGGCCGGCCGGACCCGAAAGCTGGTCCGGGCTCTCCCTGCCGACCGCGAGGCCGCCGAGATAGCCGGCGGTCTGGCGCACGACGAACCAGGTCTCATGGGTCGCCAGCTTCAGCGAATCGACCAGGCCGTAGGTTTCCGTCCGCCAGTCCTCCGGCTTGCCGCCGGCCTGCACGCCGAGCAGGCCGACGCGCGTCTTGCCGATCGGGGAATCGACTTCCTTGAGGCGCGGCGTGGCCGTCAGCGTCATGCCCTTGCCGCCGCGATCCACGAGGAAAGTCAGCGCCTTGTCCGGCGAGGTGGTGACCACGCGCTGCAATTCGTTGAAGCTGCCGATCTGCTGGCCGTCGATCGACAGCACGAGGTCGCCCGGCAGGAAGCCTGCGGCTTCCGCGGCGCTGCCGGCGGCGACGCTGTCGACGCGCGGCGTCAGCACGGAGCGGCCGTAAGTGAAGAACACGCCGGCGAAAATGACGATCGCCAGGATGAAATTGGCGATCGGGCCGGCGGCGACCGTCGCCGCGCGCTTCCAGATCGGCTGGGCGGCGAAGGTGACGGCCTTTTCGTCGGCCGGCATCGCCTCGACCGCCGCATCGTCGGTCATGCTCGCGCCGTTGGCGTCGCCGTGGAACTTGACATAGCCGCCGAGCGGGAGGGCCGCGACCCGCCAGCGCGTGCCGTGGCGATCGACGAAGGCGAAGAGTTCGGGCCCGAAGCCGATGGAGAAGGCGTCGACCTTGATGCCGCAGCGCCGCCCGACCCAGAAATGCCCGAGTTCATGGAAGAAAACGACGATGGTCAGGACGACGATGAACGGGATCACGTAGAGCCCGGTCGAGTACAACGCATCCAACATGTGGCCTCCGGCTTCGCCGCATTTCATCGTCGCGCCGCGGCGCGACGAGGGCGAAATGGTTACTGAACCGTTACCATGCCGGATCGAGCTTTAACGGCCAAGGAGGCCCGGGAACTTTCTCTGACAATATGGTCAACGGCCAGCGCCTCCTCGATGGAGGCGGGCTCGCGCGTCGCGTTGTCGCGCGCGGCCCTCTCGCAGGCTTCGCCTACAATCCGGGCGATTTCGGGGAAACCGACCTCCCCCGCCAGAAAGGCGGCGACGGCGATCTCGTTGGCGGCGTTGAGGACCGTGGGCATGGCCCCGCCGTGCTGGAGCGCGTCCATGGCGACCCGCAGCGCCGGAAAGCGGGCGAAATCCGGCCGCTCGAAAGTCAGGGTCGCGACTTCGGCGAGGTCGAGACGCCTGGCGTTGGTCTTCAGCCGGTCCGGCCAGGCGAGGCAATGGGCGATCGGCACGCGCATGTCGGGCGCATAGAGGCTCGCCGTCACCGAGCCGTCGGCGAAGGCCACCAGGCCATGGATGATCGACTGCGGGTGGACCAGAACGTCGAGCCGGTCGGCCGGCACGCCGAACAGGTGGTGCGCCTCGATCAGCTCCAGCCCCTTGTTCATCATCGAGGCGGAATCGATGGTGATCTTCTGGCCCATCGACCAGTTGGGGTGTTTCAACGCCTGTTCGCGCGTGGCGGCGGCGATCTGCTCCGCCGTCCAGGCGCGGAACGGGCCGCCCGAGGCCGTGATGATCAGCTTCTCGACGCTCCTGGCGTCGGCGCCGCCGAGCGCCTGCCAGAGCGCGTCGTGCTCGCTGTCGAGCGGCAGGATCGTCGCATTGGTCTCGGCGACCTTGCGCATGAAGGGCGCGCCGGCGCAGACGAGGCATTCCTTGTTGGCGAGCGCGATCGTGCGGCCTTCGGCCAGCGCCGCATAGGTCGGCTCCACGCCGGCCGCGCCGGAAATGGCGCCGACGACGATGTCGGCCGGCCGCAGCGCAGCTTCCACAACCGCCTTGGCGCCGGCGGCGGGCTCCACCTTGCTGCCCGACAGCGCGGATTTCAGGTCGCCGTAGAGCTTTTCGTCGCGGATCGCGGCGAAACGCGCGCCGACGCGGATGGCGAGTTCGGCCAGCGCCGCCACGTCGCGGCCGCCCGCGACCGCCTCGACGCAAAAGGACTCCGGCGCCTGCTCCACGATGTCGATCGTCGAGCGGCCGATGGAGCCGGTCGCGCCGAGCAGGACGATCTTGCGTTGCGTTTCTAGAGCCATACGAACAGACCTTCGGCGACGGTCGCCGCGCCGCGCACGACGCTGAGCAGCGCGACGAACAGCGCGGCGGCGACGAAACCGTCGAGCCGGTCCATGACGCCGCCATGGCCGGGGATGAGCTGGCTGGAATCCTTGACGCCGAAGCGCCGCTTCACCGCGGATTCCAGGAGATCGCCGGCCTGCGCGGCGGCGCCCGCGGCGAGGCCGACGAGGATCAGCGGGACGACCGCCACCGGGCCTGCCGGATTGATTGCGGCGACGGCGAGACCGAGCAGCGCGCCGCTGAAGACGCCGACGAGCGTGCCGGACCAGGTCTTGCCGGCCGAAACGCGCGGCCAGAGTTTCGGGCCGCCGATCAGCCGTCCGCCGAAATAGGCCATGACGTCCGTCCCCCACACGACTGCGAAGAGCCAGAGGATCGCCCTGAGATTATAGGGCGGCTCGATGATGGCGGGGAACGGCGGGCGGATGATCGCGATCGAGACGATGAGCGCGCCCGCATAGAAGACGCCGGCGCCCGCCCAGAGGCGCAGGCGGGGCGCCGCCAGCGCGCCGACCGCGAGCGCGCCGGCGATCAGGACGAACAGCGCGATATCAGGGCCGTTCTGCGCGGCGAAGGCGCAGGCGACGGCCAGCGCAGCAGCGCCGATCACGACGCGGGGCAGCCGGCGCTCCTCGCCGACCAGCTTCTGCCATTCCCAGTTCATGGCGATGGCGGCGGCGAGCCAGAACAGGATGAAAGGAACGCCGCCCCAGACCAGCGCGCCGACGGCGGCGGCGACCATGACCACCGCCGAAATCACGCGCGTGCGCAGGTCGGAGAAGTTCGGGCCTTTCGGCGCGGCCGGGCCGGCGGGCGCTTCAGTCACGAAGCCGTCTTCTTCACGGGCGCCGCGGCGTCGACGCCGCCGAAACGCCGCTCGCGCCGCGCGAATTCGTCGAGCGCCTCTTCGAGCGCGGCGCGGTCGAAATCGGGCCAGAGCGTCGGGGTGAAGACGAATTCCGCGTAGGCCGATTGCCAGGGCAGAAAATTGGAGATGCGCAATTCGCCCGATGTGCGGATGATGAGATCGGGATCGGGAATGTCCGACGTATGCAGCTTGCGCTCGAAAGCCGCCGCATCGATCGCGGCGGGCGAGAGCCTGCCGGCCGCCACATCTTCGGCCAGCGCGCGCGCGGCGGCGACGATTTCCTGCCGGCCGCCGTAATTGAAGGCGATGACCAGCACGAGGCCGGTGTTGGCGCGGGTGACGTCCTCCGCCTCGCCCAGCAGCGGGCCGATATCGCCGGGCAGGCCCTCGCGCGCGCCGATGACGCGGATGCGCACGTTGTTGGCGTGGAGTTCCGCCAGATCGTTGCGGATGAAACGCTTCAGCAGGCCCATCAGGCCGCTGACCTCGTCGGCCGGCCGCGACCAGTTTTCCGAGGAGAAGGAATAGACCGTGAGATAGGCGATGCCGAGGTCGATCGCGTTGCGCACCGTGCGGCGCAGCGCCTCGACGCCGCGGCGGTGGCCCTCGAAGCGCGGCAGCTTGCGGCTTGCCGCCCAACGGCCGTTGCCGTCCATGATGATGGCGACATGGCGCGGCGCTTTCGCGCACGAAGAGGCCGGCGATCCAACGACCGCCCCGCCCGCTTCGCGATTTTCGCCGTCGCTCATCGAAACTCCCGGTAATGCGGGACCGAAGCCATGCCGGTCGGCCTAGACCTGCATGATCTCCTTTTCCTTCGTCGCCAGCGCCTGATCGACCTCGACGATGGCGGAATCGGTCGCCTTCTGCACCTCGGTCTCGTGGCGCTTCTCGTCGTCCTCGCTGATCGCCTTGTCCTTGAGCTGCTTCTTCAGCACGTCGAGGCCGTCGCGGCGGATGTGGCGGATCGCGACGCGCGCCTCCTCGGAATATTTGTGGGCGACCTTGACCAGCTCCTTGCGGCGCTGCTCGTTCAACTCCGGCATGCGCACGCGCAAAATCTGTCCTTCGACCGTGGGCGTCAGGCCGAGATTGGCGGCGCGGATCGCCTTGTCGACCGCGATCACCATCGCCTTGTCCCAGACCTGGATCTGGATCATGCGCGGCTCGGGGATCGAGATCGTGGCGACCTGGTTCAGCGGCATCGACTGGCCATAGGCCTCGACATGAACGGGCTCGACCAGGCTCGCGGCGGCGCGGCCGGTGCGCAGGCCGCCGAACTCGTGCTTGAGCGAGGCTATGGACGCCTGCATGCGCCTCTTGAGGTCGTTGAGATCGAAAGTCGCGGACATGTCGTCACCCGTAATCTGGCGCCCGTTTCGGGCGCGAAAGCGGCGCGCCGGTCAGCCGGCCGCCGGCGAAACCAGCGTGAAACGCCCCCTGCCCTCCCAAGCGCTCGTGATCGCGCCGGGCCCGGCCAATGAAAAGACGATTATCGGAATACGGTTCTCGCGGGCAAGGGCGAAAGCCGCGGTATCCATGACGGCGAGGCGCTTTTCGATGGCCTCGTCGTGGGTGAGGGTCTCGTAGCGGCGGGCGTTCGGGTCCTTTTTCGGGTCGGCGGTGTAGATTCCGTCGACCTGCGTCGCCTTCATGATCGCGTCGCACGAAAGTTCGGCGGCGCGCAGCGCGGCGCCGGTGTCGGTCGTGAAGAAGGGATTGCCGGTGCCGCCGCCGAGCAGGATCACCCGCCCCTTGGCGAGGTGGGCGAGCGCGGCCTGGCGCGAATAGGGCTGGCAGATCGAGGGCATGGCGACGGCCGACAGCGTGCGCGCGGGCTGGCCCTGCGCCTCCACCGCCTGCTCCAATGCGAGCGCGTTCATCACCGTCGCAAGCATGCCGATGGAATCGCCGCGCGCGCGTTCGATGCCCTTGTCGGCGCCTTGCAGGCCGCGGAAGAAATTGCCCCCGCCGACGACGACCGCCACTTCGGCGCCGGCCTTGGCGGCGGCGGCGAGATCCTTTGCGATACGCGTGACGGTTTCAGGATCGAGCCCGTGCGACTGGCCGCCCTGCAGCGCCTCGCCGGACAATTTGACCAGCACGCGCTTGAAACGGGGGCGCCCCGGGGACACGGTCATCGCTCGCCTGCTCCTGATCGCCGGTTCTTGGCCGAGTTCTTGGCCGAATCGTCGCCGCTCGCCCTGACGGAGCGGCGCGCTTTCATAGGGTCTGCGGAAAGCAGCGGCAAGGCGCGACGATCAACGCGCCGCCGCCGGCAGACGCCGCGCGAAAGCGGCGGCGAACGTATGCACGTCGCCCGGCCAGCGCGCGGAAACGTAATTTCCGTCCTCGACGACGAAGGCCGGACGCGCGTCGTCGCGCCGGTCGCGGGCGCGGCCGCTGGTTTTCAGCACGGCGTCGGGCATGTCGGGCGGCACGTCGCAGAAGTCGCCGGGATCGGCGAGAGCGCGTGTGACTTCCGCCTGCACGCCGCGATGGCCTGCGGGTTCGCCCGGCTGGTCAGGATAGGTCGAATAATAGGTCGGATCCCACCAGCGCGCGATACGGCCGACCTGCACTGCCCTGCCTTCCAGCGCCCAGGTCAGCGCGGTCGTCTTGCGGCCATGGAGCACCGAACGCCCGGTCGCCGGATCGACGCTGCGCGCCAGCAGCACGACGCCGTGGCAGACGGAGCCGACCGGCTTGTCCGCGCGAAAGAAATCGATCGCCAGCGCCTGCAGGACGGCGCTCTCGAGATAGGCGCGCATGCCGCGCGCGCGATGGCCGCCCGGCAGCAGCAGGCCGTCGAAATCCGTTTCGCGCGCATCCGTCCAGCGGAGGGGCGAGCGCCATTCGGGGCTTTTCGTCATCGCGTCATAGGCGGCGCGGCCCGCATCGTCGGCGCGCATGAAGCGGCCGACGAGGACGAGCCGGTCGAGGCCGGGAACGATTCCCCAGGGATCGAGGCCGCGCCCGTGCAGCATGAGGTCGTCGGCTTCCGCCGGCGCGCCGTCGGGCGTGGCGAAGACGATCGTGTGGCCGAGGTCGCGCAGCACGCGCCACGAGACTGCGGCTTCGGTCGGATCGTAGTCGCGGACGGGAAGCGGAATCAGGACGCGCGCCATGCTGCCCTCGTTGCGGAAACTGCAGCATAGCGGTTGGGACAGGGGCTGAAAACAAAAGGAGGAGCGGCATGGGGGTCGCCGCTCCTCCGCTCATTCCCGCGTTCCACGGCGAACCGTGGATCCTTCGCGTCGTCCCGGCCAGAAACAACGCTTCGGCGCGCGAATGAACTCTTGTGCGTTCCGTTATTCCGGCTGGAGGTTCCGGAATGGCCCGGACGCGAATTCTGCGCCTCGTTTCGAACGACTTGCCGTCCGAACGTTGACAGATTGACTCGCGCCAAACTTGATCGTGAGTGCCTTCGGTCACGGTCGCGGCATGACGAAGGTAACGTGGGCGACGGCGACAACGGCCAGGCGCGGTTCAGTTCGCCTTCGCCGGGCCCGCGTGCATCATGTCGTCGTTCTCGGGCCCGTCGACGACCAGGAAGCCGACGAGGCCGCGCTCCAGACGGGAGAGCGCATGGTCCACCAATGTGTAGCGGCCGGCGCGCGGGATTTTGAAATCCACCACCGTCGCGCCGCCCGGCGGCACGGAAATGGTCTGCACGTCCGTCAGCGGCTGCGCGCGAAGACTCGCGCTTTCCCAGACGTGGTCGAACATGCCGCCGATGAGGTGGAAGGAGGACGTGAAATTCGGTCCGCCGACGCCGAAGAATATCCGCACGGTTTCGCCGATGCGCGCGCGCAGCGGATGCGCTTTCGTCAAGGCGCCGACGGCGCCGTTGAAGACGAAATATTCCGGCTTCTCGGAGATGAGCTTGTCGTAGTCCATCTCGAGATCGCCGTGCACGCCGAAGGGCTGCGTCGTGTAGAGCTCGCCCTGCATCACGTAGAATTCGCGGTCGACCTGCGGCAGGCCACTCTCGGGCTCGACGAGAATGAGGCCATACATGCCGTTGGTGATGTGATGGGCGACCATCGGCGTCGCGCAATGATAGACGAACAGGCCCGGCGTCATGGCCTTGAAGGTCATGATCTTCTCGCCGCCGGGATCGGTCTGCGTGAATTCGGCGCCGCCGCCGGGGCCCGTCGCCGCGTGGAAATCGACCGAATGGGTCATCACGCTGTCGGCGGGATTCTTCAGGTGCACCTCGATCGTGTCGCCGACGCGGGCGCGCAGGAAGGGACCGGGCACCTTTCCGTTGAAGGTCCAGTAGCTGTAGGTCGTCTTGTCGGCGAGCTGCCCCTTCATCTCGACGGTCTCGAGATCGACCCGCAGGACCTGCGGCGCGCGCACGTGGATCGGCGGCGGCAGGTCGGTGGGATCACGCACGATGTCGGCGGCGAGCGGAGGCACGGCCGCGCGCGGACCGGGCGCGACCTGTATGCGGCCTTCCATGCCAGCCTCCCGGTGGCCCGGGATCGAGCAGAAATAGACGAACTCGCCGGTGCGGTCGGCGAGGAAGGCCAGCGACGAGCTCGCGCCCTTGCCGACGACGCGATCCGAGCGCGCCGCATATTGGTCGATGACGATGTCGTGCTCGGCGCCCTCGCCGTTGATGAGATTGATCTGGACGGTTTCGCCCTCGTGCACGACGAGACGCGGATTGACCTTGCCGTCGATATCGCCGCCGACGCCGACGAACACCATGCGGCCCTGCGCGACGCCCGACTTCAGCGTGAAGACGGCCGCCGGATGCATGGCGAGCGCGGACGAAGCGGGGCGCGCGGCCGGCGCGGGCAGCGCAGGCGCCGGGGCCGGCGCGGCCGGGCGGGGCTGGGCGAAAGCGACCAGGCTCGACCACAGGCTTCGCGGGACGCCGTAGCAGATTTCGTCGGAGGGCCACGCCGCCCAGGCGCCGAGGCCGATCAGGATGGCGAGAACGAAGGAGACGGAGGTAAGGCGTCGCATTGGCAAATGCTGTCGCGCGCCCGCCGGAAGTCAAGCGTGGTCGTAGCAAAAAAACGAAAGCGTGCAGCCAAAGCTGCGCGCTCTGTCAATAGTTTGGCTATGGCCGGCGCGGACGCCGGTCTCAGCCCTTGGCGGCTGCGGCGACTTCGGCGGCGAAATCGTCGACCGCCTTCTCGATGCCCTCGCCCAGCCCGTAGCGGACGAAGCCCTTGATGACGATCGGCGCGCCGGCCTTGCCTTCCAGCTCCTTGACCGCCTGCGACACGGTCTTGCCGGCGTGGTCGGCGTGGATCGAGACCTGGTCGACCAGCGTCACTTCCTTGAAGTAGGTCTTGAGGCCGGATTCGACGATCTTCTCGAGCACATGCGCGGGCTTGCCGGCGTTCTTGTCGGCGAGCACGGCTTTTTCGCGCGCGATCACGGCCGGATCGACGCTGGCGGCGTCGAGCGCGACCGGCGAGGTCGCCGCGACATGCATGGCGAGCTGGCGCGCGAGGACGCTGAGCACAGCCGGGTCGCCCTTCGATTCGAGCGCGACGAGCACGGCGATCTTGCCGAGGCCGTCGGCGATCGGGGAATGGACATACTGGCCGATGACGCCGTCCGAAACCGACAGCATGGCGGCGCGACGCAGCGTCATGTTCTCGCCGATCGTGGCGATGGCGTTGGAGATGGCGTCGGCCACGGAGCCCGCGCCGCCGGGATAATGCTGGTTCGACAGGGTGGCGACGTCCGTGTCGCCCTTCTCCAGCGCGACAGCCGCGATCGAACGCACGAGCGCCTGGAATTCCTCGTTGCGGGCGACGAAGTCGGTCTCCGAGTTCACCTCGACGACGACGCCGGCCTTGTCGCGCACCTGCGCGGCCACGAGGCCTTCAGCCGCGACGCGGCCGGACTTCTTGGCGGCCTTGGACAGGCCCTTCTTGCGCAGCCAGTCGACGGCCGCCTCGATGTCGCCGCCGACTTCGGTCAGCGCGACCTTGCAATCCATCATGCCCGCGCCGGTCTTTTCGCGCAGGTCCTTCACCATGCCGGCAGAGATCGTGGCCATGGGAAACACTCCTGAATAGAGGGAGCCCGCGTCCGGGGACGCGGGCGAAAAGGACCGCGAGCCTTCAGGCTCGCAACTTCGGCGGGCCCGATGGCCCGCGATCCGAAGAAAATCAGGCCGCGAGGAAGCCGCGCGCCTGACCGATCCAGCCGTCGCGCTCGATGCGGCCGTTGAGCTTGAGGTCGGCGTCCACCTTGGCGGCGTCCTCGGGCTTCATCGCCGCGATCTGCCAGAAGTGGAAGATGCCGCCGTCGTTCAGCTTCTTGACGAGCTGCGGGCCGACGCCGTGCAGCTTGGCGAGATCGTCCGGCGCGCCGCGCGGGGCCGACAGCAGCTCGAAGGCTTCGGTCGGCTCGTCGGCGTCGGCAGCGGCAGCCGGCGCAGGCAGCTCCTCGGCGGTCGGCTCTTCCGACGCGCCGAGATCGACGCCCGAGGCGCCCTGGCCGCGCGAAATGCCGTCGATGGCGGCGCGGGCGACCAGATCGCAGTAGAGCGCGATGGCGCGGCCGGCGTCGTCATTGGCCGGGATCGGATAGGCGATGCCGTCGGGATCGCAATTGGTGTCGAGGATCGCCGCAACCGGGATGTTGAGGCGGTTCGCCTCCTTGATCGCGAGCTGCTCCTTGTTGGTGTCGATGACGAAGATCAGGTCCGGCAGGCCGCCCATGTCCTTGATGCCGCCCAGCGCCTTCTCGAGCTTGTCGCGCTCGCGCGACAGCATGAGACGCTCCTTCTTGGTCAGGCCGGAGGCGCCGGAATTCAACTGCTCGTCCACCTTGCGCAGGCGATTGATGGAGCCGGAAATCGTCTTCCAGTTGGTCAGCATGCCGCCGAGCCAGCGGGAGTTGATGTAATACTGGGCCGAGCGCTTGGCGGCGTCGGCGATCTGCTCCTGCGCCTGGCGCTTGGTGCCGACGAACAGCACGCGGCCGCCCTTGGCGACCGTGTCGGAGACGGTCTTCAACGCCTGATGGAACAGCGGCACCGTCTGGGCGAGGTCGATGATGTGGATGTTGTTGCGGACGCCGAAAATATATTCGGCCATCTTCGGATTCCAGCGGTGCGACTGGTGGCCGAAATGCGCGCCGGCCTCGAGAAGGCCACGCATGGAAACGTCAGGAAGCGCCATGATTCATCATTCTCCGGTTGAGCCTCGGCGGATCTGAGAGGCCGGAAATCCGGCCACCGGACGCGTTTTCCTTGAATCAGGAAACGCAACGATCCGCCTGTGGAATGGCGCGCCTATACCGGAGGACGCCGGGGGATGCAAGCCGGACACCCGGGACCGCCGGCCTCCGGCCGGCCCGTATGGTTGTTCGAATGCCGGCCGGAGGCCGGCGGTCCCGGGTGGGCATCAATACCGCGAGCGCCAGCCCAGGCGCGGACCGCCGCGGAACAGGCCGATGACGATCAGCAGTATGACCGCGCCGATCGTGGCGTTGGCGATGGCGGCGACCAGTCCCACGCCCAGGTGGACGCCGAGCCTCGGCAGCAGCCACGCGCCGAAGAAGGCGCCGAGAACGCCGACGATGAGATCGCCGATCAGACCGAAGCCGAAGCCGCGCACCAGCAGGCCCGCGAGCCAGCCGGCGATCACGCCGACGAACAGCGTGACGAGAAGACTTTCGTTGGAGAGATGCATGTCCGCCTCCGCGATTTGCAGAATGTGAGCAAAACGCGGCGGCGCGGCAGCGGGTTCCGAATGTCTCGAAACGCCGGGACCGCCGGCCTCCGGCCGGCAATAGCGCTGCGCCGGGCTTGGGCCGGCCGGAGGCCGGCGGTCCCGGGTCTGTCGCCTCAGTCGCCGCTGTAGGCCATGGCGCCGGCGATGTCGCGGACCTGATTGTAGCGGTCGAGCCGCAGGCCCATCATGTCCTCGAACTTCCTGTGCACGTCGGCGACAGCCTTCGCCTTGCCGTCCTCGAAGAAGATCGGCCTGTTGGCTTTCGCGGGCCTGGGCAGCGCGGCCGCCGCCGACGCCTGCGGCGTCTCCGTCAGGCGCGACATGAACAGATTGGCGTCGCGCGTGCCGAGGAAATGGATGAGATAGGTTTCGCCCGCCGTCAGCGGCCGGCCGATGCTCTCGGCGACCTTGCCGCTGTCGCGCTTGAGCATTTCCGCGGCCATGACGGCGGCGAGATAGGGCCGCTCGCGCATCGCCAGCACGCGCGCGAGCTCGTCGGCGTCGGCGATCGTCGGCTTGTCGTCCGGCCCCTCGATTTCGGCGGCCTCGCGCGCGAGCCCGTGCGCCGCGCCGAACCGCCGCACGCATTGCAGCCAGGTCTTGTCGATGAACTGGAACAGGCCCGCCGCCGACGACGTGCTCGCCCGCGCCGTCGCGCGCAGGCTGGATTCCTTGTCGGCGATGGCCATGAGCATGGTCGGGTCGTAGTCGGCGCGCCGGGCGGCCCGAATGACCGTCTCCACCAGGCGGCGGCGCACGGCGACGGGGCCGAATTTCATCTGATCGGGCCCATCGCCCAGCAGCGCGAGCTGGCGGGCGAGATCGTCCTCCGGAAGCACCCTGCCCCAGACCTGCGCGGCCATGTCGAGCGAGGAATCCTCGTCGAGCGGCCCCTTGGCCACGACGAGCGGGGTCTCGGGCTTGCGGCGCCTGCCGGGCGCGATGGTCGGCGGCGCGGCCTCGAGCGCCAGCTTGCGCGAGGCCCGCGGCTGGCCGGCGGGCTCGGCGTCGCGCTCGATCATCTGCGCCGCGACCATGACGAAGCCGGCGAAAAGAGCGAAGACGGCGGCGAGCCGCGCGACGCTGAAGCCGCGCGCGGCGCTGCGTGATCCATCTCGATATTTCGGAGCCGGGGCTGCCGACGTCGCTTCACGAGTCATGCGTCAGTCCGCGCCGCGTTCAGCGGCCTCGGACTGACGCGATAATCAAGGGTTGCGGCGAGAGAGGGGCGGCGAAAGCCACAATTTCGTCACGGAACGGCGGCGCCTAGCCCTTGGCGACGGGAATGCGCCCCGCCACCGCCCGCACCTTGCCCGGCCGCGCAAGCCAGATGGCGGCGGACGAGACGAAGGTGAGCGCGATGCAGAGCCAGAAGGCCTGGTCGTAGGAGTTGAACCGGTCGTAGAGCGCGCCCGCGACAAACGGTCCCGCCGCCCCGCCGGCGAGCGAGGCCAACGACAGCGAGCCGAAGATCGAGCCGTAATGCCGGCCTTCGAAAATCTCGAACGCGACCGTTCCGAACACGGCCGTGACGCCGTAGCCGAGCAGGCCTTGCGCGATCACCATCGCATAGAGCCAGCCGGGAGTCGGCGCGCTCTTCATGGCGATGAGCGCGAGATAGGTCAGCGTGAAGCCGAAGGAGCCGATGCTCCACACCCATTCGCGGCCGATGCGGTCCGACAGCCAGCCGAGGCCGATCTGGCCGGGAATGCCGGCCAGACTCACCGCGCCGAGCGCCCAGGCGGCGGTCTTGGCGGAATAGCCGATCTCGACGAGATATTTCGTCTGATGCACCTGCACCGCATACCAGGTGAACAGGCCCGTGAAATAGCCGAGCGCCAGCATCCAGAAGCGGAAGGTCCTGAGCGCGCGCGAAAGCGTCCAGTCGATCGCGGTCCACTGGGGATCGACGACGTTGCTGCGTTTTGCCGGGCCTCCCGGAATCGCCGCCGCGTCGCCATCGGGTTCGAGCCCGAGATCGGCGGGCTTGCGCGCGACGAAGAGATTGAGCGGCGCGAGGATCGCCACCATTCCCACGCCGAGAATTATGCAGGCGGTGCGCCAGCCGTAGCGCTCGATCCAGGTCTGGAAGGCCGGCAGCAGGAGAATGGAGCCGACGCCGACGCCGGAAAAGGCGATGCTGATAGCCAACCCGCGCCGGCGCAGAAACCAGTTCGGCAGATAGAGCGACTGGCCGGTGAAGGTGAGGCAGACGCTGCCGCCGCCGACCAGCATGCCGAGCGTGAGATAGAGATGCCACGGCGCGCTGGTAAGCGGCGCGAGCAGCAGGCCCGCGCCGACCAGAAAGATACCGATCTCGATGCAGAAGCGCGGCCCCTTCGTGTCCATCAGCCTGCCGAGCATGGGGCTGAGCAGCGCCGAGGTGAGAAAGCCGAAGGAGAAGGCGCCGGCGACCGTCGCGCGCTCCCAGCCGAATTCCGTGACGATGGGCGCGAAGAGAAGCGAGAAGGACGTGCGCGCGTTGACGCCGATCGCCATGGTGACGAAGGCGACGGCGACGATGACCCAGCCGTAGAAGAACGGCAGGCGCTTTGCGAGCGCGGCGATCATGCGGCGCGCCCGGACCGCGAGGATGAAACGGACCGCGAGCCTTCAGGCTCGCAGCCAACGAAAGCGGGCCTGAAGGCTCGCGGTCCAGGGAAGCTCACGCCAGAAGCTCCGCCGCGCGCGCCTGCGACACCGGCGCATCCGACAGGAGCGCGTCCGCGAAGGCCGCCTCGCGCGCGCCGGTCTGCACGTCGAACGGATCGGGCGCGCCCAGGCGATGGTCGAGCACGAGGCGCGAGAACAGCAGGCGCCGCGCGTCGCCGCGCCGCGCGTGCGTCTGCTGCGCCTCCCACGCCAGCGTGACCGCCGTGGCGACGTGATAGAGCACGCTGGTGGCGCGCCGCGCCTCGGCCTCGTTGTCGCCATCGCCCGCCACTTTCTGCGCGAGCGCGATGGCGCGGTCGACCGCGTGTTTCAGGCGATCGCGATGGGCCTGCGGCGCGACATCGGTTTCGCCGACGCGCGCGTGCAGGTCGGCCGCCAGCGCGCTCTCCGCGTGATGACGGCCGACGGCGCGCGTGATCGAATCGAGCGCGACGATGTTGCTCGTGCCTTCCCAGATGGAACCCAGATAGGAATCGCGCAACACGCGCGCGCAGGCGAATTCCTCGACGTAGCCGATGCCGCCGCGCATCTCCAGCGCGTCGCCGGCCACCTTGCGGGCGTCGCGCGTGATGCGGAATTTCATGACGGGCGTCAGCATGCGCACGAGGGCCGCGGCCTCCTGGCTGCCGCCGATTTCGGCGCGGTCGAGCGCGGTCGCCGTCACGAAGCTCAGCGACAGCGCCTGCTCGACGGGGAGCATGAGTTTCAGCAATTGCCGGCGCGCGAGCGGCATGTCGACGATCAGCTTGCCGAAGACATAGCGGTTGCGCGCGACGTGGAAGGAATCGGTGAGCGCGCGGCGCATCAGCGCGGTCGATTTCACGCCGTTCGACAGGCGCGACCAGTTGACCATCTCGGCCATCTGCACGAAGCCGCGATCGAGCCGTCCGAGCGGATAGCAGAGCGCGCCGTCGAACTTGATTTCGCCCGACGCCATCGAGCGCGTGCCGAGTTTTTCCTTGAGCCGCACGATGCGATAGGAATTCTGCGAACCGTCGTCGAGGAAACGCGGCATGAGAAAAAGCGCGACGCCGCGCGTGCCCGGCCCGGCCCCCTCTGGGCGCGCGAGAAGGGTCGCGACCTTGCCGTCGGCGTTGGAGCAGAACCATTTCTCGCCGTAGAGCCGCCACTGGCCGTCGACCTGCCGCGCGACGGTCGTGAGCGAGCCGACGTCGGAGCCGCCCTCCTTCTCCGTCATGAATTGCGCGCCCTGCGTCAGGCGGCTCATGTCGGTGGTGGTGAGGCCGTCGAGATATTTCGCCTTGAGGTCGTCGCTTCCGTAGCGCGACAGCAGCATGGCCGAGCCGTCGGTGACGTTGATCGGGCAGCCCATGCCGAATTCGGCCTGGTTGAAGAGGTAGGTGAAGGCGTGCTTGGCGGCGGCGGGATAGACGTCATTCCATCCCATGATTCCCTTGCGATGCGAGAGCGCATGAATGCCGAAGCGGCCGAAGGCGGCGGCTTCCAGTTCGCGATAGGCGGGATGATATTCGATCGTCTGCACGTCGCGGCCGAACTTGTCGCGTTGGTGCAGGATCGGCGTGTGCCTGTCGGCGAGCCGCGCGCATTCGTCGAGCCGGCCGCCCGCCAGCGCGCCCAGTTCCACTAGATGCGGCTCGACATGGGCGCGCAGCTTGGGTTCCAGATGGATGTCGAGCAGGTCCTGCAGCGAGCGGTCGAGCGTGTAGAAATTGAGGCCCGTCGTATCCGGCGCGATGGCGTCCGAATTGACGCGGAGCGGCTTGTTCATCGATCCTCCCGGGGATTTTTGGGAGGATGATACGACGCCGGGCGCAGGGCGCAACGCGCGCGTGTCACAGACCACCCATGTCACCCCGGACAGCCGAAGGCTGATCCGGCGACTGTCTTTGGTGTCAAGCCGGGGATGTGGGTTTGTAGGGCGATCTTGTTTTTATGATCGCATTGGCGGTGACCAGTATTCTTCGTGCGACGGCGACCAAGGCTACCTTTGCAGGTTTGCCCTGGCTTCGCAGGGCGGCGTAGACGGCCTTTTGCGCGGGATCGTGACGTACGGCGACAAGGGCGCTCATGTAGAGGGCGGCGCGCACGCAGGGTCTGCCGCCAGCAATGGCTGCGCGCGGCGGGGCGTTGCCGGACTGGGTCACGTGAGGGGCAAGGCCGGCCAGGCTGGCGATCGTCTTGCGATCGCGATGGCCGAGTTCGGGCAATTCGGCGATCAAAATGGCGGCGACGCGCTCGCCGACGCCCGGGATCGAGGTCAGGAGTTCGCGCGCGCGGCTGCGCTCCTGACAATCGGCGATGCGCGTTGCAATCTCCGCTTCGATCGTCCGGCAGGCTTCGGCCAGCGCCGCGATGGCGGTCCTGTGGCTGGCCAGGACGCTGGGTTCGCGCGCCTGTTTCAGGCGGGTCTTTTCCATGGCGATCAGTTCGGTGAGCTGACGCCTGCGCGTGGACAGAGCCCGCAGGCTCTGGGCCTGTCGGTCGGGGATGGGGCGAACCGCGTCTGCCATGACAAGAGCGAAGCGCGCAATGAGCTGGGCGTCCAGTCTGTCGGTCTTGGCGCGCCGTCCTTCGGCGTCGCGGAAGGCCTTGATGCGACGCGGATTGACGATGCCCACCGCGAGCCCGGCGTCGACGAGCGCGGCGACCAGCGAAGCTGCATAGGAGCCGACGGCCTCGAGAACGACGCGCGCGACGCGGCTTTCGAGGAGACGGGCGACGAGGCGGGCGATATCCTCGTCGGTGTTGGCGAACCGGAAGGTCTGTCCGGACGGCGCAAGGCCGAGGTCGAGGAAGCGCTGGCCGGCGTCGATTCCGGCCACGACAACGTGTTGCATGGGATCGGACCTGTATGCGGGCTGTCGGCCCTTGGCGACGCCCGAGCGACTGTTCGATCAAGGGCAATCCAGCGGACGCGCCCGCGCCGGACTCACGGCCTTGGCGGACCGGGGACCCAACGAGCTACCCCGCCGAAGCCACTATGACAGTGACTGAACCAAGATACAGGGGCCCAGCACGCGGATCCGATTCTGGACCCCGGCTCTCCGCTTCGCTGCGGCCGGGGTGACAGTTGCGGCGGTTGGCGCTGCGCTCGCAAAGATGGCGTGAAGCCCCTATCTAATCCTCTCCCGCCCTGCTCACGCCAGCCGAGTCCGCAATGCATTTCTGGATCGATTTCGGAGGTTTCGCGCTCAGATCCCTGTGGATCGCCGCCATGATCGCGATCGTTCTCGTCATTCCGATCATCGTCGGCGCCCGCGCGCAGCGGCGCCGCGAGGACGAGGTGAAAGTCACGAGCCTCGACGAGCGCTTCGATCTGATGGAAGCGCAAATTCGCGGCGCCACCGGTGGCGCGAAGGGAGCGAAGGCCTTTCTCAAGGAGCGCAGGAAAGCCGCGAAACTGAAGGACGACGCGGCCAGGCGCGTCTATCTCGTCGTCTTCAAGGGCGACCCGATGGCGAGCGGCCATACGGCCTTCGCGCGAAAAATCACGGCGGCGCTGATGGCGGCGCGGCCGGGCAAGGACGAGATCGTCGTCACCATCCAGTCGCCGGGCGGGCTGGTGTCCGCCTACGGGCTGATGGCGGCGCAAATGCAGCGCGTGCGGCGCGCGGGCGTGGAGCTGACGGCCTGCGTCGATCAGGTGGCGGCGAGCGGCGGCTACATGATGGCCGTCGTCGCCAATCGCATCGTCGCCGCGCCCTTTGCGGTCGTCGGCTCGATCGGCGTCGTCGCGCAGGTTCCGAACGTCAACCGGCTGCTGAAGAAGATCGACGTCGATTACGAAGAGATGACGGCCGGCGAATACAAGCGTCCGATCTCCGTGCTGGCGCCGATATCGGACGAAGGCCGCGAGCATTTCAAGCACAAGCTCGAGGAGACACATGTCGCCTTCAAGGATTTCGTGCGCGAGAACCGGCCGACGCTGAATGTCGAAACCGTCGGCGACGGCGACTATTGGTATGCGACCGACGCGCTGAAGCTCGGGCTGATCGACGCGATCACGACGTCCGACGAATATCTGATGAGCCAGCGTGGCAAGGCGCGGCTGTTCGCCATCGACGCGCCGGAGAGGAAGACGCTGGCGAAGGTGTTGTTCGGGCGCCTGGGGGAGGCGGCGGCGATGGCGCGAGACCTTTTCTCCCTCTCCCCGTTTACGGGGAGAGGGCCGGGGTGAGGGGCCCGACGTGCGCTGCGCGGATCGGCCCCTCACCCTAACCCTCTCCCCCCGCCTTGCGGGAGGGAGGAAAGCCCCGGGCCC
>OEIU01000638.1_pt1 | contig 30369 bp, 22 predicted proteins | sample 1539221 | NCBI WGS metagenome assembly OEIU01 (sample SAMN03792071, study PRJEB22550) | activated sludge metagenome | feature: wastewater treatment plant; material: activated sludge; isolation source: Wastewater treatment plant of a petroleum refinery complex | place: Argentina: Zarate | collected...
GGGGGGGGGGGGGGGGGGGGGGGGGGGGGGGGGGGGGGGGGGGGGGGGGGGAGCGGCCTCTGGCAGGTCACGGCCGAGGTCCGCAACACCCACCTCTTTCCGACGCGGAGCGGCACCCAACAACGCGATCGAATCGGCCGGGTTGATCTCTGGACGCTCGGCGGCGGTCCCGGCACGACGGTCGTGGCCGCCGCCCGGGTTGACGGCTGGTACGACCTTTTCGCCCGTCCCATCGACCACGAGCCCGCCCGCGTGCAGATGCCCGAGGGTGTGCCCGGGCGCGCCGGGCGCATCGTGCGCTGGTTCGTCCAATCGCCCGAGGGGGCGAATGTCAGGATGGAATACTCGAGCCTGCGAGCCATGAAAATCGAACGCACCATCGAACTGCGCGAGACCGGCAAGCGTTGAGGAGGCGGATCGAGCGGGGGGCGCTGGCGGCGCGCCAGCGGTGTCGTGCAATGTCGCGAGGACGCGTGCGCTCCATGAATGCCACGGAAGACGAGGTCGTCGGATTTCTCAAGGGTCGCAGCGCTCCCTGTCCTCGCTGCTCCTATGAACTCCGCGACCTCGATCGGGCCCAATGCCCCGAGTGCGGCGAGCCGCTCGTCCTGAAGGTCGGTTCGCCCAACGTCCACTTCGGTTGGCTCTTGCTCGCGGCCGCGCCGGGCTGCTTCTGCACGGTCGCGGCGGTGCTCATGCTGGTCCCCGTCGTGGGGACGATCGTGACCTCCGGCACAAGCCGGATGCCGGTGCCGATCGTGGGCGCCTGGGTCTTTGGTGTTCTCAGCAGCGTCTCGGTGCTCGTGCTTTATCGCGAGCGTCACCGGTTTCTGCGCCAGAGCGGACGGCGTCAGGTGCTCGCGGCGCTCTCGGTGTGGGGAGTCCACATTCTGGCATTCGTCGTCATGGTCGGGTCGATGATCTTTCTGGCTCGGACACCACCTCCACCGCCGACTCCGGCAGCCACAGCGGCGCCTGGGCCTGCTCCGTAGCGACGGGCGTTGCCCGGACGCGCACCCACGGCTCTCCGTTGCCGCCCACGCGCCGCTCGACCACGCTCATCTCGGTTCCCGCCTTCAGCGCTCCCGAAGGGGCGAGCCCGCCCGTCAGATCGTCGGGCTCGGTTCGGGCGGTCGAGTCGGTCATCACGACCGCTTGCCCAAACGCTTTTCGCTCTAGAGCCTCGTGCACGCCCAGCATTCCGGCGGGCGCGGCGGTGGCGAGGAAACACGCGGCCACGAGCGATCGCGAGGGACGGATGGGCCCGGCTCCGACCACCATGCGAAGGAGGACCAGGGCCCAGGCCGTGAGCCAGCCCGCGATAGCGGTCCGCCAGAGCCACGCGCGAGGAACCGTCAGGGCCCAATCTCGGGCAAACGACCACGCGTCGAAGGGGGCATCCGCTCCGCCCGGGGGCGAGGCGTCTCCCCGGGCCGCGCGCCGGGCCGCGGCGAGCCGTTCACGCAGTCCGGCGGTCGCCGGGGCGAGCAGCTCCGCGCGTCGCAGCGCCAGCACCGCCGGGCCGTTGTCATCCGCCAGCTGTCGCGCGGCGCCGATGTTGTACCAGAGGCGGGCCCGCTCCCACTGCGAGAGTGGCGAATAGAGTTGTCGCTCGAACCCGTCCGCCGCGACCTGGAATCGTTCCCTTGCCGCGAATGGGTCCTTCGGGAGGAGTTCCACCCCGCGATCGAATGCCGCTATCGGATCAGGCGACGCTTCGGATGCCCTTGGTTGCGCCCCGGCCGGAGTCCCGGTTGCCAGAAGCACCAGGCCGGCGAACAAGCCAACGGAAACGGTGCGGCGCAGAGTCATGCGGCCCTCCCCCGAGATGCCCAGCGGAGTTCGCGCCCGAAGGCGCGGGCCGCGCCGAGAGCCCGGTCGGCGATGGTGTGTATGTCCGGGCGCTCGGTCGCCCGCACGCCGCCGAAACGTGCCGCGTCGCACTCGCGGATCAGCCCCGCAATGGTCCGTCCCGCCTGTGTGTCGTTCGCCTCAAGCAGGCGCGCCGCCGCGGGCCCCGTCAGTGTGTCGGCGGGGTGCGAGAACCAGTCGGCGGCGAAGTTTGCCAGGGCTCGGGCGGCGGCGTCCGTCGGGTCGATGCTCCGATCGCGGGGTCGGAGCGATCGTCGCAGTCGGCGCACCGCCGCGGCCCGACGGGCCCGCTCCGGATCTCGCCGCCGCCACCGGGCCACGCCCATGCCCGCGGCGACCAATCCGCAGATCAGTGGCGGCGCGACCAGCAAGCCGATGGTGGTCGTTGAACGAAGCACGTTGCGCACGCTCTTTCCGAGGGCGCCCCCGCCGTCCCCCGCGATCGGGCGCCGATCGATGTCCGGCAGCCCGCCGGGACGAGCCCGGGTGGCCGGAGGCTCCGGTTCGGCGGCCTCGGGCTCGTCGGGCAGGCCCACGGTTGTTGAGGCCTTCACCGCCAGGGGGATCGCGGGCGTGCTCGCGGTGCGATACCGGCGAGCCACCGGATCAAAGTAGTTGATCGTGACCGGATCGATCGCCGTGACAGAATCGCTCCGGGCGCGAATCATGGTGTTGAAGATCGCCGCGGTCGCCGTTGTCTGGGGCAGCACCGGATCGCGGGCCACGCGGAAGTGGGTGTTGAGGCTCTTCTGGGCCGAGAAGTCCAGGGCCGGCACAAGCGATGGGGGGTACGGCCCCGCGACACCGACCATCAGGTTGATCGGCTCGCCCACCGAGACGCTCGTCGCGTCTGCGCTGGCGGTGATCTCGTACTGCCCGACCAGACCCGAAAAATCCGCCGGTCTTCCGTCGGCGGGCAGGTCCTCAACCTCGATCTCGATGGGCGCTGCGCTGGAGAACTGCCGCTCGGTGATGTTGCGGCTCTCGAAGGGCGAATCGAACATGGTCCGTTGCCGCTGGCCGACGACCGTCAGATAGTCGGCCCGGGCCGGGCCGATGGTGATCCTCCCCGCCTGTTTGGGGACGATCACGCGATCGATCGTCACCGCTTGCTGATCGAACGTGCCCATCGCCTCCGCGCCGTTGAGGGTGACGACGGCCGCGCCGGGGCTGTTTCGGGCGAGCGGGCGCGTCATCGGCCCCGGCAGAGTCTCGTGCTCGGCGCCGTCGATGGGCAGGGCGAACTGCACGCCCGCCACGTCCTTGCCGAGCGTCCACACGAGCCGGAGCAGGATCGGTTGCCCCACGAAGGCCTTCGCGTGGTCCACCGTGAGCGAGAGCGAGAATCCATTCCCCTGTGCCGGTTGCACCACCTCGATCGTGGCGCCCCGGGTTGTGTACGGCTTGCCGTCGACCATGACCGTGATGGGGGGGATCTCCAGCGTGCCCGCTCGGCGCGGCGTGATCGAGTAGAGATGGCCGTAGGTGATGCTCACATTGGTGCTGACCCGCCCGTTGATGATGGTCGTCATGGTGGACGACATGTCCTGCGGGGCCCGGTACACCACCTCGAAGTTCGCGAGTCCGGAGAGGTCGGGCGGGGGCACGTTTCGCGACCCGGTGACAACGATCTGGATGTCCTGGTTGTCGCCGAGGTACATGCGCTGGGGGGCCTGCAACTGCACCGTCACGCCCTCGCGGGTCTGTCCGGTCGCGTGCGGCGTCCACCCCAGCGCCGCCAGCGCACACACCGCCACGAGCATGAGCCATCGCGTTCGCATCACCAGTCCTTCGCCACCGGCGCGGGCCTGGACCGCTGCCGCTGGATCCGCTGCACCTGTTGCTTGATCTTCCGTTCCTGGTCGAGGATCTGGGCCGCCGTCGCGTCGAAGGGCTGGGCCTCCTTGGCCGAATCCTTCTGGCCGGCCTGCTCCTGCTGCTGGGCCTGCTGGGCCTGCTCCTGCTTCTGCTTCGCCTCTTGCGCGGCCTTGGCCTGCTGGGCCGCGTCCTGCAGGCTCTTCGCCGCGTCCTTCTGCAACTGCTCGGCCGATTTGGTATCGCCTTCCTTCAACTTCTCCTCGGCCTTCTTCTGCGCATCTCCCGCCTTGTCGAGGCTCTCCTTGGCCTTGTCCATGGCCTCCCTCTGGTTGGGGTCTTGCGCGGCCTTGGCCTGCGACTCGGCCTCCTGCTTTGCCGTCTGGGTCTGGTCGCGGAGGTCCTTCTGGTTCTGGGCCGCCTTGGCCTGCTCCTTGGCGAGCGCATCCTTGGATTCGCCCTTGTCCGATCGGTCGCTCATGTTCTTGGAGTCCTCTCCGGCCTTCTCCTGCTTGCCGGCCAGGTCGTTGAGCTGGTCGGAGAGCGAGTCGCCCTGCTGCTTGGGTTCCTCGCTCTTGCCCGATTGTTCGGGGTTCTTGTGGTCGCCCGGGCGGGAGTCGTTCGGCTTGGCGTCCTTGTTCTCCTTCCCCTGTTGCTTCCGTTCATCCTGTTTCTGTTGCTGCTCCTGCCTGCGTTGCTCCTCGATCGCCGCGATCCGGCGTTGCACCAGATCGACGTTCTTCGGCGCGCCGGCGTCCGTCGGATCGGAGGCGGCGGCCGTGCGGAAGTATCGCTCGGCGCGCCGGAGCGACCGCAGCGAGCTCTCCGAGCCGTCCTTCGTCCCGGCTTCGGCGCGCCGGGCCTCGAGCACGCCCAGGTTGAACGCCGACGCCGCCCGAAGGTGTTCGTCCTCGGCACGAGACAGCGCGACCTTCAGCGGCGCCTCGGCCTGCTCGAAGTCCTTGCCCGCCAGCAGCGCACACCCGGCGTCGTACCACAGGCGGGCCGGGGCCCCCTCCCCGAGCGCCGCGAGGTCCCTGGTGTAGATCGCCGCGGCGTCGTCCGCCTTCCCGTCCGCCATCAGCGCGTTCGCCCGGGCCACGCGATCGTGCAGGTCGTCCGCGCGGACGGCCATGGGCGTGCCCAGCATGGCGCCCGCCACGACCATCGCGCCCGCGAGTTGTCTACCGATACCAGCCATCGATGAGCATCTCCATGAACATGCACGCCAGGGCCAGCCCGAGCAACGCCTGGAACAACTCCGTGTACCGCACCGACTCTGTCGAGTCCTGCGTCACGGCCACGGCGGACTTCATCAATCGTGTGTACACAGTGTCCATCTCGATGTTCCCCGTGCCCACGTTCAGGAACACGCCCCCGGGCGTCGCTTCCGCCACTCTTCGGAGCACCCCGGGGTCCATCTTCGAGACGACCGCCTCTCCCTGATACTCCATCGTCCCGCCACCGGCGGTCCTGCCCCCTCTGTCCGAGGGAGCGGCCGGCACCGGCGCGCCGGCCAGCTCGGACCCGAGGCCGATGGTCACGATTCGAATCCCCTTCTTTGCCGCGTCCTGCGCGGCCTCGAGCGGCCTCGATTCGTGGTCCTCACCGTCGGTAAAGAGGAAGATCGTCCGGGACCGCCCGTCCTTCGCGGCCTCGTCGGTCGGAAGCAACTGGCTCGTGGCGAAGCGGATCGCGTCGCCGATCGCGGTCCCGCCGCGCCCCACACTGTCGGGCCGGACGTCGTCGAGCGAGAGGCGGACGAAGGAGTAGTCGTTTGTGAGCGGGCACTTGAGCACGGCGGCGCCGGCGAAGGCCACGATGCCGATCCGGTCCCCCTTGGCCGCGTCGAGCACGTCCCTCACGCCGAGTTTGGCACGCTCCAGGCGGCTTGGCTTCAGGTCCGCGGCCAGCATCGAGCGGGAAACGTCGATGACGAAGACCGCGTCGCGCCCGGACCGCTGCACCCTTTGTGGGCGCGGATTGAACGCCGGGCGAGCCAGCGCCACCGCCAGTGCGCCGGCCGCGATGCACGCGAGCACGACCTTCGCGACCCGGAGCCCCGCGGACCCGCTCCCGGCCCACGGTTTGCCCACGGCATGTCCGAAGTACCGGCGCACGGCGACCCGACGCACCCACAGCGCCAACACCCCGAGCAGCGCCAGCACGGGCACGGCCGCGAGCGCGAGCAGCCAGCGCGGTTCCAGCAGCGTGAGCCCGCTCATGGCGACCTCCTCAGCCACGTGGCTCCGAGCAACCCGCGAAGCCCCAGCAGGCACCCCGCCGCGAGCGCCATGGGAGCGAACAACTCCGTGTAGTCGGTGAAGTCGATGGTCTTCACGGTGCTCTTCTCGAGTCGATCCACGTCGGCGTAGATGTCGCGGAGGGCGCGGCCGTCCTCCGCCCGGTAGTACTTGCCGCCCGTGGCGTCGGCGATTGCCCTGAGCGTTCGCTCGTCCACGTCCGAGCGCACCGGGATCCGCTGGTCGCCGAAGGGCGTCCGCATGATCTGGTACGAGTCGGACCCGATCCCGATGGTGTACACCTTGATCCCCCACGACGCGGCCAGCTTCGCCGCCTCCACGGGGTCGTACTGCCCGCGGTTGTTGTCGCCGTCGGTGAGCAGCACGATGATCTTCGACTTGATCCGGAAGTCCTCGTCCGAGAGTTCGTTGTGGCGCGACTTGAGGTCCTGCTCCGCGGTTCTCAGTCGGGCGGCGGCGAGTGCCAGCCCGTCGCCGATCGCCGTGCCGTCCTCGTATCGCTCCGCGAGCGGCACGGCGTCCACCAACTGTGCCAGCGCCTTGGGATCGCGAACCATCGGGCAGGCCGTGTCGGCATACCCGGCGAACTGCACCAGCCCGACGAGGTCGGCGGGGCGCCCCGGCAGCTCCCGCCCGTCGCCGAGAAGAAAGTCGCGAACGACACGCTTTACCACGTCCAGACGCGACGCCTCCTGCCCGTCGATGGGCATCGGCATGGCCATCGAGCCCGAGCGATCCACGCACAGCTGGATCGCCACGGCGTCGGTCGAGGTCAAGACCTTCCCCTCGCCGAGTTGTGGCCGGGCCAGGGCGACGATTCCCGCCGCCATCGCCAGCGCGAGCAGCAGCCGGGGCGCCCACAAGAGCCGTTGGCGCAGGCTCCTGGGCAGGCTCGCGGCGACCGTCGCCGTCGGCAGCGCCATCGCGGGCCGCCGCACTCGAAGCAAGAGCAACCCGATAGGAACCACCAGCAGGCCCAATGCCCAGGGCATCCCCCAGTGCAGATTGGCCGGGATTCCCGGAATCTCGAGCGCGAGCGTGGTCGGCCACACGATCATGCCTCACCCCCCGTTGTGCCCGCATGAACGCGATCGACCCACGCCGCGCAGCGGGCGACCAGGCGTTCGGCCCCGGCGCCGCTGGCGGCGTCGGGCGCGAACTGCGATCGCTCCATCTCTTCGAGCACTCGTCCGAGTTCCGTCCGCTGGTCCGGCGTCAGGAGGACGCTGCGCTGGATCGCCATCGACAGGTCCGCGCCGGTCCGGGTGTCCGCCGGAACGCCGACGGCGTCGCGCAGGTACTCCGCCAGCGCCGCGCGCAGGTCGTTCACCGCCGCCCGGGCGCCGGCCTGCGACGGATCGACCACGAGCATCGCCCGCACCCGCTCGAACTCGCTCCGAACTCGCACCGCGGGGTCCACCTCGCGCTTTCGGCCCGAGCGTGCGACCACGAATCCGAGGGCCGCGAGGATCGCCACCGCCGCCGCGCCACCGGCGACGATCGCTCCGCGGACACTGGTCCGGCCCGTCGGCGCGGCCAGCGCGACCGGTCCGCGAGCCGGTTCGAGCGGCGTTTGTGCGCTCGCCGTCTTGTCTGCCACCGCGCGAACATTGATCGTCACCTCCTCGGTCCGCAGCGAGAAGCCTTTTCCTGCGTCCCTCGCCCTGACCTCCAGCGATGGAATGTGCTTCTCCCCGGCGAGGAACGGCTCGAGCACGACCCGGAGCGTCGTCCGGCGCGACGACCCATCGATGGTGTCGGTCGTGTCCGACGACACGATGGTGAAGCCGCCGAGCGTCCGAGGCCCGGGATCGGCGCCCTCGGCCAGGCTCGCCCCCAGGTCCGGCATCGTCACGGTCGCTTCCGGGCGCGCCGTCGCGATCAGCGTTGCGTACACGCGCTCCGCGACGGTCATGTCGATGCGATCAACGATGAACTCGAGGTCGAGCCTCGCATCGCCCGAGGCGGTGTGGCGTTCCTGCCGAATCGCGGGGAGGCGCACCTCGTTGCCCGAAGCCACGGGGGCGGTGCCCTCGACGTTGGAGCTCCGGCGCTGGCAGCCCGCGCAGGCCAGGGCCAGCGCCGATGCCAGCGCCAGGGCGTGCCCGGTTGCAAGGCCGCGTCCGCTCACCGGCGCTTCTCCCGTTTGTGGAACAACCCGACCAGATCGTGCACGTACTCGCGATCGGTCGACAACTCGACCTCGTCCACGCCCGCCCTGCGGAGTGTCGCGGTCAGGCCGTCCTCCCGCTCCAGAGCGGCGGCGGCGTACGCCTCCCGCACGCCGCGGCTGGAAGAGTCGATCAATGCCCGGGCCCCCGTCTCGGGGTCTCGCACCTCCAGCATCCCCGCGGGCGCCAACTCTCGATCGCGGGGATCTCCGACCCGCACCGCGATGGCGTCGTGCCGACTTGCGATCGTGGCCAGCGCATCGCCCGCGCCCTCGACGAGGAAGTCCGAGACCACGAACACGACCGCCCGCCGGCGCGCGACCCTCGCGATGTGCTCGGTCGCGGCCCCAAGGTCGGTTCCGCGATGCTTGGGCTCGAAGGCGAGCAGCTCGCGGATGAGCCGGAGCGCGTGCCGGGGGCCCTTCTTGGGCGGGATGTACAGCTCCACCCGGTCCGTGAAGAGCACGATCCCCACCCGGTCGCCCTTGCGGGCCGCGGCGAACGCCAGCACCGCCGCGGCCTCGACTCCCAGCCTGCGCGTGCTGCGTTCCTGGGTGCCGAAATCGCCCGACGCGGAGAGGTCCACCGCGAGCAGCACGGTCAGCTCGCGCTCCTCGGTGAACCGCTTGACGAACGGTTTGCCCGTTCGGGCCGTGACGTTCCAGTCGATGGTGCGGACATCGTCCCCCGGCTCGTACTCTCGCACCTCGGCGAACTCGATGCCGCGGCCCTTGAACGCCGACGAGTATTCGCCGGCGAACACCTCCGTCACCGCGTGGCGGGTGCGGATCTCCAGAAGGCGGACCTGTTTGGCAAGTTCGGCGGGTGTCATGATCAGGGCCGAGCGGCGCAAGCCGCCGGAGCATCTCCAGACTTCGTGCAAACTCACGGCACCGGCAACGAGTCCAGTATCCGCGCCGCGATCGTGTCCGACGTGATCTCCTGCGCTTCCGCCTCGTAGGAGACCACGATGCGGTGCCGAAGCACATCCGGCGCGATCGTCTTCACATCGTGCGGCGTCACGTACGCCCTTCCATCAAGGAACGCGTTGGCCCGCGCGGCCATCGCCAGCGAGATCGTGGCCCGGGGGGAAGCACCGAAGTCGATCAACTTCTCGGCCTGGTTGGACGGAATGGACGGGGTGGCGCCGGCGGCTCGCCCGCCCGTGGTGCGCGAAGCCCGCTCACCATTGGAGGGATTGCCGATCCGAATCCCATACACCCCCGGATCGCGGGTCGCCTGCACCAGGTCCACGATGTAGTCGCGCACCTTGTCCTCGATGTGCACCCGGTCCACCAGTTCGCGTGCCTGCGCGATGTCGCGCAGCGTCACGACGTGCTGGCTCGGGCGCGGCGGATGCACGGTCGCCATCCGGTCGAGAATCTGCCGCTCGGCCCGCTTGTCCGGGTATCCCACCCTGAGCTTGAGCATGAACCGATCCACCTGAGCCTCGGGCAGCGGATAGGTTCCCTCCTGCTCGATCGGGTTCTGGGTCGCCAGCACGAGGAACGGATCGGGCAGGGCGTACGTCTCGTCGCCGATCGTCACCTGCCGCTCCTGCATCGACTCGAGGAGCGCCGACTGCACTTTGGCGGGCGCTCGGTTGATCTCATCGGCGAGCACGAAGTTCGCGAACACCGGGCCCCTTCGTGGCGTGAAGGTCCCGTCCCGCGGGCTGTAGATCAGCGTTCCCGTGAGGTCCGCCGGGAGCAGGTCGGGCGTGAACTGGATGCGCCGGAACGTCGCGTCGATCGCCTTGGCCAGCGTCGAGATCGTCAGCGTCTTGGCCAGCCCCGGCACGCCCTCGAGCAGGACATGCCCATTGGTGAGCAGGCCGATCACCAGCCCGCGGATCATCTGGTCCTGGCCGACGACGACCTCGCCGATGCGGGCCACCAGCGTCCGAAGCGGCAGCGCGTATCTCGAGAGTTCCTCCGCACTCGGGGGCGGTGGTGGTGGGGGGGTAGTACTCCGAAGGTCGGCCGCCATAGTCATTCCTCATCGCTCGCGGCACTCCGACGACTATGCCCGGGCCGCCGTGCCGTCGTGCAATCGATGCAACCCAAGGCCACGCCGCGCCGTTCGCGGCATCCTCCAAGACGCCCCAGCCTCCGGTTTCCGTCGCCTTGCCAATCCTCGGGCGTCCAAGAAAAAAGGGAAGGGGGAAGGCCAAGCCGGCTCCATCCGGCGCGGCCCATCCGCCTTCCCACATTCCCAGACCGGGGTCGGGATCACTCGCTCAGGCGCGGGGCGCTCTTGGGCTGCGCCGGGTTGAGCTGGATCTCGCCGTTGGCCTCCTCGAACTGGCGGATAACCTGTCCGAGGCTGATCGCCAGGCGCTTGGCCCCGCGCCAGTTCATGACCACGCGAGAGCCGACGGTGAAGAGCAGGGCGGGACGGTTGTCCTGGGTCGGAACGGGGAGGTTCATGCCGAAGTCCAGCACGACCTCGTCGCCCGTCGTCGAGGTGCGGATCGTGTTCGCGTACGCCATGTGCATCTTCGACTCGTCGATGCGCAGTTCAACCTGCTGCTGCTGGGGCTGCTGATCGGCCATGAAAAAACTCCTTCTGTGTCGGGGTTTCGGGTGTGAGAGCCGTCCCGGCGCACGCCGATGGACAGGGTGAAGAGGGTAGGCCCGCGTTCGGCCTCCGGCCCTCCCTCTCTGGCGCTCCGCTCTGAGAATGCCGGTGACAGGAATCGAACCTGCACGGGGGTTGAGCCCGGCGGATTTTGAATCCGCTGCGTCTGCCAGTTCCGCCACACCGGCCCGGTGGGAACGCAGCATATGCCCGTCCGCGCGCGACCGAGGCGCCGGATCGGCCCCGCCACGCCGCGCTCCGCCCGCGTCAGGGGCAGCCGGTGAACCAGAGGTTCAGGAAGTCGAAGATGTCCTGCGTGTCGATCGTGCCGCTGTTGTTGATGTCCGGTCGGCAGATCGCCGCCGGCGGGCCCGGCTGCGCGGTGTACAACCCCAGATCACCCCGAACGGCGATCCGGAACGCGTAGTCCTTGCCGGTATCCGTCCATGCCAGCGGGGTGATCGATCGGTTCAGGAACATGCCCGGCGTGATCTTGATATCGCCGCACGCGGCGTCGCACGGCGGCGCCGCGCAGGCGAACAGTGATACCCCGTTGAGCGAGCCGCCAGGCTTCGATCCGCTGCTGATCCAGTAGGTCCGTCCGCCCTGAAGGGTCCATCCCGGATTGCAGAACGTGAGTTTGTACGGGTACAGCGTTAGGCCGTTGTACAAAAGCGTCGCACCCGTGATCCGCTCCGCCTTGGTCGCGACGGCGGAGAGGATCGGCACAAAGCCCGGCACAATCGGCGTTGGCGGGGGCGTGAACGGCGCGCCCGGCGTCATCACCGGCGTGCTGCACAGGTTCTCGTAGATCTCCGCGAACCCGCCGACGGGATCGCAGTTGGTCCAGATCCAGGTTTCCACGAAGCACACCGGCGTCGGCACGCACCCCTTCATCACGAAGTTGTCCGCGGTGCGAGGCTGCGTGGGATTGGCCCGATCGGCCCCGGAGGGCGAGCCGCATCCCGGGATGAAGAAGTCGCCCTTCTTGCCGTCGAAGATCGTTCTGCCCAGGTCGATCTTGCCGTTGTCCCACGCCACGATGCAACCCTCGCCGGTGAGTTTCCATGCCAGATTTGCGCACCCGTTGCAGCACTCGGCCGTGGTCTCCCAGTTCTGGTACACGTACGGGTACGGGAACGGTCCGCCCACGCCCGTGCGGCGGAATGGCGGCAGACCCATCAGCCCGTTCGGATCGGCCACCGTCGAGGTTGACGCCCAGTACGACAGGTCGGTCTGCTGCCCGTCGCTCACGCCCACCAGCGAGACCCAGTAGTTGTTCCCGCCCTCGAGCGTGAAGCACTCCGAGCACAGGTCGAAGTAGTACGACACCAGCGAGAACCCGCCCGTCGCCGGAGTCTCCGCCTCGACGACCGAGTTGGTGAACGTCTTGAACGGCAGGGCGCCGGGCCGGCCGTCGCAATCCTCGTAGAACTCCAGCCTCGCCTTCTTGATGATGGAGTTGGTGAACATCTGCCCGCGGAAGCCGAAGAGCCGGTAGATCCGGTCCGGGCACAGGTAGAAGTCGTCCACGGCCTGCACCGCCGCGCCGGCGCTGCCCAGGTGGGAGAGCTGCCCGTTGGCGGTCGTCGCGTCGGCCGGCGCGACCTTGCCGTCGTCCCAGACGCACTGGCAGTCGTCGGGGATGCCGTCGCCGTTGCAGTCGGTCACGTTGCCCGGGCCGCCTCCCTGGCAGGAGTCGGGGATGTCGTCGCCGTTGCAGTCGTTGGCCAGGACCGTCACCCGCGCGGTGCACATCGCCTGCAGGCCGCCCTCGTAGGTCACCCGCACGACCACCGGGGTGGTCCCGATGGGGAAGTTCACGGCCAGCGGACGCGAGTACGTGAACGCCTGCATCGCGGCCGGATCGACGATCCGGGGTGTCAGGTTGATCTGGGCTTCCGTGACCGTCAGCGGCGGGCAGGACGTCCGCGCGTCGATCGTGACGTCCTGGCAGACCGGCAGCGGATACACCGCCAGCGCGAACGTCTGCGGGGCCGACGTGTCCATGCCCCCGTCGGTCGTGCCGCCGTCGTCCATCACGCGCACGCGGAAGGTGGTGTTTCCGAACGCCCCCGAGGCCAGCACATAGGTGAGCGTGCCGTTGACGCCGATCGCCGGCGACCCGCCCGGCGCGAACAGCGACGGGTTGGAGACCTGGTCCACCAGCACGGCGCTGAGGGCCTGCGTTGACTCGTTGGCCGGCCCGGGGTTGAACGACGTGAGGTAGTTCACGACCGTCTGCGAGCCGGAGCTCTCCAGCACCGACGGCGGGTTGGCGGCTGTAAACGCCGGCGGGTCGTTCACGGGCCGGACGATGATTGTGAACGTCTGCGGGGCGGAGGTGTCCACACCGCCGTTCGCCGTGCCGCCGTCGTCCCGCACGCGCACCGTGAACAGCGACATGCCGAACGCGTCCGGGGCCGGCGTGTAGCGGAGCGCCCCGGCGGCGTCCACCGTGGGCTGGCCGCCCGCGGTGAAGAGCGGGGCGTTGCTCACGCCCGAGACCGTGTACCCGAGCACGACCTGCGTGGCCTGCTCATCGGGCGGTCCGGCGATGAAGCTCGTCACCCATCCGGCGACGACGACCGGGCCCACATCCTCCAGCACCGGCGGGGGATCCGCGGCCACAAACGTCGGGGCATCGTTCACCGGCCCGACCACGATCGTGAAGGTCTGCGGGGCGGACAGGTCGATGCCTCCATTGGCCGTCCCGCCGCTGTCCTGCACGCGCACGGTGAACTGCGACGACCCATTGGCGTCGGGGGCGGGCGTGTAGTGCAAGGCGCCCGCCGCGTCCACCGTCGGGGGTGCGCTGAACAGGGGCGCGTTGGTCACGCCGCCGACCTGATATCCAAGATTGGTCTGCGTCGCCTCGTCCACCGCGGTCGCCGGGCCGGGGAGGAAGTCGTGCGCGAAGCCCGCCACCGTCACCGGGCCGACGTCTTCGAGCACCGGCGGCGGGTCCGCGGCGACAAACGTCGGCGGATCGTTCACCGGGCCGACGACGATCGTGAACGTCTGCGGGGCGGAGGTGTCCACGCCGCCGTTGGCGACGCCGCCCGTGTCGCGCACCACCACGGTGAACTGCGAGGAGCCGTTGGCATCCAGCGCCGGGGTGTACCGCAGCACGCCCGCGGCGTCCACCGTGGGCTGTCCGCCCGCGGCGAAGAGGCCCGTGTTCGTCACACCGCTCACGAAGTATCCGAGCACGGTCTGGAGCGCTTCATCCGTCGCCGTTGCCGGTCCCGGCGTGAACGTGTGGGCCCATCCGTTGACGGCCACCGGCCCGACGTCCTCGAGCACCGGGGGCGGATCGGTCGCGACGAACGCGGGCGCATCGTTCACCGCCAGCACCGTGATCGAGAATGTTTGCGGGGGCGAGAGATCCACGCCACCATTGGCCGTCCCGCCGCTGTCCTGCACGCGCACGGTGAACATCGAGGTGCCGTTGGCGTCGATCGCGGGGGCGTATCGCAGCACGCCCGCGGCGTCCACGGTCGGCTGGCCGCCCGGCGCGAACAGCGACGCGTTGGTCACGGCGCTCACCTGGTATCCGAGGTTGGTCTGTGTCGTCTCGTCCAGGGCTGTGGGCGGGCCGGGCACGAAGTCGTGGGCCCACCCGGCGACGACCTGGGGACCCGCATCCTCAAGCACCGTCGGCGGGTTGGCCGCCATGAAGCCGGGGGCGTCGTTGACGGGCCCGACCACGATGGTGAACGTCCGCGGCGCGGAAGTGTCAACCCCTCCGTCGGCGGTCCCCCCGTCGTCGCGCACGCGGACGGTGATCTGCGATGACCCGTTCGCGTCGGGCGCGGGCGTGTACCGGAGCACGCCGGCGTTGTCCACCGTCGGCTGCCCGCCCGCGGTGAACAGCGCGGGGTTGGTCACGCCGCTCACCAGGTACGCCAGCACCACCTGCCCGCTCTCGTTGGCCGGGCCGGGCGAGAAGCTCGTCACCCACGGGGCCACGACCACCGGACCGACATCCTCGAGCACGGGCGGCGGGTCCGCCGCGACGAAACTGGGCGCATCGTTCACCGGCCCGACGACGATCGTGAACGTCTGCGGGACGGATGTGTCGATCCCACCGTTGTCCGTTCCACCGTCGTCGCGCAGCACGACCGTGAACTGCGACGAGCCGAACGCGTCCGGCGCGGGCGTGTACCGGAGCGTGCCGGCGTTGTCCACCGTCGGCGCGCCGCCCGCGGCGAACAGCGACGGGTTGTTCAACCCGCTCACGGTGTATCCGAGGATGCCCTGCAGCATCGACTCGTTGAGCGGACCGACGCTCACGCCGTGGGCCCATCCGGCCACGATCTGCGGACCGGCATCCTCCAGCACCGGCGGGGGATCGGCCGCGACGAAGCTCGGCGGATCGTTCACCGGAATGACCACGATCACGAACGTGCGGGGCGACGAGGTGTCCTGGCCGCCGTTGGCCGTGCCCCCGCTGTCGCGCACGATCACCGTGAAGTCGGATGTGCCGAACGCGTCGGGCGCGGGGGTGTACCGCAGTGTCCCGGCGAGGTCCACGGTCGGCTGTCCGCCGGCCGTGAACAGGTTCGGATTCGCGACGAACGTCACCGTGTACCCGAGGTTGGTCTGCGTCTGCTCGTCGGGCGGCCCGGGGTTGAAGCCGTGGGCCCAGCCGGCAACGGCGGCCGGTCCGGAGTCCTCGAGCACCGGCGGCGGGTCCATCGCGACGAACGTGGGCGGGTCGTTCACGTCGCCCACGACGATCGTGAACGTCTGCGGGGCCGAGGTGTCCACGCCGCCATTGGCCGTGCCCCCGTTGTCCTGCACGCGAACGGTGAACTGCGATGTTCCCGAGGTGTTCGGCGCGGGGGTGTACCGCAACGCCCCGGAGATGTCCACGGTCGGCTCCCCGCCGGCGGCAAACAGGCCCGGGCTCGTCACGTTGCTGACCGCGTATCCGAGGTTGATCTGGGTGATCTCGTCCACGGCGGTGGGTGGTCCGGGAGCAAAGTCGTGGGCCCAGCCGGACACCGTCTGCGGGCCCGCATCTTCCATCACACCGGGGGGATCGGCCGCGACAAAGCTCGGAGCATCGTTCACGGGGCCGACGATGATCGTGAATGTCCGCGGCGGCGACGTGTCGATGCCGCCGTTGGCGGTGCCCCCGTCGTCCCGCACACGCACGGTGAACTCCGACATGCCATTGGCGTCGATCCCGGGCGTGTACCGGAGCACCCCGGCCGCGTCAACCGTCGGCTGGCCGCCCGCGGTGAACAGGCCCGGATTGGTCACGCCCGTCACGAGATAGCCCAGCACGGTCTGCGTCGCCTGCTCGTTGGGGGGGCCCACCGACACGCTCGTGACCCAACCGGCGACTGTGACCGGGCCGACGTCCTCGAGCACCGGCGGGGGATCCGCGGCGGTGAAACTCGGCGCATCGTTGACCGGGCCGACGGTGATCGTGAACGTCTGCGGGAGCGACGTGTCCAGCCCGCCGTTGTCCGTTCCGCCGTCGTCCTGCACGCGCACCGTGAACTGCGAGGTGCCGAACGCGTCGGGCGCGGGCGTGTATCGCAGAACGCCGGCGTTGTCCACCGTGGGCTGACCGCCCGCGGTGAACAGGCCCGTGTTGGTCACGCCGCCGACCAGGTAGGTCAGCACGGCCTGCGTGCTCTCGTTGGCCGGTCCGGGAGAGAAGTTCGTGACCCAGGGGCTGACCACCACCGGGCCGACGTCCTCAAGAACGGCGGGCGGATCCGCCGCCGTGAAGGTCGGCCGATCGTTCACGGGAACGACCGTGATGGTCGCCGTGGCGGCCTGCGGCCCGAGGCCCGCGTCGGTCCCGCCGATCGACGCACGCACCTGGAACGTCGCGAGCCCGTTGTAGTCCGGCGCGGGCGTGTACCGGAGCCCGGCGTTTCCCTGGGCCACCGTGACGAACGACCCCGCGCCGGCCCCGTTCACCGGCGTCGCACCGTCGGCCAGGAACAACTGCCCCCCCGGCGTCAGGCCGAACACCTTGAAGTGCGTGACCTCCGGCCCGTCGAGCGTGTTGCGCGTGATGACCAGGCCCGGGGGCGTGGTGCTTTGCGTGTCTTCGAGAGTCGTGACGTCCGTCACGCTGGGCCGGTCGGCCACGGCGGTCACGAGGATGTGGGCCACGGCCGTCCCGCCGCCGATCCCGGCTTCGGTCCCGCCGATCGAGGCCTGCACGTTGAAGGTCGCCGTGCCGAAGAAGCCGGGCGCGGGCGTGAAGCGCAGCCCGGCGTTGCCCTGCGCGAACGTGATGAACTGCCCGGCCGCGGTGTTGATGGGCGTGACGCCGTCGTTCTGGAACAGCGTGCCGCTCCCCGCCGGGCTCAGGCTCGTGATCTTGAAGTGCGTCACCTCGGGCCCGTCCACGGCGTTCCGCGAGATCACCAGCCCCGGGGGCGTGGTGCTCTGCACGTTCTCGGGCGTGGTCACGTCGGTCACGCTGGGCGTGTCGGCCACCGGCGTCACGTTCACCGTGACCGTCGACTCGTTCGAGTCCGCGAAGCCGTCGCTCGCGATGAACGTGAACGTGGTGTACGGCGAGCCGAACTGGTCCGGCGCGGGACGGAACACCACCCGTCCGAGTGCGTCGGTCACCGTGTCGCCCGCGACGAGCGGGGTCAGCGAGCCGAACTGCAGCAACTGCCCTGCGCCCGGCGGCGTGGGGATGCGGAACGCGAAGACCGCCCCCGCGTCCGGATCGCCGGCCAGCAGCGTGATCGTGGCGTCGGTGTCCTCCGGCGTGGTCGCGCTCTGGTCCTGCGTCGTGGGGGGGGTGTTGATCGCCACAGTCCGGGAGAACTCCGACGTGCCCAGCGGCGCGCCCGGGGGCGTCGGGAATCCGCGGATCGACGAGGCCGCGCCGCCGTCGGAAAGCCTCGTCGCGGTCGTGCTGATGAAGGTCTCTCCCGGCGGAATGGCCGCGGGGAAGGAGAAGGGGCCCGCCAGACCGTTGGGCTGGGTGGTGATGTTTCGGAAGCCGAGGAACGTGCGGCCCTCTCCGAATCCCGATGGATCGGGACCGGGGCTCGAGAAGTATTCGATGCGGTAGTTGGTGTTGCCGATCGCCGTGAGCGTCGCCGTGACGATGCCGCCCGCCGTGACCGAGTCGATGACCGGGTAGTTCTGCAGGGCGTTGGGACCATCCCGGACAAGGTTGCCCGGCCCGTTGGGCGTCACGCCATAGATGTTGGGCGTCTCGACCAGGTCGATCCCGAGCGCCGCGCTGGCGTCGATCGAGTTTCCGACGATCGCGTTGGCCAGCGACTGGTCACCCAGCACCCGCACGCCCACGCCGTTGTTGCCGAGGATCCGGTTCCCCTCGCCGGCCATCGTTCCGCCGACGAGGGTCGCCACCGCCCCGCCCGCGACCGACACGCCCGACGCGGCGTTGGGGGCCGGCGTTCCCGCCGCCGTCAATCCGATCCAGTTGTTCTGCACTTTGTTCGAGGTCGCGTTCATGCCCACGATCGTCACGCCGTCGCCGATCGTCGCCGACGTCTGCCCGCCGATGAGGTTCCGCCCGGAGCCCGGCGCGCCGATGACATTCGAGGGCGAGTCGACCACGGCGACGCCCTGCACGTTGCCGAGCACGCCCGTTCCGTCGGCGGTCAGGCCGATGTAGTTGCCCAGGACACGGGCGTCGGTGGTCGCGGCGTCCTGGATGATCACCGCCGCGCCCCCGTTGCCCGAGATCACGTTGCGGCGACCTGTCTCCAGCGGCCCGTCGTCGCCGAAGGCGCCGATGCGGTTGAACACCGTTCCCCCGCGCAGCAGGAGCCCGCCCAGGCCGTTGCCCACGGGCGCGGCGCCCGCCTGGTCGGTGCCGACAAAGTTCCCCTGCACGAGGTTGCCGAAGGCGCTGGCGCCCTCGATGAGCACGCCGTACTGGGTGTTGCCCGAGATCACGTTCCGCTCGCCCACGGAGGTTCCGCCCACGAGCGTCCGGTTCACGTCGTTGAGGAAGACACCGATCACGTTGGGGAGGGCGGTCAGGCCGTCCTGCCTCAGGCCGATGGTGTTGCCCGAGACGAAGTTGTTCGAGCCCAGGCTCGTGAGCGAGACGCCGTTGTTGGTGTTGCCCGAGACCAGGTTCCGGGCCGCCGAGGGGTTCATGGTGAACGGGCTGGTGCCGATCTGGTTCGAGGAGCCGGAGACGACCTCGATGCCGTTGAAGTTCGGGATCGCCACCTGGCCGGTCACGTCGGTGCCGACGTTGTTGCCCGAGACGATGTTCGAGTTGGACTCGATGCAGATGCCGACCTTCCGGCCGCTGGCCGTCGTGCCCGAGACGACGTTGCGTTCCATCATGTCCAGCAGGCCGTCGCCGTTGGTGCCGATGGTGTTGGTGTTCGCCGTCGGGGCGATCCACACCCCGAACCGCCCGTTGCCCTTGTTCGTGGCCCCGTCGAGCCCCACGCCGATGTAGCACCCGTAGACCCAGTTCCGCAGGCCGTTGCGCGTGGAGATCTTGATGCCCACGCCGTCGGCGGTCGGACCGAGGAAGTTGTTGATCGCCAGCCCGCGCACGATGCAGTCGGACCACTGGACGTCCAGGCCGATGGTGTTGGGCACCTGCACCCCGTCGATCTCCACCAGCGGCGGGCCCTGGTAGGTCTGCCCGCCCTGGCTCCACCCGTCGATGAACGCGATCCGCGAGATCATGGGCAGCGGGCTCTTGGGAACGATGGTCTTCTGCTGCCCGATCGTCGGGATGGCGAACTTCACGAACCCGCCTCCCGCCGTGTTGTTGTCCAGCAGGGCCTGGCGCAGCGAGCCCAGCCCGCTGTTGTTGGTGTTCACCACGAGGTACCGCTGGGTCTCGAAGGCGCCGATGTCCGCCGTGGCCATCCCGTCGTTGTCGCCGTCGGAGGGACGCATCTGGCCGCGCTGATCCGTCGCCGGGGCGTCCGCGTTGGAGCCCCGGTCCAGCGCGGGCGAGTCGGGCATGAGCGAGAACGTGAGCGTCAGGCCGCCGTTGGTGTTCATCGGCGTCAGGCGCGGGTCCGTCACGCCGGTGATGTTCCCGTTCACGCCGTTGGCGAACGGCCCGCCGATGCCGACGAGGTTGTTGTTGCCGGTGGCGGCCTGCCCCGGGTCCAGGTCACGGAACACCCCGCCCGAGATGTTCCCGGCGATGATGGTGTTCTTGACGCTCATCCCGGCCCCGGAAAGGTCCTGGATGCACCCCGCCGTCCCGCCCGACATCGTGTTGTTCCCGGTGATCGTGCCGCTCCGCAGCGTGAGGCCCGCGTTGGCGAAGGCGAACGCACTGCCGAATCCCGAGTTGTTGCCGCTGACCGTCGAGTTCAGGATGGTGAGCGGCCCGGCCAAGGCGTCGATGTACGCCCCGCCGCCCGTGCCGTCGTTGGTGATCGCGTTGTCGTTGATGGTCGAGGCGGTGATGTTCACCACGTGCGGCCCCGCGCCGCCGGAGATGTGCAGGCCGCCGCCCTGGTGGCCGACGCCCGGCCCGTTGACCGTGTTGCGTCCGATCGTGCTCCCGGTGACGTTCACTATCGCCACGCCCCCGGCGAGCGTCACCGCCACGCCGCCCCCCGTGTTGGCCGTGGTGTTGGAGAGAATCGACGAGTCGATGATGTTCAGGGTCACGCCCGGCGCGCCCACCACGGCCACGCCGCCGCCCGAGTTGGTGGTGACGTTCTCGTAGATCGTGCACTCTCGGATCGTCAGCGTGCCGCCCGCGGCCCGGATCGCCCCGCCGTCGGCCCCGCCGCCGCGAGTGAAGCTCAATCCCCGCACCTCGACCGTCGGCGTTCCGACGATGTTCAGGATCGGGAACGGCGCGGGGTTGGTGACCGGGTCGATCTCCACGATCACCTGCGTCTGGCCCTGCCCGAGAATCGTCGTGTCGCCGGTGATCGCGGGGAGCGGCGTCAGGAGGTTGAGGAACGCCGGCGGGCTCCCCACCACGAACGTGAACTGGATCGTGTCCGGGCCCGGGTTCGCGTTGGCATCCACGATCGCCTGCCGGAGCGAACCGGCCCCGCTGTCGCCGATCTGCGTGACCGTGAATGTGCTGGCCTGAGCGAGCGCGCCATACCCGAGCGTTGCCATGGCAACAGCGAGCGCCCGCAGCGTTCGCAGCATGGAACAAATCGGCATGTGAGCCTCCGACCGTCCCCCGAGGGAGCGCGGCCACAAAACGAACTCATCCTGGGTCAGGCGGGCGGCCAATCCGCGTGCGCCCCCGAAAAGCCGTAACTCTTGTCACAGCCACGTATTAGAACACCATTGCGGCCTAGGTACAAGCCCTATCCGACAAGTTTTGCAGGATGTATCGATTCCCCTGGCAGTTATCGGCCGGGTCAACTCCGGCAGGCCCCTGCGCCCGGCGGGTCGGGCGCTTGGCGCGCGTCCCACGCATTACCCAAGTTCACATCAGAAGATCATCCAAACCACCAGGCCGATCACGAGCACCGCGACCACCAGGATCATGATCGTGGCGAGCGTGCTGGCCAGTGAGTTCTTCTGCTTGATCATCTGATGGCTCCAAGAAAGACTCTCGCGTGAGCGAACGGGGGCGGCACGCGCCCCCGGGCGGGCGTTCACTCGCCGGGAATATACGAGATCGTCCCTTCCCACGGCGAGCTCGCCGTCGCGTACAACTTCCGGGGGATCCTCCCCGCCAGATAACTCTGCCGCCCCGCGATCGTGGCGTGCCGCATGGCGTGGGCCATGAGCACAGGGTCCTTCGCATGGGCGATGGCGGTGTTGAGGAGCACGCCGTCGGCGCCGAGTTCCATCGCGATCGACACATCCGACGCCGCCCCCACGCCCGCATCCACGATCACCGGAAACGCCGGGTCGCCCTGCTTGAGCAGCTCCAGGCAGAGCACGATGTTGTTCCGGTTCAGGACGCCCTGCCCGGACCCGATGGGCGAGCCGGCCGGCATCACCGCCGTCGCTCCGGCCTCCTTGATCCGCAGCGCGGCGATCGGGTCGTCGCTCGTGTACGCCAGCACCCGGAACCCGTCGGCGACGAGTTCCCTGGTCGCGGCGATCGTCCCCGCCGGATCGGGGAGCAGCGTCTTCTTGTCACCCAGCACTTCGAGCTTCACCCAGCTCGCCCCCTCGTTGCCGAGTTGCGAGAGGATCTCCCGGCCCAGGCGCGCCACGCGGACCGCATCGTCGGCGGAAAAGCACCCGGCGGTGTTGGGAAGGATGGTGTACCGCGACAGATCGACCTGCGAGAGCAGCGACTCGCCCTTGTCGTTGTAGAGTCGCTCGCGGCGCACCGCCACCGTGATCACCTCGACCCCCGAGGCGTCGAGCGAGTCCTTCATGATCTGGGGCGAGGCGTACTTCCCGGTCCCGGCGATGAGCCGGCTCCGGAAGCGTCGCTCGCCGATCACGAGCAGCCGGTCCGCCGGATCGGAGACCTTGGCCTCGAGCATCTGCGCGTGCTGCGTTCCGTTTGCGCCCATGCTCATCCTCCTCCCACCAGCGTGACGACCTCGATCGTGTCCCCGCCCTGGAGCGTCTGCGTCGGGTGCGATCCCTTGGGCACCAGCCGCCGGTTCACCTCGACCGCGCAGGCCGCCCTCTCCAGCCCCAGTTCGCGCACGAGGTCCGCGACAGATGCGCCATCGGGCAGGGGTCGGGTCTCTCCATTGACAACGACGGTCATGGTCGAACTGTAGTGCGGGCAGCGGCCGCGTGCTTCCCGTTCGCGGCGCGATTCACCGTGGGCAGGCCGCCCCTGGCGCGATTCCCTGCCCACTACCATCTTTCCCCGCACCCGGAACGACAGGATGCCCATCCACGCCCGATCGACGGCCCGCACGCTCATCGTGCTGCTGCTCGCGCTCGGCGCGCTGTTCGCCCCGGCCTGCTCGCGGCGCGCAGCGCGCTACAGCCAGGCCACGCCCGACGACACCATCCAGTCCGCCGTGGCCATGATCAAGAACGGCGACACCGAGCGCCTCACCGACCTGATGTACGCCGACGGCCCGGAGATGCGCTCGGTCCTCAAGCGCCTGGGCAAACTCCTCGCCTCGATGCAGCGGCTCTCGGTCTCCACGGCGCGCCGGTTTCCCGCCGAGTTCCAGGAGCTCCAGGACCAGGCCGCCAAGGCCGCCGAGGACCCCAAGAACAAGTCGCTCGTCGGCCAGATCTTTGTCGGCATGAACGGCTTCGATCCCTCCGCCTCCAAGTCGCGCCAGCCCAACGCCGACGACGTCCGCAACGCCTTCTCCGCCGTCCTCGCCGATCCCTACGGATGGCTGGAGCGGAACGCCGCCCGGCTCACCACCGTGAAAACCGCCGACGACGCGGCCAGCGTCATGTTCGACGGCGAGCCCGCCATCCCGGTCGTCGGCCTGCCCATGCGTCTGGAAAACGGCAAGTGGTACATCGCCCTGCCGCTGAACATGCCCCCGATGAACCAGGTCATGCCGCGCACGCGCCAGCAGTGGTCCATTCTCGGCTCGACCATCAGGTGCATCGACAACGCGGTGATCGACCTGACGAGCGACGTGGACAAGGGCAACGTCCGCGACTTGAAGAACCTGACCGACACGTTCCAGGACAAGGTGCTCTTCCCCGTCGGCATCGCCTTCGTGGCGTACATGAAGGAGCTCGACGTGCGAGGGCGCACCGACCGGCGCGTCGGCGGGTTCAAGGCCCGCATGCGATCGTGGGTCGATGCCCGCAGGAAGGCCGCCGCCGCCGAACCCGTCGAGGGGGACAAGCCGCCCATCGCAGTCTCGCCCCGGCTGATCGACGCCCTGCTCATCGTCGCCCCGGACCGCATCGAGCAGATCGTGCGCCAGAACCAGCCCTTCTCCCCCGACAAACTCACCGACGCCGACTTCGAGGAACTCGCCGGCGCGTGGCTCGCCGATTCCGGGCTCAGGGTGCGATTCGACGCCGACCTGTCGCCCCAGAGCGTGGACGCCCCCATCGGCGCGTGGCAGGTGGAGCGCAAGAAGAAGGCGGACGCCAAGCCCGCCCCGCCCAAGAAGAAGTGACTACGGCACGAGCACGTTGAGCACGCCCGGGCGCACGCCCACGCTCATCCGCGAGACGGCCCCCGCCGCCTCACCGTCGATCTGGCGCGGCGTCGGACGATCCACCTCCACCTCGATCCGCTCCGCCTTCGCCGTGATGACTCCCGGCACGCTCGCGGCAAACCCGCCCGCCGAGGCCGTCAGCCAGCGGGCCAGCCCGACCGCCGTGCGGTGCGGGAAGAACACAACGTCGAGCAACCCATCGCTCATGCTCGCCTCCGCCGCGGGATTCAGCCGGGCCGCGTACTGACGGCTGTTGGCCACCACCAGCATCCCCTCGGCGCCGTCCACCACGCGCCGGCCGTCGGCCACCACCGTCACCCGCGGCACGCGCGGGCGCATCAACTCCCGCACCGCCGCCCGGACATACGCGCTCCGAGTCACCCCACCGCGACGGGCCGCCGCGACGCGCTCCACCACACACGCGTCAAAGCCGACGCTCACCATGAGCGAGAAGAGCACACCCGCTCCGGGTACCCCGACACTCCGTGGCGGGTCTTCGGATGCCCCGACACTCCGTGGCGGGTCTTCCGCCTCAACTTGCCCCGCATCGCATCTCTGAACCTCCCCCCGCTCGATCGCCCGCAGCAGCGTCTCCGGCCGCCTGTCCATCCCGAACTCGCGGGTGAACAGGTTTTCCGTCCCCATCGGGAAGTGATAGAACGCCACGCCCGTCTCCACGATCGCCGGGAGCGCATGGTGGAGCGTTCCATCCCCGCCCGCCACGACGAGCAACCCTGCCTTTCGAAGGGGCGCACCGAGAGCGTGGGGGGTGATCCCCTTCGACGCCGACAGCCTCGTCACGTCGTGCCCCGCCTCCTCCAACCGGGCGGCCAGCCCATCGGCGACCGCTCCTCCGGTGGCGCGCCCCGAGTTCGGGTTGTTCAGGAGGACGATGTTCATGGGCTCACGTGCCACAGGCCGCCGCGGCGTTCGGCGTCAACCCGTGTGGCGATGCACCCGCCTCACGCCCGCTCATCGCTGCCACCACACCTGCACCATCGCATCCCCGACCATGACCATCAGCAGCAGCGGGAGGTGGATGATCGACGCGAAGAACACGCGCTTGGCGTCCCGGATCTCTCGCGTGCGGCACAGCCTGAACGCCATCGCCGCGTAGATCAGCCCCGTCACGGTCGCCACCACCACGGTGGTCGGCCCCAGCCGGTCGTGCATGAGCACCGCCGGGGCGATCGTCGCCGGGATCTGCACCACCGCCCAGAGCAGCATCATCGAGGCGGTCCGCCGCCCGTCCGGGTCGCTGATGGGCAGCATCCGATACCCGCCCTTGGCGTAGTCGTCGCGATACATCCACGCGATGGCGAGGAAGTGGGGGATCTGCCAGACGAACATGAGCAGGAACAGGCTCCACCCGCCCGCGCTCCCGGGCCCCCAGAGCGCGTGCAGCCCGGCCCACCCGGCGTACAGGGCGTTGCCCGTCGCCGCGGCCGTCCACCCGATGAGCGGCGGGAGCGCGCCGGGCACGGCCCCGATGAGCGTGTTGACGGTCGTCACCGGCTTGAGCGGCGTGTACAGCAGCACGTAGATGAGGATCGTCAGCAGCGAGACCAGCGCGGGGGCAAGGCCGATGAGCGCGAGCAGCCCCACGCCCGCGGCGCCCAGGCCGAGTCCCGCCCACAGAGCCTGCGTCGGCGAGACCCGGGCCTGCGGGAGCGGGCGGGCGCAGGTGCGGGGCATGACGGCATCCCGGTCGCGCTCCCACCATTGGTTGAGCGCGTTGGCCCCCGAGGCCGAGAGCATCGTCCCCACGACGCACGCCGCGGCCCGGAAGGCCAGGTCCCCCGCCTCCCAGTGCTGCACCACCGCCCCGAGCATGAAGCCCACGCCCGAGGTGATCGCCACCATCCGGGTGATGCGCGGCTTGGTGAGTTCGTAGATGGATTGCCCCAGCGTCGGGCGCTCCGCCAGCGCACCGGCATCCGCGTCGGTTTCGGTCGGCACGGCGGTGGAGGGGAGAGGTGCAGCCATCGGTCCCGCGGAGCGGTCTACATCCTTGGACCCATCGGCCCTTCCCGCCAGTCATGGAATGCCGAGGGTGGCACGCACGGCTCGCCCGCCCGTGGTGCACGCGGCGAGCGCTCCGACTTCCCCCGCACTCGAACGTCCATTCCCACCGCACCGGCTTAGAATCCCGTCGTTGTCCCGGTAGCTCAGTTGGATAGAGCAGCCGCCTTCTAAGCGGCAGGTCGGGCGTTCGAATCGCCCCCGGGACGTTTGGATTCGCGTGGGGCGGTACGGCATCGGATTTGCACCTTGACCCAGCGGGCCCTCGACACCGAGGGTTCGACTGCCGTTTTGACGCCATCTGCCAAAAGGAGGGGCCCATGACCCAAGCCCGCAAGTCCAACCAGAACACCGCCCACCACTGGCTCATCGCCGCGTGGCCCGGCATGGCGGGCGTGGCCCAGACCAGCGCGGTCCACCTGATCCGCACGCTCGGGCTGCAACCCGCGGGCGAGCTGGCCCCGCACGATCACTTCGACATCCAGGCCGTGCAGGTCAAGGACGGCATGATCGGCAAGCCCAGCCTGCCCAAGAACTCCTTCTTCACCGGCACGCTCCCCGGCTCGTCCGACAAGATCACCGTGTTCTTCGGCGAGGCCCAGCCCGCGGCCCACGCGTACGGCTTCGCGCACGAGCTGCTCACGCGGGCCAAGGACATGGGCGTGGACCGGCTGGCCACCTTCGCGTCGTTCGCTTCGCAACTCCACCCGTCCGAGGACCCCACCGTCTTCGCCGCGGGCACGCGCCGCGAACTGGTGGAGAAGGCGACCAGCCAGGGGGCCAAGCTCCTCGGCGAGGCCCAGATCGGCGGGCTCAACGGCGTGCTCCTCGGCGCGGCGATGCACCGCGGCATCCCCGGGCTCTGCCTGCTGGGCGAGATCCCGTTCTTCGGGGCCCAGATCCAGAACCCCAAGGCCGCCAAGCACGTGCTGGACATCTTCGGCCGGCTCTCGGGCGTGACGCTCGACACCTCGGAGCTCGACGCCCCGGCCGCCAAGGTCGATCGCATCCTGCTGCAACTCCTCGAGCAGATGCAGGCCCAGAAGGGCGAGGAGCCGGGCGTGCCGGAGGCCATGGAGTTCGACCTCGGCGAGGCCTCGGACGAGGAGATCGCGTTGAGCGCGGAGGATGAGCCTCCCGCCGAGCCCGCCGCGAAGGGCCTGGACCTTGCGGCCCGCACCCGCATCGAGGCCCTCTTCGAGGCGGCCCGCAAGGACCGCTCCCGGAGCGTCGCGCTCAAGAAGGCCCTCGACACCCACGGGGTCTTCAAGGCCTACGAGGACCGCTTCCTGGACCTGTTCAAGCAGACCGACTGACCCCCCCGCCGGGCTCAGGCCGCCCGCTTGCGGCGGCGGCCGAAGCTCGGCCTCTCCAGGAACGGCGTGAGTTCCTCCGGGATGCTCTTGATGCCGCGCCGCTTGGCCTTTTCCACGGCGTACCAGAGCGAGCGGTGCATCCGCAGGCGCACGGCGTCGGTGATGTTCAGCCCGTGGGCCTCCATCGCCTCCAGCGACCAGCGCCAGGCGTGGTATTCCTCCAGGCAGCGCGGCCGGTACACGTTGAAGCCGATGGCGTGGTGGCCGATCTCGTGCAGGAAGACGGCCGCCGACATGGGCCCCTTGGGGCGCGGGGCCTCGATGAGGTTCACGCGCGTGCCGTCGCGATAGGTGACGTACCACGCGATGCCGCACATGCCCGTGCGCCACTTGCGGACGCGGATGCGGTGGGTCTCGAGCATGAGCCTCACCACCGCGTCGTACCTGGCCTGCATGTCGGCGGCGGCGGGCTCGGCGGCCCGGCGGGGCTTGGCGGCGCGCCGGGGAAGCGTGGGGGGCGCAGGGGAGATGGTGGGGGGGGCGACGAGCGGCGCGACCACAACGGGCCGCGCGGGACGCCTGGGCGCGGGCCGCGCGGGCTTCCGGGCCGGAGCGAGCCTGAGGATCAGGGGATCGAGCAGATCCCAGAGCGTGAGCATCTAGGCGACCTCCCTCGCGGGGATGAGGCGGGAGTTCGGCACGATGGCGCGGCCCGCGCCGCGCAAAAAATCTTCCCACTTCATCGGCGTTCGGCCGGGGGGCTGCACCTCAAGAATCCGCAGTTGCGTCTCGTGGGCGCAGGCGACGATCCCCTGCCCGATGTCGAGGAGCGTTCCGGGGTCCTGATGGTGGATGCCCGTGACGGGCTGCACGCGGAGCACCTTGATCTGGATCGGCTTCGTGGAGGGGGCGGCTTCACCGGGCGAGGCGGGGGGGACGATGGCGCAGGTGATCCCCGGCCACGGCGTCAGGGCGTGGATCTGCCTGCGCACGAAGTCGGCCCGCTGGTTGAAGTCCATGTTGTCGTCGGACTTGCTGAGTTTGGTCGCGATGGTGACGGCCGACTCGTCCTGCCGGGCCGGGTTGAGCGTGTCGGCGGCGAAATCGGCGAGGACCTTTTCCACCATCGCGGGCCCATCGGCGGCGAGGACATCGTGGAGTTCCCCGGCGGTCATGAGCGGGTCGATCGGCCGGGGCGGGCTGGAGGCATTCAAAATCTGCCCCGCATCCATGCGGTCGGCGAGGGTAATGACAGTGTTCCCGGTGGCGTGGTCGCCGCCGAGGATGGCCGCGTTGATGGGGGCCGCCCCGCGCCAGCGCGGCAGGAGCGAGGCGTGCAGGTTGATGGCGAAGCGCCCTTCGAGCAACGCCCGCGAGAGCTTCTGCCCGAAGGCGATGACGACCCAGGCGTCCGCGGGCAAGGCCCGGATGGCGTCGATCATCGCGGGCTCGTTCACCTTGGCGGGCTTGAGGATGGGCATGTCGGGGAGATTCGCCGCGGCCCACTGCGCGATGGGCGTGGGCGTGAGTTTCCCGCCGCGCCCGGCGGGCTTGTCGGGCTGGGTCACGACGCCGACGATCTGGTGTGTGCGCGAGAGGGCTTGAAGTGTGGGAAGGCCGAACGCGCCGGAGCCGAAGTAGACGAGCCGCATTGGGGGGAGGGTAGGAAAAGCAGAGTTCACAGTTCAAAGTTCAGAGTTCAAATTCGGAGTTGGCCTCGGCGGGGCCGGTGCCGATCAGCGCATGGGGCGCTGCGCGGTGCCGCACTCCGGGCATGGGGAACCCGCGGTGAGGCCCGCGAGGCTGTAGCCGCAGGCCGCGCACCTCCCCGCGCGGCGGCGCGAGCGGCGGCGGAGGGCGAGGGGCACCTGCCACGCGCCCCACGCCAGCAGGGCGTAGAAGATGGTGTTGAGGGCGAAGCCGGGCCAGAGGGGAACGATCGGGAGCGAGGTGGCTCCGCACACGGGCTTGAGCCACGCGGCCGGGAGTTCGGGGCTCGACGCGGATACGTCGGCGCTGGAAGAGGCACCGTGACTCTCCCAACGAGACCATCTCACCGCGCTCCGCAGCGGCAGGCCGTAGGTGTGCGCATCGGTCAATTGGATTGCGAACGCTTTGGGCAACGGCATTCCGGGCTGTGCGCGTTTAAAAGAGTTCCAGGCGAGAGTCCAATCGCTTCCGACGGCGGACCGCGTCTCGGCGGTATCCGGGGCCTCCGGCCAGCCCGTCGGCACTGGAGCGCTCCATCGAGGCGGTGCCGGGCGCTTGTGCGTATAGAACTCGCCGAGGCGCCCTCCTGCCGCTAACAGCATACCCATCGTCTGGAAGGCCCGCGCTTCACGAATCGCCAGCCCCCACGCCACGGCCACGTTGAGCAACACCCCCACGCCAAGGCACGCGGCCACAAGCAGCACGCACGCAGCGACCCGACGTTTCCGAACGCCACAGCCCATCGCCGCAGTCTACCAACCCCCGCTCTTCTCCGCTTCTCTCAGTGCCCCTCTGTGCCCTCTGTGGTGAACCGCCTTGTCCGCTCACGCGGCGATGCGCATGCTCGCGGCGGCGCTCCACGGCCCGGGCTCGCCCTTGGCGCTCACCCAGCGGGCGAAGTACGTCGCGGTCTTGCCCCGGTCGGCGGAGTCGAAGGCGCTCTGGTAGGTGTCGCGGGTCACCAGCGCGACGAAGTCGGCCCGGTGCGGGTCGAGCACGGCCTCCTCGGCGATGACGCGGTAGAGCAGCGCGCCGGCGGCGGGGCGCGGCCGGGCCCGGCGCTGGGGTGTGGCCGAGTCGCGGAGGCGGATCGTCTGTGCGCCGACGCGCAGGCCGGTGGTCAGCACCACCGGCGCGGTCGCGGGGGCGGGGATGAGGGGCGGGCCGGAGTCGGTCCTCAGGGCCCGCGAGGAGACGTGCAGGCCCAGATCGATCTTGAGAGCCGGGGCCACGGCGGCGTTCACGCGGATTCTTCCGGCGTACTCGCGCACGATCCTGAGCACGCTCGCCCGCCGCTCATCCTTGGTCCGCACGGCGGGCGCGGTGCGCGTGCCCGGGGCGATCGCGATGGTGAAGGCCGTGTGCCACGCATCCACGGCCGCGGTGATGGTCTCGGCGTCGGGCGCGGTCAGGCCGTAGGCCCCGGGCGCGGCGGCGATGCGCTCCGCGAAGTTCGCCAGCCAGGTGTCGAGTTCGGCGTCGCGACGCGGGATGTAGGTGCTGGGCATGGGATGGAGTCCAGGGGGGAGGGGGGAAGGTGGGCGGGGCGCGTGCGGGGGGCATCGGCATGGCG